>ERZ808240.313-NODE-313-length-66293-cov-4.809686_pt1 | contig 66293 bp, 56 predicted proteins | sample MGYA00521084_ERZ808240 | MGnify/ENA primary metagenome ERZ808240 (study PRJEB31516, sample SAMN03275571) | gut metagenome | biome: mammalia-associated habitat; material: feces | host: Papio cynocephalus | place: Kenya | collected 2012-08-06 ...
TCATTTTGATAAACAGCTTTGTTATTGTATCATAGTGACTTATATAATGCAAGCACTAATTTTATTTTCTTTCATTTTTTCTGTTCTTTATGCCTAAACTCTTCTGTTTTTAATTATAGTCTGGACGAATTCTGCATTATTCTTAGTTTTTGTAAAAAGATCAAGTATTCTTTCTGCTGCTTCATCTGTCTTAAGTCCGTTAAGAGCTTTTCTCATAATATCTACAGCTTCAAGCTCTTCTTTACTAAGAAGGAGATCCTCCCTACGTGTTCCTGACTTTGCTATATCTATGGCTGGAAATACTCTCTTTTCTGAAAGCTTTCTGTCAAGTACAAGCTCCATGTTACCTGTTCCCTTAAACTCCTCGAATACAACATCATCCATCTTGCTTCCTGTTTCAACAAGTGCTGTTGCAAGTATAGTAAGACTTCCGCCTTCCCTCATATTACGTGCAGCACCAAAGAATCTCTTAGGCATATGAAGTGCTGCCGGGTCAAGACCACCTGATAATGTACGTCCACTTGCCTGTACTGTAAGATTGTATGCTCTTGCAAGTCTTGTAATACTATCAAGAAGTATGATAACATCCTGCTTCTGTTCAACCAGCCTTTTAGCTCTCTCTATAGTCATCTCTGACACTCTTCTGTGTCTTTCAGGAAGCTCATCAAATGTCGAATAAATAACCTCAACATTATCTCCTACTATTGATTCCCTGATATCTGTAACTTCCTCAGGACGCTCATCTATAAGAAGAATCATAAGATGCATTTCCGGATTATTCTTTGTTACAGCGTTTGCTATCTGCTTAAGAAGTGTTGTCTTACCTGACTTAGGCTGTGATACTATCATACCTCTCTGTCCTTTTCCTATTGGAGAGATAAGATCAACCATTCTCATAGCAATCGTATTAGAATTCTTCTCAAGATGTATTCTCTCATTAGGAAATATAGGTGTAAGTGTCTCAAATGCCCTTCTTCTTTGTGCCACTATAGGACTTAGTCCATTGACAGTCTCAAGGAAACTTAGCGCAGAAAACTTTTCATTCTGTGTCTTAGGACGTTTAGGTCCCCTTATAATATCGCCTGTCTTTAAGTTAAACTTTCTGATAAGGGCAGGTGCCACATACACATCATTATCTCCTGGAAGAAAATTCTCACATCTTATAAATCCATATCCCTCCTGTAAAACTTCAAGAATGCCATCCGCCATCTCTGGTTCTCTTTCTTCTTCATCTGGCTGATTCTTCATCTGGCTGCTCTCTGACTGTCTACTATCATACGATACCCTGTCATCATTAACTGTTCCAGAGGATGTATGTCTTTCATAATGTGTTGTTCTTCTCTGCGGTGCAATTCTTTCCCTTTGTGTCGTATCTGTTGTTTTTTCTTCCTTTATATTATTGTCATTTTTTGATTCTTTTGTATCTGGTTCCCTATGCTCTGTGTTTTTTTCTTCTTTCGCTTCATTAGTTATCTTTTTTACAGCTGGTTCACTATCACCCATTTCACCGGCTGATTTTTTAAGATTTTCTTTTTCTTCTGCAGCATTAGCTGCCAATATTGCATCTATAAGCTCACTTTTCCTCATAGTTGATATATTCTTGATATTCTTATCCTTTGCAAATTCTTTCAATACGCTTACTGAAAGTGTTTCAAGCTTTTCTCTCATTCAACATCCTCCTGATAATAATGTATATAATTTCTAAAATAATAATACCTGACAGTCTATACAAAAACATAACTTAAGAGTACTGCATCCATATCTGTATACACGTCACATGCAAACTTATGTGACTGCCAATTATCATTAATAATAATTATCCTGACAGACACATATGTTATGGTGCATTCAATATAATAAATAATTAATTATAATTCTAATCATCCTTGACTAAAATGTTATCTGGGAACCGATACTGATATATGTATCTTAGATTTCTCGTCTATTATACAATATTTTTTTCAGAAATGAAAGACTTATATTGATGATATTTTTAGCTTGTGCTATTATAAGGTTATCAGGGGTTATATCCCCGCCTTTTATGGCGCAATTTTTGATGTTTTATTATAATCTATCTATATAATGAAAGGAACACATATATCATGACTAATGCAGAAAAAGCTTTACAGCTTCATGAAGAATGGAACGGAAAGTTCGAAACAACTCCTAAGATGAGTATCACTACAAGAGAAGATCTTGCTCTTGCCTATACACCTGGTGTAGCTGAACCTTGCAAGGTTATTGCCAAGGATAAGGAGGCTGCTTACAAATATACTATCAAAGCAAACACTATCGCTGTTGTATCTGACGGAAGTGCTGTACTTGGACTTGGTAACATAGGTGCTCATGCAGCTATGCCTGTTATGGAAGGAAAAGCCGTTTTATTTAAATCATTTGGTGGAGTTAACGCCATACCTATATGTCTTGATACACAGGACACAGAGGAAATCATCAAAACAGTTGTTAATATAGCTCCTGCATTTGGTGGAATCAACCTTGAAGATATATCTGCTCCACGATGCTTCGAAATAGAATCAAGATTAAAAGAACTTCTTGATATACCTGTATTCCATGATGACCAGCATGGTACTGCAATCGTTGTACTTGCCGGTATTATCAACGGACTTAAGGTTACAGGTAAAACAAAAGAAGAATGTAAAGTAGTAGTAAATGGTGCGGGTTCAGCAGGTGTTGCCATCACTAAGCTTCTTCTTACTTATGGTTTTAAGAATGTAACAATGTGTGATAAATCTGGTATCCTTTCTAAAAAGAGTGAAGGTCTTAACTGGATGCAGGAATCTATGATGGATGTAACTAACCTTGAGGGAAAGACTGGTTCACTTGCTGATGCATTAGCTGGTGCCGATGTTTTTGTAGGTGTTTCTGCACCTAACATAGTAACAGCCGATATGGTTAAGACTATGAATAAGGATGCCATAATATTTGCCATGGCAAATCCTGTACCAGAGATTATGCCTGATGTTGCCAAAGCCGCAGGTGCAAGAGTTGTGGGAACAGGCCGCTCAGATTTTCCTAATCAGGTCAACAATGTAATAGCTTTCCCTGGTATATTTAAGGGAGCATTAGAAGGCCGTGCTACACAGATAACAGAGGAAATGAAGCTTGCTGCTGCCCTTGCTATTGCTAATCTCATACCTGATTCAGAGCTTTCTGATACTAATATTCTTCCAGAAGCCTTTGATCCTCAGGTAACAAACGTTGTAGCCAAGGCAGTTATGGATCATATAAAGTAATGCTGCCATACTATTATTCACTTAATGAATATCTTAAAAAAGAATATGGTCACAAGTTATATAAATTAGCCCTGAACGGTGGTATGTCATGCCCTAACCGTGATGGGCTAATTGATACGAGAGGATGTATATTCTGCAGTGCAGGCGGTTCAGGTGAATTCGCAGGTGGCAGATCAGAAGCTTCGCTTAAGCTCTCTGTAGATGAACAGATCACAGAAGCTAAGAAGCTTATCGCTGCCAAGTATAGCGGTGGACATTATATTGCCTACTTCCAGTCATTCACCAACACATATGCAGACACCGACTATCTTCGTAAACTTTATATGCCAGTTATATCAAGAGACGACATTGATATTCTGTCAATAGCAACAAGACCGGATTGCATAAACGATGATACTTTAGAACTTTTATCCAGACTTGCAGCTATCAAGCCAGTCTGGGTAGAACTTGGACTTCAGACCATACATGAGAAAACTACTGATTATATAAGAAGGGGATATTCTCTTGACATTTATGATGATTGTGTAAACAGACTAATAAACATAGGAATTCGTCCTATTGTACACATGATAGTGGGGCTTCCTGGGGAAAGTACGTCTGATATATTAGGAACTGCTGATTATATCGCGCATAGCGGTGCATGGGGAATTAAGATCCAGCTTCTACACATTTTAAAAGGAACAGACCTTTATACTGACTATATTAATGGTGGCTTTAAAGCACTTGAATTAAATGAATACATTGATATTGTAGGACAGATAATACCACGTCTGCCCAAAGACATGGTTGTCCATCGTATAACAGGTGATGGGCCTAAGTCTATACTTGAAGCTCCTATGTGGAGTGCTAATAAGAAGATGGTTTTAAACACTCTTAACCAGTATTTTAAAGATAATAATATCTACCAAGGACGGAATTATACATGAACACTGATTCGACAACTTTATACAAGCTTATGATTCTGTATATGTTAAGCAAAGTGAATTTTCCACTTTCCAACGTACAGATATCTACTTTCATGCTTGATAATGAATATACTAATTATTTTACATTTCAGGAGACAATCAACTCACTTGTTGAGGACTCTTTCATACAGCAGATGAACTATGAAAACAGCACACAGTATAAGCTCACCCAGGAGGGTGAAGATACTGTAGCGTTTTTCTACACTAAGATATCCCAGACTATCCGGGAAGAAATCGACAGCTACCTTGCCAAGAACAAGTATGAACTCAAATGCGAAGTTGGAACTACATCTGACTACTACCGCACCACTAACGGTTCTTATATTGCACATCTTATGGTTAAAGAAGGGAACAGTAACCTCATTGAATTAAGCCTTGATGTTCCACTTGAGGAACAGGCTAAAGAAATGTGCAGCAAATGGAAAGACTCAAGCCAGGATATATATGATTTTATAATGCAGAGCCTGATGTAACTATTATGTAATATGTTTAATGCATCAACTCTGCTTTAGTAGACATAAAGTATATATATTTTAACCAATGTACTATCTAATTGTTATATCATTTGGATATATATAATGGCTATTAAAACGCAATGGAGAATATATGAAGAATTTACTTTTTCTTAGTTCCAAAGATATATGTTATAGTTCAACAAAATATTTTGAAAACAGAATATCGGATGAATTAACCACAATGGGAATTCATGTTACACATATAAAAGTACCTGGGGCTTCTGATATGGCTTATTCCATATTGAAGCCTTATTTTGATGCTGATTATGATGCAGTTATCGATATCAACACCCGTATACCAGCTATGATATATAACAATAATTACTTACTTGACTATTTCAATATTCCAGTATGGCATTATATACTGGATCACCCTTTATATCATTATGAGGCACTCAATGCCTGTATACATAATTATCATATAATATGCCTTGATATGAACCACGCAGAGCTTATTAAGGGAAGTTTTCCACATATAAAAAGTGTACATGTTTTACCTGTTGCTGCTGACTGCTGCATAACTTATGACAATCATCCCCAGATATTAAAAACTAAACCACCTGTTTATACCTCTGATGAAATCATGTCAGATTACTTTAAACGGCAGGACAAACTGATATTTACTGGAACATACACGGATCCCGTTAAAACATCTTTACTGTACAGCACTAAAAACGCAATAGACAATCATCCTCTTTTTACCACACTTATTGATAAGCCGTGGCTTACCCAGGAAGCTGCTGTTAAGCTGCTGATTGATAATAATATATTGAGCAGGAATACAAGACCTGTTGAATATCTGTACAATAATTTTCTTGTAGATGTATTTCTTCAGGCTGTTATACGTGAAGAAATAATAACCCAGATAATAAAAAATCATATAGACATAATAATATATGGTCACGGATGGGATGCATTTGCTGACAAATGCGATATCCTTTCACCTGATATAACCAAATATATACACATAAGACCTGAAGTATCATATGAAGCTTTGCCGGCTATATACACATCTGCACAAATATCTATCAATCAGATGCCATGGTTTAAATATGGCATACATGACCGCATACCTCTATCGCTTATGAACAGGTGCCTATGCCTGTCAGACACAAGTGATTATGTTACAGATGTGTTAAATATCCAATCTGGATATGGCATACATACATACTCTCTTGAGGCTCTTGATCTGATACCTGATAAAATACTGTCACTTTCAACACTTATAAAACATAAAGACGAATCTGTTATTCATGAGCTTAGCAATGGATATGATTATGCATGCAATAATTTCACATGGGAAAAATGGGTCAGTTCATGGCTTAGGCTATGCTGATAACATTACCTTTTAATACTGGTTAAAGTATCAGAAAACCCTTCATACCTGCACCATAAGACACTTTTAATATAAAAAACATCACTTAATATACGATATTAATCATATATCAAGTGATGTTTCAAGCATTGTCCTGTTTTATGCTGTATCCATATTATGCTTATTACTGCTTATACATACAAAACATTTATTCACTATAAACATTCTATACCTTTAAACGTTTCCACATATCTGTGATACAGTTAACATTATAAGTCCGATTTAAGGGGTTGTTAGTTGCCCTGTGACATCTGCTCTTCCTGTCTCTTAATCATCTTCTTGACCATATTACCACCTACAGAACCTGCCTCAGCGGAAGTAAGATCTCCATTGTAGCCTTCCTTTAAGTTAACACCGATCTCTGATGCTACTTCCATCTTGAATCTGTCGAGCGCATCCTGTGCATTCTTTTTAGTCTTTGATGAAGTTGAACTTGAATTAGCCATAATAAACCTCCGTCCTTACGCCTTATGACGTATTATTGTTATTAGATAAGCTTTATTGCTTATCCTGGTATTATTATGTGTAATCCTTATTATATTATTATGGTAAGTTATGGAAGCATAAAATATACCTGCAACGGTTTTTATTTAAAGCTAAATTAAAACCAGAATCTTAAGCCAAATTAAATTCATGGCAGATAACGTTCTAATATCTTAAACCCATCAAATATAACATACCACCGGTTGCCAGCAGCAGCCATAACGGTTATATATTCTTTGCCATTCTTCTCTGCAGAATTAACAAGACAATTGTGTGCCTGATCTGTATATCCTGTCTTACCAGCCTTGATACTTACCCCTTCAACTTCATTGCCATACATTCTTGAAAACATCGTACTTGTTAACAATATTCCCTCCGGATGTTGTGGCGTTGCCTCAGTAGTATGCTGATAAGTGCTAAGAATCTTAACACACTCCTCATTACTCATAGCATACTTCATAATAAGAGCCATCTCTGCTGGTGTTGTATACTGATTCTCATCATGAAGTCCTGATGGATTACAGAAATGCGTATTCTTTAATCCTAATTCTTCGCATTTTTTATTCATAAGCTCAACAAACGCTTCTTCTGAACCAGCCGTAAGCTTCGCTATTCCATATGCTGCATCTGCTCCTGATGGAAGAATCAATCCATATAAAAGGTCGCTTGCCTTAACCTCTTCATCAACACTGAATCCTGCCACTGAGGCCTGCTGTACATACAGATAGTTCAATTCATCAAACCCGAATTTATAAGTTTCATTAAGATCTGTTATGTTCTCAACTGCTATGATCAGTGTCATCACCTTTGTCATTGATGCCGGATATATTCTTGTATTAAGCTGTTTTCCAGCTATAAATTCATTATCAGTAACATCTAAAAGTGCTATATAAGGTGATTGTATATCCGTATCTGATATCTCTTTGTATGAAACTGACTTGAGTGCATACTTAAATTCTGGTTTCTCCTGCACAACAGTTATTACATCATCATAATCCCCCATATCCGCAAGTACTGCATTCTGCTTTAACTCTCTTTGTGCATGAATATCGGGAATTATATGTCTGGCAAACTGGATAATTAATACTGTCAATGCAACAAATATAACACAACTCAATATATTTCTTTTAATACGACGCAGCTGTGCCTGTCTTTTTCTTTTTAATCTTGCTGCCTTTTTCTTTCTCTCTTCATTTGCTCTGATTACTTCATCGTAATCATCATAATCATAATACTCACTCATATCTATGCCCTTACTCCCGAATCAACATTATGGATTAACATACTGTGTACTATGGGCAAGCCTGTCAGCTTCCTGCTCACCTGATATAAGTCTTACAAGCTCAAGTCCCAGATCTATAGAAGTTCCCATTCCTCTTGATGTTGTGATGTTACCATCCGTTACTACTCTCTCATCTGGTGATGCTAAAACAGCGCCTTCTAACATACTTTCAAATCCTGGAAAACAGGTTGCTCTCTTTCCTGCAAGTATGTTAAGCCTGCCAAGAATGCTTGGTGCTGCACATATAGCAGCTATTCTTCCATGCTGTTTATTGTGGCTTACAAGCATATCCATAAGGACATTGCAATTGTAATATGACTTGTGTCCAGGACCTCCCGGAATAAATATAACATCTTCCTTATCACAACTTATATCTGTTATAAGTTCATCTGTCTCAACTTTAATATTCTGAGCACTCTCAACTAACCTGTTACCAGTGATTGACACTGTTACAACCTTGATATCTGCTCTTCTTAATATATCTATAACTGCTAATGCTTCAACTGTTTCAAAACCATCTGTAAGAAATGCTAACACTTTCATTGATGTATCCTCTTTCTTAATTATATTCTTATTTATTATGTTTTGATATTTTCTTTTTTTTATTTTCTTTTATCATTTGTTTGTTATTAATTTGTCGTTGTCAATTTTATTATTATGATGTCAGGAGCAAAATTACCCGACTTTTACACTTTATCTAGTATTTTACCACTTTTATCAATAATAATCCATATAAAAACCTTTTATTTACAGTTATTTATGGTTATTTCATCAGACTAGAAACTGATTTATATACAATCTGTTTCATATATCATAATTTGTATAATCTTAATTTATAAGGATGAAAGTGTCAAAAGTATAAAAAGTCGTTTCTGCTTGCAGAAAAAGACTTGTTTACTTGAGACACGCTAAACACCGAAAACAGAATAAAATGCCGTAAATACAGCATTTTATGGGAGTTTGAGGTGTTTAAGTATTGCGTGAATTGCGTAGCAATGTAGCAATCCTATACATCAGTGAGTGGCAAAATTTACTTTTGACACTCACATCTTATAATAACCTAAATCATAGATTATTCATCTATATAAAAAAATCTTTACATAACATTTCAACATTTTCTAAATTATATCTTGTAGTATTTAATACTATGTGTTATCATATACAAAGAAATTTTACTTTCGTTGGAGGCAGATATGTTTAAACTTATAAGTGATACTTCATGTGACTGGATTAAAGACTATGCAGACGAACATGATGTTACATTAGTTCCTTTATATACAACATTTGACGGACATACTTACTATAAAGAGCAGTTTGAAATCAGCTATGATGAATTCTACAGAAAAATGACAAATGAGAATGCTTTTCCCAAATCTTCTCTCCCATCTATACAGGATTATGTTGATGCGTTCATGCCATCAGTTGAAGCTGGTATCCCTATAATATGCTGCTGTATCACAACATATTTCTCAGGCTCATATAATTCTGCCTGCTCAGCTAAAGACTTGATTCTTGAAGATCATCCTGATGCTAAGATTACTGTCATTAATTCTTTGCAGAATTCAGCATCGATGTCTCTTTTTGTATATGAAGCCATGTGTATGAGAGATGCCGGATACTCTTATGAAGATACTGTTAAGAAGCTTGAAGCCTTAAGACCATACGGCAGAATCATATTCACAACAGAATCTCTTGATTATCTCACAAAGGGTGGACGTCTTGTTAAGACTGCTGCCATGATTACAAGTAAGTTAAGCTTACGTCCTATCATTATCATGAAGGGTGGAGAGATAGGCGTTGGCGGCTTTTTCAGAACAAGAAAGAAAGCCAAAGCAAAGGTTATTGACCTTTTATGCAAACATTTCGAAGAACCTGGCGTGGATATCAATGATTATGATATCACTGTAGGTTACTGTACTAATCCTGAAGAAGCAGAAGAATTCCGTGCGGAGGTAGAAGAAGCCATAAAGACCAAGCTGCTTGAATCCGGCGTAGAATTCAAGACACGTATTGGTGTTGTAACTGCATGCCACACAGGTCCTACAGCTCTCGGAGCTGCTCTCATGCCCAAGTTTGACCATATCTAATAATTTTAAATATATAAAAACATCTGCGTAAATAGCTGTTATTCACGCAGATGTTTTTATTTATACTTTATTCTTATGTACTTTACACGCATTCCATGCATTTATTATGCTATATCTTCTTTATATTATTTCAAGAAAATCGTTAAGCTTAGCAGAAAGTTCTTCTGCTGACAGATTCTTTTCTATAATATCTATAATAACAGCAAATTCATCTCTGCCTATTCTTCCGGCAACACCACAATCCTTAAACTTTTCCTTTAAAATACATACAACTTTCTTAAGCTTATCATTAATCTTATCACGCCTGATTATAATGCTTTAATCCTATCAAGCGCCTTAACTGTATTCTCATATGAGCCAAATGCAGTCAGTCTGAAGTATCCCTCACCACTTGGTCCAAAGCCTGAACCTGGAGTACCTACTACATTAGCCTTTTCAAGAAGATAATCAAAGAATTCCCATGAAGTCATCTTATCAGGAGTCTTTAACCAGATATATGGTGCATTGACACCACCAGATACAGTATAACCAGCTGACTTTAAGCCCTCAAGAATTGTCTTTGCATTGTTCATATAATATGCAATCTGTTCACCTGTCTGCTTCTGTCCTGCTTCTGTATATACAGCCTCTCCTGCTCTCTGTATGATATATGGTGCGCCATTAAACTTAGTACCATGTCTTCTAGCCCAGAGACTGTGAAGCATAACGTCACCACTCTTAAGATCCTTAGGAACAACTGTAAAACCAAGTCTTGTTCCTGTGAAACCTGCGTTCTTGGAGAATGAACGAAGCTCTATTGCACATGTTCTTGCACCATCACATTCATATATAGTATGTGGTACATTATCTTCTGATATGTATGCTTCATAAGCAGCATCGTATATAATAACTGCTCCTACCTTGTTAGCATAGTCTACCCACTTCTGAAGCTCATCCTTTGTTATAGTAGAACCTGTTGGGTTATTAGGGAAACACAGATATATGATATCAGGAGTTTCCTTAGGAAGCTCTGGTGCAAAGTTAGTTTCAGCTGTACAAGGCATATATATAACATTGCTCCATTTCTGCTGTTCAGGAATGTAATCTCCTGTTCTTCCTGCCATGGCATTAGTATCTACATATACAGGATACACTGGATCACATACAGCTATTTTATTGTCAACTGAGAAGATGTCTCCGATATTACCTGAATCCGACTTGGCTCCATCACTTACAAATATCTCGTCAGCAGATATATCTGCGCCTCTCTTCTTATAGTCATGCTCTACAATAGCATTTCTTAAGAACTCATAACCAAGATCTGGTGCATATCCATGGAATGTTTCTGCATGCCCCATCTCATCAACTGCTTTATGTAATGAATCTATAACTACCGGTGCAAGTGGAAGTGTAACATCTCCTATACCAAGACGTATGATTTCCTTATCAGGGTTAGCTGCACTATAAGCATTAACCTTTTTAGCAATAGTAGAAAACAGATAACTTCCTGGAAGCTTTAAATAATTCTCGTTAATCTTAAACATTCTTCTCTCTCCTTATCATAGTAACTTTAGGATGCTGCCGCATAATATCTTAATCGCACATGTAATACATGAATTATATGATATGGAAATATAACTTATAATTCAGATTAAATGTTTACGTAAATGTTATTAATTATATATACATAAAACATCCGTGCATATTATACACCACCATTTACATAACAACAATAAAAACAGCAACAAACCTAACAATATAAACTTTATTGCCAGATTTGTGCTATGTCCCAAGATAAAATCTTAATAATCTTTCATATTCTTCATTAATAGCAAGTACAAGGTCATTATCCCCATTCGTATTATCCGGATGATATATTTTTAACAACGACCTGTAACGTTTTTTAACAGATTCCGTATCGTTAACACCGCGGAAAAATATTTTTACATTCTCCGCATTAGACATACTTCTCCTTGCTTCACGGTATACCTTATCACGATACATAAGCTTTTCCCTGTTAAACTTTTCCTTGTCAAGTGCTAACTGTCTTGTTTCTCTTTCAAGTATTTCCCACTTCTGGTCAAATAATATCCGCTGGCTTTCAAGCTGTTTTTGCAGCAGCTGGTTCTTTTTTTGCTGATTGCGCAGCATTCCCTTCTGTATATCTATGAGTTCCCTGTCAGCCTCAAGTTCATCTTTAAGCTCATTTAATCTGACATTCTCTTTGAAAAGATATTTTTTCTGCTGTTTTTCATCAAGCTCTGCGAATCTTCTCTCTTCCATATAAAATCCTCTCTACCGTAGTCACTTGGCACTGTGGAACCAGAATACCTTGACTGGTTCACAGCCTTCTTTAGTTCTTATAGTATGAGCCACACCTGGTAACGCCACAAATGAATCACCCTTTTTAATAGGAAAAACCAGGTCATCGAGTCTGGCATAACCTTCTCCTTCTAACACAAAGAATCCTTCCTGGTCTTCATGAACTCCTGGTTTATCCGAGAATTTAGTTGAAGCGTATATGGTTGTTCCTGATGCACAGCCATTCGTGCATCCGTTTTTATCTGTAAGGAATCTGTGTGTCCTGCTGTCTGCGCCCTGTGTTTTAATAACCTCTTCCATTGTTATATATGGTTTCATAAGCCTTATTAAACCTCCTGGTTGTATTGATTATTATCTATCCTGTACTCACAAGATATCTTAATATAATATTATGTATGTGTCAAAAGTATAAAATGCGTTTAAGGATTGTGAAAACTGCATAGCAATTGAACAATCCTGATACATCAGTGAGTTATAAAATTAACTTTTAACACTTACATTATAATATTGAATACACAAAAAGGGACCAACTTTACATTGATCCCCCGCTTTATTAAATATAAATATCACTTAATTAATTATCTTTCTTCTTATAAGCTAACATCTCTGTATAAGCAAGTAAGAAAGGACCAACACCCTTTGCATCATCTTCAACAACAGGCTCTGACATATAGTAATCATATGTTCCAGGTCTGTCACCTTTTCCACCAAGACCTGCTACAAGACAGATACCACCAAGTGACATCTCTCCTTCATCTGTCTTTAAATACTTGTCGCATATACCATCAATAGCCTTTTCAGCATACTTTCTGTAGCTTTCTGGAAGATATCCTAACCTTACACCCTTAAGAAGAGCATATGCCATAATAGAACTTCCACTTGTCTCAAGATAGTTGTCTTTCATACCACCATAATTAACTACCTGATACCACATTCCACTCTCATCCTGGTACTTAAGCATTGAATTCATAAGATCAACGAATGCATCCTCAAGCATCTTGCACTCTGCATCATACTTGTGGTCAGAGTTATCAACCTTATCAAGTGTATCAAGAAGAGCCATGGCATACCATCCACTTGCTCTTAACCAGCAGTGCTGTGAAAGTCCTGTTACCTTATCACACCAGAATGCTTTCCTGCTTACATCAATAGCATGATAATATAGTCCGTTAAGTGGATTCTTCATATTCTCTATAACATACTTAAACTGTGCAAATATATCAGGATAGTTCTTTCTGTTATTGAACTTGGTTTCATATTCCATATAGAATGGCTGACCCATATACATTCCATCAAGCCATACCTGATTAGGGTATATATCCTTATGCCAAAAAGATCTTGCTTCATTGTTACATCTAGGCATAATCTTTATCTGTGAATATACAAGGTCTATAGCTTTTCTATATTTTTCTTTGCCTGTGATATCATACAACTCAAATAAAGTCTTTCCTGCATTAATGTTATCAATATTCTTCTCACCAATGCTATAACCTTCAATTGTTCCATCCTCATGAACTCTGTAATCAATAAAGTCATCTGCAAACTTAAGATATTTTTCGTCCTTTGTCACATCATACATCTGCAGTACAGCCTTTATCATAACACCATCTATATAGTTCCAGTTAGACTTAAGTCCCTGTCTGATCTTTTCTATATTCCACATAGGTGCTTCTGGTGTGCTTTTCTCGAGCAATTCATCAATGTATTTTACAATAATATCCATTGCTTTTCTCCTTAAACATTCTCAATTTACTTATAATTGTACCAACTTTTCATAAATTTTACAACATTTTTTGTCATAAAATACCAATCAACTACAGTTTTTTTATACTCAACAACAGATTTGTTGCCAACTATTCATAAAAAAGTTTCATAATTAATGGTAAATGACAATATGTGTCATAATAATTCACTGGTACATGCGTATTATACAACTTTCTGTTGTCGAATCATGTCAGAATCAATGATATATATTATTTTATTGTTTTATACTGATAATTCTGCAAAGCCGTTCATCCTCGGTATACTCAATATTTACATCCATACCTTCAGAATATCTTATAACATCCACATATTGTGACACATCTGCATCATATATGTTATCATTCCCACTGATCATAATATACATGTGGGTATTTCCATCAATCACAACCGGCATGATTTTTGAAATCACACCATGTATGCTTCTTGTTTCCTTTTCTTCCGGCAATGGTTCGTCTATTATACCATTATCCTTAAGAAGCTGGATATAGTTGGATTCACATTGTAATACCGAATCTCCTATGGCAACATTCTGGTATTTTTCTATATTAAGCATGGCATAACACTTTACAAGTCCTGCTCCATCCTTTAACGCCATGAAATAAGTCGGCTGATTGCTGACATTGATAATAAGAGGGAATGTGGCCGTATAACCAAGATTCTGTACCCGTCCTTTAGCAGAATCCATAGCAGAATATTCTTCCGCTCCTGATACTTCATAGTATCTTGTTTCCATGGTACGCTGGTTCATAAGCACGAATCCAACATTGGAATTATCCTGTCCAACAGATGTAATACCTGTATACACCCACACATCATCTTCAAGTGCAATATAATTATAACCATCTGTTGTTTTAAGACAGTCCCTCTGACTTAACACGCTGTTTATGAAACCATGCTTAAGACTTCCATTATAGTCATACAGACCTATGAGAAGTTCCGCTGAATATACCTTATCAACCCATGTTGGTACCTCGTTAACAGCATAATCTGTCATCTCTCCTGTTACCGCATTACACAGCACAACTCTTCCAACTGTCTGACCGCCAAACAAACCTATATTATACTTCTTAACAGGGCATACCCAGTAAGGAGTTCCATTATCATCAATCTCATAATTAATATCATCAAATATATATGTTGGATATGCAAATCTTAAATGCCTGTAAATATATCTTGAAAAATGATCTGACTTGGAATACTTTATTCCTTCTTTAAGTCTTACACATTCTGCTTCCTGCGTTGTCATATCTATTCTGATATATGCAGGAATACCATTCTTGTGATTAGTAAACCACTTTATAAGATTACCATATCTTAAAGGTGTTACCCTTACTGGCTTTTCATTATAATTAATCTGTGAATACATATCATCCACTTCATACTGCGATACCATATCAACCATAGTTCCCATAACTCTTGTTCCTATAATTGATGCTGATTCTTTATCCAGAAGTGGAATCTTATCATATGACACTTCTTTTATATCATCTGTAAAATTCCTTGTTTCCACTGTCATAAGTTTCTGATATCCTGAAGCATTGATAATAGGTGATGAAAGAATGTTTCCAACGATATATGCAGCCACTATAACTAATGTAACCGTAAACACTATCTTAAAAATCATCTTACCTGTCTGACTCTTAAAATCCGAAAAGAAATCTTTTACCGGATTACCCGATGTAAATCTTCCATCTTTCGTTGGTCTTCTGTGATTCATACACCATACGGCAATGGTAACTATAACCATGACAAATATTATAAACTTCCAGAATCCTGGAGAATGAATATTAATAGCTGGCAGTTCTATATAATAATAAACTGCTGCTATAAGCAGCACTATAATACTGGCTGCTGCCTTAAAAACATTTAATCCTTTTTTCATATTTTCCTCACTTCCGCCATGCCTGTATCATTAAAATATGGCTGTCCTGATAATTTCTCATTCTGTTTCATCAGCATATATCTGATCTGCATACATATCTGATATAGGTATGGTGCTTAATTCACAACACATATTATAAACAATTGTTATTGTTTATATACTAATATATAATCTTTCGCTTGTCAAACTATTATCATATCACCACATATATTAATATCAGTGCTCACTCAATCAAAGCCTGACTTTACTCATATACCTGGCTTGACTTTTACTCATATAAGAATAAAATGATAGTATTAACTACACAAAATATACATAAAGGAGAATTGTATGAAAACAGGAATTGTATTTGAAGGTGGTGCATTCAGGACAATATTTTCGTGTGGTGTTATGGATGCCCTTGTTGAAAATAATATTATGCCCGATTATATGATTGGAGTTTCCGCAGGTGCAGCTTATGGTGTATCTATGGCTTCAAGACAACCTGGACGTAATCTTGATGTACTTATGAAATATAGAAATGACAAGCGTTATCTTGGTGTTGGCAATATGCTTGATAAAGAGAATAAAGCTATATACGGACTTGATTTTTCATATGAAACTATACCTAACGAGCTCAATCTTTATGATTATGAAGCATTTAAGAAATATAAGGGGGATTTTTACTGTGTCGTAACCAATATTCTTACCGGCGAGCCGGAATATATGAAGTACACAGGAGATGACCACACTAACACAGTATTAAGAGCAACATGTGCCCTTCCTATGCTGTTCCCACCTATTATGATTAATGACATTCCATATATGGATGGAGGACTTACTGATTCCATTCCTTTCAAAAGAGCTTTTGAAGATGGCTGCGACAAAGTATTAGTTATTCTTACAAGAGAAGCCGGTTATACCAAGAAAACATCAGGCTCTACAAAAGCAATAGCCAGAACTTATGAAAAAAAATATCCAGAGCTTACTAAAGTTATGTTATCACGTGCCAAAAGATATAACGAATGCCTTCATAAACTTGATGAATACGAAAAAGAAGGCAAAGTCATGATTATACGACCAACTGTAAGCAAAGGATTCTCAAGACTGGAAAAAGATAAGAACAAAATCCTGTCTATGTATAACGATGGATATAACCAGGGATATGAAAAGCTTAATGACATCAGAAGCTTTTTTAACCTGGGACATTAATAACCAGCTTGTTAATAATTACCACACACGAAATCTTTCACTATTCCTATGGCTTCTCTTACCATATAGTTTATAAAAAGCACTTCATCACTCTGTGCTGGTATTCCGCATATGTGTTTAAGTCCTTTTCCTCTTGCAAGAAGCTTTGCCCGGAATATGTGAAAGTTGTTCGTGACTATGCCTGTTAATGCATCATAGTCATCTATATACCTTCTCGAATATAACATGTTTTCATTGGTATCTGTTGATTTATCTTCCATGACTATACGTTCAGGACTTATGCCCTTTTCACATAAATACTCATACATGGCAAGTGCCTCTGTTTTATTCTCGCCTTTTCCCTGACCTCCCGAAACAATTATCGTGGTATCAGGATTTACTACAGCATAATCATATGCTGCATCAAGACGTTTTCTAAGTGATTTCGTCACTCTGTCACCTCTTATCTGACACCCTAATACAATAATATATCTGCATTTATCCCCTGGTTTCTGCTTCATACTTAATATTATGCACATTTCAAGTATTATAAACAGCGTAAAACCAGTGCCTATAAGTGCACATGCTATGTATTTAACAACTGGTGGAAAAACATATATATTCTTTGCATCAAGCAGTCCAAACACATATAACAACACAAAACATGCTGTACCTATAAGCCATATCCATATAAATGAAGATTTCACACCTGCATAAGTGGCACACCTTATATAATATGCCAGACATAAAACCGCCATTAAAAGACAAACTATTCTCATATTCTTCTTATTCCTTTTTATATTTAAAATTTAATCGTATTTACTTTTTACACATCTTTTTTGCCATTAGAATTTTTACTTTTTTCACATCTTTTCATGCCATCTGCAACTTTTTTAATAAAACATACATATATTGTGACATTCCAGCTGCTTACCTTTTAATCAATAATCATCCCTGCTCACACTACTATAACACAATAAATCTTTATAATATAGTAATCAATGCAAGTTATCATATTGAAAAACAAATGCTTCGCAATTATAATAAATAAATAAAAAGCTGCATAGTCTATATGCGCAGAAACGAGGCAAAATATGTTTAAATATAATAAAGATGTTATTCCTACAGACTGTGAACCAGGAGTTACAAGAAAAATTCTCTGCTATTCAGATGAACTTATGATGTGTGAAATCACGTTTAAGAAGGGCTCTAAAGGCAACTTTCATAAGCATGAACACCTTCAGATAACTTATATTGCCAAAGGAAGCTTCGAATTCACTATCGGTGGGGAAACAAAGGTTGTTAACCAGGGAGACAGTGTATACATGCCTTCTAATGTAGAACACGGGGTTACTGCTCTTGAAGATGGTATTCTCGTTGATGTATTCAACCCAATGCGACAGGACTTTCTTAAATAATTTTTTTAATTTTCACAATAATAAAAAAACAGCAGACCTTAAATATATAATAACCAGTTATATCATATCCTTTAAGGTCTGCTGTTTTATTATTAACTACTCATATTCCATCTTTCAAACACAGTCTTATAAGCTGCTATCAAAGCATATACTGTATTCACTATATTTATCTGATTAAAATGATTGCTAAATTATTTATGGCACATCTGCCAATTGATATCTGCACATACATTTACTTATTCATATTAACTTTATCTATTCCAAGAAATGCATCCTGACCTATTGTCTTGACACTCTTAGGTACTGTCAGCTCTTTAATACCACTGCCTGCAAACGCTCCATATCCTATATTCTCAAGACCATCTGGAAGTGTTATATCTGTCAGGTTACTACAACCTGCAAATGCATTGGTTCCTATACTTTTTACAGATGCTGGTATTGTCACCATATGCAGACTGGTGTTATTATAAAACACTCCTGATGCAATCGTTATAACGCCATCCTTAACCACATAATTATCATAAGAATCATCTGCTTCATATAAGACGTTATTAATAATTATGTCTTTTGATACAGATAACTGTGCTTCATACCATGCCGTCTCGGTAAATGCATTCGTTCCTATGTCAGTTACCGACTGCGGTATATCTATATCAGAAAGATTATAGCATGATAAAAAAGCATTAGAACCTATATAATCGATTCCATCTTCTATTACGACTTTTTTAATAATAACATCATCCCTGAGTGCTCCATCACCTATAGATGTAACTTTCTTACCATCAAGCTCGGATGGAATCGTAAGCTCATATTCAGACTTTCCCTTATCAGTAAGTTCTGTAATAGTCAATGTACCATCTGTATTTTCTGTATATTTATACAATGCAATCTCCTGATACTTCTTCCTGCATCCTGATAATACAACCGACATGCACAGCAATACCGCTAAAGCAGTAACCATGGCTGTTATTCTTAATCTTTTCATAGCAGTTAATCTCCATTCTTTGCCCACATATAACAGAATGCCTGTGTTCTTGCTGCAAATCTGTTATTCTCTAGGAGCTTTCTTACTTGTGCCTTATTATACCACGCTGCCGATATTTCTTCTACTGTTGATGTACTTTTAGCAAATGTACCATCTGCTTTTCCTATGACAACCCTGTTAGTTTCGTTGGAAAAGCCAATAGCACTATAACTGTCATACAGTGTATCCTCGATGCTTATAAGGTCAAGCCCTGTTTCCTCCTTAAGCTCTCTTGCTGCTGCTATCTGTGGTGTCTCGCCTGCATCTATAAGACCAGCCGGGAAATTGTATACATAATCACCAACAGCCATTCTGTATTCCCTGTTTAAAAGAATATTCTCACCAGTCATATCTGTTACCACTATAACAACACCATCCGGTGACTGATTCTTTAGATCCTCTATGGACGTTATGTTTTTATTACGGCTTATAATCTCATATACCTTGGTTTTGTTATCCTCTGTCGTGTAGGTAACATCATATCTGCTTATAAACCTGCCATCCAGAATCTTTTTAATTCCATCATATTTCATAAATACATTTCCTTATATAAAGATAAAATAAAATATATACTTAGCATCTGTGCATAGAGAAACCATCTGTCTCATAATTCTTAAGATTCTCATATACACCACGCGAATCAGCCTCTGATAAAAGCTTATCCCTGTCTTTGGCAACAAGAGCTTCATTCTTGTTAGAATGATGATGGCTAGGACCACCTACACATCCTCCCTCACATGCCATACCTTCTACAAAGTCTGCTGAAAGTCTGCCCATCTTAAGTAATGTAAGTGCTTTCTTACATTCTGTTCCACCAGAACATTTTTCCACTGTGAATTTAGATGGATCCTCGCCAAGTTCTTTCATACACTCAAGAACAGCAGCTGTTACTCCACCGCCATTACCGAATCTCTTACCATATACACTTGCCTGCTGGTTTGCATTAGCCTCTGGCTCTATCTTTACGCCCTTAGCTCTAAGCATGGCCCTGAACTCACCTATAGTAAGCACATAATTAGCATTGCCTTCTATTGAAGTATCTCTTCTTTCATCCTTCTTTGCAATACAAGGTCCTACGAATACTGTAACAACCTCTGGGTCCTTGGCCTTTAACATACGTGACACTGCACACATAGGTGATACTGTTGTTGAAATATTATCCTTAAGCTCTGGAAAATGCTTCTTAATCATATTGACAAATGCAGGACAACATGATGTTGTCATCTTTTTGCCCTCTTTGTTTGCCTCAAGCCATTCTTTAGCTTCTGAACCTGCTGTAAGGTCTCCGCCAAGAGCCACCTCATACATATCATCAAAACCAATCTTTTTGCAGGCTGTTCTGATACTATCCATGGTAATATCGGCACCAAACGAACCTTCTATTGCTGGTGCTACCATAGCTACAACTCTCTTTCCAGCTTTCATATCCCTGATAACATCTACTATATCTGTCTTAGAGCCTATTGCACCAAATGGACAGGCATGTATACACTGACCGCACTTGATACACTTGCTGTCATCTATCTCGCAGATACCATTCTCATCCATAGTAATGGCACCAACCGGACATATCTTCTTACATGGTCTTATAAGATCAGCTATGGCATTATATGGACAGGCTTTAGCGCACTGACCACACTCCTTGCACTTATCCGGGTCAATATATGCCCTGTCACGCCCCATAGATACCGCACCGAACTTACATGCCTGCTGACAGGCTTTAGCCATACACTTCCTGCAGTTATCTGTTACTATATAATGTGAAAGTGGACAGTCAGCACATGCTGCTTCGATTACCTGCACTACATTATCCTTACCCGTCTTAGGTGTCTCTGACGGACATTTACCTTCAGCAAGTCTTATTCTTTGTCTTACAACTTCTCTTTCCTTATATACACAACATCTATATTTAGCCTGTGGTCCAGGAAGGAGTTCATAAGGAAGTTCTTCTTTCTTCTCCTCAAGCTGTCCCGCATAAGCAAGCTTTGCAACCTGATATAATATTTCATGCTTTATCTTTAATATATTAGCGTCTGTTGATAACATAATGTGTTTCCTCCTGTTGGTATATCGTTTATCAATTGGCATTGTGTAATTATTATACGTTTCATATAATAGCCTTTATCTTACATAGTATAACATATATATTTTAAGATTAAAGGGGTTTATGGAGGAATTTGTTAAATTTTTAATTAGCATTTTTTACAGTTTAGTTAAATTACTGTTTAGTGAAGTCACTGATAAGCGACGAACGGACGATATAAGACACGGATGTCTGTTGAAGTGAGATATGGGACAAGGACGTCCCATATCGAACGGTAGCGGCAGTTGCCACTACAGATATGAAAAGTCTTAGAAATATCCAAGCGAAGCTTCTGGCATTGTTGATGTATACGCACCTGCTTTTCTCATATATGATGTCGTCCGTATGTTAACCGAATGTGTGCTAAACAGTAATTATTCTGTTATTCCAGTAACCTTATAATCCTGTTCCTCAACAGCCTTTTTAAGAACATCATCTGAAACATCTGCTGTAAGTGTAACTACTGCAGTTCCTTTCTCATGGCTTACTACTGCCTCGCTTACGCCTTCAACTGCCTCTAAAGCCTTCTTGACTCTTGCCTCGCAGTGTCCACACATCATACCTTCAATATTCATTGTCTTTGTCATAATAATTACCTCTTTCTTTTCATTTTTATCTTTATCAGATATATTATTTATATCGCCGTTACCAGCTATAACATTGGTGCCGTTAACACCAGTATTACCACTACTATCTGCGGAATGTGCCTGTATTACAAGCCCTTTACGCAATGCTGTCCTCTTATATCCTGCATCTCTTGATGTATCATACACCTTTACAAGATTAAGTCTTAGCGCATTCGTTACTACGCAGAAGCTTGAAAGGCTCATCGCTGCTGCACCAAACATAGGATTCATCTGCCATCCAAGAAGATGTATCCACGCTCCAGCTGCAAGCGGAATTCCTATTATGTTATATATAAATGCCCAGAACAGGTTCTCATGTATATTTCTTATAGTTCTGTGACTAAGCCTTATAGCTGCAGCTACATCGCTTAATCTGCTCTTCATAAGTACAACGTCTGCAGCATCTATAGCCACATCTGTTCCGGCTCCTATTGCTATACCTATATCAGCGGCTGTAAGTGCAGGCGCATCGTTGATACCATCCCCAACCATAATAACCTTGCCCTTCTGCTTTAGCCTTCGTATTTCCTTTTCCTTTCCATCTGGCAGTACTCCGGCTATAACCTCATCAACTCCGGCTATCTTACCTATAGCATTGGCACTCTTTTCATTATCACCTGTTATCATAACAACATAAAGTCCCATGTCTTTAAGCTGCTTAATAGCATCCGGACTGTCTTTCTTAATCGTATCTGCTACTGCTATTATCCCAAGGAATTCCTTATCAGTAGCGAAAAACATAGGTGTCTTTCCGTCTTCTGACAAATGCTCTGATATACTTAACATATCAGCTGGAATATCAGTTATCTCACTTATATAACGTGCATTTCCACCATAGATTTTAAGTTCATCTGATGTCTTTATACCCTCTCCCGGTATATCAGTGTTATATACTGCCTGTCCGAAAAGTCCATTTCCAGCCACTGCTTTTGAATCTGTTATTGTCAGGATTGCTGAATAATTCGTTTTTTCTGAACTATCAGCACTTTCATAATTAACTATGGCCTTTGCAAGTGGATGCTCACTTCTTGCCTCTAACAGCCTTGCAATAGAAACAAGCTTGTTATCTGATATACCTGATGCAGGATATATATCAGTAACAACAGGTTCACCCTTTGTTATTGTGCCAGTTTTATCAAGGGCTACAATCTGCATTTTTCCAGTCTGTTCAAGTGATATGGCGGTCTTAAACATAATACCATTCTTAGCTCCGACACCATTACCAACCATAATGGCAACCGGTGTTGCAAGTCCAAGTGCACAAGGGCAGCTTATTACCAGAACTGATATTCCTCTTGCAAGCGCAAAACCTGCACTTTGTCCTGCAATAAGCCATATTACTATAGTCGCAAGTGCTATTGCTATAACAGCAGGTACAAACACACCTGATACCTTATCTGCAATCTTTGCAATAGGGGCTTTGGTTGCTGCTGCATCACTTACCATCTGGATTATCTGTGAAAGCGTTGTATCTTCACCAACTCTTGTAGCCCGGCACTTAAGATAACCTGATGTGTTAAGTGTTGCCGCTGATACTGTATCTGCGACAGTCTTGTCAACCGGTATGCTCTCTCCTGTAAGTGCCGACTCATTGACAGCGCTGCTTCCTTCTAGTACTTCACCATCTACAGGTATATTTTCACCTGGTTTTACTACAAATATATCTCCCTTTGATACCTGCTCAATAGGAACTTTCTTTTCCGTTCCATCTATAACCAATGTTGCTGTTGTTGCAGCAAGCTTCATAAGACTTTTTAATGCATCGGTTGTTTTACCCTTTGAATGTGCTTCAAGCATTTTTCCTATTGTTATAAGGGTAAGTATCATAGCTGCCGATTCGAAATAGAACTCATGCATATAATGCATAACCCCGTCCATATCCATACGCACCTGGGCATCTGTCATGGCAAATAATGCATATGTGCTGTATATAAATGCAGCTCCTGCACCTAATGCAACAAGTGTGTCCATATTAGGTGAACCATGCAGTACACTCTTTATACCGCTTATGAAAAATCTCTGGTTTATAACCATGATTATGATTGTGAGTAACATCTGGATAAGTCCCATGGCTATATGGTTGTTTTCTAACACCTTCGGAACTGGCCAGCCCCACATCATGTGTCCCATACTAAAGTACATAAGTATGAGTAAAAATACTAATGATGCTACAAGTCTTTTAGCCAATAATGGGGTTGTCGTGTCCTTAAGTGACTCCTCAAGTCCTGATATAACTGAATTACCACCGCTGCCTTTTCCACTGGAGTTCTTACCGCCGTTATCCTTTGCAGATGCACCATACCCAGCATCAACTACTGCCTTTATAACATCTGCATCTGATGCTGTTCCTTCCACTCCCATGGAATTGGTAAGCAGACTGACTGAACAACTTGTAACACCATCCACTTTAGACACAGCCTTTTCGACTCTTGCCTGGCACGCTGCACATGTCATTCCTGTAACGTTATATTGTTTCATGTCTGTTTCCTTTCCTTTTTATTTTACGTTAAATATTCATTATCATTTTATGATCATGCATTCTTTATATCTACCACCTTAAAGTCAAGTCTTTCTATGGTTCGTCTGATTGTATCATCATCTACTGGCTTATCCATCTTTATAGTGGCAATCTTCTTTTTAAGATTAACTTCACACGAAGCTCCATCTATTCTGTTTATCTGATGTTCAATACTGTTCCTGCAGTTCTCACAGTGCATTCCTTCTATAGTTACTATCTTTGTTGCTATAATATCGCCCGTAAGCACTTTCTTATCTTCCTTGACTGAACCACCGCCACCGCAGCAGCCACCTTCGCCTTTTCCATGTTTTATACCACTTTTTACTGCAAATATAACTACTATCACAAGTACTACTAATATAACCGCTGTTCCCATATTCATACCTCTTTTCTGTAATCCTCTAACACCTCTGACTCCCATAACAAAGCAGTATTCCCAGCTTTTTTATTCCGTTTTTGGTGTTAGGCGGAGCATAAAATATTACTTCATAAACTTCTGCAAGGTCATAACAAGCTCATCAACTACCTCATCATCACCATTTTTAATATCATCAACCACACAGGTTTTTATATGATTGGCTAATAGCGCCTTATCAAATGCTGTTAATGCTGCGTTGGCTGCTAATGCCTGATTAAGTATATCTATACAGTAGGCATCATTCTCAACCATACCATATATACCTCTTATCTGACCTTCAATTCTTTTTAGTCTGTTTAAAAGAAGCTTTTTTTCAGAATCTGTACGCTCCTTTTTCTTCCCACAACAACACATTTTCTCTTCTGCCATACCTCCTGCCTCCATATCCTGCACATGATACATACAATCCACATGTATGCATATGTAAGTGCATCTTTTATAATAGCTATTATTCTTTACACACATACTATATACCCCCATAGGGTATATTGCAAGAGGTGATTTTAATATTTATCGGGGATATTTTCTCATTTACGTATATTTATCAGATTATCATTATGTAATTGTTAGGGAAATTAATAGATTTTTGCAAAAAATCCCCCACTCGTCAGTGATATTATTCTACCTTTACTATTATCAAGTAAAAGCCGTAGTCCATATCACACATAGCAGGGGATTTACAACGGCTATAAGCACTGCTATAACCATTATATTATTTATTTTATTTGACAGCATTTTATAGAAATATAATTACACTCATTATATCATTTATCTATTCAATCGGGCTCACCGCACTTCCATCCGGCAATATCTGATGGTTCAAATGCGTATTCAAGAGTTTTTCCATATATTCTTTCATATGCCTCTTTTTTTTGTTCATAATCCTTTTTCATCATGTCAAAGCTGTTATCACGCTCGTTCTTTTCTGGATCAGGATATATAGGCTCTAATATGTGAAGCACATACTTAACCTTCTTAAACTCATCTGTATCATCCTTATCGGTATCACGCATCTCAACAAAGCATGATATGATTGGAACATTGAACTTAGCAGCATACAGGTATGCACCACGCTTTGGTGGTCTTGGTTTACGGTAATTAAACCACATTTCCTGTTCAGGATATATAAGAATATATTCGTGCTTATTAACTAAAAGATTATTAAGCGTTCTGTAGAAATGTCTGTTCATATAATCCTTATCCTTGCTTATAGGAATCTCATCAGCATATCTCATAAGAAAGCCTAACAAACCCTTCATGGCAAAATTCGTATCCTGACTTACTATAAACATTCTATACTTTCCTGCACGCTTTATTCCATGGCGTACAATAGTTGTATCAACGGGATTAAAGTGATTACTTGTAATTATGGCACCTGTCTTTATATGCTTAATATTGTTAACCCCGATAACCTTTGTCTGTGCATTAGCACCGAGTGTCGCAATATCAACCATACGTCTTGCAAGCCAGTTGCGGTAATGATATGGAATCTCATTACGCTGTTTTACATACTTTCCTAACAGTTTTTTACGCTCTATATTGTTTAACTCAGGATCACCGATTTCAACCTTGTCGTTAAAACGTCCACTATCGGCTGCCTCCTTAATATTCTTAATAACCTCTTTCTTGCTGCCACCTATTATCATAATCTTATCTTTTCTCCACTTTCAAGTACTTTTCTGAATGTTACTTCCGTATCTGCATTAGTTCCTGCTCTTCTGAAAAGATCCATAAGATGCTCATGGTCAGCTTTCTTCTGCTCATCTGTATATGCAGCCTTAAATGCCTTTATCTTATCATAGTAAACTGACTGTTTTGCATATTTCCAAAAGTAATCCTGGTACTGGATATCATCATAGCACCATGGCTTATCAAAAAGATTATAGTGGATAATCTTTGGATTCTTTATCTCAGGCTTGTTTCTGTTTGGCATTGCATCCCAGCAGGAATCAAGATACTCTATTTTTCCATAACACATAGAGTTAAGATAATCCTGATCTGGCGCAACACAATCAAAATGATACTTATTAAGCAGATAAAGAAAATGCTCTGCAAGCTTAACATTTCTTAATTCCTTCATATTCATAAGAAGCATTCCTGAGTTAAAGTAATCACCCAGCTTAAGTCCAAGAGACTCTGTCATGTATCTTTGGAGCTCTGGTACATCATTAACTGAACCATCTGTAACAACACCTATAAGATTATTGTGCATATCTGTATCATATAATTCAGATATATCTCCAGGTACTACTATATCACTGTCAATATATATAGCCTTATCATATTCCGGATACATATCAGGTATAAATATTCTGAAATATATAGTCATAGTGAAATAATCTGAACGGAGTCTGTTTTCTATTCTGTCTGTTATCATATCAAGACTCTGCTTCATAAACTTGAATTCCATCTCGAAGTTAGGGTGATTCTCTACCAACGCTGCAAGATTCTTTCTGTTCTCCTCATTAAGCTCCTGGTATACAACTATTATCTTATATTTTCTATCCTTTGAGGCATTTTCTATAAGTGAGATGAGTGCAACATGAAGATATGGTGCATATCCATCATCTATAGTGAAAAATATTGGTATTAATTCATCCTTGTTATACATTACAATTCTCCTTTTTCATTTATAATTCATTTTATGTATGCAATATAATATTATCTGCCATGTAACATACTTTTTTTAATATCATAATACTTGGCAAACAAGGCTCCATATTCTGATTCTGGTATATGTAACACAGTTGTTACCTCTTTTGTCTGCCATGGCTTAACAGTTTCAGTTCTTACATATGGAAAGAATCTGAAATGTGTTGTAAAATGCTGGAACACCGTATCTGCATGAAGTCTTCTCTGGTCATTATACTTTCTTTTACATATGCGTTTTGACACTGACAGCTTATTAAGCGCCGACTGATCCGGCATAAACATCTGCTTGGTTGTACACATATGGCGGCATTTACTAAGAAGATGAGTCCGTCTTAGTTCCTTCATATTCATAAGAAGTACTCCTGAGTTAAGATAATCTCTCTTAAATATATTTTTTCTGAAAAACCAGCTTCCATAATAATCCAACACTCCTGCAAGCTCTACGCCATCCATATTCTGATAATAAAAATCAGAGAAATCCTTCCTGCATATGACATCCGTATCAAGATATAATATCCTGTCTGGAATTTCATCCAGCTGGTCTGCAAATAGCCTTAACATACAGCATGGCGTGAATCTTGTTGACAGATTCGCATCCGGTGTTTCTGTCTTAAAAAGTTCTGTAGTATCTATAAGTCTGATATATAACCTTTCGTCATATCTGGCTGAAACCTCATTATTAAGATAAGCAACGAAAGAATCTTCTATTGGACTATAAGTCTTTTCATTCATGGACATATCAAGTGTCAGCACATATATATCAAGATGCTCCTGTGTGCTTTCTAAAAGAGAAAGAATGGCAATAAGCAATCCATCCTGGACATTTCTGTCTCCACAAAATAATATATTCATCGGGTTGTTAATCTCCTGTATTACATCATTTATATTTTATCTATTCTGTACTCTGATAATGCATGATATCAATCCTTAACGCAGTCTTACATGGACTTTTTATTAATCAATCAACATGAGTGGCTTTACATTCACAACATTCATAATGTATATATTCATAGTCGCTATTCCTGCTGCGCATGCTCATAGTTTCATATACCTTATCATGAAGCAGCTGCTGATTATCCTTCACTGAAAGATTATCATCTGTATAATACGGCCCATCTATGTATACATTAATCTTAGGTCTTTTACAGATTATACCAAACAGCTTACGTTTTGTGTACGTCGTTGTCATAACATACACAGGTGCTTTTAACTCCGCAGGAAATCTGAACGATGTTTTCTCAAACGTTCTTATCCCCGTGTAATATGGCCAGACATGTGCTTCCGGATATATAACCACTGGATGTCCTTGTGCTATACGCTCCTTATATGCTCTTGCAAACTTCTTATATTCACTTATAGAATCAGGTACTGGAAGTGCGCCTAACATAGGAAGCAGTTTTCCAATAACAGGTATTCCATAATTAGCCTGACTCACTATGACATATACTCTTTTAGCAGTACAAGAAAGGGCTGGAATAACTACATCACCAACTGGCTGTGTATGATTGGCATATATAAAATAGCCTTTATCCCTGCACTCTTTTAACAACCTTTTGTTTTTATAACTTATTCCCCAGAATAATCTGCATCCAGCATATCCAACAATAACAGCAATTCCATATATAATATGTGAACCTATTCTGTGAAATATATTATTATTAATCCACTTATAATCCTTATCCAGCTTATAATTCTGGTTGCTGCTTTGAACAACATCTTCTGCATAAGTACTATAATATATTGTTTTATGAGAATCAGTTTTTTTATTACCTGACATTATCACGCTCCTGTACACACATATATGGCGGCAATTACAAATATCATGCCTGATAATATATACTGCAGCCCTTCTTACAGGTACCTGAAACATAAGAAAAGCTACAATTTTGTAGTATTGTAACCCTATGTATAACATTTGTCAACAGTAAGTAGTATTAATATTACAAAATGTAGCTTTTATAATGTGATATATAGTTTTAAAAACTATATAATGTTGTATGATTTATACATTATTTTCAATCCACTCATACAGGTCTTCAAATACTTCCTGACGGTTAGTCTCACTATGAAGCTCATGTCTGTCATCTTCGTATAATCTGAGTTCAACATTATCAACATACTTCGTATACAGCTTAAATACCTTTTTAACAGCCTTTCCATAATCTCCAACAGGATCATCTTCTCCTGATGCAAAAAGCACTGGCAACTCTTTTGGTGTTTCTGCTATATTCTTTTCATTTATATCATATTTGATAACATTTAGAAAACCTATATATCCGTTGGCAGTAAACATGTACGAACACTTAGGGTCAGACAGATAGCCATCAACAATTTCTGTATCTTTAGTAAGCCAGTCATTACTTGTTCGATTATCTTTGATTCTTTTATTATAAGCACCAAACATTATCTTATTAAGCAGCTTACTTCTATATCTGTCCCCATGTATAAGCTTAGCCGCATGTGCAAGCTTAAGACCAGTATTAACAACTATCTTAGGCTGGTTGCCTGTTCCAAGGAATATGACACCATCCAGCTCATCGCCATATATGCATGCATATTTTCTTGCCATAAACGAGCCCATACTATGACCTATAAGAATATATGGAATATCTGGATATGTCTTTTTCATGATGCGGGTAAGTCTGTGCATGTCTTTGATAAGATAATCTGCGCCATGGTTTCCCTTTGCAAAATATCCATAATCTTCTTCACTGTTTACAGAATCACCATGCCCAAGATGGTCATTGCCTGCCACTACAAAGCCTTTATCAGCAAAAAACTCTGCCATATTATCAAATCTTTCTATATGGTCTATCATCCCATGTGCTATCTGGATAACACCTACCGGCTTACTATATTCATCACTGTCAGGATACCATATAATAGTGTGTATATTACATATTCCGCTTGATGACGGAAAAATTCTCTCTTCTCTTTCCATACATATCACTTCCTTAATCTTATAATTCACTGTTTTATGATACAGGTATCAAAAACCTCAAATACAATTATATGCATTAATCTCTATGAAGTCTGTCAACATAATCTCTTTTAGTAACCAGGCTCTTATAGGCTGGACGTATGATCTTGTCTGTAGTAACAAGTTCTTCTATCCTATGTGCACTCCAGCCTACTATTCTTGCGATAGCAAACAAAGGTGTATAAAGTTCTCTTGGAATATCAAGCATATCATACACAAAACCACTGTAGAAATCGACATTAGGACTTACACCTTTAAATATCTTTCTCTCTTTTGCGATAAGCATAGGTGCTATCTTTTCTATGTTATTATAAAGCGCCATATCCTCAGTCTTACCCTTCGCCTCTGCTAGCTGCTCAACGAATCCTTTAAACACTTTCTCTCTTGGGTCAGACAACGAATATACGGCATGACCCATACCATATATAAGTCCCTTCTTATCAAATGCTTCTTTATTAAGAATCTTATCAAGATAGTGTTCTATCTCTTCCTCATCATGATAATCGCTTATATGTGCCCTTATGTCATCCATCATATTCATAACCATAAGATTGGCTCCACCATGTTTTCTGCCCTTAAGTGATGACATAGCTGCTGCTATGGCAGAATATGTATCTGAACCAGATGATGTAACTACTCTTGTTGTAAATGATGAGTTATTACCACCACCATGTTCCATATGAAGAAGAAGTGCTATATCAAGTACATGTGTCTCAAGTGATGTGTACTTCATATCCGGTCTTAACATTCTAAGAAAATTCTCTGCAAGCGAAAGTTCTTTGTCTGGCCTGTGAATGTACATGCTTTCATCTCTTTCATAGTGATTGTATGCATGATATCCATACACTGCCAGCATTGGAAACGTACTTATAAGCTGTATGCTCTGTCTTAAGACATTCTCTATGCTTAAGTCATCTTTCTTAGGATCATATGATGCAAGAGTAAGAATACTCCTTGTCATTGAATTCATAATATCTGCCGTAGGAGCTTTCATAATAACGTCTCTTGTAAAGTTAGTTGGAAGTTCCATACAGTCAGCTATTATATGTCTGAACTCATCAAGCTGTGCTGCATCTGGAAGCTCACCAAACAATAAAAGATATGCTGCTTCCTCAAATATGAATCTTTTATCACCAGCGCCCTTAACTAACTGTGTAACATCATAACCTCTGTATAACAGCTCACCATCACAAGGTATCTTCTCTCCATCAACTATATCAAAAGCCCTCACGCTTGATATGTTAGTAAGTCCTGTAAGAACACCCTGTCCGTTCTCATCTCTTAAGCCCTTCTTGACGCCATAATCTGCATATAAAGCCTTAGGTATACTGTCGTTTTCCACGCACATATCCGACTGTTTCTTAGCATAATCATTAATGCTGCCCATTGTTAAGTTCCACCTTTCCATCATAAACATTCCTTCCTGTCAAACCACATCACTAATGCCGCTACTTATAAGCATTATCACCAACAGTTACTTCAGTTTTCCATCAACATTATTATTCATTCTATGAATAACCTCTCTAAATATATGCAGCTCATCTTCTGATATCCCCTTCAGTAAAATATCTCTGCAGCTTTCATAAGCATCATTCACCCTGTCTATCACCTTATATGAATCCTCTGTAAGGGCAATACGCATAACCCTATGGTCTTTCTTATCCTCCGTCATCCTTATAAGACCTTTTTCTAACAGATGTTCTAAAGACTTGGATATATGTGACTTGGATATATGTCTTCTTTGCATAATATCCTTTGCCGTAGTTAAGTTCTCTCTTGTTATGAACTCCAGTATATCAAGCTCAGCAGGCTTTAATCCGTATTCCTCCATAATAGGTTCAACATACTTTGTTATCAGCTTTCTAAGCTGTACGCCGGATGTTATCAGGTCATATGCATCCATAATAATCCTTTCTTTGCAGATATCACATATTTAGTTCGTTATGAAACTATTTCCAGTATACATATCCGCACTCTTTCTGTCAATAAAATATATCAAAAGAAAACATAAATTTATAAAATAAAAATAAAACGCCATGGAATTATAACAATTATTCCATAGCGTTTATATATTCCGATTATTTCATATAATTATCTGAATATTCTATTATTCTTTTTACCATACACGCATATAATAACACCTGCTGAAAGTACAGCAGCTGCTATCCATGCATAAACATCGGCTGCATCATAAGTCTTAACTGAAGATATGCTTTCTGATGCTGTAGATGCATTCTTCAAAGCTGCTTCACTGGCATCTGCTGCACCTGTATTATCCATGCCATCTTCTTTATCAGATATATCTGTATTATCTGCACCTGATGAGGAACCATTGTCTGTGCTTACCTTTACAAGTGCTGCAATAGCTGCATTAAGATGTTGTGTTGCCTCTGCTACAGATGCTGCATTTTTAGGAGCTTTAAGCTCTTCCTGTGCTTCTGTTAATTCTGCCTGCATGATATCCCAGCTTTCCTTTGTGTAATCAGATTCATTAAGTGCCTTAGCTGCATTTATTGCTTCTGAAAGTTTAGTTGTATCAGCTTCTTCTTCATCCCCCATATAAAGACTATTCTTTTCTGTCTGGATATCAAAAGAATAGTCTTCATAACCTAATGCATATACTGTAACTGTCCAGTAACCTGTACCATCTGTTCCCTCTGGAAGCTGGCATCTGTAAGAATCTGTAAGACCTAACTGTATTCCATTAACCTTATGCATCCAGTTATCTGCTGCAAACTTTGTTCCAAATGTTGCAAGTGCATTAGTTCTTGTGCTGTCCTGACCATAATACGTCCACTTAACAGCCTGAAGATTAGCACCAAGGTCACCATAGTTACCTGTAAGATCTACTCTTAAGAACTCACCATATGAACCTGTTATATTGCTTTCTGTATCTGTTGAACGAAGATTAACTGTGATATCTGCTGCCTTCTTTAAGCTGCTGTCCTTAACACCTGAAGCTGTACCATTAGCTCTTGCACCAAATGAATATGTTCCATCTGATGACTTAACAGCCTCCTTAAGTCCATTTGTATCTGCTGTAACCTCGGCAGTTTCTGTATATGCCTTGAGATTATTCTCTGTAAAGCCACCCTCAAGTGTTCCGCCATTCTCAACTACATTGTACTTTGACTTAAAGTCTTCATAATCTGATGTCTTAACCTTAACTGGAACATACTTAAGTCCCTTGACTTCATAATGATCAAGAGTAACTACTGTCCCATCTGCAAGTGTAAGTGTCTTTGCCTTGCTGTTATATGTGCATTTTGAACCATCAGTAAGAACAAGCTTTACAAGCTTATCCTCGCTTGTCCAATAAGCAACATCATACGTCTTTCCGTCTGTATCAAATATAACTGCTTCACACTGGAAACTACCTCTATGAAGTCCATGATTATATGTGGCTCTTGATACTGTATCAAAACCACCTTTATCATATTCACCATGATCATCCTTTACATCTGATGACTGTGTATTAGAAGCATTATAAACTCCCTCTGCATTCCAATACTCTTCCCAGCTAAGTCCTGCATACACATATGTGTAATCTGTATCAGCCGCTTTAACCTGTGATACATTCTTTAATGCTGTACCACCGAATACTGTGCTGACAGCAAGTACTGCTGCCGCAAGTCCCATTCCCAACTTTCTCATTGTGGATGTCCTCCTTATTGTATTTGATTTTGTTATAACATAATACATATGATGTCAGTGGCAAAAACCACCATCTTTCATGACTTCCATATGCAGAATGTATCATGTAACTATGCGGAAATAACCGCTATTTATCTACAATCTGAATACTTTTTTCAGATGTAAATGCATCTTTTAATCCACTGCTTGCTACAAGCCTTCCATCTTCTGTATACAATATAAAGTCAAAGTCAAGGTCTGAGCTTCTCCAGTAAGCAACCGCCTTTTCTTCTCCCATAATAAAAAGTGAAGTTGAAAGTGCATCGGCAAGTGTACCGTCACTGCTTACTATCGATACCGAGGTAAGTCCGCCATCAGCCGGCATTCCGTCTGACGGGTCTATGATGTGGTGGTATCTTACTCCATTTTCCTCAAAATATCTCTCATAACCACCGGATGTTATAACTGCCTTATCCTTAACGGATACAATACCTAGATAAGTACCATCATTTAAAGGATTTTCAATGGCAACACGCCAGTTACTTCCATCGGTCTTACCACCAAGCACCTGTACATTGCCGCCAAGATTAACCATGCCGCTGTCTATGCCGCACTGTTTAAATATCTCACATACCCTGGATGAAGCATAACCTTTTGCTATACCGCCCAGGTCTATCTGACAGCCATCCTTAAGTGTCACACTGTCAGACACAATAACATGCGAAATATCTGCCTTTGCCAACGCCGCCATAAGAGTATCTTTATCAGGCACTTTATAGCTGCCATCTGTAAAGCCCCATTCTCTCATAACCGGATATATACTTATGTTAAATGCACCATTGGTACTTTTATATATATCAAGCGCCTTTTTTATAAGCACTTCTGTATCCTCTGAAACCTTATATGAACCTGTTTCATTCAGTATACCTATCTCACTGTCGCTTTTTCCAGTTGACAAGAGTGCATCTAGTCTTTCTATCTCTTTTCTTGCCTCTGATACTGCCTTCTTTGCACTTTCATCATCGCCATAGGCAGTTACTGTCATATATGTATCCATGGCAAAGAAGCTGTCTGACTCCTGTGATATGCCGTTCTCTGCCGTCTTACTGTCTGTAGCTGTATTATTCAATGAAGTATTACAGCCTGTAAGAAACACTGCACTAAGTAGTACAGCCATTGCCATACATGCTATTCTTTTTTTTGCATATTTTCCCATAATTATTCCTCGTTACTGCGCTTTTTTTATTTTATCGTTAATCATGCCTTATGAAGGCGCAGACGATTTTTCCTTTTGCCACTGGCATTACAATGTATATATAAATATCAATTAATGGCACTATTAAATCCGGATATAATTGCCTTACTTGAATAAGTAGCACCGCTTACTGTATCTACGCCGCTGCTTCCCTGCGCACTTATAAGCTTTGATGGTATGACATCCGCTGCCATATTAAAATACATAAGGTCTGAGGCATCACTTGTTGCTGGTGTAGCAGTAACCTGTGTGATAGTATCTGATGCTATAACAACCTGTACAGTTACCATATAGTTATATCTCTGGCACTTTACAGTAGCTGAATAAGTTCCATCTGCCTTGAACTTTCTTTTAGCTTCTGTTGGTGTAACCTTTTCCTCATCTTTGCTGTCTGATGCATCAGAACCAGAATTGCCGCTGTCTGAGGTATCACTGTCTGAACTGCCAGCATCACTGACATTTACCGGCTGTGCATTATCAACCTGTGTATCTGCTGACTGTTCTTTATTATCAGTAGTTGTATCTTCCTTTTCTTTATCTGCCTCTGTTTCGGCTTTTGTACTATCGTTTTCCTTATCAGTGCTCTCCTGTGTCACTGCCTCTGTGCTTTTCTCAGTCTTATCCTGTTCTGTGAGCACTTTATTATCATTATTATTCTGATTATTGTCTGTCAGTTGTGCATATACCTTGTCCTGCTCTGTATTATCATTATTATCTATGCCTGCAAAGCACATAAACATTGCACCAACTATAACGATAAGTCCAGCTACAGTAAGACCCACCTTAAGGCTGACTGCATATACATTTTTCTTTTCATCACTACACGTTATTTTCTTAACTTTCTTAACAGCTGCCTTGTGTATTCTCATCATCGCATAATTAACGAATACAAGACTATATACAGCCACATTTATAGCATAATCAGACATCCCTCTTCTTGCGTAAGGAACATTGATAAGAAGTATGTGTACATATATAAGTCCATAGAATATGTAAGCTGTTCTCTGTAGCTTCTTCCACTTAACAGCATTCATCTTATTTCTTACCTGCGGAAATGATGTGACAGTAAGAATAAGCATTATTGTTATAAGAACAAGACTTATAACTGCCGCTGTCATCTGTGTAGCTGACAGGATATTTGGACTTGTGAATAACATTCTGAAATATATTCTTCCATATGTCGCATTGTGGCATAACACAAGCACACAACCCATAATTGAAAGCTCACCACGTATTCTCATAAGTGTTTTGGTGGCTTTCCATGTATTTTTCATGGCACCTGCATACATTACAAGTACAAAAAATGCAGTACCTAAAGAGCCTTTAGCAAATATTCCGGCAACATAATCCCTTACCCAGCCTGTCATAGTCACATAGCTGCTGCACACAAATGCTGCTATGGATATTACTGCTGCTGTTATATAGAATATGTCCGGATACTTCTTTAAAAGCTCCTTAAATACTGCAACAAAAATTATTGCTATTATCAATGCAACTATAAATAACATAAAAGACTCCATTTCTGCAAAATTGTATTATACATTGTTTTCCAAGTTGTTAACTCTTGTTAATCATAATTAACTATAGTTGCTTATAATTAACATTCGTTAGTCTTTTCTAACAAAACATATATTACTTTACAGTTGTTTATTATGTCAATATAGGCTATTGATAATAATATTCAATTACTGCATTCCGTTCGCCATCTTATACTTATAAAGCATTTCGGCGTGATTTTGTTCTTCTATTTCTATATCTGCAAGTGCCTTTCTTATAGATGTTAAGGTGCATGCAAATACATTAGTATTGTATTCACCTGATACAAGTTTTTCTGTTCCTATGCTGTCTGTTGCAAGAAAACAGTCATTCTTTTTATCCTCTGAGTCTTCGCTCTTTGAATAATTGCCCTTAGGCTGATAGTCCTTTCCTGCCGTATCATTACAGTCACAGGATGGCACCTCACCATTTAACATCTGACCTATTGTTTTATAGTGCTCCTGCTCCTTTTTCTTAAGTTCCTCAAAAAGCTGCTTTAACTCCTCATCCTTTGCGAGTCCTGCATACTTTTCATACTTGTCAATACAATTCTTCTCCTGTGTCTGAAGGTCCTTTAATACTGACATTTCTTTTTCCATCAACAACATACATATGCCTCTTTTCTTAATCTGCTTATTTGGGATGTGAATATCAGAAGTAAATTATGCTCTGATACCACACCTATTGATGCATTTGGATTGTTATATTGCTTTCTGATATTAATCTGAAAATGCTATAAGCGCTCCGTTACATTATTAATACATTTGCAATACAACCAAAATACGTATGTATTATGTGCTGGTTTCGATAATGATATACCTCATATGTAACTATTACTTATTTTATAACGGCTTTCCGGCAAGCACTTCCTTATAATCCTTATAGTTGTCACGCAGAAGCTTCGGTGTATCAAGTCCGTATGGGCAGTGTGCCCTGCACTGTCCGCAGTTGATACAATCTTCTATCTTCTTCATCTTTGCCTGAACTGCCTCTGTAAGCTGCAGCTCTGATGGCGACCTTCTAAGAAGAAGTGACATTCTTGCACAGTTATTAATCTCAATATGTGCAGGGCATGTAGGCACACAATATCCACAACCACGACAGAAGTTACCCGCAAGCTCTTTCTTATCATTTTCAATAACTGCCTTTATCTCATCATCCATCACCGGTGGATTATCTATATAGCTTATAAACTCTTCAAGCTCAGACATTCTCTGTATTCCCCATATTGGAAGAACATTATCATACTCAGCCTGATATGCATATGCCACCTTTGAATTAGTTATAAGTCCGCCTGAAAGTGCTTTCATTGCTATAAAGCCCATATTATGCTTTTTGCAATCTTCAACCAGCTTATGCTCTTTATCTGTTGCAAGATAATTAAATGGAAACTGTAATGTTTCATAAAGTCCTGACTCTATTGCTTCATTGGCAACATTAAGTCTGTGGTTAGTTATTCCGATATGTCTTATCTTTCCCTGTGCCTTTGCCTCACACATAGCTTCATACAAGCCGCTGCCATCACCCGGCTTTGGACAGACTGCCGGATTGTGGAACTGGTATATATCAATATAATCTGTCTTTAAGTTATTAAGACTTGTATTTAAGTCTTTCCAGAATTCATCCGCATTTTTGGCAGCAGTCTTCGTAGCTATGTATATATGCTCCCTGACATCGGAAAGTGCCTCACCTAACTTACATTCGCTGTCCGTATAAAATCTTGCTGTATCGTAGAAATCTATGCCAGCTTCATACGCTCTCCTTAATATATCCGCCGAACTTTCGTGGCTTATTCTTTGTATTGGAAGTGCTCCAAAACCATTTTTATTAACTGTTATTCCTGTGCTTCCTAGTGTTACTTTAACCATATATTATCCTCATTTCTGCGCACGTTTTTTGCGCATATCGAGTTTGTGTCAAGTGCGCGCAGACACAAATCTCGTGTGTGAAAAATTTATTTTTCACACTATCCGCCATTTCCAAATAATATTTATTTTACTATTTATAAATGTATCTGTCTATTTATTGTTATTTTTCATTTGATAATACAACTTATATGTTGTATTCTGTAATTGAATATAATAGTCCGTAAACGTGCAGCAGAACTAGGAAATTATTTAGGTAAGAAATTCATATAAGGAGGTAGCAAAATGCCATTTGCAGAAATAAATGTAAAAAATGAAATAGAAAAACAAAGACAAAATAATCCAGAATTTAAAAAGGCATGGGATGAGTCCCGTGCCGAATACAGACTTATCGGTGAAATGATTTCTTTGAGAAAGAAAGAAAATATTACACAAAAAGAATTAGCTGCTTTGACAGGAAATAAACAGCAGGTTATTTCACGGATTGAGAGAAAAGAAAGTATTCCAACAATACGTGCATTCAGCAATATGCTTGATGCCTTAGGATATGAATTGCAGATTGTGAAAAAGAAAAAGTCTATTTAATATAATAGTGTGTAGTGTTTAAATAAAAATAACACCTAATGGAAAATAAATCTATTAAGCGTTATTTTTATACTAATTAAATTTTTCATTAAATATAATTAACACTTTATAATAACATTTTCCGCAGATTTATCTATATAGACTCTATCCCCCACATTTATATCTTTCTCATATAAATACGCATCTGCTACATCCAGTTTAATAATATCGCCATTCTCTGTCTCAAGTGTAACTTCATCAGTTATAACCTGTCCGTCCAAAAGACCTTCACATCCAAAGTCTGGCTCTTCTATATCTTTAACTGTATACTTTATCATATTAAAACTCCTTTCTTTGTGCTCATTACATAATTCACAAAGTCCGATACCACTGGTGGCATATAAATACTGTTGTCTGTCACCATATATATACTTCTCTCATACTCCGGCTCTGCTATGTCAGCTATATCAAGCTTCATCTGGTGAATAAGCGGTATATCTGCAATCACGGCTATTCCAAGCCCTGCCGCAACAAGTCCCGCTACCACTTCATCCTCCTCCGTTTCATATGCAATGTCCGGAAATGAACCACATTTGTTAAAAAGCTCATCAACCACACCTCTCATACCAGAGCTTTTATCAAAAAATATATATGGATACGAAAGTGTATCGACAAGCTTAATCTTACCATCACCGTCACACGCTGACATCACAGGATGACCTTCAGGCGCTATAAGTACAAGATTTTCCTGCATAACCTTCTTAGCTGTAAGTCCACATTTCTCATCGGGACGTGAACAGAACAGAACATCATACTTCCTGTCAATCATTTTCTCAACAAGCCTGCCTGTCACATCCGTGTGGAAAGTGAACTGTATATCACGCCCACTGTTCTTCTTCATATATTCAGTTACAAGCTCCGGAATATAATCGACACCCAGCGGCCTTAAGAATCCTAGTCTTATGATGCCATCTCCCCTTGCACTTTTCTTTATAGCCTCCACACCCTCATCAATCGTGCTTAATGTCTGCTTTGCATACACAAGAAACTCCTGCCCGAACCTTGTAAGCGTTGTATTTCTGCCACTACGCTCAAAAAGCGGAACACCAAGCTCTTTTTCAAGCTGGGCTATCGCATGCGAAAGACTTGGCTGCGTTATACATAATACATTAGCTGCCTTCGTATAATGCTTGTATTCTGCCAGTGTGACAAAGTACTTTATATAATATAAATTCATAATAATTCTCATTTCTGCGCACGTTTTTGAATATAACAGTTTTTGTCAGATGTGCGCATACACAAATACATCGTATGAAAATGCATTTTCACACCAATTCATTTCATAGACAAAATCTATACATTTATAAATATTATTTATTTGTCTTATGAATAATATAAAACTAAACTAAGTAACTGTAATCTAAATGATGTCAGGGGGCAAAAGTTCTAAACCCGCATGAGCCCTCCCACAACATCATCTAATATGTAAGTATCAAAACACATTTTCGCACTTACATAATCCAATAATTACGAATGGAGAAATAACAATGAAAAACAACAATACTAACCAGACCAAAAACACAGCAGACAAACCAGTATTCCGTGGAGAACTCGCACTATTCATAGCCGTCATAATAAACAGCTTCGGCGTTGTGCTTATGCTTCACTCCGGCTCCGGAATATCTGCCATATCCAGTGTTCCTTATGCATTTTCACTTGTGTTACCTAAGCTGTCGCTTGGAACATGGACTTATATATTTCAGGGAACTCTTATTCTTACACTTATGATACTAAGGAAGAAATTCGTTCCATCTTACCTTTGCAGCTTCATAGTAGGCTTTGCATTTTCTGAACTGCTTGACGTACACAAGGCATGGATAAATATACTTCCACAGACATTGCCTTTACAGATTATCTACTTTGTAGCAAGTTATCTGCTCCTCTGCATAGGAATTGCACTTTCAAACAGATGTAAGCTTCCTATCATACCAACAGACCTTTTCCCTAGAGAACTGTCTGCTATTACAAATGTCCGCTATTCACGTATCAAGATAAGCTTTGATGTAATATGCCTTTTTGTTACAGGATGTATGACATTCTTCTTTATAGGACATATCGATGGTCTTGGTATCGGAACTATACTCGCCGCCTTCACTATGGGAAAAGTTGTCGCTATTATTGGAGATATACTCGATAAAAAATTCACATTTGAAACCTATAAAACTTTATCCGTTAAAAATGCGCAGGTTGTATCTGAGTAAAACACCTAGACTTTTGCTGGTCTTACTTCTTTAAGACCGGCATAGTCAAGGAACTTACACAGCTCTATATCCCAGAAACGCCACTCGTGTCCTAGTTCGTCTATCTCATCATAAACGTAATTCTTATATACATTTTTATGTTCAAGAAAATAATCCCTTACAATATGATTCATATCAAGCCATGGGTCTTTGCCGCCACACGCATGGTATATATCCGGTATAAGTGCATTATCATCGGCTGCCAGCTTATCTGCAAGATATGTAAGACAGTAATCCGTCTTATGTATATCTCCATCTCCGAAAAGATTAATTCGTCCTTTAGCCTTAGCACTTCCATCGTTTACATACGCTGAATCTGCTTTATCTCCCGCTGAAAATGCTCCTACCTTGGAAAACTTCTTAGGATACTTAAGTACTGTATGAAGACAGCCATATCCACCATTGGAATATCCTGATACATAGTTATCCTCTCTTTTATCAGATATGCACTTAAACATATTCCATATTATGGACGGAAGTTCCTTTGCAACATAGCTTTCATACTTATTGCCTATATTCATATTTACAAAACACGATTCATCCACATTTGGCAGCACTGCCGCAAAATGCCTTTTCTCAACTGTATCAACAAGTGGTGTATGATACAGCCATTCTGTGTTATCACCACTTCCGCCGTGATACAGCCACACACACTTAAGCTGCTCACCCTCATCTATATCGTCAGGGAGCACCACTGTCACATCCATTCCATGCCTTAACATAACTGAAAATACATTTATATTAATTACTGCCATAATGAGTCCTCCCCGCATATATACTTAACAGTCTGTTCTATACAATAATCCCAGTATGTAAAGTTGTGTTCTCCGGGACTTTCCCTGTATACATTGTCTATGCCAGCTCTTGTAAGCGCTTCACCAAACTGCCTGCTCATATGTATTCTTGGATCTTCTGTTCCACAGGCTATTATGTATTTCGTATGCATTTTTTCTTCATTATTAGCATTAACATTATCATTATTAATATCTGCCTTGCTAATATTCATATGTTCTGCATATTTATCAACCAGTGTATACAGATCATATCCACTATCTATAAGCTGCTGCCTTGTTCCAAACACTGGAAACATATCTATTCCCTGCGGTTTATCATAACGCTCAAGTATGTTAAGAAGTCCTGAATATGAAAAAACTGTATTATATGTATGTGGCTTCTTAAGTGCCGCATACACTGCGCCATATCCACCCATCGACATACCAGCTATGTATCTGTCCTCTGCTTTATGGCTTATATCAAACCATTTTTCACACTGGCTCACAAGCTCCTCTGCTATATATGTATGATATTTTTTACCATACTCATTATTAATATAAAACCTGTTCTTACCAGACGGCATAACAACTGCTATATCTTTGTTATTAACATAATCTGCTATACGTGTGTTAAGTACCCAGCTTGCATGATCTCCTCCAGCACCATGCAGAAGGTATAAAGTCTTATATCCACCTCTTCCCTGAGGCATAAGTACATCAAGCATAACAGGCATACCTAGTGCCTTTGATCTAAAATTCACTGTTAAATGTGCCATAACAATCTCCACTTCTGCGCACATTTTTTCGCATAACAGGTTTGTGTCAAGTGCGCAAAGACACAAATCTTCTTACATCAGCTATACTTCTTTAAAGTATTCTTTATAATTCTTTCTTATTGAGTCTATGTTTTCTGTATAACGTGTGAGATGACGTCTTGATATTTCATATGCTTTATCCTTATCACGATTTTCAATCGCAGCTACCAGTTCTTCATGATCTGTTAGTATACGTCCTATTTCCTCACATCTGAAGCTAAGAATAGTTGTCCTGTCAAAATGCGGTGATATATTATTGACAAGCTCATACCAGTAATTCTTGCCACACATTCTGTACAGCTTTTCGTGAAATTCCTTATCAAGCTGAAATATTTTCTCTTCATCATTGCGTTTCATATACATCTGCCATAGTGCAACATTCTCCCATAATACATCTATCTGTTCCTTTGTTAGAATATCACATGCCTGTCTTGCCAGCTCTGACTCAAGAACACTCCTTAACTCACGCACCTCATCGACTATATTGGTATCAATAAGAGAGACATATGCACCTATCTTAGGTCTGATTTCTATAAGACGTGTCTGCGATAATTCGAGTTCTGCCTCCCTTACAGGATTCCTGCTCACATCTAATTCCTTACTTATCTCATCAGCATCAAGCTGCTGACCTGGAATAAGATTCACATGAACTATATTATATACAAGCTGTCTTACTACATAATCTTTCGCTGACTCTTTTGGAGCTCTTGCATCTATCTTTAACATACTATATTAATCTCCTTTTATCCGTTTCTTTGCTGTGCATGTCCGGAAAAGCTGACACCTTTATTTATCTGATATGTTATCATTACTTACTTACAAACTCAACACCAAATTCCGTATAATAATCTTTCCTGTCTGCATCCTCCATATCATGAAGCGCTCCAAGTCTTCCATCATCAGAAAGTGTGTTAAGTGCCAGTCTTTCTTTAGAATACACTGATATCCTTACAGGCATAATATTTTCTTTTGTTTCATCTGTCCTGTATTCCACTACACACTCTCCCTGTTTACACACCGCTTCTTTTAAGACATTGCCGTTCACATCATAGAATACAACCTTAACTCCATTATCATCAGATATATTTTTTACATTAATTTTTACAGATACATTTTCACATTTATCAGGAAAATACTCTATAATCGCACGTTCACACGCATCACTATCGACAACCTCCCACAAAGAAGTGCCAGTTCTCTTAATACTTCCCCAAAGCGGCGACATAACTGAATACTTCTTATCAGTATCAGCAGCTGTTGCGCTGACTATCTTACTTATCCATATATCTTCTTTATTACAGCTATATGTTATCCACACATTTTTATCAAATGCATCATTATAGTCACATATTCCACGCATATACTGCGCACCAAGGTTCTTAATATGTCCCTCATATCTGTATGGCGGAAGCTCAGGAATGACAGCCTCCATATCATAAAACTCTCTTCCATCCTCACTCCTCATAGCTGCCAGCGGCCATCTGTGTGAACTGTCTGTTGTCGGATTGTAACATATAATATAATCATCATCTGGTGTTTTCTGACCCCATACCTTGGCAGTGTTGGTGATAAGTGTAGGTATCTTTTCATCCAGTACGATATTGCCTTCCTTATCAAATATATAGCCCTCGCCCTTCTTGCAGAGTCCTACTATGCTTCCGTCTCTGGCTGTGTAAAATGACAGCGCCCTGCCATGTACATAATGCTCCTTATCGTACATTTCCTCTTCGTACCACTGCTCAAGTATAAGCTTCTTAGACAACAGCTCACTGCAGGCACTTACAAAGCCATCATCTGCCGCCTCATCATAATAAGGAATATTTACAGGACTATCATCTTCAGGCTTATAAAAATGCGTGGTATCTTTAGCAAAACCACCGGCAGTATTATATTTTATAACAAATATATCTGACAGCGTAAAATCCTTATATACTTCACGCACAAGCCTTGCCGCACCGAATCCGTTGTTAGGCGCACGGTGAAAGTCAGGTGAGAAACCGTAAAATGTAGTTGCTAACATTCTTCCGTTTGAAGCCTTATAGAAACACATTCTTGAATGTACAATCATCTTTGCATGCTCTGGCAGCAGCTCTTTGTCAGGACCTATATATGCTTTTGTGTCTGCAAGCATATATGGAAACATAGTCCTTTCCTTCTCCCATGTTATTCCATCTTTTGATGTTGTGTATACAACCTCGTCCGGTGCGCCGTGTTCATCCTTTTTGCCACTTATATAAGATAATAACAGTCTGTTATTAAACCCTGTCAGCATAGGTGCGTGATTATATGTGTAATCGCCATCCGCCAGGCAGCTTCTTCTTACCTGATATGTATACACACCAGCCATATGAGGCAGCCCGCCGTCCTGTTTATTCATATCTATATCAGGAACATTATGGCACTCGATAACGTGCTGTGTTTTTGGTTCTTCTGCTTTCTGTATATGCTCTTCCATATTAATCCTCGTTTCCGTGCATGTTTTTTCACACAACGAGTTTATCCCAATTATCACAGAAACAAACCCAGCATGTGAATAATTTATTTTAACACTTTATTTCTGACACGAATAAATTATTATTGTGTATATTATATGTTAAACTTTTAACACAGCAATATCCATATAAAATATACTTCTTACAAGCGTATATTACAGAAAAATACATTATTTACTGCTGTTACTGCTGATGTTACAGACTTTAGCAGCTTTTCATTATTTTAACCTATCTTGATTTATTAGTGTTTGAATCTTTAATTATCAATAAAAAACACCAACAGAAAATGAACCTTTCTGTTGATGTTCTCATTATTATTATGATTTCCTGCCACAATATACAATATAATCAGCAAAATCAATAAAAAATCACTTCGTCACTGCGCCCTCACCCGCAAAGTACTCCTTCACAAGCTTGACAACCACACCTGATAACAGGAATACTGCTATAAGGTTAGGTATTGCCATAAGTCCGTTAAATGTTTCTGCTATACCCCACATAAGACCTAAGTCCATAGTTGCGCCAACTACGGCAACAAGTGAGTATAACACCATAAATGGCTTGTCAGCCTTTGAGCCAAACAAAAACTCAATACATCTTGTTCCATATAATCCCCAGCCGATAATAGTTGAGAATGCGAAGCAGCACATAGCAACCGCTGTAAATATAGATACCCAGCCGCCATAAGTTGATGTAAAGCCGCTTATAGTAAGCTCTGCTCCTGCTGCACTTCCATAATTAACCGGAACTTCACTACAAAGAATAACCAGAGCTGTAAGTGTACATATAACTATTGTGTCAACAAACACCTCAAATATTCCAAAGAAGCCCTGCTTTACAGGCTTTCTTGTATCAGCACACGCATGGGCTATCGAACCTGTACCAAGTCCGGCTTCATTAGAGAAGATACCTCTTGATACACCCTTCTTCATACTCATAAAGAAACTTCCTATTGCACCACCAGTAACAGATGCAGGATTAAATGCACCCTTGAATATAGATGCAAATACTGCTGGAACATTTTTAGCATTAAGAAGAACAACACCTATAGCAAGAACTATGTATACAAGCGCCATAAATGGCACAAGCTTTTCTGTAACCTGACCTATTCTCTTTATTCCGCCAATAAGGATAAGCGCGATTACTACTGCAAGTACTATGCCTATAATCAGATTAACTGTTGATACTGTTGAAGAATTCTCGTCTGCAATAATATTCATATTGTAGAGTGCCGTATCTATAGCCGAAGTTATTGTATTAACCTGAGTTGCATTACCCGTTCCAAACACTGTAAGCACACCAAATGCTGAGAAAAGATACGCAAGCCAGTGCCAGTGCTTCTTAAGACCATTCTTAATATAATACATAGGACCGCCGACAAGCTCACCCTTATCATTCTTCTCCCTGAAATGCACCGCAAGAATAACTTCTGAAAACTTAGTACACATACCAAGCATGGCTGACACCCACATCCAGAACACAGCTCCCGGACCACCGATAGCTATCGCTCCTGCAACACCAGCGATATTGCCGGTTCCAACTGTTGCAGCAAGTGCAGTACAGACTGCCTGGAATGGTGTAAGCGCACCATCTGATGCTTCTCTTTTACGGAATATTCTTCCTATTGTTACTTTCATGGCATAAGCGAACTTACGAATCTGTATAAAGCCCATTCTTATGCTTAAGTAAAGTCCTACGCCTATGATACATATCATAGCCGGAACTCCCCATATAAAATTATTTACTGCGTTGTTAATACTTTCTATTGTAGATAACATAACCTATTTTTCATATATATAATCATCAGTGAAAGCTGCCTATATATATATTATATACTCTCCTTACCCATTAAATTAATATAATCTGCAATACCATATTTATCATTAACTGCATAGTCATATCTGTAAGAATCTTCAAGTTCATCATTATATGACTGATAATCTGTTATACCTTTACCAGCATTAGGATGCTTAGATGAATATATCTGATCTGCAACATAACACACTATAAGTACTAAACATACTGCTATGGCAATCTTCAGATTAAGCTTTCTATACAGATTATCCATAAGTGGTGCAACAAAATATACTATTGCGCAGCCTCCTATACCGAATATAAGAAGACCCTCTGCACATATTCTTCCATGAAGATTAAGAAAATATCCTGAATAATCCCACCACTTCATACCATTATGTGTCATCTCAAGATGATATGCTGTAAAGTATTCAAGAAAACCACATAATACAACAGCTACAAGGAATTCTGCAACTGGATTCTTTCTAAGTCTTGTAAGTAACACAAGAATTATAATTCCACCCATTCCGTATATAGGGAGCCATGGTCCATGCAGCACTCCCCTGTTAACAAACTCACCGTCTGACACAAGATGAAGTGATACCTCCCATAACCATCCTATAAAGCAGAATGAAAAGAATAACAGAATAACTGAAGTCACACTATACAATCTCATATAATTGATATTGGCAACACGTGGATTCTTTAGCTTTTCAGGTATAGCTGAAAGTCTTGTTGGATATGCCTTTTTCTCAATTTCATTCCTGTATTTCTTAATAGTAAGCTTTCTCACCTGTGCATCCGCATATCTGTCGTTAATATCCTTAGAGAATAATGATATACCAAACCATTTGGCTATAAAACCCCTGAAGCCATGACTGACCTCTTCCGGCTCCTGCTCACCCTTACTGATAAGGTTGTTAATAACCGCATACTCTTTGTTAAGAAGTTCTTCAGGTGCATATTCGAAAAGATACTTATCATTCATAAACTCTGCACCAGGCATGTTCACACTCTTTACATATCCTCTCAGATTATAATAAAACTCTGTATAGAACGCTGTTTTATATGCATTAGTAAAGAATAAATCTGTTAAACCAAGGGTAAAGTAACCTAACACATCCCAGCCTATGAATGTAATGTCAAACACAAAGCACTTCCACTTGTATCCATTCATCATCTTACGCGAAAGAGTTATCGCCTCCTTCGCATTGATATCAGGATTTTCTGCAACTATGTATGGAACCATTTTGTATGAATAACTCTTAATGATTCCTCCTATTATAGTAAGACTCCATAAGAACTGGTATACAGACAATAAAAACATCGTACATGCAGCCTTACCCATCTTATTGGCTCTTATAAGATATAAGAATCTCTGCTTAGACACATTGTCATACGACTTTCCTTCCATAAATATACGTCTCATGACAACTTTATATGTATTCTTTATAAAGAACCAGAACAGAAACGTAACTGTAAGACTTCCGAAGATAAATATTACTGCTGATGCATTAGCAGAACCTGTTATGGAACGTATAGCCATAACTGCCTGTGTCATAAACGAACCTGATGATACACCATTAACTACTGATGCAAGCACACCTCTTCTCCTTCCAAGTGCCTTACCAAGTGCGGTATTCTCGTTTCTATCCGCCATCTTGTCATCATACTGCTGCTGTTTTTCTTCATATGAACTTATAACTACATCATATAAGCTCTTTTCCTGTATAATAACACCTGAACTTATTTCACTATCCACACTGCTTTCTGTGCTGCTTTTCTGCCTGAATATATCAAGTGATGATGCAAACTCGATTCCCATAACTGCTGCCAACAGACATGCAATTATATAGATAAGATAGTGCTTTTTCACTCGTGTCTTTGCGTGTGCTTTCATTTCTTTTCTTGTATCCATATGTTTCCCTTTCATCTTAAATCACTTAAATAATGAATATTTATCTTATAACATCTCAAGCTCTCATAAAATTCAGTATTCACATCATTTTATTTTAAATGTAATTGAATATTAACTTTATAATATTAAGATATTAATGTCAAATATATTTTAAAGGTCAATGTCATGGTCAAATATTAACTATTTTTAAGAACTGGCATACGATATATCTTAACTATAAGAGGTATTACCATGATAAACCAGACGATAGGTTCTGCAAGAATAACTCCTGTATATCCCATAACCGGTACAAGTGTTGCTGCTATTATTATCTTTCCTATCATCTCAAGTGAACTTGATACAAGCGGCGTTATATGCTCGCCAAGTCCCTGCATGGCATTTCTTACTATGCAGATAACTGCTGTGACATAGTAAAACAGAGTATCAAACTTAAGATAATTCGTGGCATTTACAATAACTGTCTCATTACTGCTGCCTGTGACAAGGTAAACAAGCCAGCCGCCTATGGTATAGCTTGCTACAATAACAAGTGTGCACCATATGCATGTATACAATATAGACAGCCTGATTCCCTTCTTGACCCTGTCAACTCTTCCAGCACCTATATTTTGTCCGCAGTAAGTTGCCATAGTCTGTCCAAACACAGTAAACATTACCATAAACATCTCAGATATCTTACGTGCCGCCGTATGTGCAACTATTATATCCTGGCCAAGCTTGTTAATAGCAGTCTGTAACGTCAGTGAACCTATGTTGATAAGCGAACTCATAAAGCCCATTGACAACCCACCACCAAGCATATTTTTAACCATAGTGCCTTCCATGTTTTTAAAGTCAGCTCCTGAAAGTCTTAATATATCATACTTTCTGACCATATAGAATGCACACACTATGAAAGCAATAAGCTGTGCAAGCACTGTTGCAATCGCAGCACCTCTTACACCTGCTTTAACTACAACGACAAAAAATATATCACCGGCAACATTAAGTGCAACAGATACGGCAAGTATAATAAGTGGTGTTATCGTATCTCCTATTGCACGAAGTACCGCTGCACACATATCATATAAAAACGTGGCAATAAGTCCGGCTATAATAACTGATATATAACTTGCAGACTCTCCAAACAATTCTTCCGGTATATTAAGAAACTTAAGTATAGGATGAAGAAATATAAGTCCAACAGCTGTTATGAAAAGTGCTGTAACCACACCAAGTATGATGGCCGTTGCAAACGATTTCTTAACTGCCCTTATATCCTTAGCCCCGAACTTCTGCGCCGTAACTATTGCAAAACCGTTAGACAGTCCTAGAAGAAATCCTATAATAAGGTTACTAAGAGTTGTTGTTGCGCCAACTGCTGCAAGCATATTTTCTCCTAAGAATGTTCCCACAATCCTTGTATCCACAATGCTATATGTAAGCTGAAGAAGATTAGCAAGAAATATAGGCAATGCAAATGTCAATATAAGAACTGATGGTTTCCCTTTTGTAAGATCTTTCATAAATCAATTATTCCTCACTTTAATTGTCAATATTATAAAGTAATTATTTATCATATTATATGGTATACAGATAATTAATGCCAATAATTTTAAACAAGCTATCCGGCGAAATTAATCCTGACACTCATAACTTCACTGTTAGTTCCAACTCTCACAGCTGGTCCATACAATCCTACACCAGATGTAACAACACTGTACATGTTGTCTATCTTCTTTACGCCCCAGTAGTTTTCCCATGCCAGAGGCTGTGTTATAGTCAGTGGGAAAAACTGTCCTGCATGTGTATGACCACTTAGCATAACATCTACTCCCATAGCTGCCACTTCATGAAGCTTATCTGGCTCGTGATTGATTACAATCACCGGCTTTGATGTATCGCACTCGTTAACAAGCTCTGATAATGGTTTTCTGTTACTTGTACCATCTCCTGCTTTCTCACCATCAAGTCTTCCTATAAGATTAATCTTTCCATCAGCTATTGTTATGACATCATCCAGCATTACATCAATGCCGGCTTCCCTAAGAAATGTTTCCATACGAGGATCTCTGAATGCTTTCGTACTTGAAGCTGTTGAAAAACCACCTACAAGTGTTTCAGTAACATCATGGTTTCCAAAAACAGCATATGAACCATACTTTGCACTTACTCCTCTTATTATCTCCTCAAGCCGCTCAGGGTTATCCAGCGCATCATAATCATTATCAAATATATCACCAGCATAAACAACAACGTCTGGATCAAGTGCATTGATTCTGTCAACCATCTTCTCCATATCATCGCAGCCAATACTGTATCCTAAATGAAGATCTGCTACAAGCACTACATTAAGACTGTCCATACCATCCACATGTTTGTCTATACTTATATTATAACTCTTTGTTGTCATCTGTCTTGCATGTATCGTTCCATATACAGTAAAACCGATACTTGCAGCTACAATCGATATTCCTATTATCAACGCGCCATATAACTTACGAAGAATCGGAACATTTTTCTTCTTATCAACAACCTTAAGAATAAGAACGATAATATCTCCTATTATCATAAAGAATAACAGGTATATAAATAAACCAAGCCACACATTACTTATTCTGTGTATCACCACCTGTATGTCGCTTCTTGGTAGAAACACTCCTAAAAATATCGTTGAAGCAAATATACAGTATAATCCTATCCACACTGCCTGCATACGCTTATGTTTAAACAATGGTATAACTATCTTATACCAGTGTATCATTCTCCATAGCATGTATACGCTAAGAATAATGTATACAAACAACATTAACCACTTAAGCATAATATTCCTCATTTCTGTGCATGATTTTTTTGCATATCGCATTCGTATCAAATGCGCTCAGACACCAATCCCAGTATAAAAAATTAATTTTCCAGTTAACATATGTATGGCTGCGTGTCTGATTATCTATATGCCTCGTATTATGCACTTATATTATATGTTCCAGATTATAATATCACTTCTTATATAGTATATGTCAATAAAATAGGGGATTTTTCAATTGATTTTATATTACATTATGCCAAAGACAGCAATAAGGCTTGTAAGGTATTTTAAGAATAAGAATGCTTATATGGATATCTTAAAAATATCCAACCAGTTTCTGGTGACCAAAGCTTTATTCTTTAAATACCTAACAAGCCTTATTACATTCGTTTGTTAATAAAATAAACTAGTGTTCAACAACAACTTAATATTTCATATAATCCTTAATAACATTGTGGTCTTTAAGGACTTTTTCTATGACTGTGCCTTTTATCTTTCTAAGAAGTGGCTTCTTAATGTTGTCAAGTATACCAGGAAGTTCTATTTCAAGTGGAGACTTGCCATCCATCAGCTTAACCGATGCATCAAGAAGATCTCTTACATCGTATACGCTTCCCCATACCTCAGGAACGCCTCTGTCAACACCGAGAAGTCCATATACAGCTTCCATAGCTGTTCTTACTGAATACTCTGTTGTGAATATAGTATCTCTTGGTGTTTCAGCAAACTGTCCAAGGAATGCAAAGTTTACACAGCCATCTGGAATAACATCAGGTCTGTCACCTTTTCTTCTTGGCATAAAGAATGCTGTTATATAAGGCATCATAGTTGGAGTTGTATTACAGTGATTCTTTGCAAGCTCGTCTATCTCATCTACAGGTATTCCAAGATGATATAACCACTCGGCTGTTATCTCCTCACCAGTACATTCTTTCATAGGTTTCTTAATATAATCACCTGCTACATCTGTGAATAAGCTGTATACCCATACACATACCTCATCCTTCTTCTGTTCTTTGAACTGACCCTGTCTGTTTATTGTCCAGCTAAGAAGCCAGCTTGAATCCTTACAGCTTACTATACCACCTGTAACAACATTACCTGTTCTTGGGTCTCTTTTACATATCTTCTTTATCTGCTCAATAATCTGCTCATTGCTTGTTGTAACTGTAGCTGATTCCCAGTTAGACTTAGTTGTATCACCGCAGAACTTCTCTGGATGTCCGAATTCAGGATCCTGTTTAGCGATATTCTTCCAAAGACTCCAGCATCCACTTGTTCTTACCTCAGCATCTCCTACTGGTGCATGAGTGTGATCTCCATATATAGTACTCTCTGTACAGCTTCCGTTTGTTACGAATACAAGGTCATTTTCTGTAAGCTCGACTGTCTTTTCCTCGCCCTTAACACTGCACTCTATCTTCTTTGCAATCTTCTTGTTATCCTTAAACTCAAATACTACATTTTCAACTCTTGTGTTAAACTGGAATTTAACACCGGCAGCCTCAAGATACTTCTGCATAGGAAGTATAAGTGATTCATACTGGTTGTACTTTGTAAACTTAAGTGCTGAGAAGTCTGGAAGTCCTCCAATATGATGTATGAATCTCTGAATGTAAAGCTTCATCTCAAGAGCACTGTGCCAGTTCTCGAACGCAAACATTGTTCTCCAGTAAAGCCAGAAATCAGAATCAAACACTTCCTCATCAAAGAAATCTTCAATCTTCTTGTCATAAAGATCCTCATCCTTTGTAAAGAAGAGTTTCATAATCTCCATACAGCCCTTCTGACTTAAGTTAAACTTGCCATCAGTATGTGCATCTTCACCTCTGTTAACAGTTGCCCTGCATAAAGAATAATTAGGGTCATGCTTGTTCAGCCAGTAATATTCATCAAGTACTGATGCTCCTGGTTTTTCAAGTGAAGGAATACTTCTGAACAGATCCCAGAGGCACTCGAAATGATTCTCCATTTCTCTTCCGCCTCTCATAACATAACCTCTTGTTGGATCATTGATACCATCACATGCACCACCTGCTATATCCATAGCTTCAAGGATGTGTATATGATCTCCCTTCATCTGTCCATCTCTTACAAGGAAACATGCAGCTGCAAGTGAAGCAAGTCCGCTTCCTACGATATAAGCTGATTTATCATCAACACCTTCTGGTTTTTCTGGTCTTGCAAATGCTTCATAGTTACCATTTGAATAGTATATACCTTTACTATTCTTATCATACTTTCCTCTTTCTGTGTTTCTGTATTCTTCATGTTCTGTTTTCTGTATTTCTCTTATCTTCTTTTTCTCTGTACTGTTCTTAGTCTTTGCATTGACTGCTGCAACACCTGCACCAAGCGCAAGAAGTGATGCACCCACCTTTAAAGTTTTACTTCCAATTGATTTCTTACTCATATGAATCTCCTTTCCATTGCAATGTATTTATGATTAATAAATCCCACTATTCATGGTAATTATCAATTCTGCGTATAATAAAATATATCTTTTAATCCTAGTGATTCCTATCCCGTATTTACCTATCGACACTCATAAAATCACCCTGATTATTGTTTATTAATGCTTCTCATAATTTTCATAGCTTCTTTTTATCTGTGGAGTCTCACTCCATATCTTATCAGCATATGGTTTCCATGTATTGGCATATGGAACACACTTATTGCAAAGGTGCTCTGCTGATTCTGGTGACTGTAAGTCAGTTGACTTAGCACCAGTTTCCTTAACCATACGCTGGAGTATTTCCGGATTCTCAAGCATTGGACAAGGTCTTAAATGATTCTTGTTAAATGGCTGGTTCTTTCTATATGCCATAAACAATGGCTGATGCAATATCTCAAGCAATGTATTAGTTCTTATATTAGCACCTGAATAATGTATAAATACACAAGGTTCTGCATCACCATTAGCATTGATGTGGAAGTAGTTCCTGCCACCTGCTATACAGCCGCCAACGAACTCTCCATCATTCTGGAAATCGAATGTGAAAAGTCCTTCTCCTGTTGTAAGACTTCTTATCTGTCTTATACGGTCTTTCATATATATTCTTTGTTCTGGTGTTGGTAATAATTCAACAGATGCATCATTTCCTACTGGCATATAATGGAAATACATAGCATATCTGCAGCCCTTATCAACCATAAGCTTAACAAACTCATCACTTGTAACAGTTTCTGTATTCTTTGATGTGTAGCATATAGAAGTACCGAATACAAGACCATTCTTCTTTAAAAGATCCATGGCATTCATTACTTTTCCATATACACCATCACCTCTTCTTAAATCATTAACTGCCTCAAAACCTTCAAGACTTATTGCAAGATAAAGATTACCAACTCTTTTCATTTCCTGGCAAAACTCATCATCAACAAGAGTTCCGTTGGTAAATGAAAGGAATGCACAATCATTATGCTTCTCACATAGCTTTATTATATCGCTCTTTCTTACAAGTGGCTCTCCACCAGTAAACATATAAAGATATGTTCCAAGCTCTTTACCCTGTGTTACAACACTATCCATTTCGTCAAATGTAAGATTCAGTCTGTTACCATATTCTGCTGCCCAGCATCCTGTACAATGAAGGTTACATGCACTTGTTGGATCCATAAGAATAAGCCAAGGAATATTGCAATCGTATTTTTCCCTCATTTTTCTTATAGTTTTAGTTCCATTTAAAAATGCTTCAAATCCAAGATTTAAAACCATAGTTTTTAACACATTAGGATCTATCTCATCCAATGCTTTATTAATGTACTTATTAAGTGCACTATCCTTGTCTTCAATCTTTTTTCTTACATTATCAAAATTAATATCCAGCTTCTCACCATCCATATATTTTTCAATGAAATCGATGAGCTTTAATATTTCTTTGTCTCTGTCCTTATCAAGATTCTTAAGTATTATGTCCGTTGCCTTACTAACTGCAATTCTTCCTGCTTTATGTGTTATTGTACCCATATATATCACCATTCCTATTTTATCTTAAATATTATTGTATAACCTATTTTCTATGTTATATTTTATCTTTATCATAAATGATAACCTTTTTAACTAGCGCTTTTATCATATTAACTGTCACACGCATATCTAATCAGGCTAACTTCTTAGCTTTCTGTCTGTCTTAACTGTGTTTATTACTATTATCAGATTAAGCACACCATCAAGACACAGATTCAATCCAATAAGCCTTATCATAAGTCTTGTTGTTTCACCCGGCATAAGTATAAGCATAATGCCAAGTACTGCAACAACAACAGCCATCAAAAGCATAAGCTTCCAGCTGCTTATTCCAAACCTCTTAGAATCAAGCGATGTCTGTATCTTGAGTGTTGCATCTATTAACATCACTATTCCTATACACGTTGAAAGTATCTGAACAACGCTAGATGTCTTACATGCAAATACGATACCTACTATTACCGCAACTATTCCAAGTGCCAGATCAAACTGAAATGCCAGCTGATAAACATCCTTTGCAAAATAACCTATTATCTTTACAACGCCGTATACTATAAGGTATATACCAAATATTACGCATACCGCGTTTAGCGCAATTCCTGGCATAATCAGCAGCAGAAGTCCGGCAATAATAAGACATGCGGTAAGAATACTGTACATATTCTTAATTCCTTTTATGCCATTCATAAGCATTCCTCCTTACCATATAACCCTTTATCTTGGTCATAAGTTAATACATTTTAGCACCAATTAAAACAGACAGATTGAGAAGAATGTACATAATTCATACATTTTTCTCAATCTGTCTGAAAAAACGCCTGTAAAATATCTGCAAACTGATTAATCTGCTCTAATCTGCCTTACTTGCATTGGTTAACATAACGGGAAGTGTTGCATCTATAGAATCAGCTATCTTACCTATAAAATGTTCAAAATCAGCCTGCATTCCACTTTCTATCCATTTGTAAGTACTTCCTATTATAGCATAGCCATAAAAATAAGACATAAACTCAAGATCTTTCTCTGATATATTCTGTCCTTCACTTTTTCTTGCAATATAGTCTTTTACTATCTCTGCCGTCACCTTTTCAAGATAATTCGTTACAATATCCCTGTTTTTAGAATTATATATATGTATTACAACATCCCTATACTGTGATAGCAGTGAAGCAGCATTGATATATGCCTCATAAAATGAACCTTCTTTAGCTACACACCTCAAATTCTCTTCTACTTCCTGCGTAAATATATTATTTAAAACATCATATATATCCTTGTAATAGTAATAGAATGTATTTCTGTTAATTTCACAATCATCACATATGTCTTTAACTGTAACCTTATCTATTGATTTTGTCTTAAGCAGCTCTAAAAGACTAAGCATTATAGCTTTCTTTGTAAACTTAGCCATATATACAACATCCTTTTTATATATTTAACTTTCATATATCCAGATTCTTAATATTAGTAATCCTTGTATATCCAATCTATATATTAATCGTCTAATAGCTTATATAATATCTTATCTTTTATAATATGTAAATATAAATATATTACTGCTATCCAATTAATATGACATACCAGTATTACATCTAACTTTATAACTATCTGTTCTCACTTTTACTTTCTTCTTTTTTCTTATGATATGCCTCTTTTTCCTTATACATTATTTTATCTGCTGATTTTAATAATTCTTCCATGTCAGTAACTTCTTCTTTATAAAGACTTCCTATTGATGCACTCACATTATTCTTTTTCAATGTATCCTTAAGATTAACAATCATATCCTCGTATGCTTTGGCATTTATATCCGTCTTAATAACAACGAACTCGTCACCACCTATCCTGTAGCAGTCATCAGGAAATATATTGTTTATTATATGTGCAGCTGAGCTTATGAATTTGTCACCACTTGCATGTCCATAATTATCATTAATGCTTTTTAATCCATTAAGATCTATGTAAGCAACACCTGTATTTTTTATTATTGTATTTTTCGCTCCTTCCAACACATTTATATACTTGTTACGGTTATAAATACCCGTAAGCATATCTTTATAACTAAGATAATTAAGTTCTTCCTGCTGCACGCGTTTTTCAAGGCTGTTTGCCACAAAATACTGTATAGAGTTGAGCAATGTCGCATCATTATAATGGCTTTTAGGATTATCAACTCCAAGGAATCCGATTATCTGTCCGTCTCTTTTAAGGGAAACCTCAAGAAGTCTTTCAATATCCTGTGCCTTTAATATATCGTATACTTCTGTTCCTTTTTCGTCATCAATATCAGAAATGTAGTACTGCTTATCCTTCCTGAATTCTTCCATCCACGAATCAACAATCTGTAAAGGAACATCCTGAAGGTTATCTTTTTGTGCTGAGATTCCTTCCTTTACATATTCATATGTATTCACCGCCAGATTATTTTTATAGTCTATTTCAAATATATAACATCTGTCCGAGCCAAAATAATTATTAATTATAGCAAGCAGATTGTTAATCGCGGTATTGATATCTGCCTCCGTTGTTAATTCCGCTATACACTGGTTTAAAACCATAGATGTCTGTAGCTCTGCAACTGTTTCTATCTGTTTTTTAGACAACTGGCCTATTCTTGTATTCTGTTCTCCAAGAATAGTTACATACATAATCATCATTGATATACATATAGAAACATCAATAATAGATATACCAAACTGACCTAATTGTATGACCGCAGCTATTGCTGGCAGTAAAATGTATGATGCCAGTGCAAAAAATGCTCCTCTTGTTAACCTTTTACGATATTGTATAAGAAACGAAAGCTCTATGAGCATTCCTGCTAATGGTAAGATTAACGAAACAATGTATGTCTGATTTCTGTGATATATATTATTATTATCAATGCTGTAATACAGATTAGTAAATGCCGCAAAAATAACAAGTATCAATGCAATAAGACATAATACATTCATTAATCCTGCTCTTTTCAGCTGTTTCTCTTCCTCAACTGAAAAAAGGTACGCACATACATACTTATGGAAAAAATATAATATAACAATATTGGATATGTAAACCAGGGCATTGCTTATATGTACCATCCAATATCCTGTTGTACTGTTTAATCCTCTGGATACTATAGCAACCACATCACTTATCAGCAGAACTGTTGTTGTAAACTGCATAAGTATCATCCATATTCTTTTACGCTTATCAAAATTCCTGCTGAATATCATAACAAGACACGCTATAAGACTGAATATCCCACCCCAGAAAACAATAGAAACATTAGCATTTTCCACATTTATCAGGTATGTACTACCATAACCGGCTGTGTGTCCCAATGTATTATTTATATCAAATATTATATTTTTCACTTTATTCACCTATTTTTATATAACGATAATGATAATTTTAACATATTTTATATTTGTTGTCACTAACCGTTTTATGATAATCAGCTATAAAACACGAACTTAATACATCTTACCATCAAAAGGATAAGATGTTACTTAGCAAAACAAGGCGGCGGCCAGTACACCTTACAAACTGAAAAAATACAGGAATTACAGCACTGTCATGTGCTGTAATTCCTGCATTTAACTATTATTCATTTACTGCTCATTTACTGCGCATTGTGTGCAGCCTGTACCTGCTGGCAGCTGTTTAAGAATGTGTTAGCTGCTTCAAGATTCATAGATAACTGTTTTTTGGTATGATTTACTGTAAAATAAGGCATGAAAAATAATGCATAAAGTCCAACAACAAATGCTACACATCCTATAAGCAAATCCCATGGGAAGAATGGAACCACATACCAGCCAAATTTTGCAAAATTCCACGACCATTTTACAGCTACCTTATATCCTCCTACTTTGAAATAACAAATACATGCCAGTATAAATGAAACAGCAAGGAAATCCGGAATTATAAATCCTAAAAATCCACAAACTGTACCAATAATAGATACCGCCCATACTGCATTTATCTTTCTTAGTTTTTCTTCTGATTCGTTCTTTACATTCTGTGCATACGCAATATTGTTAGCAAATTCTATCTCTTCATATAAGCTTGCTTTTCCTTTTTTCTTTTCCTTCTCGTTGTTATTTTCCTGTGTTTCTACATTAAACATTTTATCCATTTTATTCCTTCTTTCCCCGATGATTTACCGGTATTTTTTATCTTTCACTTATATGACGAATATTTTTCTGCCATGGTTTTATCTTTTGTTCAATTTTTTAATTTTTATTTTCCTGCAGATAAAACCAGACCTATTGCAGACACATAGGTTGCCATTATTAATCAGACAGCTTTAAATCTGCTATTTTTATCCATGTTTAATCAAGCTTTAATCTTTATAAATTCTTTATAACCATACATTCTTTATCAGATATATAATAATTGATTATTTCTTATTTTTCAATATATTTTCATGTATTTTCCAATATTATTTTATGTGTATTTCATCTTGTTGTTTAGTTTTGTGTTTTACACGTACTTATTAGTGTGTCATTAATATATAATAAAATTAATTTTAATATTTAACAGCCATAATTAAGAGCTTATCACTTCTTAATTATCAGTTTATATAATAATTTACATTTATACAAAAAAAGAACCCCCGAAGGAGTTCTTTTTCAAGAGTCTGACTTTAAATCCAATTTTTCCACTTTTCGGGACAACAAAATTACAGTTTCACAATGTCCAGTATTCGGGAACATGTCAATACAGCATCCCTTCTTAACCTCATATCCGCTCTCCTGCAGCATAACCAGATCTCTTGCAAGGCTTGTTGGCTTACATGATATATATACCATAGACTCAACGCCATAATCAATTATCTTCTTAAGTGCCTTAGGGTTAATACCATCTCTTGGTGGGTCAAGAACTATAAAATCAGGCCTGTCCTTTATATTATCAAGAGCATTAAGCACATCATCAGCTATAAATTCACAGTTAGTAAGACCATTTATCCCTGCATTGATTCTGGCAGCCTCAACTGCTTCTGGTATTATCTCAACACCGATAACCTTTTTAGCAACTGGCGCTAATATCTGGGCTATAGTACCTGTTCCACTGTAAAGATCGAATATAACCTTATCCTTTGTTGTTCCTACATAATCCCTTGCCTTAGAGTAAAGAACCTCTGCACCAAGTGAATTAGTCTGGAAAAATGAAAACGTTGTAATCTTAAACTTAAGTCCGAGAAGTTCTTCCTCTATATAATCCCTTCCGAACACTATTTCTGTCTTTTCATTAATAACTGCATCAGCAACACTATCATTATAGGTATGTAAGAATCCAACAATTTTACCATCAAGTGATAAAGCTTTTAATCTTTCTGCAAGCTCATCCATAGGTATATCATTTACTGTTGTTGTTACAATATCAACAAGAATCTGTCCTGTTTTTACTGCCTTTCTTACAAGAAGATGTCTTAAATATCCTTCATGTTTCATTTTATGATAATATGTCAGATTGTTTTCAAGAGCATAATCATATACACACTTAAGTATTTTTCTGTAATCGTTATCCACAATTTTACAGCCTATTACTGTAACTATGTCATACATACTGTTTCTTTTATGCAGCCCAAGTGCTATCGGACCATCTTTTACCTCGTCACCAAATGAGAACTCCATCTTATTACGATATTCACTTGATACTGGACTTCCAAGTATTCCTTCCCATTCATACTCATTTTTTATAACTGGCTCAAGAAGCCTTTTAACTGTAGCTTCTTTCATCTTTAGCTGTTCTTCATACCTTACAGTCTGGTATACACATCCACCACATTTTCCGAAATGCTCGCATCTTTCATTAGTCTCCGTATCTGACTGCCTGACAACTTCAATAAGTCTTCCTTCACACTTTCCATGCTTCTTTTTATTTACCATAAACTTAACTGTCTGTCCCGGTATGGAATTCTTTACAACTGCCTTTTCCTTTGTTATCTGCCCGTCTTCTTCTACTTCAACTACAACATTTCCCTTATTGGGAAAATCGACACTTTCCACATAACCTGTATATATACCACCTTTTTTCATCTAAAATATCCTTTCCAGCTACTTAATCATATTATTTATCGTATTATTTATCAATTTAATACTGTAATCTGCTTGCTTAATTATCTGTTAGTTTTATCAATATATTTACCTTATCAATATATCTACTTTATCAACACATTTGTTTAATAATCCATCTGCTTAAATTGATATGTCTGCATCAATATGTTTGCTCTTTTAAGCTATCTGCTATATATCTGTATTTAATCGATATATTTTTATATTTTTAAATTGTACCACATGACATTATTACATTATTATATTAAACCATCAAACCATCATAAGGAAAAAGACCACTGACCGATTACATAACCTGCCAGTGGTCTTATATATATCTTAGTATTATTCCCATGAATACATAACTTCCAGCAAAAGCCAGAATGTAATGTGTCTAAACAAATCATATCTACTACATATGTCTGTTCTCTGCTACCAAATACAATACTAATTAATTCTCGAAGTCTTTATCAGCATCATCGTCGTCTTCATCTTCGAAATCATCTTCAAAATCATCATCATCGAAGTCATCATCAAAATCATCAAGATAATCAGGAGTGAAGTATCTGTATATAGCATATACAATTGCTGCTAAAGCTGCAACAGCACCAATAACTGCTAACACAATAACAACTACATTGCTTTTCTTCTTATCTTCTTCCACTTCTTTCTTATGAAGAAGTTCATTCAGCTTACTAGCTGCAATAAGTTCTTCAATCTTATCCTTATTCATAACAACCGCTCCTTTCCAGTCACATAATAAAGTAAATATATTGTATCACAATCATTTTTATTTGTCACCACATTTATATCTTAATATTATATTAACATTACTGTACAGAACCAGTCTCGGAACCGCAAACATTATGCTTTTTTCAACTTAGCAAATCCTGCAAGCATTTTCTTAAGTCCATATTCATCAAACTTAACAGATACCATATAATCACGTTCGCCGGAATCTATAGATATAACCTTTCCTCTGCCAAACTTACTATGTTCGACCATATCACCAACAGAATATCCAAGCCCTGTAACATTTCCGCATGATTTACCTGTTACATTATCCTGCACAGCTTCTGACTTATTTCCTTGCTCTGATGCATTAGATGATGTCATACTAGTACTTTTCTTAGATGGCTTTTTCAAATCAAACAAGTCCATAGGGAATTCTTTACCGAATCCCACCTTGGTATTTATCCCTGCATTATCTGTATCCCTTATTGCTTCTTTCGTTGCCTCATCCACCTTATCTGTTACAGACTTCTTAGGATGTGCACTATATGCACCTGGCTTCTTAACCCCTGTGCCATATGGACTTGCAGAACCATAATAACTTACACTTCCAGTATTACGTGTTCCTGTTGCTCCACTTCCATAACCTGTTAAGCCTGTTTTTGCATAAGGCGATGTAAAACCTGTTACACCAGGACTGCCTCCTCTTCCCGACGAACCATATGTATTATTACCATAACCATTGCTTTTATACATACCACCCGGCTTTGAAGCACCGCCTATCTTTACCCTGTCAGACTGTTTGTACGTTGTATTACCACTTCCATATCTGCTAAGTGCAGCCTTTGCATTTGCCCTTATATTGTATACAGGCTGTTCTTCTGATTCATCCCTGCCACCATATGCTATCTTACCCTTATAACCTGAGCTGTTATTTTCTATATTAAGATATTCATCCGGTATCTCTTTAATAAATCTTGATACTTTATTCATCTGTGTTTCCCCGCGTACCATACGCATCTTTGCACTACTTAAATTAAGTATCTTTTCAGCCCTGGTTATACCTACATAACATAGTCTTCTCTCTTCCTCTATCTCTGTAGGATCATCTGATACAATAGTCATATAGCTTGGAAATAGTCCATCTTCCATACCTGTCATAAACACTATCGGAAACTCAAGACCTTTCGCGCTATGAAGTGTCATAAGCATAACCTGTTTTTCTGATTCGTCAAGGTTATCTATATCAGCTATAAGCGCAACTTCCTCTAAGAAACCACTAAGAGAGGCCTCTTCATTCTTTTCGGCACAGCTATTCTCATAACCTACAACCTTGTTGATCAATTCGTCAATATTTTCCTGTCGTGCTTCGATTTCTTCTGCTGTTTCATTCTCTGCAAGACTTTCTATATACCTTGTATCATCAAGTACTGTCTTTACAAGTTCTTTAAGACTTAAGAATTCCTGTTTTGCTTTAAGTGAATTAATAAGCGTAACAAATGGCTCTATTTTGCCTGCGCCTCTTTTTATTGTGTCAATATTCTCTGCATAACATAATGCCTGCCAGAACGTAATATCATTCTGATCTGCATATTCCTGGACACGTTCTATGGTCGTCGCACCTATTCCTCTCTTAGGAACATTAATAATACGTCTTACAGCCTGTCCATCCATACCATTATCAATTGTCTTAAGATATGCAAGAATATCTTTGATTTCCTTTCTCTGATAAAAGCTGATGCCACCATATATTCTATAAGGTATATTCTTCATCATCAGCTTTTCTTCAAGCACACGCGACTGTGCATTGGTTCTGTATAGAATCGCTATATCGTTATAATTCCACCCATCACGGACATATGAACTTATGGCATCAACTACTCCTTGTGCCTCATCATAACCATTCTCATAAAGTGTGTAATTAACCTTTTCACCTTCGCCATTCTCAGTCCACAGGCTCTTTGTTTTTCTGCCTACATTATTCTGTATAACGGCATTGGCAGCGTTAAGTATAGTCTGTGTTGAACGATAATTCTGCTCAAGCTTTATAACCTTGGTTCCCTCAAATGTATTCTCAAAGTTAAGAATATTAGTAATATTAGCTCCCCTGAACTTATATATCGACTGGTCATCATCACCAACTACACACAGATTGCCATACTTGGCTGCAAGCATGGATACCAGCTTAAACTGTGACGTGTTCGTATCCTGATACTCATCAACCATAATATATCTGAATCTGTCCTGATAATAATTAAGTACTTCCGCATCACGTTCAAACAATTCAACCGTCTTAAATATGAGATCATCAAAATCAAGTGCATTATTTAACTTAAGTGTTTTCTGATATTCAGCATACACATTTGCTATTCTTTTAGCATTATAATCACCACCAGCATCAAGAAGCATCTCATCCGGTGTCATGAGCTCATCCTTAGCGTGCGATATAGCATTCATAATTGTTCTTTCCTTTAACATCTTAGTATCAATGTTAAACTTCTTGCATATCTCCTTTATGACACTCTTCTGATCGTCAGTATCATATATTGTAAAATTATTAGAATATCCTATCCTGTCTATATATCTTCTTAGTATGCGTACACATGTTGAGTGAAATGTGCTTACCCAGACTTCTCCTGCTCCGTTGCCTACCGTTGCATCTACTCTCTCTCTCATTTCCCTTGCGGCTTTATTCGTAAATGTTATCGCAAGTATATTATATGGTGCCACCCCGCAATCATCTATAAGATAGGCTATTCTGTTTGTAAGAACCCTTGTCTTACCAGAACCAGCACCTGCTATTATAAGCAGAGGTCCCTCTGTGCGCTTTACCGCACGCTTCTGCATATCATTCAATCCATCTAAATTCATACACTACTCCTGTTTTTTAATGAATATCACACGAACATGTATTCTTGTTATACTTGATTAGTATAACAAATGTTTGAGAAATAATAAAGAGGGAATATTACTGTTTAGTGAAGTCAACGTAAGTTGACGAACGGACGATATAAGGAACT
>ERZ808240.314-NODE-314-length-66278-cov-5.705253_pt1 | contig 66278 bp, 54 predicted proteins | sample MGYA00521084_ERZ808240 | MGnify/ENA primary metagenome ERZ808240 (study PRJEB31516, sample SAMN03275571) | gut metagenome | biome: mammalia-associated habitat; material: feces | host: Papio cynocephalus | place: Kenya | collected 2012-08-06 ...
AAGGTAAGTTTAGATGGTTAAAAAATAATGACTATAATACTATTTCTTATAAACAAATGGAATGGCTTTTAGATGGATTAGATATTATTCAAAAACATTATAATAAGCCTATAAATAATTTAGTGATTTAACAAAAAAAAGTATCGATTTTATCGATAAAAATCTTTATTTCTTTAATAAAAAATGGTATAATATTTATGTTATGAAAGATAAGAAATTTGATTTAAAAAATTCATCAAAACAAGAACTGATTAATATAATTTTATCTTTAAGAAATGATAATGCTTCTTTACAAGAAATTATCAATAAAAACAATTTAGAAATCACTAAGCTTGAAGAAAGTGTTAAATATTGGAAAGATATTTTATTTAATAGAAAAAGTGAAAAGAGAATTTATAATGATGATAATGATTCAAATCTTATAAGACTCTTTGATGAAACTGATGCTTTAAATGTAAGCGTCAATAACTTTGACGTTATTAACGCTTACGTTTTTTGATGAAAAATAATGTAAATTAAAAAAAATTTTGAAATTAGCAAAATATATTAAAAACTATTTATTTTTACTTATAAAACTTCAAAAATATTTAGTATGCGTAATTGCTATGAAAAAAATGAGAAATTTACCAAAAGAATTTAAAATGGCTAGAGATTTTGCTTATTTTAATTATAACAAAATTAATAAAAGTCTATCTAAAATATTAAAAGGAAGTATTAATCCGTAACTTTTATTTAAATATGGCACCACTTTTTATAGTTTTAATAATTAATCATAAAAATAATAAATCCAATAATAAGGTAATTTAACTATTTTATATACAGGACAAGATGAAAATATACCTCCGCAAATTAATAGTATAATTATAACAAAAGCCTGTACTGCAAAATTATAGAAAATATAAGCTATAGTGCCAAAGACTAGTGCCAGAATCAATACGAGCATAGAGAATATAAAAGGAATTGTTAAAGATTCCATAAGCATGTAAGAATCAGTACTATTATGCCTTCTTGACATACGTTGATAATTTCTAATTGCATAAATAAAGAGAACTATTGCTGAAATAGCATAACAAGAAATAGAATTTTTACAATCTTCTAAATCTCTATATATATAAGACTTAAAAAAGACATAACAGATAACGCCAGCTAAGATTCCAGCTCCAAAAGTACAATCAATTAAAGTAGCATATTTAGATTTTTCGCCATACAAAAAGATATAAGGAATGCATAAAAAGCTAAATAAACCTATTGCTGGTAAGTATTTAACTATATTTCCACAAAAATCTTTAATAAAAACAAAATGCCACCAATTTTTATAATCGAGATTTGATAAAAAGTCTAACTTATAGTTGATAGACAAAATATCTAATAAATTCGCTTTTAAAAAATAATGAGGGATAAAATAAGATATGAGTGAAAGACCTATTATAAACAATAAAGATATAATCTTACTTATGAGAGTGTTAGAAAAAATTTTACTGTTTAAAAAATGTATTCTTTTTTTTGCAGGCACATCAGCAGTTGAAGTAGGACTAGTAGAACAAGAAACATTATCAACATTGATTATGTTTTCATTATTGCTGTTATTGTAATACTCTAAATAGGAAATTGTTTTATCTCGTAAGTACTTATAATCCATACTGTAATCTAAAGTTTCATCATTACTATTCATAGCAGTTATTCTCCATCAATTTATATATTTTAATACTCATTTTTTTAAATCAAAGTAATTTTAACTAAATAGTAAACTTTTTATAATCGAAACACAAAATAATCATTATTAATAACTAAACAAATGGTTGAGACGACGGGATTTGAACCCGTGAAGACTAAGTCCCGAACCTAGTGTGATAACCAAGCTACACGACGTCTCAATCACAATGATATTATATCATAATATTAAAATAATTTATCACTCAAACACTACTACCTTATCTATATATAATGTATGCATTAAAAAAGATCAGATTTTACTCTGATCTTTTTTATTTTACTTTTTCTTAGTAGGATCAACAGGTTTAATTACTGGTTTAGGTTTAGTATTTAAACGATGCTTGATACTGACAGGTGCCATAACTTTATTATCATTATTTGCATCTTCTTTCTTTTCTTCAGTATTTTCACTACTATTTGTAGCTACATAAGCAACAGGTTTAATTGGAGTAATAGGTTTATTTGGTTTATTACTTTCATTTTCTTTTTCCTGCTTCTCAAGTTCTTGCTGTCTGAGCTTGTCTTCTTCAATAGCCTTCTTGAGTTCTCTTATTGATTTAGAGTGAGAAGCTGTTGATACAAACTTAGGTTGATTGCGATATTTGCTTAAATCATCGACAGTTGAGATGTTAGAAATATCATCAGCTTTAGTATTACCACGATTAGCAATAACTGGTGAAACTGTTGATCTAACTTTAGCAATACCTCTAGTGAAGGCTTCTTCAGGAGTTAAGTAGCCATCATATTTATCAATCATGAATTCTTTCAAATTGAATGGAACATGCTTTGGTTCAACAGGTTTAATCTTAATTTCTGGCTTCTTAGCTTGAATATCATGGAGAGGTTTATTGATTTTCTCTAGAACTTTTTCTTCTTCAGCTTCAACTGTTTCTTCTTCATGTTTGATTGGAGCAACAGGTACTATTGGTTTCTTTGGTTTAGAGATGACAGGTTGTTTAACTTCTTCCTTCTCTTCTTCCTTAACTTCAATAGGTTCTTCCTCAATAGGTTCGTCTTCTTTAACTACCTCATATGCTTCAAGTTCAACAGGTGTTTCTTCAACAGTTATCTCTTCTTCAATAGGTTTAACTGATGTTTCAATAATCTCTGCATCCTTAATAGATTCTTCTTTAGATACAACAGTAGGAGTTTCTTCTACTTTAGTTTCAATAGGCTCTTCTTGTTGTTCTTCCTCAGTAGGTTCATCTTCTTTAACAACTTCGTAGGCTTCAAATTCACCATCATCTTCAACTAAGGTTTCTTCCTCAATAGCAGGTGTTGTTTCTTCTACTTTAGTTTCAACAGGTGTTTCTTCAATAGCTGTCTCTTCTTTTACAACTTCATAGAAGTCAAAGATAGTATCATCTTGTGGTGTTTCTTTAACTTCTTGGACAGGTTCACTGATTGTTTCAACAGGTGTTTCTTCAGCTAAATCTTCAGCTTTAACTACTTCATAGAAATCAAATTTTGTTTCATCTACTGGAGTAATTATTTCTTCTTTTTCATCATTTTCAAATGAAGCAGGAAGTTCTTCTTCAACAAATGGGTCGACTACTTTTTCTTCTTTTTCGATAAGCTTGACACCATCATGTTCTTCACCAAGTGATAAATAGATATAGTAAGCACGATCATCAATATCATTATCAGTGATTTCAACATGTTCAGTTAAATCGCATTCTTCATTATCTGGTGATAATGATTTAGCTATATCTTCAGCACGATCTTTTTCTTCTTCTTGTTGTAAATCGCTTATATCGCAACTTTCACTATTTGGTGATAATGAATCAGCAATTTCTTCTGCTCGATCATCGGTAGATTTATCTTCAACTGTTTCAAGTTTTGATAAGTCAATCTTTGCAAGCTCAATTTCAGGCCATGGGTCTGGAAGCTTGATAGAATCATCAACTTTTTCAAATGGTGAATCAACTTCATCAAATAAAGAAGCACCATCATAATCAAGTGACTGTTTGATTTCTTCAGCTCTAGCTTTTTCTCTTCTTTCAGCTACTACTTCAACAGGAAGAGTCAGATCTTCAAGTTCTTTTTCCTCATCTTCAAATTGTTTATGTAATTTTTCTTCATCATCAAATGGTGAATATAAATTGTAGCTTACTTTGTTAATTAAATCGAGTGAATTATATAAGGATAAAGCTCTATCCATAAATAGACTTTCTTTAAATAATTCGCCTATTCTTTGATCTTCAAGAATTTCTTCAGTTTCTATTACATCGCCTATAAACTTGTTAGTATCTTCAAATGGTGAATAAACATCACTTAAATTATCTGAAAGTTCAATAGAATCATATAATTTCTTAGCTCTATCAAATAAGAGATTATCATTTATAGATGATAAGATGTCTTCAGCTTTAGCTTTTAATACTTCATCACTTTCATGAGGATCAATTACATCGCCTGCATCTTTACTTGATTCAAGTGAATTAAAGATTTCAAGAGCACGAGTTGTAAATTCAGGAAGCTTATCTTCAGCAAATGGCCTTTCACCCCATGGATTATAGATAGTTTCATATGGAGCATCCAATGCAAGTTCAATTGAATAGAATATTGACATTGCACGAGCAAGACCATCAATATTCTCTTCTCTATCACCCATGTAACTGATATAGGAGACATATAAGTTGTGAACTTGTACTTCATCGTATTCACTAGTGACATGATAGAAGCCTCTGACATAGACAGGTAAGAACCATCTTTGATATGTTTCAGGTTCACTGGTCTTAACATCAACTTTATTATTATCAGCTAATGTGACTGGGACAATCTTCTCACCAGTTTCTTCAACTTCAACAACCTCATTATAGATAGTCAAATCAGGTGCAAGTTTAGCGGGTACATCATTGTACATAGTAGCGATGATACTTGCAATTGGCTTGTATTTGACAAGGATAACATTCTTTTCACCAGGTTTATCATTGTAATTTTCATATTCAACATGGGTTGGAATACCATCTCCATAGCCATTAGCAAATACTTGTGAATATAGACCAAGTCCATATCCACGACCTCTTCCAACAATATGCTTGACAACTTTGCCAGATTCGGAAGCAATACGACGATATTCTTTCTTCCACTTGAAGGCAAGAGGGTGACTTCTTCCACAAATGAGAAGCAAATGGAATAAGCCATCAACAACTATAATTGCAACGAGTGAATAAACAAGAGTCATTGCCTTTGGATTCAAATTGAAGTTGAAATTACGTAGCACATCAATTGGTGAATCTAAGGAAATATATTCAGCAACTAAATCGAAGGTATCATATAGATAATTCATATATGGTACTTCATATAGTTCGTTTCTAAAACATAATAGATAGAAACAAACTAAGATAAATAAATTAGCTAATATAATGAGCAGTTCGACAAATGTTCTAAACCACATGGCTGATTTACCACGTCGTTTACTATGATTTAAAGTAGCACAAGCTAAATGTACTTGAAGTAACATAATAGCCGTACATGTAACTATTATAAATAATGTTACAATAGCCATGAAATCAGCACTTTGTCCCCAATTTGGAAGTGGTGGATTAGTCAAATTAAATGGTGTATAGAACCTAGTAGGAACCATATTGATAACTTGTCTTACAACATAGAATGAAACAAGTTCATCAAAATATAAATCTTTAAGTGGCGTAAATAATAAAACTGCAACTAAAGCAAGTAAAGTAAATATTACAATATAGAATATGTCAAAGAATCTGACAATTTTATCTTGCCATCTCTTATATAAAGTAGTTTGCTCTGTTGAATATTTATATTCATGGATAGTCTCATAGACAACTTTAGCAGAACCACCTATATTATTGTCACCAGGAATAGTATCTTCTTCAGCAACTTTTAATAAATCATCTTCTTCACCAGGGAATGTATCACCATATACAGCATCAGATCCATCAAAGTCAGCATTAAAAGCACTAGGATCAAAAGTTGACATTGTAGTTTCATAATCATCGTTTGGTTGAATAGCCTGTCCAGGTCTAAGCTTTGGTTTTTCAACCTTCTTTTCTTCTATTACTTCTTCATTAGGCTCTTCAGAAACTATTTCCTCATTTACTGCAGGTGTTTCATTAGGTTCTTCCTTCTTGCCTTTGTTTTTCTTCTTATTTTTCTTTTCTTCTTTTGCAAGCTTCTTTAATTCTTTTTTGGATAAAGGAACCTCATTTATTGAAGTTTCAGTGGCTTTAATTTGTGGATTTTCACCTTTAACAATCATCACACCATCTTCAACATCAGGTGCATTTTGACTAGAAATACTAACTGTATTGTCTTTATTTTTTGAAACTTTTTTAGCTTCTTTTCTAGCTTTTTTTTCATTTTTCTTTTCTTCTTTTGCAAGTTTCTTTAATTCTTTTTTTGATAATTTAGTTTCGTCTTTTTGATAAATATCCTTATCGTCAAACGAATCAGAAGCAACAACATTATTTTCTAATTTTTTATTTTCTTTTTTATCATGTTTTTTGTTCTTTTTGTCTTTTTTATCTTTTGAAAGTTCATTTGAAGATATAAGTTGTTCAAGTTCATTGTTAGTTAATGCGTTATCGTTATTTAAAGCGTCCAAATTTACTGGTTCTAAAGAATCAAAAATACGGCTCTCTTGATTTGTTGGTGAAACTTTTTTATCATCATCACCATCAAAAGAGTCAGTGGCCATTTTGTAGCCTACAGAAGAAAAATCACGTTTCTTATTGGATTTTTCAGCTTTTTTTGTGAATAAACCATTTGGAATAATTTGATAATCCTGTTTTTCTTGCATAATAGGTCTATTACCGCCTTTCTTAACTTCATTAACTAGAGAACCATAACTTGATTTTTTTTCTCTACTAGTAATTATAACATATCCAGTAATAAATAAGTTAACTATTACTTGTACGATAATTACATAAAACTCGACTGAAACATACGAGTTCTTAAAAAAGTTAAATTTCCTCAATATTCCATCACCATCAAACCATCTAGCCATAGTGGAATATAGTTGACTGACAAATGGAATAGAATTTTCTATTGACTGAGGTAGACAATAGAGAAGAAAAGTAGTTAAACAGAGAAAATTGATGATAAATGCAATAATCTCTATGGTTATTTTGGAAGGTTTATTCCTAGCATTTTTATCAATGATATTCGTGATAACTAGCACATTTGAGTATACAAGAAATACTAATGTAACAAGAACCAGGCACCAAAGATAGAAAGAAACAAAAGCAATAAAATTCTTACTAACATCACCAAATGACGCAATATTGATAGCAAATGGCTCATAAACTAATGAAGGCATCAATGCTACAAGACCGTCAAAGAACGGAATGGTTGCAAACTTATCTAGTTTTGAGCTTGGAGGAGTTAGAAAGACGATTGGATAAGCAATAAGCAATAAACCAATTGCAATAAACAAAGCATTGACTATGCGTATCGCTTTTCTTTTAGTTCTCTTGTTCTGTACGGTTTGCATTCTCATTTTTTCGATTGCCTCCGTTAAGAAATCATATATTTAAAAAATATATGCCCACCAAAACATTTATAATATACCACTAGCCGACAAGTTTTTACAAGTTTTTTATTATTTTTTTTAATATTTTCGGTGCTAATTTAAAAGAAACAACTTTCTTTAATGTGCACGTGTTAAACAAGTAAGAAAAAAGCTCGTTTGTTAATTAATAATCAAACGAGCCTTTCTGTGTGCTATTCAATAGAACTAATTTTCTAATTGACAATTAAATTATACATTATTGATCTATAAAATCAATAAATATTGATAAATTATTCAAATATAATAGCTAATAAACTATATATTGTTTATGAGTTATGTGTGTCCAAGATGTGGAAATTCAGATGAAAGATATATAGGTTATTTCAAAAACAAACCTTATTGTAGACTATGTCTTTCTTTTCAAGGCAAAAGTGTTGAAAATGATATTTGTATTACTAAAGATATTGAGTTAACTTTAGATTATCCACTGAGTGAGAAACAAAAAGAATGTTCAAATAATGTTTTAAATGCCCTCAATATGAATAGAAATGTTTTAATTCATGCTGTAACTGGGGCTGGAAAAACTGAACTTGTCTATCATTCAATGCATAAATATTTAAAAGAGGGCAAAAAAGTAGGCTTTGCAACTCCTAGAAAAGATGTTGTAATAGATTTAGCCCCCCGAATAAAAGAAGCTTTCAAAAATGCAAAAGTTGTCTCAGTTTATGGTGAACATAGTCAAATAATTTCAGGCGATATTATAGTTTTAACAACTCATCAGTTATATCGTTATCCTAATTATTTTGATTTACTAATTTTAGACGAGATTGATGCTTTTCCTTATAAAGGTAATAAATTACTATTTTCTTTTTTTCGAAAGAGTGTAAAGGGTAATTACGTTCTTCTTTCAGCAACACCAAGTAATGATGATATAAATAAAGTGAAAAATGATAATGGAATCATTATCACTTTATTTGAGCGTTATCATAAACATGACTTGATAGTTCCCGCTTTCATTCAAGCTAATAAATATAAACAATTCTTTTTAATTTTAAGATATTTATTAAAATTTATTAAAGAGAAGAAACCCGTTTTCATTTTCACACCTACAATATCAGAAGGTAAAAAACTTTTTTTCTTCTTATCATTATTTTTTCAAAATGGAAGTTTTGTCTCATCAAAAGAGGAAAATAGATCAATCGATATATCTAGAATTAAAAATAACATGTACGACTATCTTGTAACTACATCCATTCTAGAAAGAGGAGTTACTTTAAAGAATCTTCAGGTTATTGTTTATAATGCTGGAAGTTATATTTACTCAGCTGAAGCATTGATTCAAATTGCAGGAAGAGTAGGAAGAAAAATAGATGCAACTTGTGGTGATGTCTATTTTTTAAGTGATGAAGAAACACCATCTATTAAAGATGCAATCAAAACCATCAAATTATGCAATTTAAAAAAGAACAATTCAAATTGATATAATTTTATGTGCTAAAATCTAATAGAGGTAAATATTTATGAAAACAAAAACTGCTAAGATAAACAATATAGATAAATTGATGCATCTTCTCGATTCATCTTTCTCTGTCTTCCATGTTGTTAAAAATATTGAAGATGAGCTTACTGCGCACAATTTCATTAAAATTGATGAAACGGAAAATTTTAATCTAATTAAAGGTAAAAACTATTATGTTAAAAGAAATGATAGTTCCATTATTGCCTTTAAAATTCCTAATAAAATCAAAAAGGAATTATCATTTAGAATAACTGCCACTCATAATGATTCACCAACTTTCAAATTAAAACCACACCCTGTCAAAAAAGTTGGAAATCTTCTTCAACTTGATAGTGAACCATATGGTGGCGGAATATATAATACTTTCTTCGATAAACCTCTATCGTTTGCTGGACGCGTCTTTTATAGCGAAGAAGGAAAATTAAAATCAAAACTAGTCAATGTTGACAAAGATTTGCTTATCATTCCCAATGTTGCTATTCACATGAATAGAGATGTAAACACTTCAAATAACATCAATCCAGCTATCGATACTTTACCTCTTTTTGCTTCAGTTAAAATTGATGACAACTCATTTGACTTTGATAAATATCTATTAAATTTACTCAAATGCAAAAATGGAACACTTTTATCACATGATTTATTTTTATATAACCGTGAGAAAGCAAAATTCATCGGTTTAAATGATGAATTTATAGCATCTAGTAAAGAGGATGATTTATCTTCAACATATTCTTCACTTCTTGGTTTTTTAAATTCGCATGATGAAAACTCAATCTCTGTTTATTCATCTTTTGATAATGAAGAAGTTGGTTCGCTTACAAGACAAGGTGCAATGTCAACTTTTTTAAAAGATATTCTTACTAGAGTTGTTTTAACATTAGGATTTAAATATGAAGACTATTTCAAATTCGTCGCTAATAGCTTTGTTTTAAGTATTGATAATGCTCACGCTTCTCATCCTTCACATATGGAACTATCAAACAAGCCAATTTATTTAAATGAGGGAATCGTAATCAAATATAATGCTAATGCTCACTATACAAGCGATGGTCTTTCAAGTAGTTACATCAAGTTATTGTGCAATGAAAATAAAATTCCTTATCAAGAATTCACTAATCGTTCTGATATGAGAGGTGGTTCTACTTTGGGAAATCTTCTTCAAAGTCAAATATCAGTCAATATGGTTGATATTGGCCTACCTCAACTTGCCATGCATTCAGCATATGAAACACTAGGAAGAAATGATATTGAACACATGATAAATTTGGTAACTTGTTTTTTTAACAATAATTTATAATATTTTACTTCTCAAACTATATGTTAATTGATGGATAAAAAATATTGTCTAACATGTTTTAAAGAAATAAATCTGACACCAATAAGAGATTTTTTGGAAAATAATCCATTGATTTGTTCAAATTGTTTGAGTCAAATACCCATCAAATTGATTAAAAGAAAAATTTTTAATACATCTATTCTATTTTTATCTGAGTATGAATCAGTTATGAAATCATACTTGATGAATTATAAAGAATATAAAGATGTTGAACTCGCTAAAGTTTTTCTAAAGCCATTTTTAAATATCATCAAACTTCTATATAAAAATTATCTTTTTATTCCCTGTCCATCATCTAAAATGCGCGTTGAAAATCGTGGCTTTGATCATTTAGAAGAAATATTAAAAGTTAATAAGATTAATTATGAATTGGTTTTAACTAAAAATAGCAATGAAATACACAAAAATTTAAAAATGACTGATAGATTTAATCAGGATACAATTTCAATAATTGATTCTAAAAAAGGCAGTTTGAAAAATAAGAAAATAGTGCTATTTGATGATGTTTTTACAACCGGTAATACCTTTAAGCAATCTCTAGAAGTTTTAAAAAAAGAAAATCCTAGTATAATCAAAGGTTTGATAATTTTAGATAACTATAAAATAGATGAACTTAAAATAAAATAATTCTCAAAATCAACATATATAGTAAATATATATGTACATATATATTTATTATACAAAGAATTTAGGTTATAATAGATAATTAGTGAATTGGTGAAATTTATATGAAAAAATTATTAAAAAATCAACGTCAAATCTCTTACATATCATTAGCAGCTGAAATATTAGCTCTGGTGATTCTTTTTTTATTAGTCCTTTACTATCCAAATGAAAACTGGACTCAGCAATTATCAAATATTCTCTTAGGTGTTATCATTTTATATTCATTTATAACACCAATGGTATTCAACATCATCATTTCCAAAAAGAAGAATAGTACTGAATTAACTTCTGCTGAACTTATTGGAACTAATGAGAATGAAGCTTATCTTTTTGCCCAACTTGGTATCATCATCACCAATAAGGATTTCACTATCAGATGGGTAAATGATTACATCACTTTAAATTTTCCATCAGTCATTGATAAATCATTATTTGAAATCTTCCCTGATTTAAAAGATTTTGTTTTGAATGAAGATAAAAAAGAACAATATGCCTCAATTACTAGTGAAAATCACAATTACCAAGTTGAGTATTTAAAGGATGGTAATATGTTCATCTTTAAAGATGTCACAGATTTAACAAATTTGACTGCCTTAAACGAAGGTAACTCGCCAGTTATTGGCTATTTAAATATCGATAATTATGATGATATTTTACAATCATCAACTGATGATAGTAAATTCACTGAACTTTTTTACAATACTAGATTTCAAATCAACCAATATTTTAATAAAAAAAGTGCTCTTCTTAGAAGATTAAAAGAAGATCGATATATGTTCATTACAACTAAAAATTCATATTTATCCATGCTTGATGACAACTTTAGTGTCATGGAAACCGTCAGAAAAAATCAGAGCGGTTTCACCTTATCAATTGGTATAGGATATGGCTTCCCTGAATATAGTAAAATTTCTGAACTAGCCTCTTCAGCCAATGATATCGCTATGTCTAGAGGCGGTGACCAAGCTGTTATTCATCCTGCTAAAGAGAACTTCATTTATGTTGGCGGTAAAAGTGAACTTAAGACTTCTAGAAATAAAGTTAAGATGAGAACTTTTGGCGACTCTCTTATTGCTACTATTGCAAACTTTAACAAAATTCTTATTATGGGTCATATAAATGCTGATTTTGATGCTATTGGTGCAGCTTTAGGTGTTTATGTTTTAGCAGATTACACAAATGATAATCATTCGAAAAGCATCCGTGTTGCTTTTGAACCAAGTTATGTTGAAGCAAAATGCCGCAAATCAGTTGAACTCGAATTCACTAAAGATGAAATGGACACCTATTTTGTTGATTCTAAAGAAGCTGAACAATTCTTTGACGATTCAACACTTCTTGTATTAGTCGACCATAACTCAGCTTACATGTCAATGTATCCTCAAATCACTCAACGTGCAAAAAACGTTATTATAATTGATCATCATAGGCCTGATCAAAAAGCAGTCAGCGATACTTTATTTAAAGATATTGATACCAGTTCTTCATCAACTAGTGAGCTCATCACCGAATTTATTTATTACACTAAGAAAGAAATAAAAATACCAAGTCGAATTGCAACTTTCTTACTATCAGGCATCGCCCTTGATACTCGTTCATTTAAATATAATGCTTCTTCATCGACATATGAATCTGCTTCGATTTTAAAAGAATTTGGAGCTGATTCTAGCAAAGTAGAAGAATTCTTAAAAGAAGGATGGGAAGAATTTAAGCAAAAGATTTCAATATTAAATACCGCTGATAGTCCTTACCCTGGTGTCATCATTGCTGATAATAAAGATGATGAGATAGTCTCAGATACTATGCTTGCTATTGTCGCAACTGAGGCTATTCAAATAAGTGAAGTATCAACCGTTTTCTGTATTGGTCGAATATCTGAACATCAAATTAAAATATCTGGAAGAAGTGATGGAACTGTTAACTGTCAGATGTTACTTGAAAAATTGGGTGGAGGAGGACATTTCTCCATGGCCGCATGTGTTTTAAATGAGACTACTGTCGATGATGCTAAAAAACGATTGTTAGCTATTTTAAATGACTATCTTGATGATGCTACAGTTAAGATGGTCAGATCTAATAATGAAGACGACGATGATAAAGAAAATAATGAATAGAAAGGAGTTCTTATTATGGAAGTGATTTTAAAAAAAGATGTCAACAAAGTTGGAAAAAAAGGACAAATTGTCACCGTATCAGATGGATATGGTGCTAACTTTTTAATACCTAATGGTCTAGCTGTTTTAAATAATAAAGCAAATTTAGCAATCCTTCATAAAGAAGAAGAGGAAGAAAGAAGACTTGATGCTTTAAAAAGAGAAGAAGCCAAAGAAGTCAGCAAAAAATTAGAATCTATAACATTAGAATTTGAAGCTAGTGCTGGAAGAGGTGGAGATATGATAGGAACTATCTCTACTAAGCAAATAATTGAAGCTTTAAAAAAGCATGATATCAAGATTGATAAAAAAATGATTGTTGAAAAAGATGTCATTGTCAATGGTTTTGGAAAAACAACATTGAAAGTTGATTTATATAAAGGTGTTATTGGTGTGATTAATATTCACGTTTCATTAAAGGAAAAGACCAAATGAGTGATACCATCGATACAACAAGCGAGAAGGCATTAATTGTCTCTATCCTTTCAGATGAAACAGGAAATACATTATTAGATGTCATTCCTCAGCTTTCAGCTAATGACTTCCAAGATGAAAGAAATCAGATGATATATCAAGCAATGATTGACTTATCAAGCCTTCATAAAGAAATCACTGTTGTTAATCTAATAGATATATTAGAAAACAAACATCAATTAGATCTTGTTGGCGGTGAAGCTTATTTTGATGAAATTTCATCAAATAATAATCTTTTTACAGGTTCAATCAATGACAACATCAGCAATATCAAAGATAAAGCTTTGCTTGTAACTTTTGTTCAAAAATTAAAAAGCATCGTTTATGATTCACAAACCAAACCTATAACTGATCCATCTGATTTTATGGGAAAATGTGAAGAAGAGATCCTTCAAATAACTCATAATCGTCGAAATACACCTGTATTAGATATGCAAGCAGTTGCAAATATGATCGTAAATGATCTTGTTAAACAAACTGATAGGTTCATTAAAAAAGGTAAAAATCCTAATGGTGTAACTGGTATTGAAACCGGTTTTGAATCACTAGATAGATTAACTAAAGGCTGGCGTGAGCAAGAAATGATCATCATTGGTGCTAGACCAAGTGTTGGTAAAACTGCATTTGTTTTACAATTGCTTTATAACATTGCTAAAAGAGATGTTCCTGTCTTATTTTTCTCACTTGAAATGGATGAAGCATCAATTGGCCGCAGAATCTTATCAAATATAACTCAACTTCCAAGTGAAGTTATTGATTCAATTGCTTACAAACATGGTTCAACATATCAGCACATTATTGCTGATCCAAATAGTGTTGAAAATACTAAAATAATAAGCGTCTTACAACAAGGCCTTTTGGAATTTGCAGGCTTGCCAATTTTTATTGATGCCAATCCTGGCACAAAACTTATGGATATCACATCAAAAGCTAAAAAAGTATGTAATTCATCAACTAAGCCAATTGGTCTTATTGCAATTGACTACATGCAGCTTATTTCTTGCCCAACATATGGTGGAAGTTCTGTCGATGAAGTCACCAATATTTCTAAAGGATTAAAGCAATTAGCAAGAGAATTAAATGTTCCAATAATTGTTCTTTCACAGCTTTCACGTGCTGCTGAAAAAGATAATATAGGAAATAAATCAAGAGAACTTACCATGTCAGATTTAAGGGGCTCAGGATCTATTGAACAAGATGCTGATAAAATCTTTTTCTTATCAAGAGAAGATTATCAAAAGACTGATGAAGAACAAGCTAATAATCCTATTTCACATGTTTCTTTATCACTACAAAAAAACAGAAATGGTCGTATCGGTAAAGTTGATTTCCAATTCAACAAAGAAACTTCCTCATTTATAATTACCGATTTTGATCATAGTGCTGAATAATGAAATACAATTTAATAGCTTCGGGTTCAAAAGGTAATTCACTTTTGATTTATAGCAAAGATACCGTGCTTCTTTTTGATTTTGGAGTTTCTAAAAAGAAAGTCAGTGATGCTCTTGCTTGTTATAATCTTTCATTTGATAAAATAGACGCTTTCTTTTTTACCCATCTTCATCATGATCACTGTTTATCAATTGCTAAAGCCGATAGCGATCTCATTTATTGTGGATGTAAGAGCATCAATTCAATTAATAAATCGTTAGAAAAATCACATCAGCTTGAATCATTTAAAGAAGTTCAAATTAAAAATATCAAAGTCACACCTCTTCCTTTATCACATGATTGTAAAGAAAGTGATACTTTTGGATTTGTAATTGACGATGGTGATGAAAAATTAGCATATATTACTGATACTGGATTCATTCCTGAAATCAATTTTCCATATCTAGATAATCTTGATTATTATATTTTTGAATCCAATTTTGATCCTAAAATGTTATATGAATCAAATAGGCCTGAATATCTTATTAATAGAATCATGTCTGATAAAGGTCATATGTCAAATAATGACTCCAGTTATTATTTATCAACTTTTTTAGGTAATAACACTAAAGAGATTGTCTTGGCTCACTTATCAGAAGAATGCAATACTAAAGAAATTGCAAAGTCTTCTTTTGAAACAGTTAGTTTATCAATTTTAGGATACATCCCTGATGTCAAATTAAAAATTTCTTCTTTTTATGAGATGATAACAGGCGGCAAATAATGAATATTAAATTTATAATCCCTGGCAAGAATAAAAAAACATTTGTTGAAGCTGGAATTGATGAATATCTTAAAAGATTATCAAAATACTGCAAAGCTAAAATTATTTATATTGATGAAGAAAAAGTAAACAATATAAATCAAAAAGAAATCAAAACTGCTCTTGATAAAGAAGCAATTTCTTTTTTGAAAAATGCAGGTGATGATTATATTATTCTTATTGATATACATAGTAAAGAATTATCCACATCAGAATTTAGAGAATGCTTTGAAAAAGCAATTTCTAAAAACGGGAATATCTCTTTTATCTTTGGCTCTTCCTATGGTCTAAGTGATATATTAAGAAATAGAGCTGATTTAAAATTATCTTTATCGAAACTGACCTTTACACATTATTTTTCACTACTTGTTACCATCGAACAAGTATATCGCTCATTTAAAATGATAAATAATGAAACTTATGACAAATAACTTGACAAAAATAGCTTATTTATTTATACTTTTTGAGAAAATTGGGATATAGTCAAGCGGTAAGACAGCAGACTCTGAATCTGTTATGCCTTGGTTCGAATCCAAGTATCCCAGCCACTTTAAATATTTAATCTGAGTTTGATATTACATATCAAACTTTTTTATTTTAAAAAAACCAAGCTCGGATAGCTTGGTTTTAATTTGTTTATTAATAAGTTAAGTTAGCTAAGATAATTCTATTTATGGTTCCATCACTATTAACTAGCTTTGCTGTTTTTAAATCAGTTGGTACAGCTTTGACTTCTTTTGAAGCAAACATTGCTTTAAATTGATCGAGTGTTCCTTCAAATACAAGACAATTAATTGCTGAGTTTTCAAAAACATTTGATGCAATATCACTTCCTTTTGAGGAGAGCACCATATTTGGATTCTTTATAGTTACACCTAGCAATGACTTTGTATCACTGAAAGCACCAGTTTCAACAGATGCAACATTCTTTGACAAAGTCACTTCAACAAGATTGGTATCCCTAAATGCATATTCACCAATTTCAGTAACTGAATCAGGTAATGAGAGTTTAGTATTTGCAAAATTGACACCACTGAAAGCATATGAATCAATTCTTTTAACAGTATTTGGAATATTAGAATTAGAAAATCCAATAACAAGTGTCTGCCCATCTTTTGAAACAACCGCATTGCCATCAATTTTATAACTATTATTATTTTCATCAATTGTTAATGATGAAAGAGGTGTATAAGCAATAAAGTTTTCAATAGTTGAAACATTTGCTGGAATATTAAGCTGTGTCAAATTGGTCTTAGAAAATGCATTCTTTCCAATGAATATTAGTGAATTTGGAAGAGTAATATTTTCAAGTTTACTATTATAGAAAGTGCCTTCTTCAATTCTAAATATCTTTTCTGAAAGAGTTACATTCTTAATTTCACTGCCTGAGAAAGCATATGGTTCAATACTGGACACTGAAGATGGAAGAGTATAATCTTCTTTTCCAAAAACTTTAAGAAGGTAATCTTTATTTAAAGTCAATAAACTATTACCATCGATAGCAAAAACCGTACTAGCGACTGGTAATGTAATTTTATCAACGCTCATATTCGCAAATGATTTTTTTGTATAATTTACGACTTTTGATGGGATTACAAGTTCATTTAAATGTGAACCATCAAACAAATTATTAGAAATAGTGACGTTAGCATTATTTGGGATAGATATTGAATCTAAATTCTTACAATTAGCAAAAGCATATTCACCGATTGAAGTAATGTTTTCATTAAGGAAAATATCAGTTATTTCCGAATTATCAAAAGCATGCTCACCAATTGAAGTGATAGTTGTATTTAATAAAACAGACTCAATACCTTTAATTTGACTGAAAGCATATGGATCAATTTTAGTTGCATCAGCTGGTATGACAATATTTTTCCCAAAGCCAATGACGACTGACTTATCAGAAATACGGATGAGACAGTTATCAACCGTTTTAAAATAGTTGTTATCTTTTAATAGAATCACTCTCTCTAAAGATGTACAACCTAAAAAAGCTTTTCTATCAATGGTTGCAATTTTATCACCAAATAATTTAATAGTTTTTAATGATGTACAATTCAAGAATGCATTAGCATTTAATGAAGCTAAAGTCACTGGTGCTGAAAATTCTTCAATATTAGTGTTTGAAAAAGCAGTTTTTATATCACTTAATACATTTGCTGAAGTGTGAAGGAATTCAACTGTTTTAATTTCACTATAACTAAAAGCATAGTTTTTACTATAGTTATCTTCATAAAAGCTGCCAATATTAGTAGGTATTTTAATACTTGTAATTGAAGCTTTATAGAAAGCAAATTGACCAATGCTTTTGACATTAGCATTTGTAGGAATATCTTGACTAAATGGCATAGTAATTAAAACACCATTACCATTCGCTTTATAAACTAAAGCATTATCAATGGCAGTATAGTATATATTGTCTGCTTCAACAGTAACAGTTTTTAACATTTGATTGTTGATAAATGCATCAGGATAAATATAACTAACGCTTACAGGAATCAATAAGTCAACAACATTTGAATCATAAAATGCATGTGGACCAATTGCAATTGTTCCAATATCTGTAGGAATAATAGAAGTCTTGCAACCAAGTAGCATCAAATTCCTACCTTGGTCATCTTTGTCTTTTGAAAATACACAATTATCTTTAACATACAAATAAGGATTATTTTTAGATATTTCAATAAATTCTAAAGAACTGCTACCGGCAAATGATGAACCATCTAAATATTCTAAATTATCACCAATATAAAGCCTTTTAATTTTCTTAGAATCTTTGAAAGCATCTGTTTTAATAGAAGTGACTTTTTTACCACCTAAAGTGTCAGGAATCCTTAAATTGACAGCATTTGTATTTTTATTACTTACAATTTCAACACTTCCATCACCTTTAAGTTCATAGGTATAAACATCATCATCTTTGACAACTGCTGATGAACTGATACTTGATGAAGAAGTAACTTTTTTACTACAACTAGGGAGCACAGCTACTAAAGATAAAGCTGCTAGAGCAGATAAGAATTTAGATTTATTTTTCATATTGACTATTCTCCTTATTTTATGTTGTTATTAAGTTTCTTTGATTACTACAAAATATATTATATATTTATTAAATATATAAGTAAATTATATAAAGCTCATTTTCTTAAAAAAGATTAATGATCGAAGGTTCCAAAGATACGATCGCCACAATCACCTAAACCTGGGCAAATATATGCTTTATCATTCAAACATCTATCTAATGCACCAATGTATAAAGGAACATCTGGATTACTCCTACAGAAAGCATCAACACCTTCAGGAGCAGCGATAATACAAATGAATGTGATGTTTTTAGCACCATGTTTTTTTAGCATACTAACAGCATCAATAGCTGAGCCACCTGTAGCAAGCATTGGGTCTAATAGATAAACATCTCTTTCTTTTAAATTGCTAGGGAGTTTACAATAATATTCATGAGGAATATGTGTAACTTCATCTCTGTATAAGCCGATATGCCCTACTTTTGCTGAAGGAACTAATTCTAGAAGACCATCAACCATCCTTAATCCAGCTCTAAGTATTGGTACAAAGCATAATTTCTTACCAGACACCATTGGCTGTTTTGTTTTTTCAACAGGTGTTGTAACATCAACTAATTCAGTTGGTAAATTTGCTAAAGCCTCATAACCTTCCAAGATCGATATTTCTTTAACTAAATTTCTAAACTCATTGGTACCTGTGTTAACATCCCTTAATAAAGTTATTTTATGCTTAAGTAGAGGATGATTTAATACCTTCACATTTGGATAATTCTTGACATCAAATTTCATATTTTTTCTCCTTTCTAATATATTTCATTATTTATTTGTTCTTTAACAAAATTTAAATATATTCCTCCATCGCTCAAATTATGACTTTCTTTGAGAACAAATTTGGAATTATTAAATATTCTATTTGTATCAAACATGCATTTTGAATTACTATTGCCTTCAATATACGGTGCAATAATTAATGATAAAGAATCAATAGCATCAATATTTAAAAAAGCACCATTTGTAGTGGGGCCTGATATTAAAAGCATATCATCAATATGATATTCTTTTTTTATAATATCTAATGCTTCACTGATATCATTTTTATAATCAACAAAGAAATATTCAATATCTTTGCTTTTTAAATATTCAACAAATCGTGGATCAACTTTATTTGATAAAATTTCAACAACTTTGTAAGTATCACTCCCAAAAGTGATTTTATTATTATTTAAAAAAACCTTTCCTTTTCGATCTAAGCAAAAATAATATTTCAAATCTGGTTGATAGGATATATTATTTTTTTTATCTAATTTATCAGTTTTGAATTCATCTAATGATATTGAATTATCGCCATATTTTATCATCGTTGTCCTTCTTCCAGCTATTATTGATGAATGATATCTTTTAAGTTCATCATCATAGAAAAATCTCGAAGAAAGTGAACCGGTTTCATTTTTGAAATTGCCATCCACTTTTCCATCAATCGATGTGTACAAAAACGTTCTAATTCGTGGTCTATCCATATCAGTTTTCTATCTATTATTATAAGCTATTTTAAACATTTTTTTAGCATTTTTATTCAAAATAAGTCAATTAGTTTGTTTTAATTTAAAATAGTTTAATTTTATCATTTGATAATCAACAATAAATAGAAGTTAACTGATAAATTGTTATATAATTAAAAGTCGGAGATAAATATGATTGAAATAAAAAAAGTTTCTAAATTTTTTAGTAAAAATAAAGTGATTAATGATTTATCATTAACTATCAATAACGGTGAAGTATTTGGGCTTCTTGGACCTAATGGTGCCGGTAAATCAACTACTTTAAAAATGATTGCTGGTATTTTAAAAATCGACGAAGGAAACATATTAGTTGATAATAATGATATTTCCTCTAGACCAACTGAAGCTAAAGAAACCATAGGCTTTGTATTTGATAATCCTGATATGTTTTTAGGAATGAAAGGATTAGAGCTTTTAAAATTTATTTCATCAATTTATAAAACTGATCAAAGTGAATCAATAAAAGAAGCAATGAATTTAGCAAATAGGCTCAAAATGACTGATGTTTTAAATAATTATATCAACGAATATTCACATGGCATGAGGCAAAAAATATTTATCATCGCCTCTCTTATGCATAATCCTACAAACTGGATTTTAGATGAACCTTTAGTTGGTCTTGATCCACAATCTGCTTTTCTTATTAAAAATCTTATGCGTGAAAAAGCAAAGGATAATAAATGCGTTTTATATTCAACTCATGTTTTAGATGTCGCTGAAAAAATTTGTGATCGAGTTGGTATAATTTCTAAAGGGAATCTTCTTTACTCTGGAACTATAAATGATTTACGCAACTTAGAAAATAAAGATGCTGATTTAGAGTCCCTATTTTTGGAGCTTACTAAATGAAAAATTTTTCATCACTTGTAAAATTCATTTTGTATTCCGATATCAAAATAGGAAATACTAAAAATATACGAAAGAAAACGATTGCTGCTTTAATTTTATCATTTTTTGTATACTTATCTATTGGAATCATCTATTCTCTTTATATATATTCAGCTCTTATTATATTCAATAAAGAAAAATTTGATTATATAAATTCTAATTATTTAAATAATGTATTTGCAGTTACATCTTTATTATCTATATTTCTGATTGGTATCTTAGTTTATAATTATGGTATATATAATAAAACTGAAAATTTGCTTGTCTTTCCTTTATCAGGTAACAAATTATTTTTTTCTAAGATATTAGTTGGAATAATCTCAGTTGCTTCATTTACTTTATTCCCAGTAATCATGAACACTTTTGTGCTTGCCGGGCTAAGTCAAGCAAGTAACATAAAATTACAAATTTATTCATATATTTCTTCTACTATATTTTCAATGTCTAGTTTAGTTGCAATATTTGCACTCATTTCATTCATTCTAATTTTTATAGAAAGCAAGACTCATTTTTCAACAAATAAAATATTTTCTTCTGCATTTATGCTTATTTTAACTATTCTTGCAGGTCTAATTTTTATCTATTTTATTTATATATCATCTTATTCTGATTTAATTGAGGTGAATTCAAGCACAATTGTTTCTAAATTAGATAAGTATAAATTTTTAGCACCAATGGGTTATTTAAATAAAGAAACAATTTTTCTTACTCAACCTTTTTCTTATGCAATCATGCCACTTTCTGTAGTTTTAGATGTCGCTTTGATTTTTTTATTAAACTTGTATACCAAAAAATCATATACTAAAACACTCACTTATAGAAACAAAGAATTAAAATTATTTAAAAGTAAGAAAAATAAAGATAATCTGGATGTTGATATTAAAAGTGCTGTCAAAGAAAAGAAAAACATTTCTAAAGTTGAACTTATAAGAGAGTTAAAACTTTTTTTGCCTTCTTTTCTTTTTTCACTCATAACTTCAGGATTATCACTTATATCGCTTGTTTTAATTATTGTGTTTTCAACTTCAAGTTTTATAGCTTCCCTTGATCCAGGCATCTTATATTTAATAGCGGGATACTTTTCAATCTCAGGTATTTATTTTCCACAAATAACTTTCAATTCATACAACTTAGAAGGCAATAATATCTTCATGCTGATGAGTTTTCCAACTAGAAAATTGAATATTTTTGTGAATAAATTTTTATCACTGATAATTTTATATTTACCTGTTTCAATTATAAATCCTATTCTTGTATGTGCCTTATTTAAACTGAGTTATCAGTATTATTTAACTTATCTCTTCTTAGCAGTTTCTTTTCTTTTTGCATCAACTGCTTTAAATTATTTTTTAGGACTGATAAAACCAAATTTTAATATCACTAAAAATGATTTAATGTCTCAAAGACCAATGTTTATCTTAGCTGAGATTTTAAGTATGCTTCTTGCTGCTATTTATCTTATATTATCTATAGCTATGCTTTTTAATCCGCTCATGTATTATCTTATTCCGCTTACTAGTTCTTTTATTTACATAGGACTTGGTTTTTTATTTTTATATTATGCTAAAACGCATTATGATGAACTTATGAAAGGGAAGAAACAATTATGAACAAAATCATTGAAAATATCAAAACTTATTTAACTGAGAATGATGTTGATGCTTACATCATTCCTTCTTATGAAAATAACAATGAGCTCACTTTGAAAATATTAGGTAGAAAGATGCTCACTAGAAAACTCTTTTTAATAATACCTAAAGAAGAAAAACCATATCTTATCACTCATAGTATTGATAAACTTTTTTTACAAGATCAAAGTGACTTTAATTTAAAAGTGTATAACACTTACAAAGAGATGTTAGATTTAGAAAAGCAATCATTTAAGCACTATAAAACTATTATCATGGATATTTCTGAAAATGGTCTTCTTCCTAAAGTGTCTCTTGCTGATTATGGCACAGTCAAATTCATTGCTGATTTAAATATCAATATTAAATCATCAGCTGATTTGCTTGTTTACAATAATTGTCGATTGAATAAGACTAACTACAAATTGATGCAAGAAGCTTGTAAGCTCAATTTGATGATCAAAGATGAAGCCTTTAAGAAGATAAAAGAAGATATTTTAACTATAGGTTATTCAGATGAATATAGGATTCAGCAATTTATCGTCAAAAGATATCAAGAAAATAATATGTTTTTTGATGAGGCACCAATTGTCAGTGTCAATTTAAATGCATCCAATCCTCATTATGGGCCAAGTAAAAACAAGCATTTGAGAATAAATAGAGGTGATGTTGTTTTAATTGATATGTGGGCTAAATTAAATGATGAAAGTGCAATTTATTCTGACATAACTTGGATGGGTGAAGTGAGTGAAACTATTTCAAGTAAAGTAAGTGAGAGATTTTTAATATTAAGGCATGCTGTTGATAAAGCTGTTGTATTTTTAAAAAGTGAACTTAAAAAAAGAAGAGTTGAAGGATATGAAGTTGACCGTTTGATAAGAGATGAAATAAATAAAACCATTTATGGGTCTTATTTTACTCATCGCACTGGTCATAGCATCTTCAATGATTTATCACCTCATGGTCAAGGAACTAACATCGATGATTATGAATCAAAAGACACAAGAGCAATCATTAAAAACATCGCTTTCTCACTAGAACCCGGAATTTATTATAAAGATTTTGGCATGAGACTTGAAACTGATGTTTATATCGATGATAATTTTGAACCTGTTTTAGTAGGCGGTCATCAAGATGAAGTGATTGCTATTTTAAAATGATTTTAAAATTTATAAAAAGTAATTATAATATTCATTGCGTTTAGCTTTATGAAAGGTCATATATATGAGTTCTCACCCATTTAAACACTTTTTATTAGTTATAAAACATCGACATCAAGTCATCAGAAATGGTTTCCATTTAGGTATCTTTTTTCATTGCTTTAGGCATGATTTATCTAAGTTTTCACCTGCTGAATTTTTTACATCTAGTAAATATTATAAAGGCAATGGTTCACCAGTTTATTATGAACGACTTCATAATAATTATTATTCAAAAGTTTGCCAACACCATACCAAAAGAAATAAGCATCACTGGGAATATTACACCGATTTTTTAGCTGGAAGAATCATCTGTATCAATATGCCTTATGTCTATTCACTTGAATATGTAGCTGATGTATTATCAGCTAGTAAAACTTATAATAAAAAAGATTTTAAATCTGAATCTGCATTAAATTACTTTAATGATGTTAAAAAGCATTATTATATGACTGATGGCACTGAAGAATTTTTAACTGAGTGCTTTAGAAGGTATAAAGATAGCGGCTTTAAAAATTTAAAGAAAAAAGATACTAAAAAATTATATAAGAGTATCATGAGCAAGTATCCTGATACTAAAATATTTGATACTATTAAAATAGATAGACCTTTACCACCACTTGCAAATGATGAAAAGAAAAAATAATATTGATATTATTTATGAAGATAATAATATTATTGCCGTAAATAAACCGAATAATCTTTTAACTATCGCAACTGAAAAAGAAAATATCAAAACTTTATATCATTATGTTAGAGTTTATTTAAATAATAAAAATGAAAAAGTTTTTATAGTTCATAGACTTGATAAAGATACTTCAGGTATTGTTCTTTTTGCTAAAAACATCAAATTTAAAACTCTGCTTCAAAAAGAATTTGAAAATAAAAATGTAATTAGAAAATATGAAGCTGTTGTTAAAGAAACAGTTGATTCTAAATTTAATAAAGTCATAAAACAATTCATTTTCTATAATAAAGCTTGTGGTTTATCTTTTGTAACATCAAATAAAAAAATAGGTAAAGAGGCAATAACCAAAATAAAATTTAACTCTTATAATAATGATAAATCAACTAATCTTGATATTGAGATTGAAACTGGTAGACAAAATCAGATAAGAGTGGCTTTAAAGTCACTGAAATTAACTCTTGTAGGTGATAAAAAATATGCTTCTGATAATAGTAAATACATGCATCTTAATGCTTATTATCTAAAAATAAATAATCCTCTCTTAAAAAATAATGAATTTAAAGTTAAACCTTTATTTTTAAAATAATCAAATGATTAAACTATTGTTATATTGAATTAAATGGAATATCTTATATTTGTAGGAGTTTGCTATGGTAATAACTTTTGTTGTTGATATGATAGGAGCAAAAAATAATGGTACAACAGTAACAGCAATGCGTACTGCTAAAACACTTAAAGAACTCGGTCATGAAGTTAGATTTATATGTATCGTTAAAGGAAAAAATGATGAACTTACAAAACAATATAAAATTTATAATGCTTTGAAAGTTAACTTTTTTATATTCAATTCATTAGTCGATTCTAATGGTATGTACATTGGAAAACTTGAAAAGAAAGATTATCCGATGATTAGGAATTTTATCAAAGGAAGTGATGTTGTCCATCTTTTGATGCCTTTTAAACTTGAAAGACAAGTAAGACCAATTGCTAAAGCAATGAATATACCTGTAACTTGTGCCATGCATGTTCAACCTGAAAATGTCTCTTATAATCTAGGCATGGGTAAAATCGGATTTATCAATTCATGGATATATCGAATGTTTTATAATTGGATGTATAAATATGTGGAATATGTTCATACTCCATCTATGATGATGAAAGATCAAATGATCAAGCATCATTATAAAAATAAAATATATGCTATTTCTAATGGAGTATCTTCATTTTTTAAACCAATGGAAGTTAAAAAACCTGATGAACTTACTGATAAATTTGTTATCTTGATGATAGGCAGACTATCATCTGAAAAAAGGCAAGATCTCATCATCAAAGCAGTCAGTAATTCCAAATATGAAAAGAACATGCAGATTATCTTATGCGGAAATGGTCCAATGAAGAAAAAATATCAAAAACTTGCTAAAGATTTGACTAATCCAATCAGATTTGAATTCTGTAATCAAGAAGACTTAAGAAATATCATCAATTATTCTGATTTATATATTCATGCAAGTGATGCTGAAAGTGAAGCTATATCATGTATTGAAGCTTTTTCATGCGGGAAAGTACCAATCATCTCAGATTCAAAAGTATCAGCAACTAATCACTTTGCTTTAGATAAAAAATGTTTATTTAAAAAAGGAAACTACAAATCTTTGCAAGAACGCATTGAATATTTTTATGAAAATAGAGATGAACTGAATAGACTTGCTCCTTTATATATTGAATATGGCAAAACTTTCTCATTAGAAAGCTGTGTAAAGCAGCTTGAAGGTATGTTTATCGACGCTATAAATACTCATAAAGAAGATGTTAAAAATGATGTGTCCTTCTATTATTCAAAAGGCGAAAGAAATCGATTGTTTTTAGCAAGCAAAGAAGCACATATTGAAAGCCCTTTGATAATAAAAAATAAGAAAAAACCATAATTTTTTATTTATTATCAAAATAAAGTTTTTATAATAATTAATGTTTTAGGAGGCTTTATTTATGATATTAGAAGTTAAAAATTATAGTAGCAAACTTAATAACAAAGAAACTCAAGAAGCTATTAAATTTACTAAAGACACTTTTCAAAAACAACTCGCTAAAAATTTAAATTTAGAAAGAGTATCTGCTCCTCTTTTTGTAAGGAAAGATACTGGTTTAAATGATGATTTAAATGGTGTAGAAAGAAAGGTATCATTTAATATCAAAGCAATACCTTCTTTAGAGCTTGAAGTAGTTCAATCACTTGCAAAATGGAAAAGATATGCTTTAAATGAATATGGTTTTTTAAATCATGAAGGTTTATATGCGGATATGAACGCTATAAGACGTGATGAAGATTTAGATAATCTTCATTCAGTTTATGTTGATCAATGGGACTGGGAAAAAATTATTTTAAAAGAAGAACGAAATCTAGATTTCTTATTTAACGAAGTAAAAAAAATATTCTCAGCTTTAAAATATGAAGAAGATGAAATCAATAAAAAATATCCTTGTTTTAGTAAAAAACTTCCTGATGATATCTTCTTTATATCAACAAGTGAACTTGAAAAACTCTATCCCAATCTAACAAGAAAAGAAAGAGAAAATAAAATTGCTAAAGAAAAGAAAGCTGTTTTTTTATATCAAATAGGTTGGCCACTTACAGATAATAAACCTCATGATGGAAGAGCAGCTGATTATGATGATTACAATCTAAATGGCGATATCATCTTATACAATAGAATTTTAGATATTGCTTTTGAAGTATCATCAATGGGAATCAGAGTCGATGAGAACTCACTTGTCAAACAGCTAGAATATAAAAATGAGCTCTTTAAATTAGAATCACCATTTTCAAAAGCTATCTTAAATAAGTCTTTACCATACACTATTGGTGGAGGTATTGGCCAATCAAGACTCTGTATGTTCTTTTTGGAAAAAGCTCATATTGGTGAAATTCAATCATCAATATGGAGTGATGAAGATATTACTGCTTTAAAGAAATTAAATATCTTCTTATTATAATTTTATTTTAAAAAGCCCAGTTACCATCCTTAAAGATGACAACTTCTTTATTATCTTTAGTTGTTCCAACAACCGATAAAGTTTCATCACCAATCATAAAATCAACATGTGAAAATGACTCGTTGATTCCAAATTTGTGAATCTCTTCATCACTATATTTTTCATAGTCAGGATATAAATTTGTAAAACCTTTACCGAGTGCTAGATGGCAAGCAGCATTTTCGTCAAATAAAGTGTTATAAAATAAAATACCAGTCTGATTGATAGGTGAATTATAAGGAACAAAAGCACATTCACCTAAATAACTTGAACCTTCATCTAAAGACAAAATAGATTCTAATACTTCTTTTCCTTTTTTAGCTTTAACTTCAACTGCTTTTCCTTTCTCAAATTTGATTGAAAAATCTTCAATCATTTGTCCATTGTACACAAGCGGTTTACTAGCATAAACTATTCCTTCAGCTTCACCTTTTTTAGGAGAGGTAAAACATTCTTCGGTAGGTATATTTGGTTGAAATTCATGACCAAATAAATCTTTTTCACTACCTGCTAAAAACTTGACACCTTCAATAAGCCCGATAGTTAAATCAGTTCCTTTTTTACTTGTATAATGAAGTTTTACTAGATTTAAACTATTTAAATATTCATATCTTTTTTGCAAATCTGTTTGATGTTTTTTCCAGTTTTCAACTGAATCATTTTCACTGACTCTTGACGCAAATAAAATCTTTTCAAATAATTTTTCAACTGCTTCATTCTCATTTAAAGTGGGAAATACTTTTTTAGCCCACTTTTTAGTAGGTACACCAACTATTGTCCATTGATATTTATTATTACATTGATCAATATATTTCTTTAAAATTTTCATTTTATTTTGCCTGACTTTAGCATATTTATTTGGATCAATATCATTTAATCCATCAGGATCGTCTCCATCTAACCAAATAAAGCAAGGATTATTATCTGCCTTAAATTGCTGAATGCTCTCTTCAATAGGTGTGACAATTGATAAATTTTCTAAAGTTGAATATTTTTGCTCAACAACCATTTGCTTTTGAGAATAATAACTAAAAATTACCCTTTTCGCACCTTTTAAATAGCAATGTTTAGCCACTATAGTAGCAAAATCTTCTAGCTCAGGTAAAAGTTGAATAAAAACGTACTGATCTTTTTGTAAATTGATACCTACTTCTACAATAAGCTTTGCATATTCTTCAATTAATTTGTTGTTCATATATTACTCCTTTATTAAATATTTTTCTTTTAACAACTCTTGTTTATTTTTATCAAAATGTAACTCATTAGTTATAAAATTATTGATTGAATTATATCTTAACTCAATCTCTTTTATACCAGCTTCTAACCAGTTTTTTAACACCCCCGCCATAATATCAGATGAATGGAGAAGTATCTCATTATTTATTCCACCATCAATGAGCATTTTCCTCCTTTTGATTGCTTTTTCTTTGACATTTTCATTGGTTAGTAAATAATCATAAAAAATAGTATCTAAATCATAATCTAAAATTGATAATATGAGCATGGTAGCTATTCCAGTTCTATCTTTACCATCTGAACAATGGTAAATTAGTAAACCATCATTATTTAAAACCAAGTCTAAAAATTTTGAAAAATTAGTAAGAGCAATAGGTGTTGTTACAAATTCTTTATACATCTTTTCAGTAGCATATGTTACATCGCCTTTTTCATCTAAATAATAGAAGAAATTTATCATTCCATCTAAGTCTTTATTGTTGCAGTGATCTTTGTGTGGTCTTGTGCCTCTATTTCTGATACCTTCATTAACTGGTAAATAATAATGTTTAATATCATCATTTATAGGATCTAGAGCGTTTCCATTCAGCTCATCTTTCCCTCTAAAATCAATAATCGTTTTTAAATTTTTCTCCTTTTCCAATCTTTCTAAATCACTTAAAGAGATTCGGCATAGGGCATCACTTCGATATAATTTATCTTTTTTTATCGTATATCCGTTTTTGTTTTTGAGTCCATGCAAATCTCTTGCATTGATTAATGAGCCTATTTTTATCTTTCTATCCATATATTTACCTCAAAATATCAATTAACTTTATCAAATATTATGATGATAGTAAACTTTTTATTACACATTACACATATAAAATAATGTTTAAAATGAAAGCAAATTAAAACCGCATCTTCCTTAAAAATGCGGTTTTAATCATCCGTTATTTACTTTGTAGGATAAGTTATTCTTCCTTCGCCTTTCAAGTTACTATATTTAGTTGGTATTTTACCGCCATTATTTGTACAAAGTTTCTTAATGTAGTTAGCTAAAACATCATTATCGATAGTTGTTGTTATTGAACTTGGGGTTACATCAGTTGTATTTTGATTATCGCCTTTGGTTTTAAACATATAATATCCATCACCACCAGAGTCAATGGTGTAATTATTGGAAACAAATTTATATGTTTTACTTTCAGATATAGCGACATTATTGATTTTAACATTTTTGACTCTTCTTTGATTTGCGTCAGTTTTCAATGATGTTGGATTCTTATTTGAATCATAATTTAGTCCTGGTTCAATTGAAGTATCAACTTCAAATTTTAATTTGCTGGATGGAATCAAAAATCCTCCAAATTCATCATTGACATCTTTACTGAGTGTTATTCCACCTTTTGAATTGGTTTTTAATTTAGATACAGAATACTCAAGCATTTCCAAGATTACTTTGCCTGTTGTTTGATATGTACAAAGTTTGTTACCAAACGGTGAAACGGAAATTGCATCCTGGTACTTGATTTCACCAGCCTTGACAGTTGTTCTAACAGATCCACCATTGATAACAGCAAAATCAGCACTTGTATCAAAATTCTCATACGCATCAGCAACAAGGTTAGCTAAGTTAGTTTCGGCTTTTCTAACTCTTCTAACATTAGCATCAGGATCATTTATAGTTAAATCAAAATCACTTGTTCCTAATTTTTCATTGAGCTTATCATTAAATTTGTTTTGATATTTATCAATGACATCTTTGGTTTCACTATCTTCAGATGTCAAATCACTAGCTTTGATAAGTTCGGTTTTGATTTCACCGTTTGTAATAGTGAGTTTTCCTAAATTTGCAAGCTTGGTGCCGGTTGAAGATAATGTGACATTTTTACCATCTTTGTTTTGATATTTATCACCTATAATTGTTGAATGTGAATGACCATCTAAAACAACGTCGATATTATTCGTATTTTTGATGACATCAGTTGATTGATAAGGAGAGTTGACACTATCAATACCCAAATGTGCAAGTAAGATTACATAATCAGCACCATTTTGTTTTGCTTTATCAACTTCATCTTGAATTGATTTGTAAAATTGACTTGGATCGTTTCTTGATGCTCCTTCTGAAAAAGTATAAATGAAATTACCATTTGTATCTTTGAAATAAGCAGGAGTTGAAGAAGTATAAGTATCTGGTGTTGTAGCACCAACAAAAGCAACTTTCTTATCTCCAAAAGTTTTAATCTCATATGAATCAAAAACTCTATTTTTATTTTTATCAATAAAATTAGCTGATAAATATTTATATTTAGCTCTTATATTGCTAGCTGTTTGATTATAAGTAGTATTTTTACCTGCTAAATTTAAAAATTGCTCCATTCCAAAATCAAATTCATGATTTCCCATGGTAGCAAAATCATATCCAGCGGTATTCATAATGTCAACGATTGCACTACCTTGAGTAAGTGAACCAAAGACATCACCTTGAAGCTCATCTCCTGCATCAACTAAAACAACATTATTATATTCTTTTAAAAGTTCTTTCTTTTTAGAAGCAACATTAGCATATCCTGCATTTGAGGTAGATGATTTTACCTGGCAGTGAACATCATTAGTATATAAAACGACAACATCATCTTTTTTACTAGGATCATTTGCACTGCTTGAAGCAACTTGTGAATTCGAAACAGTAGAATTAGACTGATTACCTGTATTCTTGTTACAAGAAACAAGTAGTAATAACGGCAACAGACTTACAACTTTTTTGATTTTTTTCATATTTTCTCCTTTCTACTATCAGATAAAGTAGTCCATTTGAAGTTAATCTATTTTAGCAAAGCTACACTAGTATAAGCAACTATAAAATATTATTCATTTTCAATTCTTTTCAATTGTAAATTCACTTAACTTAATTTTATAATAGCTATATATTTAGGAGGTAAATATGAATCCTATTAAAGTTATCTATTACCGAACTTACCAATTTGTTTTAAATAAAATTTGTCTTCCATTTTTAAAAATAAAAGAAGCTGAGACAATTGAAAGTGACAATTGTTTTGATCCTATTTCTACACTTTTAAATAAAAATAAATATAAGAGACCACTTTTGCTATTATCTAATCATCTTTTAACTGATCCAAATTATTTAAAATTCATTAATGATTGTCAAAGTAATGATATTGAAGTAATTTCTTTTGCAAACATTAGCTCAAATCCTGACGTCAAGCAAGTTGATGAAACATATAATTTATATTTAAAAAATGAATGTGACTCTCTTATTGCTATAGGTGGAGGTTCTATTTTAGATTTAGCAAAAGCTGTTGGAATTCTTGTAACCAATAAAAAGAAAGATATTTCTAAATACAAAGGTTTATTAAAAGTTAAAAAAAGATTGCCTTTTTTAATTCTAGTTCCAACCACAGCTGGAACTGGTAGTGAAACAACTATTTGCTCAGTAATAAGTGATGGAAAAAAAAATGATAAATATTCAATAACTGATCCTAAACTCATTCCTGATTATGCTATTTTAGATAATACTTTGCTTAAAACATTACCAGAATCAATCATTTCCACAACAGGAATGGATGCTTTAACACATGCTGTTGAAGCATTTCTTGGCAATGCATTAACTAAAAAAACTAAATATTGTGCAACAACTGCTATCACATTAATATATAACAATCTTTATAATTTTTATTCAAATAAAGATGATGATTTAGCTAGAAAAAGCATGTTAAAAGCTTCATATTTTGCTGGTGTAGCTTTTACAAGAAGCTATGTTGGTTATGTTCATGCTTTAGCTCATGCTCTTGGTGGAAAATATCATGTGGCACATGGTTTAGCAAATAGTATTCTTCTACCTATCGTGCTAAAAAAATATGGAAAGAAAGCATATAAAAAATTAGCTTTTTTAGCTGATATGTTACAATTGACTGCCCAAAGCATTTCTGAACAAGAAAAAGCTGAAAACTTTATAAAGTGGATTGAGAATTTAAATAATTCAATGAATATACCAAGCAAATTTAATAATTTAATCAAGAAAGAAGATTTAGTCTTTTTAGTAAACCACGCCTATAAAGAAGCTAATCCTTTATATCCAGTTATAAAAGAACTCGACAAAAACGAGTTAAAAGAGATATTGATTGAAGCTGAGGAAACTTTATAATATTAATGAATTGTTTTAATATTAAATAATTTAACCATTTAATAATTAAGGAGATAATTATGTCTGATGATAAATTAAAAGAAAATATAAAAGCTTTCCTCAATTTGATTGACAAGTTATATGAAGATGGAATAATTGATATTTTTGAACAAATAAACCAGAGCGATTTTAGAATCTTAAACTATCTTTTACACAATAATGATGCTCATCCATCCGATATTGCTTCTTCTTTGTCACTGACAAGATCAAATACAGCTGCCGCTTTAAAAAATTTAGAAAACAAAAACTATTTAACAAGAGTTATAAACGAAACTAACAGAAGGCAAATATTTGTTTCATTAACAGAAGAAGGCAAAAATTACGTTAATTTATGTAACACTCAACTTGAATTATTATTAAAAGGTTGGTTTTCTGTGTTATCTCAAGAAGAAATCGATACATTATTTTCACTTGTAAAAAAAGCTTTAGATCCAAAATCTATGTCTAATAAATTGAAGGAGTTTACTTTCGGTGGCTAGTAAATATCCTTATTTAGATACATATTTAAATAGATATAAAACTTTTATATTCTTTGATTTTGAAGCAACTGCTTTCACTCATATGCCCATTGAATTGTCGATGGTCTTTACTAGTTTCAATAATTATCATTTCAATATTATTGAAACTTATTCAACATATATAAAAACTGATGACAAAATTGGCAAATATGTAACTGAATTGACTGGTATTGATAAAGATATATTAGATAGAAATGGTGTTACATTTATTAATGTAATAAATAATTTGGCTACCTTATTTTCAAAATATCCATCTAAATTATTTTTAAGCTATAGTAAAAATGACTTAGCTATTTTAAAAAATGCTATTGATAATAAAAATTTAAAGCAAGAACAAATAAAATTACTGATGCTTAGAAATTTTCTTGATGTTCAAAAATATTTAGCTAGATTAATAAGAGATGAAAATGGTAATATCCTATCTTTAAAAAAACTATCAGATTATTTAAATATCACTCAAGATTTTAAATTTCATTCAGCATTAGATGATTCAATAGCAATGGTTAAGATATTTAATGCCTATTTTAATAATTATGAAAAGATATTAACTGATGCTTTCAATAATTTTAAAAATCTTCCTATCTATAAAAGACAAGAATCATCAGATTATACTGAAATAGAAATAAAAGAGATTTTAAAGGAGCAACTATAGAATGATAAAATATCCAAATGGTCAAATATATTTAGAAGATGAAACTAAAATTGATAAAAGAAAACATAAAAATAAAACTGAAGAGCAAATAAATAGAGAACACTATTTAAAAGCAAATATGGGCATGAATTTTGAAAGTGATGTCAGCAAATCATGTGAATACTATAAAAACCAAAATTTAGCTCTCATCTATAAAAGACCAACACCTATTAAAGTAGTCAAAATGGATACTGTTAAAAGGCAGATGATCAAAGAAGCATACTTTCAGGAGAAATCAGTCACCGATTATGTCGGTTTATATAAAGGAAAATATATTGATTTTGAATGCAAAGAAACCATTCATAATTCAATTCCTTATAAAATGATTAGAGAACAACAGTATCTTCATCTTGAGAAAGTTATCCAAATGGGCGGTATTGGTTTCTTTTTAGTTTCTTTTAAAATGAAACAAGAAGTTTATCTATTAAAAGCAAGTATCATCTTAGATGAAATCAAGGTAAAACATCATCCAGGTTTTAAATATGAATTTTTTAAAGAAAAAGGTATACTTGTTAAAAGAGGTTATAATCCTCCTTATATGCTTCTTGATGCCATTGATATAGCTTTTAATGACATCTTAAATAAATAGATACCGTTTACATTTTTTTATTTTGTATTTAAAAGGTAAAATATTTTTATGAAAAATAGAAAACTTATTGCTTTAGACTTAGATGGCACCTTACTTGATGATCAAAAAAACATTTCATCAAATACAAAAAAGTATTTAAAAGAATTAGAAGACAGAGGACATATTATATGCCTCACTTCAGGTAGGCCACCTCGTGCCATTAAGCCTCATTACGATGATATCGGGCTTAAAAATAGTCCATTTATTGGATACAATGGTGATTTAATTTATGATGTTTTAAAAGATAAAACAACCGTTTTTAAATCAATACCTATCTCTTTTATATCTTGCTTTTTTAAACACTTTGACTTCTATAAATTTCCCTATATAGCTGGTGAAGATTTGAGTCATCTTTATTTAAATGTCGCTGATATTTTATTTGACGATTTTTTGCATCCAGATGGCATTCAAGTAGTGGTAGGTCAAATGCCCTATACTATTGTCAATGATTTAGAAGCCTTCTTTTTTAAAACATATGATAACAATCAAGATGAAATTAAAAAATTTACTTCTAAACACAAGGATGTAGAAGTCAGATTCTGGTATGATAGGCCTGAATTTGGTGAGTTTTATCCTGCTAATATTTCAAAAGAAGTCGGTTTAAAAGAAGTGGCTAAAAACTATAACATCGAAAGAGAAGACATCATTGCCTTTGGTGATGGAAACAATGATTTTGAAATGCTAGATTTTGCTTCAACTTCTTTTGCAATGAAAAACGGAGCTGAAAAATTAAAACAACAAAATAAACATGTCACTGAATATACAAATAATGAAGAAGGTGTATATAGACAACTTAAGAAAATATTAGGTTAGTCTTTATAAACTATTCTTTTTATATCTTCTTTGATTTGGTTCAACTTGAAATCAATATCTTGATTTATATTTAAACAGCATGTTATCAGCAAATTATTTTTCAAATCACTACTCAGTATTATATATTCATCATTTTCAAAAATATACTTTATCATATTGATAGGTAACTGATTTTCATCTTCAAATGGTAAATAAGCATCAAGATAATAATCATTTATTCGTTTGGTGAAATAGTCTAATTTTTTTGAAATATCTTTATTTGCAATGCTGAGTATTTTTTCTCTTCTCAACTTATTAATAAATGAATTCGCATCAACTATTTCTAAATTTTCATCAATTATTTTAAATTCATCAGTTCCTTTATCTAATTCTTTAACTAAACTGCTTATATTTTTGCCTTGTCTTTGCAAATATTCAACTAAATCTAAAATCAAAATAAGTGATTGAATTGCATCTTTTTCTTTGACAAAGTCAGCAACTAGAAAAGTATATGAATTATCATGAGCCAAAATAGAATTGAATCCCTTTTTTTTACTTTCTTTAATCATATTGGTTACATATTTAAATTCTAATCCTGATTCTTCATAAAGAAGAGAAGTGCTTTCATAAAATTTATTCACTTTTTCATTTATATTGATCGTTGTATTTATAAAAGCATTTGGTGGTAAAACATTTCTTTTAAAAATGACTTGGCTAATAAAATAAGAAGACATCATTATAATTTCTTCACTGGTGATCAGTTTTAAATTTTTATCAATATTTTTATAATATATTTTTTCAATTTCGCAATTATTATTTAAAATTACAAATAAAGAATATGCATCACTTTTTGATATTTCTTCGACATTTAATTTTTCTTCAATATTACCATCTAATTCAACTATATTTACATCATATAGTGTCTTTTTTAATGCTTCTTTCATAAATCTTAAATATGTTCCACTTTGTGATAACAAATAAAGCTTGGTTTTTCTTTCACCACGATATATGTTAAAAAAATATGATGTTGAAACTTCATTATCGATAAACCTATTTATAAGTTCATCCTCAACTACATTAACTACTCCATCATCAGTTTGCTTTTGAAAAATATTTCTTTGATCATCACCTTTTAAAAGATATGACAATTCAACAAGTCTTTCATTTATATATTCATGACCACTTTCATCATAGATTCTAAATAAATAATTATCATCATCTAAGAAAGAAAACATCACACCTAAAACTGCATTTTCAATTCTCCTTATCATGTATGATAGAACAAATTTAGGATAAGCATCATCAAAGATATAAACATCATAGCCATTTGATGTGAATGTGTCTTGTAAAATATTTAAAGAATTTTCAATTGTCTTTTTATCATCATAAGATATGATAACACTATATTTTTTTTCATTTATATCAAATCGGCGATTTAAAAATTCAACTATCTTATTTAAGATATATTTGAATTTGTTTTCATCATCTTTTATATTTAATTTATACCCTGATTTAAAATCATTGATAATGATATCACTATTATTAATGTTCATAATTTTTCTCGTCTCTTCTTTCTAAAAAGTCATTCAATTTCTTTTCGTTTTTTTCTAATTCTTCGCATATATGAATATAACTTATAACACTTTTATTATCTTTAGTGTAATCACTATATGCTTTTAAAAAAGCAGAAGTTGATAATCTATTTCCTAATGCTTCAATATCAGCGTATTCTTTAATGATATAGTAGCAAAACGAATAGATGTCTTTATATTCTTTTTTATCATAAACTATGACATCCTTCTTAGACAAGTAATATGCTAATTTAAAATAAGCATATTGTTTATCTTCTATTCTTTCAATTTCTTTGATATCTTCATACATTTTAAAATTTTTTTGATCAAATGAAGCTGCTTCCATTTGATATGAGATCAAATTATATTGAACAAGTTGAAATAAAGAAGAATCAATATTAGGGCATGATTTTAAAATATCTAAACCAATATTCTCATATGATAAAAATTCTTTATTTTTGATTCTAAATGTCATATACGGATTTAAAATGTAGCTGGACATAAAAACAAATACTTCATCTGGATAGGCTAATTTAGATAATTTATTTATTTTTTCATATTTTTCAACATCACTATCTTTAATAAATTCTAATAATTGTTCATCACTTTTTAAAAGATAAGCAAATTCATCATAGTGCTTATAAATGATTTTAGCTAATGTGAAGATGTTCTCATATTCAACATCCTGAAAAATATAACTTGTCATACTATTGATTTAAAAATTAAATTTACCAAATAAATTATAAATGAAAGTAAAGCAATAATTGAAGTTAAAGTTAAAAAAGATAAGTCGGCTGTTCTTAATACTTTATATGTTTTTTTTCCTTTCAACTTTGAAGCATTTAAGACAGCTTCAAAATCAATGTATGAAGAAGATAGTTTAGAAAAGTCTTTAATATCATTAGTTAATACTATCTTTTCCTTAATAGCACCAGAAATATAATTATATAATTTTTCTTTAGTATCATATAAATCGTCAAAAACTTTGCTAGCATGCTTATTTAAAAATCGTTTTGCATAATTATATGGTTCTAATATCATTGCTTTATATGAATGAAAGATAGTAAAAATAAGATCATATGCAAATAAGAAAAAAGAGAATAAAAGAACAACATATGATGTTACTTTATTGCTTTCAAAAGCAGTGAAAAAATACTGAAAATCTTTATATGGATAGCAAAGCATAAAAGCATATAAAACATTGAAGATAATGATAAGCAAGCATTCAAAAGCAACCTTATAAACAGATGTTTTTATTTTATATGTAGCTTCATTTTTAACATTTTCAAGTGACGAATAAACCAAATCATTTGCATCATCTAGATATTGTTCAAGCTGAAGATAAACAGCTTCTTTTTTCAACTCATCTGAATAACTTTCATCTAAAATGATGTCATTTAATGGTCTTTCTTCCCCCTTGAAATCAAAAATGAGTTCTCCTATTGTTAAAAGCCTACCTTTATAATTTGGATTTATTGTTAGTGGATTAACATAATATTCTTCAAATGAATGCAAAGCGACATAATTGATTGCATTTTCAATTAAGAAACATTCTTTCACATTGCTTGGTTGAAAAGTGATCTCGTTATATGCATCAACTATGGCTTCAGCTTTCCTAGAAATATGTTTTTTTACTTCATTTATGTTGCTTTCAAGTATTTGATATGCTTTATTATTTTTTAAATAATCATAATATGAATAAGCATAAGATGTACAGTTCCAACCACTTAACTCTGCAAGCAGATATAATTTCATTTCACCAGTCATACTATGCCTCTATTTTATAAATGAACTGAAACATTTTAGAAAAGAGCCCATCTTGCAATGGAATTATCAATCTTATCTCAATAAGAAAAACCGAAAGTAAAAATGCTGAAAGGCTTAAAAACAGAACTGATAATAGTGTTCTTGAAATAACATTTGTAGCTTTATGGATATTAGGATTGCTTCCTATATAAAATATTTTTACAAATGTATATGAGATAATATATGAAAGAAAGAAGATAAATAGCATAAATAAACAAGCTGATATATGATATCTTTCAACAAGAGATAATTCTATATATCCATCTAATAAAAAAGCAAACATAGGATGAGAAAATTTACCTAATGAATATTCAAGTGATGGGAAATTCAAACATAAAAAATATAAAAAGAAGATAATTATAAAACCAGCAATAGCTGATAAGATATATGTCTTTATTTTGTTTGAAGGTAGAAAAATGCTTGGAAAAAGTGAACACACAAAGATAAATATAAGTAACAAGGATAATGTCATCAGCTGATTCCTTCTAATATTTTCATCTCTTTTTCAGTTAATTTTGATACAAAAGATTTGCCTTTTAAATAAGAAAGAACACCATCAACATTTTCTAAAAATTTAAAATAAGTTGCATGTAAAAACTGACTATTCAATGAATACAAAGACGCAAATTCTTTGTTGACTTTAAAATCACCATATTTATTATCCCCGACAATCGGATGAGAAATATAAGCAAAGTGAACGCGAAGTTGATGAGTTCTACCTGTAAGAAGTTTTGCTTCTACAAGTGAATAACCACTATCGTAATATTTTAATCTTTTATATTCAGTCAAAGCGTTTTTAGCAAACTTGGATTTCTTATCAACTTTAACAAGTTTAGTTTCACTATCTTTTAAAAGTGGTGCATCAATCACACCGCTTTTATTTATCATTCCTCTTACAAGTAGAGTATATTTTTTTTCAATCTTATCCTTTTCTCTAAATAATTCAAAAAGTTGTTGCAAAGCTGGTAGATTCTTTCCAAATAAAAGGACGCCAGCGGTATTTCTATCTAGCCTATGAGCCGGAGAAGGGATAAACCCTGTTTCATTATTTGGATCCCATTCACCTTTTTTATTTAAATAACTCAGTACCATCTTTTGCATTGTGATTGAATTATGTCCTTCATCATCATGAACTAGAACACCCTTAGGCTTATCAACAACAATGATATTCTCATCTTCATAAAGTATAGTAAAATTAGCTTTGATAGGTTTTAAAACTTGTTCTTTTTTAAATTGTTGAAGAAGATCATCTTTTAAATATATTTTAATTTCATCGTTCTCTTTTAATATGTAATCTATATTTGCTTTTTTACCATTTACTTTTATATCTTTTTGCCTAAACATTTTATATATAAAAGATATAGGGGCATCTTTTAGCATCCTTTTAATATATTTATCGATTCTTTGGTTAGCTTCAAGCTTACTGATTGTAAATTCCATCAAAAAAATTATATCACTTAAGTGCCTTTAATTTAGTAAATTTGGTACTTTACTGAATTAAAATTAGCACATAATCTTTTTTTACCTTGACAATAATGGCTAAATCATTAAAATAATAATGCTTAATTGGAGCGATACCCAAGAGGCTGAAGGGGTGGGCTTGGAAAGCTCATAGACAAGTAACATTGTGCCAGGGTTCAAATCCCTGTCGCTCCGCCATTATAGTAAAATAGGTCTGATATAAGTGTTATCAGGCTTTTTTATTGCAAAAATAACGTAATTTACGTTTAAAATACGATATTTTGCTTTGAAAATTGAATTTTATTAGTTTCACAAGCTGTTAGTAGGCTTCATTTAGAGGCTCTATTGACAGCTTTTTATCTCGCTTTTACACGATTTAACCTCAAGGGTGCTAATAAATTACACGATTAAAAGTATGGTGCTAACCTTGCTACCATGCTATTAACGCTTACATAGTGGTTTGATAAAAATTGTGTCAGACCTTTTTTCTTTGCAAATAGAAGCCTTTGTACCTTTTTTCTAACAAGCTATAGAGTTTTGTAGAAATGCCAAAAGGCATTTTTATATGACTCTTTTTCTTTTTGCATATTGCTACTGAACGAAAGTCTTATCGACATGGCAATAGTTATTACTACGAAACAATTGATAGTTTTATCTTTAAATAATAGTATTTGTACATGCTAAAATTTATAATATACGTATATATAAACATGGAGGATATTATGTGTACTGCTATCAGTTTTAAAAATAAAGATTTCTATTTTGGAAGAAATTTAGATTATGAATTCTCATATGGTGAAAATATTGTTTTTATGCCAAGAAAATTTAATTTAAAATATTCAACTTTAAAAAATTTCTCTGTTCATTATGCAATGATGGGTGTTGCTCACATTTTTGATAACTATCCTTTATTTTATGATGGTTTTAATGAACATGGACTGGCAGTTGCAGGTTTAAATTTTGTAAACAACGCTTATTTCTTTAAAAATAAAGAAGATAAATTAAATGTTGCTCAATATGAGCTTATACCGTTTATTTTAACCAATTATAAATCAATCGATGAATTAGAAAAGGATTTGCCAGATTTAAATATTACAGATACTCCTTTTAATGATAAATTTAAACCGAGTCAACTACATTATTTAATATCTGATAAAAATAGATGCATTGTTTTAGAACAGATGAAAGATGGATTACATATATATGAAAATGATACTGGTTGTTTAACTAATAATCCACCTTTTAATATCCAAAGATTTTTATTAAATATGTATCAAGGCGTAAGTAATGAAAATAAAGAAAGCTCTTTTTCTAAAAATTTAAAGTTAGAGCAATATTCACGAGGAATGGGTGGCATATCACTTCCAGGTGATTTATCTTCACCATCACGTTTTATAAAAGTTGTCTTTACTAAGGAAAATTCAATTGTGAATAGTGATGATGAAAATGAATCTGTTTCTCAATTTTTTCATATTTTAAATTCAGTTGAGCAGCAAAGAGGTTGCTGTAAACTTGATGATAATAAATATGAAATAACTATTTATTCTTCATGTTATAACGTTGATAAAAAGATTTGTTATTATAAAACATATGATAATTTTCAAATTAATGCCATTAAAATGGAAATGGATAAATTAGATACCGATTCATTAATCACTTATGAAATGATTGATAAAATGAATATCAATCATCAAAATTAATTGATATAATTTACTTATTTTAGAGGTCTATTTATATGAATGATAATAAGATTAAAAGATTTACTATCGATACAGTTAAAGGTGTTACTTTAGGTGTCTCTGTTGCTATACCTGGTTTATCAGCTGGTACTATTGCTGTTTCTGAAAGATGTTATGATACCATCATTGATTCGATGAGTGGTTTTAGAAAGAAACCTAAGGAAAACTTTTTTATTCTTCTACCTTATTTAATTGGCCTTTTAATTGGTGCTATCTGTGCTTTTATTGGTATCAAAAAAGGATATGAGGTTGCACCTTTTACATTGACTGGTCTATTTGGAGGTTTAGTTATAGGATCTCTTCCTATTGCAATAAAAGAACTACGTAAAGCTGATAATACTAAGGAAAAAATCACTTTCAGTTTGTCGTTTATTATATCTTTGATAGTCTCTGCTGGAATCGGTATTATAACTGCTCTTTGTAAAATATCGTTAGAAGCTAACATGGATTTTCACATTTACTGGATGTATCCTATCATCTTAATTGCTGGTTTTTTAGCTGCTTTTGCTTGTGTCGTTCCTGGAATATCAGGTTCAATGACTTTGATGATATTTGGATTATATCAACCAATTCTTTCACTATTCATCGGTGATAAATCTATTTTTAAAAATCATGATAATAATAGATTGATAACTGCCATTTTATTTATGCTAGTTTTAATTATTGGTGCAATCTTTGGTTTGATCGTTTCATCAAAACTGATGAAAAAATTATTAAAAGATTATCGTGTCTCTACTTTCTATGCCATCTTAGGTTTGATTATTGGCTCAACTATTTCAATGTTTATCAATGCTGATATTTATCCTAAGTATTTAGATAATTCAATTAAAAATTGGGATTACATTGTTGGTGGAGTATTACTTGTTGTTGGTATTTCTTTGTCATTGGGTCTAGTTTATCTAGATAAGATTTTAAATAAAAAGAAGGAAGATGATGATCGCTTAGAAACTGCAAGCACTACTATAGTTGACAATGCAAATGATGATAATAGTGATAATACAAACAACATTTAGATAAATTATAGTTCAAAAAGCATACTATTTTTATCCTAATATATTTAAAAATAATATCATTTTTAGTATAATAACTATGCATCTTTTGATGCGTGAAATAAAGATAAAATTTGTTTATATATTATTTAAAAATAAAATATTCATCAATTTAAATAGTAATTTATATAATCTTTTTTTCAAAATAATTTTTTAAGATAAGGTTTTAGTAATTACCTAAAAATTACTAGAAAGGTGTTTTAATATGAAAACAAATCTTATACTGATGAGCACTGGTGCTACTGCTGGTCTTTCAATTGCAATTACTTTTATAGTTACTGCTCTTATTGCTGGTGTTGCTTTTTATTTTTACCATAGAAAGCAAACAAACAATCAATTTAAAGTTGATAAAGAAGCAAATAAAATCATAACTGATGCTAATAATAAAGCCAGTGAAATTATAAGTAATGCTGAAAAAGAAGCTAAAAGCAAAGGTGAAGAAATTAAAGCCAACTTCTTGCATGAATTTGATGAAAAGAAAGCTTATTTAAATGAGGCTGAACAAAAAATTGTTGCTAAACAAGATATCCTAGATAAAAAAGAACTTGTTTTAGATAAGAAGGAAGAATCACTTATCACTAAAGAAAACATCTTAGAAGAAAGAAAAATTGATTTGGATAATCAATTTAAAACAGTGAGTGATAAACAACAGCTTCTTGATGATAAGAAAGTTGAGCTTCAAAATAGAATTGATGAAGTCTTATCTCAACTTGAAAAAGTTTCTCATATGTCTATTGATGAAGCTAAAGACGAACTCATGAAAAGAGTTGAAGAAAAAGAAGTTAAAAAAATTGCTCTTTATAAGGAACAGATGGAAGAACAAGCCCAAAATGAAGCTGAAGATAGAGCTAAAACATTGCTTGCTCTTTCGCTTGAAAAATACGCACAAGAAGTCACAACTGAACATTCTACTTCAACTGTCGGTTTACCAAACGATGAAATGAAAGGTAGAATCATCGGGCGTGAAGGAAGAAACATCAAATCAATGGAACAATTGTTTGGAGTCTCTTTAATCATTGATGATACTCCAGAAACAATAACCGTTTCTTGCTTCGACCCTATAAGAAGAGAAAAAGCCAAGTTAACATTAGAAGCTTTGATTAAAGATGGAAGAATTCAACCAGGTAGAATTGAAGAACTCTATCAAAAAATTTCAACTGAATTTGATGAATCACTTAAAAGAATTGGTGAGCAAACAATCTTCAAACTTGGTTTACCTCGTATTTCTCCTAATTTGCTTATTTATATTGGTAGACTCAAATATAGAACCAGTTATGGTCAGAATGTTTTAGATCATTCTATTCAAGTTGCATATTTATCATCTGTTATGGCAAGTGAATTAGGATTAGATCCAATTCTTGCAAAAAGAGCAGGTTTACTCCATGATATTGGTAAATCAATCGATTGTGAAATGGAAGGAAGCCATGTTCAATTAGGTAGAGATTTAGCTAAAAAATATGGTGAGAGCGATGAAGTTATCAACGCTATTGAATCACACCATGGCGATGTAGAAAAGAAATATTTGATTTCTGAAATTGTTACTGCTGCTGATACTTTATCAGCTGCTAGACCAGGTGCAAGAAGTGAAACCTTAGAGACATATATCAAGAGACTTGAAGCTATTGAAGACATATGTAAAAGTTATGATGGTGTTCAATCATCATATGCCTTACAATCAGGTAGAGATGTCCGTGTAATGGTTGTACCTGAAAAAATATCCGACGAAGATGCTAAGGTCATTGCAAGTCAAATAAAAGATCGCATTGAAAACGAGGTCAATATTCCTGGCCAAATCAAAATCACCGTTATCAGAGAAATGAGGGCTGTTGAAATTGCCAAAAAATAATGTTCGTGTCCTCTTTCTAGGCGATATTGTTGGACCTATTGGAAGAAGAGTAGTCAAATATTATCTTAATTACTATAAAGAAAAAGAAAATATTGATTTTGTAATTGCTAATGGTGAAAACGCAACACATGGTCGTGGAATTTCATTTAACCATTATAATGAATTGATTAATTCAGGAGTTGATTGTTTGACATCTGGTAATCACTTCTTTGAAAATCGTGATTATTTAAAGGATGAATATAATTTTTCATCTATGATTAGACCTATCAATTTTGATGAAGATTGCCCTTTAAAAGGAAGTGAAATCTTCACTTTAAAAGATAATACTAAAATAAGAGTTTCAAATGCTATAGGAAGAGTTTTTCTAAATCAAGCTCAATATAATCCTTTCTACATGTTATATAATCTAACTAATGAAGAAGATGTGATTCATATTGTTGATTTTCATGCTGAGGCTACTGCCGAAAAAAGAGTTCTATCTGAATATCTAGATGGCAAAGTTAGTGCTGTTATTGGAACCCATACTCATGTTCAAACAAATGATGCTAAATTATTAAAAGAAGGTACCTTCTTCTTAACTGACGCTGGCATGAATGGTGAATACGATTCAGTTTTAGGCACTATAAAAGATAATTCAATCTATAAAACAGTGACTTTAATGCCAGCTAAATTTGAAACAAATGAAACTGGTGATGGTCTATTAAATGGTGTCATCTTAGACATTGATAAAGAAAGTAAAAAAGTTACCTCCTTTAAACTTTTAAATGAAGTCATTTTAAAAGAAGAACTATACAAAAACAGTTTATGAATGTAAAACTTGTTAAATTATCATATCAATTTAAAGAACATTTATTTGAAATGATGGATGAATGGTATACATATACAAATAGTGATTCACCATTTGCAATCTTTAAAAATGATTATCATGATTTTGATAAATATTTGAATGAACTAGAAATCAAATTTGACACTGATGATAAAGTATCTGATTCGGTTTTCTTTCTTTTATATAAAGATGATAATAAATTTATTGGTGCTAGTAATATAAGACATAAATTAAATGAATATCTTTTAAATTATGGTGGACATATAGGTGATGGAATAAGACCCACTTATCGAAATAAAGGATATGGAAATAAACTTGTTTATCTTTCTTTACAAGAGGCTAAGAAATTGAATATAAATAAAGTTCTTATGACTTGCAATAAAAATAATATTGCTTCAAGAAAGACGATTGTTAAAAATGGTGGAATATTTGAAAATGAAATAGTAGAACCATCATCAAATAAAATTATTCAGAGATTCTGGATTAATTTATAAAAAACTTTTTATTTTAACTATAAGTTTGATATATATTTTACTCTGTTATTTTTATACTACCCTCTAAAATATAGAATTAAACTCTTAATTATTATATAATTAAAGGTGTCGTTTTATAAACAGGGGTGAAATTATGGAAACATTAAAAGTATGTAAAACAACTAACATTCATGCTCTAGCTGGTGCTATTGCTTCTAATTTAAGAATCAATGATGAAGTTCTTATATCTGTCATCGGAGCAAATTGTCTTTATCAAGCTACTAAAGCAATTATTTTGGCTCGCAAATTTTTGCAAAGTGATGAAAATCCTAGTGATATTATACTTTTCCCTAAATATGCCAGTCAAAAAGTAGCAAGTGACAAATATGAAGATCAAAGAATGATTACTTCTATTTCACTGCATCTTAAAAAATGCGAATTTAAAGAAGAGAATAAATTAGAAACAAGCAATGTATCTAATATAAAAAATGAGGAAAATTAATAGACATAAATGAAAACTGAAATCATATCTTTACCAAATCAAAAGGAAGCTAGTAAGAAAACAAAACTTGATTATAACAATTTAAAAGTCATGCTTCCTTCCTCTTTTTTGATGGATTGGGGAAAAAATAAAAAGTTCTGTATCAGAACTTACGGGTGCCAGGCTAATGTTAGAGATTCTGAGATAATTAGAAATTATCTTTTAGATATTGGTATGACTGAACAAGATGATTTTTTAGGTGCTGATTTTGTTTTATTTAACACGTGTGCTGTTAGAGAAAATGCTGAAAATCATCTATATGGTGAACTTGGTTTATGCAAAAATTCTTATTTAAAAAATAAAGATATGATCATTGCAGTTTGTGGATGCGTTGTTCAAGAAGATGAAGCAACTAAATTTATTCTTGATCATATAAAACATGTTCGACTCATCTTTGGAACAAGCAGAATAAATTCTTTTTATTCAATCTTAGAAGATTCAATAAAATCAAATAAAAGAATAGTCAATGTTTCATCAAATGATTTTGATGTTTATGAAGAACCAATTGGAAGTAAAGATAGTCGTTTATCAACTATCAAAGCATTTGTCAACATCATGTATGGATGTGATAAATATTGTACATATTGTATTGTGCCATATACTCGTGGAAGAGAAAGAAGTAGAAAAGAAGAAGACATTATAAATGAAGTTTTAAAACTCAAAGAATTAGGCTATAAAGAAGTCACTCTTCTTGGTCAAAACGTTGATGCCTATGGAAAAGATAGAGGTGAAAAATATGCTTTTGCCTCTCTTCTTGAAAAAGTAGCAGCAACTGGTATTGAAAGAATTAGATTCACAACCCCTTATCCATCTGATTTCAATTCTGAAGTATTCGATGTTATGTCTAAATATAAAAACATCATGCCTTCTATTCATATGCCTCTTCAATCTGGAAGCAATAACATTTTAAAAAAGATGAATAGACGTTATACTAGGGAAGAATATTTAGAAGTTATCAAATCACTGCGTGAAAAAATTCCACATGTTTATATAACAACTGATATCATCGTAGGTTTTCCAAATGAAAGTGATCAAGATTTTGAAGATACTTTATCACTTGTTAATGAAGTCAAATATGATGCAGCTTTCACATTTATTTATTCAAAAAGACCCGGAACACCTGCTAGTAAATTAATAGATCATATAAGTGATGAAACTAAGCATGCTCGTTTTGATAGATTAAAAATCTTAGTTGATTCTTTAACAACATTATCGGCTTCCAAATTTGTTAATAGAGAATGCAAAGTTTTATTTGATACTGTTTCTAAAAAAGATAAAACTATGATTTCAGGTTATACTGAAGAAGGGAAGCTTGTTCATGTTAAAGGAGATAGTTCACTTCTTGGTCAGATAAAAACAGTTAAAATATTAAATTCACATACTTTTTCACTGATAGGAGAAGTTATTGATGAATAATGAAGAAGAAAAGTTAAAAAAGAAAGCCAATGATTTAGTTTTAGCTTTTGAAACTCTTGATTTATATAATGATTACTTACTGCTTAAAAAAGAAGTTGAAACTGATTCATATTTGCAAGGTTTAAAAAGAGATCGTGACACTCTTCAAAAAAAGCTCAAATATTTTAAGACTGAAGAGAAAAAAGACGCTTTAAAATTAGCTCAGAAATTAAATGATGAATATAATAATTCACCTTTAGTTATCAATTATTTAGCGATAAAAAAAGAACTTGAATCTTTGCTTAACTCTTTCACGTGCAGCGATTTTTAGATATAATTTTAATCATGAAAAAAGAAATTCAAAATGAAGAAACCATGTCACCAATGGTTGTTCAATATTTATCGTTTAAGCAAAAATATAATGATTGCTTGCTCTTTTTTAGAGTAGGTGATTTTTATGAACTATTTTTAGATGATGCTGTGAAAGCTAGTAAAGAACTTCAGCTTGTTTTAACCAAAAAAGCCAGTGGAAATGGTAACTTCATACCGATGTGTGGAATTCCCCATCATGCTTATTTAAGCTATGCTAATAAATTGACTTCAAGAGGATATAAAGTTGCTATTTGTGAACAAATAGAAGATCCTAAGGCCACTAAAAAACTTGTCAAAAGAGATGTCATTCAAATAATAACTCCTGGTGCTAATATCGATAACAATACAAATGAAGCCAATTATATTGCAAGTCTTTCTATTTTTTCTTATGTTGCTTGCATTGCTTATGCTGATTTACAAACTGGTGAATCTTTTGCTTTAAATTGTGAAAATAGTAAAGAGAAAATTTTAGAAACTCTTCTCTTTATTGATGCTAAAGAACTTGTTGTATCTACTTCAATCAGTGCTGACTTGATTTTATTTATTAAGAATAATTCAAACATTGTCATATCATATTTTAATGACACTTCTTCATCAATGAATATTGAATATTTATTTGCTAATTTAAAAGATGACAAGCAAATAAATTCTTTCTGTAGACTTTACAATTATTTGACTACTCTCGAAAAAAGAGAGCTGACATATTTTAAACCTGTCAAATGTATGTCAAATGATAAAAATATGAAATTAAATTATCAAGCTATAACCAATATGGAAGTTTTTAAAACACTTGATGGTAAAACAACTGGCAGCATTTATTGGCTTTTAAATGAATGTATAACTTCCATGGGTTCAAGATATTTAAAATCTGCTTTATATAAGCCAAAAGCTAATAAAGATGATATTTTAAAAGTTCAAAATATTGTTTCTTTATTTGTTGATGATTTCATTTTAAGAGAGAAACTCAGAAATGATTTAAAAGATGTCTATGACATGGAAAAACTGATTGCTAAAATGTCATATGAGAGTGTCAATGGCAAAGATATGCTCCAGCTTAAAAGGTCACTTCAAGTTATTCCAACTTTAAAAAATGATCTTTCGGCTTTAAAAAATGATGATAGAATCAAAGATATCTATGATAATTTAAAAGATTTCACATCTTTAAGTGAACTTATTGAGAAAGCTATATCTGAAGATTGTCCATTAACTATCACTGAAGGTAATATTTTTAAACAAGGATATAATGAGCAACTTGATGAACTATTATCACTTACTGATGATGATAAAAAGTGGCTGAGTGAACTTGAAATTAAAGAAAGAGAAAGAACAGGAATTAAAACTTTGCATGTCGGTTATAATCCAGTCTATGGATATTACATTGAAGTATCAGCTGGTCAATTATCAGAAGTTAAAGAAGAATATGGATATATTAGAAAACAGACTTTAAAAACTGGTGAAAGGTTTATAACTGTTCAACTTAAAGAAAGAGAAGAAAGAATCTTGCGTGCTAAAGATAATAGAATCGCTTTAGAAACAAAACTTTTTAAAGAATTAAGAAAAATTGTTTCTTCATATTCTTATGATGTACAAATAAGTGCAAATACAATCAGTATGCTTGATTATTATTTATCACTTGCATATGTTTCAAGTGAAAATAATTATGTTAAACCTGTTTTTTCAGATGATAGAAACATTGAAATTAAAGAAGCTAGACATCCAATAATTGAAAAAGCTAATCCTGAAAAACTATTTGTTAGAAATGATTATATCTTTTCTAAAGATGATAATGTAATCATCATCACTGGTCCTAATATGGGTGGTAAATCAACATATATGAAAGAGTTTGGACTTCTTTCATATTTAGCCCAACTAGGCTGTTTTGTTCCTGCTTCATCTTGCACCACCACCATTTTTGATTCTATTTGTACCCGCATTGGTGCAAGTGATAATCTTATTAAAGGTCAATCAACTTTCATGACTGAAATGGCTGAAGTTGCTGATGCTTTAAGAAATGCTAGTTCAAATTCTCTGTTTCTTTTCGACGAAATAGGAAGAGGGACGGCTACATATGATGGTATGTCACTTGCTCAAAGCATCATTGAATATATTGTCAAATACGTTAAAAATTTGACTTTCTTCTCAACTCATTATCATGAGATAACTAAGCTCTCTGAAAAAATTGAACATGTTAAAAATATCCATTGTATGGTCAAAGAAAATGATGGTGAAGTAACTTTTTTATATAAAATGAAAGAAGGTAGCATGTCTAAAAGTTATGGTATCAATGTTGCTAAGTTAGCTTCTCTTCCTGATGAAGTTATAAATAGAGCAACTGATTTGCTTTATTTTTTAGAGAACAATAAAACAATTGATAAATCAATTACTAAAGAAATTAAACCAGTATCTGATAAAAATGATGAAGTTATTTCAAAATTAAAAAAACTTGATCCTTTATCTTTATCACCTCTTGATGCTTTGAATTATCTTATCAATTTAAAGAAGGAAATCAAATAATGTCTGATATCAAATTGATGGATGAGAAATTAGCTAATCTCATTGCTGCTGGCGAAGTTATTGAACGCCCTTCATCAGTCATCAAAGAATTAGTTGAAAATTCAATCGATGCTAAAAGCACTAGTATTTTTATAGGTGTTCTTGATGCTGGACGAAAAGAAATATATGTTAAAGATAATGGAACTGGAATGGATAGAAATGATGCTATTAATTGTTTTTTAAGACACGCATCAAGTAAAGTCAAAAGTGAATTCGACTTAAATCATATAAGAACATTAGGTTTTAGAGGCGAAGCTATTCCTTCAATTGCAGCGGTAAGCAAAGTTGAACTTATCACTTCTCTTCATAATGATGTTGGAAGCAGAGTGATTTCAATCCCTAATAAAGAGCTTGAAATTTCAAATGCGGCTATTATGGGTGGTACTTCATTTAAAGTTAGTGATTTATTTTATAATACACCTGCTAGATTAAAATATTTAAAATCCAATCAAGTTGAAGTTTCTTCAATTATTGAAACTGTTGAACATTTAGCATTGTCATTTCCTAGTATTGCATTTGAACTATCAATCGATAATAAAACATATTTCAAAACCAATGGTCGAGGAAATCTTTTAGAATGTATTTCTAAAATATATGGAAACGATATTGTATCTTCTTTATATCCTGTAAGTTATCAATCAGTTATTTTTTCATTTGATGGCTATATTGCTAAACCAGAAATCAATTATTCTAAAAAATATCGAATAATTACTTTTTTAAATCAAAGATATATTTATAATTTTAAATTTACTAAAGCTATTTGTGATTCATATCTTGATTATTTGCCGCCACTGCGATATCCATTTGCTATCATCAATTTTAAACTAGATTCATCGCTTGTTGATGTAAATGTTCATCCTTCTAAAAAAGAAGTCCGTATCTCATTAGAAGATGATATTATTAAAGAATTAAAAAATCAAATTTTGCTTACTCTTCAAAATAGAAGACCCCTTTATGATTCATCAAGCGATATTAAAAGTAAACATGATCTAAAAATAGATGATGAAGCTTTCTTAACATTAGATGAAGAAGAAAAAAAAGATGACAATTCTTTATATAATGAATTCGATAAGAAAGAAGTATACAAGCCTCAAAGTTTGAATTTCCAACCAACATTTGAAAGAGCACAAACAATCTTTAGTCAACCATCGAATAATATTTCAAACACATCTAAAAACATTGATATTCCTATGGCATCTTATAGTGCAGCTAATTATTATCAAACTATCTTTGATAACTTGACTTCTTTTTCTCTTGCTGACATGCATCCACTTGGTCAAGTTATGCACACTTATATTATCTGTGATAGTGATGATGGACTTTACTTAATTGACCAACATGCAGCAGCTGAAAGAATCAATTATGAAAAAACAGAAGCATTATTTAGAGCTATTAAAAAAAGAGCAATTCCTTTAATTCCAATTACATATGATATGACTTTCAAAGAATATTCTAACTTTGATGATAAACATATAGAGGAACTTGACAATTTAGGTATAAAAGTTGAAATTTTTGGAGATAAAACATTAAAAGTAATTGAGGTGCCTGTCTTTTTAACTGATAGTGATGATGAAATCCTCATCAAAGACATCATCTCTTCTTGCTTAAATGATAGCAAGGTTGATCCAATTGAACTTCTTCATTTAACAATTGCTAATATTGCATGTAAAAAATCAATTAAAGCTAATAAGGTGATGAGCATTTTTGAAATGGAAGGATTAATTAAGGATTTGGCAAAATGTAAAAATCCTTCCAATTGTCCGCATGGTAGACCAACACTCATCAAGTTGTCTAAAAAAGACATTGAAAAGATATTCAGGAGGAGCGGATTTTGATATACGTAATTTTAGGTCAAACAGCTAGTGGTAAAACTTCGCTCGCTTTAAAATTAGCAAAAAAGTTATCTCTTCCTATCATTTCAGCTGATGCTTATCAATGTTATAAAATGATGCAAATTGGAACTGATAAGCCAAAAGCTGATGAAGTAGAAGGCATCAATTATTATTTCTTTGATGAATATCTTCCTGATTATAAAATGTCAGTATTTGAATTTCAAAAGCAAGGCAGAGAATTGATTGAAAAATATTTAAAAGTTGGAAAAGATATCATCGTCACAGGTGGGACTTTCTTATATATTAAAGCTCTACTTTTTAATTATGAATTCAAAGAAGAAAAAAATGATGATAATTATGAAGACTTATCTTTAAATGAAATGCAAGAATTATTGAAGAAGAAAAATATCGATGTATATAATTCCATTGATATTTTTAATCCTCGCCGTGTCATTCGTGCTTTAAGACTTATTGATAATGATTATGAAGAAGCATTAAAATCAACTTATAAAAACAATAATATTCCCATTTATCCTTGTCTTTTCTTCAATATTGAAACTGATATAATTACTGGAAACGAGCTCATTGATAAAAGAGTTGATTTGATGTTTGAAAATCACTTTACTGACGAAGTTAAAAAATTAATAAATGATTATGACTATAATTTACCTGCTTTTAAAGCTATTGGTTACCCTGAAGTTATCTCATATTTAAAAAAAGAGATAACTCTTGATGAATGCAAAAATCTTATCAAGATTCATACTCATCAACTCGCTAAAAAACAGAGAACATTTATCAGACATCAATTTGATAATGTAATATGCAAATCAAAAGATGAAATCTATACTCTGATTGAAAATGATTTTTATCGCAAGGAAAGAACTAGGATTTTATTAAAAAATAAGATGCCTAAATTTGAAAACATGCGTGTTTTACTTGTTGGTTTAGGTGGAGTAGGTGGAATCACTCTTCTTTCGCTTGTACGCTTAGGAATATACAATCTTACTATTATCGATGGTGACAAAATAGCTGTCTCTAATTTAAATAGACAGTTTTTATTTGATTATTATGATATAGGCTTTAATAAAGCTGAGATTGCTAAAGATAAAGCTTTAAAAATAAATCCACTTCTTAATATAACTTCAAAAAGTATGTTTATTAAAGATAGATTTGAATTAAAAGATGAAAAGTTTGACTATATCATCGATTGTATTGATGATATTAAAGGAAAGGCTGAATTATTTTTAAAAGCTAAAGAAGATAATTGTAAGCTGATTGTTTCCATGGGATTTGGCTTTCATTTAGATTCCACCAAAATAAAAATTGGTAAATTAAAAGAAACAAATGGACATATGGTTAAAGCCTATAGAGAGGAGTTAAAAAATAGAGGGATTAATGAAAATGATATTGATAATATAAACACCGTTTTCCCTCTTGATGCGAGAATGAAAGCAGAAAAAAACAGTAAAACTATTGGCTCACTTGTCACTGCCCCAAATGGTGGTGGTCTTGCAATTGTTTCCAGTTTTATTAAAATGATACTAAGTGAGGATTAATATATGGAAAATATTATAGATATTGCAAAGAAAATTAATATAGATGAAAAAGATTTAGAAATATACGGAAATGATAAAGCTAAGATTGATTATACTAACTATAAAAATTTTACTAGAAAAGGGAACTTGATTCTTGTCACTGCTATTACTCCAACTAAAGCAGGTGAAGGGAAAACCACAACTGCTATCTCTTTAGTTGATGGTTTGAATAAATTAAAGAAGAAAGCAGTAGTCACTTTGCGTGAACCTTCTTTAGGCCCTGTATTTGGCTTAAAAGGTGGTGGAACAGGTGGCGGTAAAGCTATCATTATTCCTGAAGAAGATATCAACCTTCACTTTACAGGTGATATTCACGCTATAACTTCTATCAATAATTTAATAGCTGCCTTTATTGATAATGAAATCTTTCAAAATAGTCCTTTAAATTTAAATCCTGATAGAATTTGTTTTTCACGTTGCCTTGATGTAAATGATCGAAGCTTAAGAGAAATAGAAACTTGTTTATCATCTAAATCAGGTCCCAAGCACAAATCTACTTTTGTCATAACTAGTGCTAGTGAAATAATGGCTTGTTTTACATTAGCTGAAGATTTAGATGATTTTGTTAATAAAGTTAATGATATTTTAATTGGTTATTCTTTTGATAATATGCCACACTATGTAAAAGAACTTCATTTAGAAAATGCAATTAAAAAATTAGCTAGACATGCAATTAAGCCTAATATTGTTCAAACACTCTATGGTAGCCCATGTCTTATTCATGGTGGACCTTTTGCAAATATTGCTCATGGCTGCAATTCAATTATTGCAACTGATTTAGCCTTAAAATTAGCAGATTATGTCGTCACTGAAGCAGGATTTGGTTCTGATTTAGGAATGGAGAAATTCTTTGATATTGTCTGTTCTAAATTTGATTTAAAACCAAAACTGGTTGTTCTTGTTGTCACTATCAATGCCTTAAAAATACATGGCGGTGTTGCTTATGAAGATATCACTAAAAATAATGTAGAAGCCGTTTTATCGGGCACTGAAAATTTAAGACATCATTTACATAACATCAGTTGTTATAATGTTGACTCGGTCATATCTATCAATGTTCATGATAGTGATACAAAGGAAGAAATCAATGCATTAACTTCATATCTTGATGATTTAAATATCAAGTATGCATTAAACACGTCTTTTAAAGATGGTCAAGATGGTAGTATTAATTTATCAAAATTAGTTATTGATAAAATTGATGATTCAAATAGTGATTTCAAACCAATTTATACTGATGATATGGACCTTTATAAAAAAATAGAAATCATCAGTAAAAACATGTACTTATCAGATAGCGTCATCTATACTGATGAAGTAAAAACACAATTAGATGAATTAAAAGATACTAGGTATAGTAATTATAAAATTTGTATATCAAAAACACCTATGTCTATAAGTGATGATCCAAAACTTATTAATGCTCCACATAATATTTTACATATCAATTCTTTGAGAGTATTTCATGGTGCTAAATTTATCGTCCCAATGTCCGGAAGCATTATTGCTATGCCTGGTTTAAATAAAAATCCACGTGGAAAAAATATGAAAGATTAAAAAAATATACACTATTTACCATATAAATAGTGATGATAAATTTTAAAAATGTTAGTTTTTCATATGATAACAATTTGATTTTAAATGATATTTCTTTTACATTTCCAAATTCTGGCCTTGTTATCATATTAGGTAAATCTGGATCTGGTAAATCCACATTACTTTCCCTTTTAAATGGAACTCTTTTAAACCAAAAAGGGAAGATAGAAATTGATGGAAAGATTTCTACTATTTTTCAAGATTCGCTTCTTTTAGATTATCTTTCAGTTGTTGAAAACGTCATGCTCCCTTTGCTTATCAAGAATTTTAAATATGAAAAAGCATTAGAGACTGCAAAAGAGGCTTTAAATAAAGTCAATTTTCAAATTGATTTCAATAAATCACCTATGTTTTTATCTGGTGGAGAAAAGATGAAGGTTTCAATTGCTAGAGCACTTGTAACCTCTTCTGATATATTAATATTAGATGAACCGACAGGACAACTTGATGATAAAAATTCACAAATTCTATATGATTTATTTAAAAAGCTTTCGAAAGACAAACTCTTAATTTTAGTTACACATGATGAAGTTAATGCTTTAAAGCTTGCCGATAGACTTTATATCTTGGAAGATAAAAAACTTAAATTAATCGCTGATAAAATTAAAAATGCCGAAAATAAATCAAAAATCACAAATAAATTGAATGATAAAAAAGTATCAATTAAATTTTTAGAAGCAATTAGAATAACGATCAAATTTTTAAAATCAAAAATGACAAGAGTATTTCTTTCAGCATTCTTTTTATCGCTGACTTTGACATTTTTATATCTAGGTTTAAATCTTAATTTTTCAATTACTAATTTGACTAAAAATATAAACGATACTTTCTTTGCAAGTAATCATTATAAGGTCCAATATAAAAAAACAATAGCAAAAGAAAATAAAATATCTTTAGATAAATATATCATTCCTGATATTGAAATTTTGTCCAACTTAAATATCGATAATTATTACTATTCACTATCATATTTTATCCCGGAATATTATTCTCTTACTATCAATCAAATTGAATCAACTGTGACTTTTTTACCGATTGTTGATGATAATTATGATGATAATAAAATAATAATTAATTCTTCATTTTTAAAAAAGTTCAATCTTGATATTAATAATAAATCAAATTTAAAAATTGATATAAATCGTAATATATCAATAAATAGTTCTCTTTTTTTAAATTTTGATAATATTGACTTTAATATCACCTTCCAAATAAGTGATGTTATAAGTGAAATTGAATTATTAAACACGCCGACTATTTACTATAGTTACAATTATGTTTCAAATTATTTATCAAATATTAGATTAGATAATATATCCAAAGAATTAAATCATGATGTTTATATGTCAACTTTGCTTGAAGACAAATTATATAATCAAGACGTTTTCAAAAGCAATGAATTATATTTTGTAAATGATGATATTGACAACATATTAAAAAAAGCTGAGTCTATTTATAAAGATAAAGTGATCATCTCTTCTAAAAAAATCTCTTTTGATGAAACTTTTAATTCCATATTTACTTCAATGAAGGATGTCTTTTTACTTTTTTTAAGCTTAACTATTTTAACAGCATCTATATTTGAAACTCTATGTGTATATTCTCTTTATGATGAAAATATTAGATTATTTGCATTAATAAAAGTTGAATCTAAAAATAAAATAAATAGTTTTAAATTATTTTTAGCAAATGCTTTTACCTTTTTTTTGATTGCTTTTGTTATCACTTCTTTATTTTCATTTATTGCAAATGTGATATTAAATATTATTTTGCAAAAAAATAATTTATCATTATTTACTCTATCATTTAATTTCAAAGCTTTATTGATAACAAGTATATTAATTTTATTCTTATCAATTCTATCTTCTTTTATTCCTTTAAAAAGAATTAATGATAAAAGGATCAAAGATGAACTTCAAGGAGAAGAATAAATGATAAAAATAGAAAAACTATCTAAAAAATATAGTCAAAACGTTGAATATATTTTAAACGACATTTCCTATGAATTTAATGACACTGGTTTATATTTTATAACTGGAAAAAGTGGTTCAGGTAAAACAACTTTATTATCACTTATTGCAACTATGGACTATGAGTATGAAGGAAGTATAAAAGTTGATAATAAAGAACTAAGAATATTAACTGAAAAAGAAAAAGAAATATACCGATTTGAATATATTTCGTTTTCTTTCCAAGATTATAAAAATGATGAAAATGAAAGTGTTTATTCTAATTTAAAAAAAGTTTTATATATCACATCATTAACTGCAAAAGAAGCCGATGACAAAATAGATTTTTATTTAAAAAAAATTAATCTGTTAGATAAAAAATATTTTAAATTTAAAAAATTATCAGGTGGTGAAAAGAAAAGAATCGCTTTAGTTAGAGCACTTATAAAAGATTCAAAAATATTATTAGCTGATGAACCTCTGGCAGGTTTAAATAAAGAATATCGTCAAATGGTAACTAGTATTTTAATTGAAGAGAGCAAAAGAAGACTTGTAATTGTTATAACTCATGAAAAAAATGAAATACCTAATAATTCAACTGTCTTAAATTTGCTGAATGGAAAATTGAATGAAGTTATTACATATCATACCATTAATAATTTAAATCAGTCGCAAATTGTCAGATCTAAATTAACGTTAAAAAAACTATTTGCAAATTCATTCTCCATTATCAAATCATCAAATAAACTTTTTTCACTATCTTATTTTGCAATACTTATTGCTTTCTTTTCAATATCAATTTCATTTCTTCTTTCAACTTCAATTAAAAATTCAATTGCTGATTCATTAGGCAAGTATATGGATAATAATTCACTTGTTATTACTAATAAAAATAGTGAATATTTTACAAACGATGGTAAAAATGTTTCTTACTTAGAAGCACATAATATAGCATCTGAATATAGTGATTATGTAGAAAATGTATATACAAATTTTATCACTGATTTAGATGATATATTTTCCGATAATCAAGCAATTACAATTGATTATCAAAATTCCCACTACCCAGTTGAATCATTATCTTTAAATGATTTTCTTACTTACTCTACATGTAGTGAAGAAAATTTAGATGGTGTTGAATATAGAACCTCAAATAATGATGAAATTATTTTAGCTTTAAAAGAGAATGATATTCTAATTCTAGGTAGAACAATTATTGGATATAATTACTTTTTTGCAAGCGATGCACTTATTGATTTAAATTCTTTTTTAAAAGAATCAAACATAAGCTTAAATGTTAAGATGAGCATCAATGATTGGAAATATGATAATGAGTATTCATTTAAAATAATTGCTTTTACAATAAGCGATCATCCAAAAATTATCAATTCTTCATCAACGTTTAGTGAATACTTTGTTACTAACATTCTCCATTTTGAAAGTAAGCATATCGATGAAAAAGAAGATGATGACAAAGCTTATACACTATATAAAATATATGGACTTAGATTATACAACGATAAAAGAGCCTTATTTTTTAAAAGCATGTTAGAAGATAAAGACTATTCCACCTATTTATTTAAAATTGATGACTCTAAGCCTCATTATATAAAAAATAATAAAAAGACATTCAATAGAATCAAGATTTTTAAAGATTTCTTTGATAATATCAACTATAATTCAATCACTTCTTTTGTAAGTGACTATAGTGAATATATAACTGGTATATCTTTCTCATCATCAATTTATACTTATACTGCTAATAGTTATTTATCTGGCTTTCGTAAACCTTTCTTTTTTTCAAATAATAAGGCTAAGCTAAATGAAATCGAAGATAATTATGTTTATAGTGAGGAAAATTTAGAAGATTTTCAAGCTTCTAATTTTAAAGTTGATGATGACGTCATCAAGTCAGATTTGATATCTTCTAGTCAACTATCATCAATTTCTTTTAAGTCATTAAATCATAAAAATATTAACTTGCTTGAAGGAGATATACCTAGTGATTATGATTCAATTTTGATTTCAAAAGGTTTAAAAGATAAACTTTATAAAAATAGCTCTATTATATCTGAAAAATTAAATATTTTATCTTTAGATAAATCGATTAAAAGTGGCAGCAAATATGAGAATATTTTTTCACAATCATCATTAAAAATCAGTGGTGTAGTAGCTGATGATACATTAGCTATTTATCATGATTATTTTTTTCCATTAATTTATTCATTTACGTCAACTTGCATTGATAGTGAATTATTATTTATTAGCGATGCAATTATAAATTTTAATCTAGAACATACAAGTTATAGTGAAATTATCAAAGTTGTTTCATCATATGATGACAATTTTAAATGTTCATTTCCAATGTTAGACATGAATGTTGAGATAAGTAAGACAATAAAAAGATTATCGATGCTTTTTTTGTCATTTTCACTGGTCTCGTTTATTTCATCAAGTTTTTTGATGTTCATTAATTTCTATATCGTTATAAAGAGAAACAAAAAGCAAATCGGCATATTTTTAACTATAGGTTATAGTAAAAACGAAATAATTATCATTTATTTATTATCAATAACACTACTTATCTTATCTGCTTATTTATCATCTATCTTGATGTCGTTTTTAACTGAAAAGATTTTAGCAGAAACATTGACTAGTATATTAAATAGCTACGTATCGAATATTTTGCCGTATCTAATTCCACTAATTCTCTCAATCATTCAATCCTTAATTGTATATATATTTGTTAAAAAGCATCTAAAAGGCACATCGCCACTTGATAGTTTTAAAAACAAATAAAAAAGACTTCTATTTCGTAGAAGCCTTTTTTTATTAATCTGCAACAATATTGATATTGGTAGCACGAAGACCGCGTTCGCCTTCTTCTTCATCGAATTCAACTTTTTGGCCGACAGATGCTGTCTTAAATCCTTCGACATTTAATGAAGAATAGTGGAAGAAGTAATCTTTACCATTTTCACCTGTGATGAATCCGTAGCCCTTTTCTTTGTTGAAGTTTTTTACTTGACCTTTCATTAAAATATTTTATCCTTTCAAACGCTATGCGTTTTAAAACCTCAAATAATATACCACTATTTGCATTAAATGTATAACTTTTTATTTAGCATCTTTAAAACATGTTCCACCAATAAACTCACGCATCAAAGAATTGCATGGAACAAATTTATCATCCATTGGTAAGAAATATTTCACAACTTGTTTCAACTCTGAAGCAAGGGTGTACTCTTTATCATCGCTTGAAATCTCATCTAAAAGAGGTAAAACAACATTTCTTAAGGCACATGGTTCATAAAAATAAAATGAATCAAAAACATAATCAGCATTTTCTTGGGTTGGATATATGTATAAAAATTCACCATTTCTAACATTTGACCACATGTTGATTGTTTCTTTAGCAGCTGTTCCTCTAGTTCTAGAATCTCTAGCTATTCTTCTTAAAAGTCTAAGATTAGACATCGATAATGGTGTATGATTATCAATATTCACTTGTGGTTGTGGTGAAATATAAATTTTATATTTACTATATTCTGGAATCGAGCTTGTCAAATTTGAATTGAGAGCATGAATTCCTTCAATGATAATTATTTGATCACCATCAGTTGTAAAAGTAGGGCCGAATTTTCTTAAATTAGTTTTGAAATCATATGTTGGAAGTGAGGTTTCATAACCAAAGATCATCTTTAATAATGTCTCATTAAAAAGTTCAACATCGATTGCTTCTAAGCTTTCAATATCAGTTCCAGGTTTCATCTTATCTTTTGGAATATAAAAATTATCAATAGAAATTCTCATAGTCTTCTTACCAAGTGACATCAGTTCATACATGAGTCTATTTGCAAAAGAAGTTTTGCCACTAGATGAAGGCCCAGCTATACATATTAGTTTTATTTCCTTTGGTGAATTTATTATCTCGTTTGTCACTTCAACTAGTTGCCTATTTATTCTTGATTCAGAGATTGATATTAATCCAACGTCTTCGTTTTTCTTTAAAAAATTATTTATGCCAACTGCTGTGTCAATGCAATTTTGTTCAGCAAACTTTGAATTAGAAGACAAGGCTTCAGCAAACTTTGTTTCATCGACAAAATCAGGTATCTTACCATTAAAATCAGAACGGGGAGTTGAAAGAATAAAACCTGGCCCATATGGATACATTTCATAATCTTTCAAGTAACCAGCAGACGGAACAAGTTCCGCATATAAATAATCATAATATGGTTCACTTATACCAGGGCAAACTGTTTTATATAAATGAACATAATTTTCTTTACGATATTTTAAAACTTGAATCTTATCTAAATTTTGCTGCTTTTTATAAATATCAAGAGCTTCTTTTTTAGTGAACTTAACACGTGTAAATTTAATATCTTCACTTATAAATTCGTCCATTTTATTTTTAATTTTTTCAATAATAGCACGTGAGAAATTGATTTGATTTTTGGATATGAGCTTACCATATATACTTCTTGATACATAGTAATAATATCTGACATCAGTTTTTTCAGATAATGCCATTTTAATAGCTAGAGTAGCTAAATATCTAAGTGAAGCTTCATAAATTTTGCAAGCTTCTTGGTTTTTTAAATCTAAAAATTCAATATTGTGTTTCCCATTTTCTTTAAATATATAATTTAAACTTTTGACTATTCCATCAACTTTAGCACAAAAGTATTTTTTCTGTTCTTTTTTATCAAGCAAATCTAAAATTTTTTGTCCTTGTTTTATATTAATTTGTTTTAAATTCATATTAGCCTCCGTTTTTTTGGTAGAATAATTATAGTATAAAAGCTCTTTCATTTAAATGAATTAAAAATAATAACTCTTTATCTTTTTTCTTGTTATAATTATTAGGCTATTAATTTTTATTACATTTGGAGGTTTACTATAATGAGTGATGAACTAATTACTAAAAAAGGTTTAGAGGAAAAAAAGCTTAGATTAAAAGAGCTTCAAGAAGTCATTAAACCACAAGCTTTAAATGAATTAAATCTTGCTAGATCACAAGGTGATTTATCTGAAAATGCTGATTATGATGCTGCAATTAAAAAGACACAAGAGATTGAAAATGAAATCAATTCTATTCAATACATAATTGATCATGCTAAGATTGTTGAAGAACCTGTTGACGCTACTGCTGTTAGAATTGGTTCAAAAATTAAAATACAAAATATGTCTAACAAGAAAACATATGAGGTAACAATTGTTGGTTCAAGCCAAGCTAAGCCTCTTGAAAATGAAATTTCAAACAAATCACCAATTGCTCAAGCAGTTTTAGGCAAGCAAGTCGGTGATGTTGTTGAAATCAATGCAAAGATCCCTTATAAAGCTAAAATTCTTGAAATTGCTTAATTGTTAATAATTTATTTTTAAAAAAATACCTTCTAGACTATACATTTAGTACACGGAGGTATTTTTTTATGGTCAAGTTAGTTGTTATAGGCATCATCATTACTGTCGTTTCCATCGCTACTTTTATTTCACTAGATAAAAAGAATAGTTCAAACAGTATTATAAATGGGCAACCAACATCATTAGTTGTTGGTGAATCAGAAAGTAAAGTTAATATATCTGGGGAAGTCAATCATCCTGGTGATTATGTTATTGCTACTGATAAAACACTTGGTGATTTGATTTATTTAGCAGGTGGAGTAACTGCTAAGGCTGATTCTAAAGCCTATAATTCATCTATTTTAATTTCAACAAGAACTGAATTTTATATTGCACCAAGCAGTGAAAATTCTTCTTCATGTGCAGTTGTTGATATAAGCAAAGTCAATATTAATACAGCTGATGAGCAAAGCCTAATTTCAATTGGTTTTAATGCATCACAAGCTGCTAATATTGTTTCTTATAGATCAAGCAATGGTCAATTTGAAGCAATTGAAGATATATTAGAAGTGAAAGGCATTGGTAAGTCAACATATGCTAAAGTAAGAACTAAAATAACCATCTCTTAATGTATCACATATTCTTTGCATTCATCTTCTTTTTAATTGGTTTATTATCTTCGATATTTTCTTACTATATTCTTTCAATACTTCTACCTTTAATATTATTTTTAAATCTGTATAAAAAACAAAATATCAAAACAATAGTTTTTTATATTTCATTTACAATACTAGCAATTGTTTTAATTTTTATTTATCCAAAAGGTGATAATAGTGCAACAAATTTAACGGGAATAATAGTTGAAAAAAGCAATAGTGCTTATACACTTTTCACCTTGAAAGGTAAATATTATATCTATGATAAAAATGATTATAATATATTTTCAATTATCAATGTTAATGGATATGTTTCTAAATTAACATTTTCTCATTATGAAGGCAGCTTTGATTACTTATCATATCTAAATAGTAAAGGAATATTTTTAAAATTTAATGTAACTAAAACTGAAGAGATATTTATAAATAGATTTTCTTTTGATTTTTTAAAAAGGTATTCATTCCAATATTTGAGTGCTGATAGCAAACAGCTTTTTTCATCTTTAATTTTTTCCTCTTCAATCACGTCTAGTAATCTTTTTATTTTAGATGAACTTAGCTTATCTTCGCTTCTTTCTTCTTCTGGCTTTCACATAAATGTTTTTCTTAATTTTCTATTATCATTTTGCAAAAATAGTTTTAAAGAAAAATATGCTAAATATATAAAACTTATTGTTTTAACTTTCTTTTTATTTTTTACTTCTTTTGCCTTTTCTTTTAAAAGATTATTTCTCAGTTGCTTACTTTCTATACTATGTGATAATAAAAAAATTAATTATATAAGTAAGCTTTCACTAATTGGTTTTATCCTACTTTTTTTTGAGCCATATAGAGTCACTAATTCTTCTTTTTATTTTCCATTTTCTTTGCTTTTTTATCTTGCTATCTTTCCATTAAATACAAATTCTTTTAAAGGCAAATTTAAAAACAGTCTGCTCATCCTTTTGTTTTTACTTCCTTTCCAAATAACTTATAAAAAGACTATTTCTCTAATATCTCTTCTTTCACAACTGTTTATAATTCCATATTCACACTTTTTGTTCATTTGTAGTTTACTTCTTTTATTCATTCCTATATTTGGAATAGTTTATAATTACTTAGTTAGCTTTTTAGTATTTGTTCTAAAAGGAATAAATAATTTTAATTTTTATATACCTGCTTCTAATTATTTAATGATATTTATAATCATCTATTACTTTTTATTCATATTGATTAGCATTTTAAAGACTTATAATTACACTAGATTCATAAAACCAGCCTTATGTTTATATCTAATTCCTTTCTCACTGACTGCTTCTAATTTATATATAAAACATGATGAATTAGTTTTTATTGATGTTGATCAAGGTGATTGTACATTGCTGAGATACAAAAACATGAATATTCTATTTGATACTGGTGGTAAAACAAATGTTGATCTAGCAACCAAATGTTTGATACCTTATTTTCGAAGCAAAAATATAAAAAAACTAGATTATGTATTTATAACCCACCTTGATTATGACCATTATGGTGCTTTAAATAGTTTACAATTAAATTTCAAAATTGATAATGTCGTCTATAATACTGATTTTAAATCAAGTAATTCTTATTCTTACATGATAGATGAATTGACCATTAAAAATCTAAATATTTATCATGTTTCTGATGAAGAAAATGACAATTCTGCTGTTTATTATTTTGAAGTTAAAAATAAGAAAGTTTTAATTCAAGGCGATGCACCAATTGAAATTGAAAATAAAATAATTACTGACAATCCTGATTTAAAAGCTGATATTATCAAAATCGGTCACCATGGTTCTAAAACAAGTTCTTCTTTAAATTATTTAAAAAAAGTTAACCCTGAGCTTGCAATCATTTCGGTTGGAAGCAATAATTCATATTCTCTCCCATCAAAGGAAACACTTGTTGTTTTAAACACCTTACATATCAATTACAAACGCACCGATTATGAAGGAAGTATATATTATGCTCTTTGATTGCTTTTATTTAATAAAAGCTTTTTAATCCGTAACTTTTAATTTAAGGTATTACATTCTGGGAATATATCAAGCAAT
>ERZ808240.315-NODE-315-length-66173-cov-7.668290_pt1 | contig 66173 bp, 57 predicted proteins | sample MGYA00521084_ERZ808240 | MGnify/ENA primary metagenome ERZ808240 (study PRJEB31516, sample SAMN03275571) | gut metagenome | biome: mammalia-associated habitat; material: feces | host: Papio cynocephalus | place: Kenya | collected 2012-08-06 ...
TTCAATTGTGGAACTTCCTTTTTTTGTTGTCACCTACACTCTTGAAACGCTATCAGGGGAACGAAGGACTCTTACAAGAAATAAGATTTTTTGCTAAAACAATCTAGGAGGGCTAATAAATATGATTGGTAATTTTGTTTTCCAAAATCCGACCAAAATCATCTTTGGAGAAGGTGCTTTAAGCGCTCTGTCCGAAGAGTTAAAGGAGTATGGCAAGCGCATTTTGTTTGTTTATGGCGGCGGTTCCATTAAGCGGAATGGCATCTATCAAAAAGTGATAGATACCCTCTCAAAGCTTGGTAAAGAAGTAACGGAGCTTCCTGGCGTCATGCCTAATCCCACTCTCGATAAGCTTCATGAAGGGATAACGCTGGCGAAGAAAAGCAAAGCGGAATTCATTCTAGCGGTAGGCGGTGGCTCGGTTATTGACTATGCTAAAGCGCTTTCGGCGAGTGTGAACCTTCTTGGCGATCCATGGGAGGAATATTTTACGAAGTTCCATGAACCGACTTGCCAAGTCCTTCCCATCGGAACCGTCTTAACGATGGTTGGGACAGGAAGCGAAATGAATGGCGGCTCGGTTATCACGAATAAAACGCTTGGCTTAAAAGTTGGCAAGGTCTTCGGAACGGAACTCTTTCCGAAATTCTCCATCCTTGACCCAACCTTCACTTATTCTTTGCCCCATTATCAAATGATAAGTGGCATTAGCGACATTCTTTCCCACTTGATGGAGCAATATTTCTCTGGCAACGACGATTCCGTTAGCGACTATCTTATGGAAGGTCTGATGCGTTCAGTCATTGATAATTCCAAAATCGCCGTCAAAAACCCCACGAATTATCAAGCGCGCAGCAATCTCATGTGGGCAGCTACCCTGGCGCTTAATACTCTTGTGGAATGTGGTAAAGCGGGCGATTGGAATGTTCATATGATTGGCCAAGCGGTAGGCGCGATAACCAATGCGGCTCATGGTATGACTCTCTCAGCCGTCGAGATTCCCTATTACAAACTCATTTATCGTTATGGACTACATCAGTTTGCTAAATTTGCCAAAAACGTCTGGATGATTCCAACGGCCGACAAGAGCGAAGAAGAATTGGCTTTGCTTGGTATAGACGCTTTGGAAAATTACCTAAGGGAAATGGGAATGTCTTTATCGATCAAAGACTTCGGGGCGACTAGGGAAGACATTCCTAACATCGTCCATGCGACTCTTTTGGGGAACGCCGGTTACCACCCTCTTTGCAAAGAAGAAGTGCGGGCTATCTTAGAAAGCTCGCTTGATTATTGACAAAAAGTGAATGTTAGAAGACTCTTTGACTTTTTGGCTTCAAAGAGTCTTTTTTGTTCCATATTAAAGCGATTATTGCGCATGAAGCCGCTTTCAAAGGAAGCAAAAAACTATGATTTTTGTCTTCCATTGACAAAAACCCTATTGAATATCGTTTTTTGCTTACTAGAATAATTTCGCATAAAGCATTAGCAGAAGGAGGACTTATGCAACTACTACCATTCTTGGATGAGACGGTGGATGTAGGCTCCAATATCGCTAAAGCGATGAGTAACACCGATCTTTGGATTGCCATCGCCAAGACGATCATCATCATTTTTCTCGGTTTCATCTTGACCAAGAAAAAGATTTTTCCGCAGGGGACTGGCAAAGTCTTGACGAAAGTCGTTATGACTGTCGCCCTTCCATGCCTTGCTTTCTCTGGCTTTATTACCGATTACAGCCTTTCGGCAGGCATTGATGCCATCGTGAATCTCGTTTTTGGCTTCATTATCTATATTGTCTTCATCTTTCTCTCGAAGCTCATTTTCATCTGGGTGAAAGATCCGACGAAACGCACCGTTCTTTGCGTTCTCTTCGCCTTTGGTTCGACGACATTCTTCGCTCAACCCTTAATTAGCGCTATATTCCCAGGAGCTTACAACAACAGCAACATGCTTAACGTTGCTTATCGTGTTTTCCTTTATAGCTACGCGTATCTTGCTATCAGCGGTTTCAAGATTGGGGAAAACGAAGAGACTTCGTTTGGAAAAACGCTCAAGAAGATTTTCTTAAACCCCGTTATCTTGGCGACGCTTGTTGGCATGGTTCTTTGGTTCATGCAAGCCATCCCAGGCGTCAATTTCGTCCACAAGGATTGGCTGACGACGAACGTTGATCCTAAGATGTACGCTCTTTGGCGCTTTGATGTGACTCTTCCTTGGATTCACCCAGTCGTTAAGACCCTTGGCGGCCTTAGCTCGCCACTTGTCTGGTTGGCGATTGGCTGCACCCTTGGAAATGCCTCGATCAAAGAAGCCGCTACCGATAAGTACGCATGGATCTTTAGCGTCATCAAAGTATTCGGCGCGCCTCTTGTTGTATTAGGCATTCTCGCCTTTGTTGAATGGATCGCCACTCTTTGCGGATATCCCCAACTCATCAGCGCCGAAACGATGCAATCGAGTTTGATGATGTGGATGGTTCCTCCCGCCACAGTAGCCGTTGCTTATTGCATAAACTTCGATAAAGAGAAGCAAATGGCTTCGAACACCTCCGTCATTAGCACGCTTCTTGCGGTTCCTGGAATCGTTATTTGGGTGCTTATCATCACTTTACTAACTGCTTCGGGATTCTTCCCGAGCGTGGCAGCCTAAAGAGGAAGGGATTTACTTATGAAAGGAAAAATTATTTGCTTTGGCGTTCGTGATTACGAGAAGCCTTATTTCGAGAAACTTGGTAAGCAATACGATTACGATCTTGTGCTTCGCTCAGAATATTTGAATAACAATTGCTGGGAACTCGCCAAAGGCTACGAAGCCGTAATGGTCCGTGGCAATTGCCCAGTCGATGGCGAACACATGAAACTCCTTAAGGAGAATGGATTGAAGTACTATTTGACCCGTACGGCTGGCTATAACCATGTGGACGTGAAGGCTTGCAAAGAACTTGGCATTGAGACCGCTTTTGTGCCCGGCTATAGTCCGAACGCCATTAGCGAATTGGCCCTTACTTTAGCGATGACCCTTCTTAGGAATGTCGCTTACACTTGTGATCAAACTCATAATGGACATTTCAAAGTGACGAGCCAAATGTTCAGCCGCGAAGTTCGTGGATGTACGGTTGGCATCATGGGATGCGGCCGCATCGGTTGCACGACTGCCGAACTCTTCAAAGGCTTAGGCGCCAATGTCATCGGATACGATGTCTTCGAAAGTGAAAAAGCCAAAGAGATTTTAACCTTTAAGGATATCGACTCCTTCCTCAAAGAGAGTGACATCATTATTTGCCATATGGCTTATATCCCTGGCAAAAACGACAACTTCATCGATGATAAAAAGATCGCTTCGATGAAACAAAACGCTATCCTCATCAATGTTGCCCGTGGACAAGTTTTGGATACGGAAGCTGCTTTAAAAGCAGTCAAAGAGAACCATCTGGCTGGACTTGGCCTTGATGTTATTAGTCAAGAGACAACTCTCTTTAATAAGGATTTCGATCCGAAGCACATGGATACGCCGATGCATCAAGAAATCATCGATCTTTATCCGAGAGTCCTCATTACTCCTCACATCGGAAGCGCTACGGATTTGGCCCTTGTTGACATGATTGAGGTTTCTCTTAAGAACATGGACGAATATTTGGAGACTGGGCATTGCAAGAATTCCCTTATCAAATAGTTCGTTCGAACTTAAAAGGTCGTCTATCGGCGGCCTTTTTTCGTATAATAAAGAAGAGACGAAGGAGAAAAAGATGAGAAAAGATTTAGGTGTTAAAGCAGCTTTATATCCAGAGCCAGTGCTTATTCTTTCGACTTATAACGAAGATGGAACAGCGGATGCGATGAATGCCGCTTGGGGATTCGTACTTGATAACGATAAGCTGGGCGTCATTCTTAGCCGCGATCATAAAACCACCGCCAATATTCTTAAAAGGAAAGCCGTTATTGTTTCTATTGGCACGAAGAAGTGCGTGGCTTCGTGTGACTATGTTGGTATTGTTAGCGCAAACCAAGAACCTCACAAATTCGAACAGAGCGGCTTTCACGCCCTTCCTTCTCGGCATGTGGATGCGCCTTTCATCGAAGAGCTTCCATTAGCCATTGAATGCGTGCTTGACCATTACGAAGAAGATAAGGAACTCATGGTTCTTGCGATTAGAAATGTCTCGGTCGACGAATCGATATTAGATCAAGACGGGAAGATTGACGTTAACAAGCTTGAACCGATTTCCTTTGACGGATTCCATAACAAATACCTTCTTTTGAAAGGGGAGGTCGCACCTGCTTTTAAAATTGGCCTCACTTTAAAGAAATAATTTTTGTTTCCTTTTTCTTTTAGCGTATCCTTTTCCTATGATTTATTTTTTCCTTGTTCTATTTGCTCTCTTTTTTGGGGTGATTGAAGGCATATCGGAATGGCTTCCGATTTCGAGTACGGGACACATGATCCTTTTCGATGAGGTTCTTCGCCTTTGCCATTTTGATTTGGACAAAGAACTAGGCTTCGTTCATGGCGAAACTTTCATGTCTCTTTTTCTAGTGGTTGTCCAATTTGGGGCCATCTTGGCCGTTGTCATTTATTTTTTTAAAAAACTATGGCCTTTTACCCCTCTTCCGAAAGGGGAGGATGGTCTTGCTCTTCCTTTAGAAGAAGCCAAAGCAATCCAGAAAAAGAACAATAAAACGATTTGGATCCGTTGGGGAAAGACTCTTTTGGGTATTCTTCCGGCGGCTGTTATCGGTCTTATCTTCGAGCTTCTTGATTGGGAAGATCAATTGTCCAATTGGATTTGCGTTGGGCTAACCTTGATCGTCTATGGCGTTCTTTTCCTTATTATGGAGTTCCTTATCGCCAAAGGAAAATTTACGTCGAAGTATAAATCCATTGACGATTTGCCATGGAAAACGGCTTTTCTTATCGGCTGTTTTCAAGTTCTTGCCCTTCTTCCTGGCACTTCGAGAAGCGGTGTTACGATTTTAGGCGCATTGCTTCTTTTAACGAACCGCGAAACGGCTGCCGAGTATTCTTTTTACCTTTCGATCCCTGTCATGGCGGGAGCCTCTCTTTTAAAAACGGTCCGCTACTTCGCTAAGATTGGATCGCTTTGCCTAAACGAATGGATTTTCTTGGGAGTCGGTACTTTGGTTTCCTTTGGCGTCTCTCTTCTTGTGGTCCGTTGGCTTATGAGCTTCCTTAAGAAGCATACATTCAAGGGTTTTGGCTATTATCGCATTGCTTTGGGGGTCGCGGTTTTGCTTGTCTTTGGCATTTCTTCTTGCGTTTAGCTTTCCATTTTTGTCGCTCTTTTTATAATGTTTCCTATGGAAAAGATTGTTAAAAAGAACTATTCGGGGGAGCGTTCTCTCTTCGGCGCCAAGAATCTTTTTTTGGAGGATGTGGCTTTTCTTGAAGGTGAGTCTCCCCTTAAAGAAACGTCGCATATCGAATTGCTGAACTGTTCTTTTTCGTGGAAATACCCACTATGGTATTCGAATCGTTTAAAAGTCCGTCGTTGCCGTTTTTATAATGAGTCCCATGCCGGGATTTGGTATACGAAGGATTCTTCCTTTGACGGATGCTCATTTGAAGAAGGCAAAAACTTCCGACACTCCAAAGGCCTATGGATTTCAAACTGCGTTTTCTCGAAAGCGGCCGAAACTCTTTGGTGGTGTCAAGACATTAAGGTCAGCAACTCCACTTTTACGGGGGATTATCTTGGCTTAGGGATTACCGATTCTTCCTTTGATTGCATGAAACTCGATGGGAACTATCCTTTTGACGGTTCTCGAAACATTCATATCAAAAATTCCACGCTCCGATCGAAAGATGCTTTTTGGAATTCCGAAAATGTGCTTATCGAGGATTCCGTCATTGAAGGGGAATACTTCGGGTGGAATTCCACAAATGTCACTTTGGTACGGACTAAAATTATTTCCCATCAAGGTTTTTGCTATATGGATAAGGTGACCCTTATCGATTGCGAGATGGTGGATAGCGATTTGACTTTCGAATATGTTTCCAATGCTAATGTTGAAATAGCTAAGGGGGAGCTTGATTTGAAAAACCCGATTTCCGGCACCTTCCTCGCACCTTCTTATAAGAACATTTTGCTGAATGACGAAAAAATTGAGAAGAGTCGCTTAATTTTCAAAAAGAGTGGGGATAAAAATGGGTAATTACGATTTTGATACGGTTTTAAATCGAAGAAAAACATTCTCTATGAAATGGGATGTCAAAGAAGGGGAACTGCCGATGTGGGTGGCTGACATGGACTTCATGGTTGCCCCGGAAATTCGTTCTGCTTTGGAAGAAATGGTTGCTCAAAAGATCTATGGCTATAGCGATCTTCCTTCCTCTTGGGCGAAGGCTTATGAAAGTTATTACAGCAAAAAATATGGCCTTTCTTTCGTTGCTAATAACCTTGTTTTTAGCCTTGGCGTTATTCCGAGCGTCTCATCTCTTATTCGAGAGTTTGTAAAACCTTATGAAAAGGTTGGTATCTTTACCCCAAACTATCCTATTTTTTATCACTCCATAACCAACAATAATCGTGAAATTGCTCCAATACCCTTATTGAACAAAAGGGATTGCTATGAAATAGACTGGGAAAAGACCGAAAAAACGTTTCAAGACCCTAAAGTGTCCTTCTTCCTTATGAGCAATCCTCATAACCCTAGCGGTAAGATTTTTAGCGCGTCCGATCTTCGACGAATCGCCCTTTTAGCCAAGGCTTATGGCGTTTTTGTATTAAGCGATGAGATTCATGGAGAGATCGTTGAGCCTGGCTATTCCTATGTCCCTTATTTTTCCCTTCCCGAGGCGCGAAAGAACAGCGTTGTTTGTCTATCTCCTACCAAGGCATGGAATATAGCAGGCCTTCAAACAAGCGCCGTTTTAGCATATGACATCGGCATTAAGAAACGCGTGGAGGCTTGTCTTAATAGAGATGAAGTGATGGAGGGAAATTTCTTTAGCTATGCGAGTGCGATAGCCGCTTACGAAAAAGGCGAAATGTGGCTTTCCGAAATGAATGAATACGTTGCTTCTAATCGCCGAATCGTTTCTTCCTTCCTTAAGGAAAAGCTCCCTTCTTTGAAGCTATTTTCTTCTCATAGCACTTATCTTTTATGGATTGATGCCACCTCTTTGCCTAAAAAAGGTGCTGGTTTTGCTGACTATTTACGAAAAACGACAGGTCTATATCTTAGCGACGGGAGGGAATTCTCTCCTTTCTCGCCTAGTGAAACAATTGGTTTCTTAAGGATGAATATTGCAACGTCCAAAGCCAATCTCTTAGATGGATTGGCACGTTTGGAAAAAGGGGTGAATTCCTTTCTTAGTTCTCATCGGTAGTTTGCATTTTTCGCTTGAGGGATAGGCCATTCATGAGCTATTCTAAAGGGCGTATTGTTTAAGTGGAGGAGCATTCATGGCTTCGAAGTTCATCTTTGTGACGGGCGGTGTCGTTTCGAGTTTAGGAAAGGGCATCTTCGCCTCTTCTTTGGGTTTGCTTTTAAAGAGCAGGGGCTTAAAAGTCTTCATGATGAAGTTTGACCCTTATCTCAATGTGGATCCCGGAACCATGAGTCCTTATCAGCATGGCGAGGTCTATGTAACCGACGATGGCGCCGAAACGGATTTGGATTTAGGCCATTACGAACGTTGGACTGGCCTCCGTCTTACCAAGGAAAGTTCCGTTACCTCTGGCAAAATATATAGCAGCGTCATCGAAAAAGAGAGAAGAGGGGATTATCTTGGGGCTTGCATTCAAGTTATCCCTCATGTCACCAATGAAATTCGCAATCGCCTTTTAGAAGCCGCCAGAACTTCGAATGCGGACATCGTGATTGCCGAAATAGGAGGAACGGTTGGGGATATCGAATCTCTCCCCTTCTTAGAGGCGATGCGCCAAGCCCGTTTGGAACTTGGTTATACGAACACCATGTTCTTCCATAACACTCTCGTTCCATATCTTCGTTGCGCCGACGAAACGAAAACCAAACCGACGCAACACAGTGTCAAGGAACTTCTTGGCCTTGGCATTCAACCGGATGGTGTTGTTTTGCGTTCGGAAGTAGCTGTAAGCGATGGGCAAAAAGCCAAAATATCCCTTTTTTGTAACGTTCCGCCAGAAGGCGTTTTTGAAGCGGATGATTTGAAAGTGGTTTACGATTTGCCATTCGAACTTGAAAAGCAAGGCCTTTCTGACTATGTTTTGAAGCATTTTGGACTCACTGCTCCGAAAGCGGATCTGCGCGATTGGCAAAAATGGGTTGATTCCGTTAACAACGCGAAAGGCAAAGTCAAAATTGCCTTGGTTGGCAAATATGTCGAACTTCACGATGCTTATTTGAGTGTCGCCAACGCTTTGAAGCATTCTGGATACTTTTATGGATCCGAAGTCGAAATCGGCTGGTTCAAGAGCATGGATATCACCCGTGAAAACGTTTCCGAAATTTTAAAAGGGTATGACGGCATTCTTGTTCCTGGCGGCTTTGGCGAAAGAGGCTCAGAAGGTAAAATGGAAGCCATTCGCTACGCCCGAGAAAACAACATTCCTTTCTTAGGCATCTGCCTTGGCCTTCAACTCGCTGCGATTGAATTTGCACGGGATGTGTTGGGGATTTCGGATGCGAACACCTCGGAATTTGATCCTGCCACAAAAAATCCTGTTATCGACTTGCTCCACGATCAATATAGTGGCATCAAGATGGGCGGGACGCTTCGCTTGGGCCTTTATCCCTGCGCCTTAAAGAAAGGCAGCATGGCTTACGACGCTTATAAGGAGTCGCTCGTGAAGGAGAGGCATCGTCACCGTTATGAATTCAATAACGTTTATAAGGAGAGGTTTGAAGAAGCGGGTATGGTGTTTAGTGGCATTAATCCAGACCAAAACCTTTGCGAAATCATCGAACTTCCTAAAAACGATTTCTTTGTGGCTTGCCAATTTCATCCCGAATTCACTTCTCGTCCTCTTCATCCGAACCCTCTTTTCCGCGAATTCGTATATCATGCGATAAAACATTCGAAGAAATAACGAAAGAAACGAGAAGACCCGCTCATGCGGGTTTTTCTTTTTCGCTTTTGACGAGATCTCTGTTTTTCTTCAAAGAGCTTCAATTATAAGCGAAGAACTCGCGAGAAAACAAATATTGTTAATGTTTTTGAGAGCTTTTCATGAAAAAATGCCGAGAAAATGTGTCAAAAACGAAATAACCTTGCAAAAACCCCATTTCTCTCTTTATTTCCTTATTTTGTTTGCTAAAATTCTAGCAAAAGAGGTACAGAACTATGAACAAAGAAAAACGTTCCGCAATTGTGCTGTCGATTCTGTCCATTGTATTCACGGCAGGAGCCTGCGTCCTGTTGTTCTATACGATGAAATTTGCATTCGGCACCACCAAGGCCGATGTCGTCGGCTATATCAAGGACATCATGACTCCAATCAAGAGCATGCTCCATTTCGGAAGCATTTCTGCCGTTACTTGGAATCACATTCCTTATCTCCTTATTTATTGCATCGCTACGCTCGTTCTTGGGGCGTTATGGCTAATCTTCTGGATTATCCATTTCATCGTTTTACTTGCAAAACGTCGTCCAAGCGCCCTCTTTCCAAACCTCGTTTGGCTTGTGATTGGGCTTGTTTCTGCAGGGTTATTCTTCGTTTCTATCGCTCAAGTCAACACTACTGGCACTTATGAAGGCTTCCTTTTCAAAGGCCGGATTGGTGATAAGGGAATTGCCGATTATTTCTCTTTCATCCTTGCTACTTGGAAGAACAATTGGAAAGCCTTTGGCTGCGGCTTAGGCTTTGGCATTTTGGTCCTCGTTTCTTATTTACTCGGTTTCATTGGGACCATTTCTTCGCTTAAAGATGTCGTTAAATATCCTGGTGTCAAGAAAATCAAAGATTCCAAGATTGAAAAAGTGAACAAAAAGGCTTTTGAAGAAAAAGAAGCGGATTATGTTGCAAGCGCTGGCGAATGCAAAGCGGATGAAACCGCTACAAGCGACGGCGCAATTCGTTCGTATCAATATGCTGAGCTTGATGATGGCGCTAAAGAAGAGAAGAGAGTAGAGTCCATTCCAGCCGAAGCGAAAGACAACAAGGGACCGGTTATCGTCCAACACATTTCTTACGCTGTCCCCGAAGCGAAGGAAGAAAAGAATCAGCCAGCTGCCCAACCAGCTCCTGCTCCTTATCCTCCATACGCTCCTTATCCTCCATACGCTCCCTATCCTTTCTATCCATACGCTCCCTATCCATATCCTCCTTTCCAAGCGAAACCTGAGGAAAAGAAAGAAGAGCCAAAGGAAGAAGCCAAACCAGCTCAAGAAGCTAAACCTTCTGCCTTGGAAGATCGCCCATTAACCGCCAAAGAGCTCCGTGCCATCATGCGCGAAGAGCTTAGCGATCATGATCATCCAGAAGAGCTTGAACCTCTTACCGACGAACAAGCTCGCGATCTTATTAAAGAAGAACTCAAAGCCTATTATGCCGGAATGCTTCCAAAAGAAGAGGAAACAGTCGCTACTCAAGAGAAGCAAGAAGCAACCGCCGAGGCAGCTCCTGCTACCAATGAGGTTGAAGAAGACGATTTGATGACAAGCGACGATCTCCGCGATCTTATCAAAGAAACCGTTCAAAATACTTTGGCGGAGCAACCAAAAGAAGAACCTGCTCCCATCGAAACGCTTAAAGCCGACGATGTTCGCCAGGTTGTCGCCGAAGAGCTTGAGAAGCAACCGAAGCCAGAAGAAGGCTTGAAAGCCGATGAGGTCCGTCAAGTGGTGGCTGAAGAGCTTGAAAAGCAACCGAAAAACGAAGAAGGAATCAAAGCCGACGATGTCCGCCAGGTTGTCGCCGAAGAGCTTGAGAAGCAACCGAAGCCAGAAGAAGGCTTAAAAGCCGATGATGTTCGCGCTATTGTTCGTGAAGAACTCGAAGCGACCAAAGTCGAGCCGAAAGATTCTGATGTCGTCCTTACTACCAAAGATCTTGTCGAGGAAAATAACGCCCAAATTAAGGAAGCCGTTCAAAAGCAACTTACAGGCGATGAAATTCGTTCTTTAATCGCCGAAGAACTCGCTCGATATTTCTCTGAGAACAAGCTCGTTGCGAAAGAAGAAGTGGCTCCTGTCGAGGAAAAGAAAGAAACTCCGACGGTCATCGTGAATGTTGTTCACACTCCCGAAGCAAAAGGTGAGGAAAAGAAGGAAGAAGCTCCTGTCGAAGTGGCTCCTGTTGAAGAAGCGACCGTTGAAGAGGCTAAGCCTATAGAAGAAGCTCCGGCTGCTCCGAAGGCTCCTATTATTCGTATTCCATTTGCCGAGAGAATGCTTAGCATGGATGAAGACATGAAGGACAACTATAACGAGCTTAAAGCGGAAGCCCTTGCTTATGGCTTAAAGAGCCGTATTTCCAATAGTGGCGATACCTTCCGACTCCATACCAAGACCTATCTTAAACTGACCGTTGCCGGAAAAGGTCTTAAGCTTTATTTCGCTCTTGATCCAAAAGATTATCGCGATACTCCAATTCCTGTGAAAGACGTTGGTGCCAAAAACATCTATCGCGAAATTCCTCTTTGCTTCAAAGTCAAGAGCGCCCTCTCTTTAAAGAGAGCTAAGCAACTTATCGCTGATGTCGTGGCAAAGGATCATCTTGAAAAAGGCGAGGTGACTCCATATGACTACGTCGCTCAGCTCCGCGACTATCACGAAAGCAAGGAAAATCCTGATGATATCGATGACGAAGATTAATCCTTCGTTTTAGAGACAGGCTGAAAGAAGGCTCTATTTGAGCCTTCTTTTTCTATGTCGTCTCAGCCGACTTGCAACGTCGAGCGAGTGAAAACTCCCCTTTCTTCGTTGCGTTTGCTTAACCTTTTAGCTTCGCATAATTGCGATGGGCTCCTTACGATGCCCTTGTGGAATAACGCAATAAATGTCGAATACCAACATTTTAAGCCTAGCGGGCGATGGCAGGAATTCTACGTTACCACGTAGTTTTACGCCGAAGCGCCAGAGGAAGGAATTCTATGTGGTCTCAAACTTTTAAAGATTGGCCAGATTCTTTGGGGGCTGAACGGAAGGGAATCGTTATTCACGAGGCTGTGGTTTGTCCTGAATGCGTGTTCATGCCGATTACGCTTTCAACCAAAGTCTTAATTTCTGGGATAATGAAATGCTTTAAGGGTAAGTCTTTCCTGATGATTTGCCAAAAGTGGTGGTACGCGAATTTCAAATATTGGAACCAAGTATTTTGGTGGCCGGTGGTACTACGTTGATGCAATTGGCAAAAACGCAAAAAAGATAGATAAATACATTCGAAATCGGCTTAAAGAACATCAAGTTGCCCTGAAGCCGGCAAGCGGCTTTGGCTATGATCTTTTCAAAGTGTAGCCACAATGGATGCGGGCATTGTTTCGTTACGGCGCCACCTTGAGTGCTAGCTTGTGAGAGAGAGCTTAAGCGCAGAGAATGAAAAACCAACGGAGTTTCCAGTAGATAACCATAAAAAACCTTAAAACTTCTTATGGAGTTAGTTATTCCGGAAATTCTGAAATCCTTATATTGCTTTTTCAAAACCCCAAAAAAGACTTGATACAAACGCCGTAGATTTATTTCTTTAAACGAATGATGTCCTTATATTTTTTAAGGACCTCTTTTGCAATCTCTTCCAAAGTCTTGGCGTCTGTTTCCACAATATAATTGCATTCTTTTTTTATAGCCGCCGTAAAAACGTTTTTATCGTTTTCTAGACGCGCCCTGATGCAAACATTGGTATCCGATCTCTCTTTCATGCGTGCAATTCGTGTCTCTTCATTGGCTTCTAAATAGAAGCTCACTATAGATGGATTTTTGAGAGATTTATAAGCTAATAAACCGGATGGATCAACAATCAGGACCTTGTTATCGGAAATATCACTTTTCGCGCTGCCGTAGAAGTTGCCATTATAAAATGTTGTCTCCACAAACTCGGCGTTCTTTTCCATATCTTTGAAGACCTCATTTGAGACAAAATGGTAATCGACGCCATTGACCTCATTCATACGCGGTTTTCGGGTGGTGTAAGTGACGGTTTTGGTGAAATGGTATTCTTTCCTTAAAAAAGCGCTTAAAGCGGTCTTTCCACTCGCAGATGCTCCTACCAATAAAATCATGAGTTTATTTTAAGAAAGAATGCCTCTATTTTCCATGAGGATTTTTCTTTTAAAAGAAAGACCTAGTCTTTTTGTTGTTTTATATGAAAAAGTGCGATAAATAGCTTTGTTTTGCTGTAAATTATGAAATGGAATAATATGTGCAATATAGTAAATATCTTCGATATATGATGTTCTAATGCGGAAATTACTGTAGAATTATGGTTGACGTTACATATGCACAAGAAAATGGAAAAGACAAATGAAAGCTCGGCTATAACGGATGTTCTTTCAAAGGAACTCTTTTCACCCCTTTTAAATAACCGTTTTACGATTTTGTATGGATTGCGACGCTCTGGCAAAACCTTCTTCATTAAAAATATGTTTTTGCCTTTCTTTAGGGACCAAACAAACATCTTGTGCGATTGTTTAGACTTCGAAAAACTGAGCCGACTCGGTCTTAAAGGGGACGATGAATATTTGGAATATATTAAATCGAGGAGTTTTGATGTTCCTTTTTTGATTCTTGATGAAGTATCTCTTTTCCAAAATTTCCCTGCTTTATTTCGTCTTTTGAAGTCATTTCCAGAAACCCACTTTCTTCTTGTGTCGAGCGTCTCCATTGGCTATTTGGATTTTTTAAAAAGAAAAAAAGATTCAGGGCTATCTTTCTTTTATTTCAGTTCCCTTCTTTTTTTGGATTCTGAAGCCGATTTTCTTGATTTAAAAAACGACTTCTTGCCTTCCTTGAGAGTTTTATCAAGCCGCGTTCAAAAAGATTCATATCTCGAAAAGCTTATCAATCTTATCTCTCTTCCCGACATCGCCAAAAGGGAAGGGGTGCGAACGATTTATGTCCTTAAACGCATCCTTTCTTTGTTGTCTTCCAGGGTGGGTCAATATTTAAATTCATCACTTCTTTCGGAACTTTATTTTTCTTTATACGATCGTTCCGTTGATTTTAAAACGGTTGAAAAATACCTGTCAGGACTTGAGAAATCATTTCTCATTAAACGAATCTCGAGGATGGATTTAAAAGATAATAAGGTTCTGGGTGGGTTGTATAAATATTATTTTCAGGATCTCAGCGTCCAGAAATTTTTCGAAGAATCATCCAAAAGCCCAAACAAAGATTCTCTTGAAGCGCTCGTTGCTTTGATTTTGGAGTCCCGGAACATTCCTTTTTGGAATGGGTTCTTTTATTCCTTTTTTACGAACGAAAAAGGCAAAAGAGCACGAAAACCCGAATACATAGACTTTGCTTTCTATCAAGAGAAAAATCTAGTTCTCGTTCAAGCGATCCCCCAAAATATGAGCTTTGAGCAAAGGCAAGATAAGGAAGAAACGCTTGGGAAGATCAAACGAAGGGCTCTTCGGATAATGCTTTGTGAAGAGAAGATAGAATCCCAGATGGATAAAAGAACTATTTCGTATTTATCAGTACTGGAATTTTGCGGTTTCATTAAATTTAATAAAAGTAATAAAACATAGGCTACAATAAATATTTGTATTAAACGTAAAGAAAATTAAACAGTCTTTAAAAAATTTTTTGAAACAGTTTTTTCGAATTGGCCCTATTTGAATGGTGCATAGGGGTTTGTATGAAAAAGCATGTGGATGAAAATATCATTAATGGTTTCGTTGAATGGTTTCGTGGGGTTCTTCTCGAAGCGGGTTATAGCCCAGATTCCCATGTTGAGGAATTGACGCCTATTTATCTTTTGTCGCGACAAAAAGACGAAAACGTGCGGAAGGTTTTGGAAATGCGCTGCTTCATTAGGGAGCTTTCGCCTCTTGAAAAGAGGGTATTCGTGTTAGAAGTCCTCGAAAAGAATCGGCATTATCCCTTTTGGAATATAGGAATATTGAACCAAAGGGAAAAAGACGAGCTTTCCATGCGCTTATTGGAAAAAGCAAAATCTTTTATGAGGTACGAGGCATGAAGAAGAGCAAAGCCGGTTTTCTTTTGGCTATGCCATTTTTGTCGCTCGTGCTCGGAAGCGCGGACGTGCCGCAAAGCGACATTCTTCAAGTTGGAAACGAGAATTGGTCGAAACAGACTGGCTTTTATTTTAAGGAGATGGCAGTGCCACCCCATGGAAAATGGGATGTTCCTTATGAGTACACTTTAGTGGCTCGTCGAGCGGGAACGTTGCAAGTGGCCGTTCGTTTCTTTTATTCTCAAGAGCATCTCGAACCCAAGCAAATCGAAGGACACTACCGCGATGAATGGGTTTACAAAACAAAAGTGTGGAAGCCGAAGAGAAGCGGCGAGGAATATACCATTAAAGGAACTTGGAAATTAAAGTACGAGTGGGAAAAACATCATTATATTAGAAGCCTTATCTCCGTGCGGGCGGAAGGGGTCCCTGATTCCGTCAGTCTCACGACCCAATATGTAAAATATGCAAAAACGCTTCAAAACGACATCACTCCAAGCGATTTTCCATGGCAACGTAAGTATGACCGTTCCTTAATGACTTCGAATTCTGGATATTATACGGGTTGGCGTCTTGGGGGTATCGACAATCATATTTATAAGACCCGCTTCATCATAGATGGGAAGGGATTTCAAAGTGAATTTGAGGATCCGGAATATGGTATTTTTCCCTCGGATTACTACTTTTTAGGAAAAGGATATTTTGGCGAAAATGCAAAAGTCAATTGGAAAAAGGGAGAGCTTCGGATCTATTCGGATAACGTTTTGGGATTCGACGCTGGGACTATTCGTTATGACAAAGAAAGAAAAGAATATTATCGAAGTTTCGAAGTCATCCCGGAATTTGATGGACGAAAGACGAAGATAGCCTTCAAGAAGAAGCTTTATGTTTCGTCCGATCTCACCGATTGCACCGATAAGAATAAGACCAATAGAAAATATTACGAGACCAAGAAGCTCTTTTTGCCTCAAAATCCAGATTCCCGCAGCCAAAGTTACGAGTGTTCTCTTCGCTTAGAAGACTTTGGAGAAAATCTCTCAGATACTTTCCGTTACGATTTTTCGGTCATTAAAAACTATAACTATTTCGGTCCTTTAAGCTTTAGTCGATATTCCATTTTGGAGGTGATTTGATGGGGAATCTTATACTTTTTGCGATTTTGGTCGTCTTTTCATCGAATCTTTTTAATTTTACTTATTGCGGAGGGGGTATATCGGATCTTTTCCATTCTTTCGATTCGATCCAATTAAAAAGTTCGGTGAGCACAAGAAACACCAACGCTAAACTCCAAGATCTCGGAGAAAACGTTGCTCCTTACTTCATGGAAAGCTGGGCAGAAAGAATTGTCACAAACTATTTCTCAAAGAATATCTTGCCTTTTCTGAAAGGCCCTAAAGCCGATTACTGCCTCACTTTTGATTTTTCTTCGTATTCCCACTATTTGGCTCAAAAAACGGAGGTGGTTGCTTACCCTAAAGAATTCTCGTTTCGGCTCGATGCTCGTTTTGGAGGCATTTATAACTTCTCAAATCGAAAAATATTTCAAATCGTGAAGGGTCAAATCAATGGTTGAAAACGCTGTCGCTTTTCTTGAACGATCTTTTTTAGCTCCTTTATTAGTCAATGAGGAAGTGACTGATATCTCTTTTAATGGGGGTGAGATCTTTTTTGTGAGCAATAAGATCGGACGACAAAAATCTTCGATTCGCGTGAGCGCCGAGACGGTCACCTCCTTTCTTAGACAAATCGCAAATTTGACAGATAAAAGCATAAACTTGGCCAATCCTATTTTGGACGTTAGCTTTGGCCGATATCGTCTTAACGGAGTGAATTCCTCCATCGGAAGGTTCAAAGAAGGGAAAGCTCCCAGCTTCTCTTTGCGCCTTGCGTCTAAAGTGTGCAAAATCGAAAAAGACATGCAATTCCTGGATGAAGATGGGAGAGATATACTTAAAACCGCATTGACAAGGCATCGTTCTATCGTGATAGGCGGCCAAACTGGGACAGGGAAAACCGAGCTTCAAAAATGGTTGCTTCTCTCTCTGCCGATGAACACGAGAGTCATTGTTTTAGATAACGTCGAAGAACTTGACCTTATCCATAATGAGCGAATCGATATGACCACATGGCTTTCTGGAGATGGGGCTGGGAGATTGCCGCTTAACGTTCTTATAAGGAACGCTTTAAGACACAATCCGGATTATTTGCTGGTTGCCGAGGCAAGAGGGGAGGAAATGCTTGATGCCCTTTCCTCGGCTGGGAGCGGACATCCTCTCATAACCACGATCCATGCGGACTCTTTGGAAAGCATGCCTCACCGTTTGGCACGGATGGCGCTAATGGCGGGAGCTCAGATATCTTTATCCGAACTCTATGGAGAAGTCCTTGAGCATATTACCTATTTCGTTTTCTTGGAAAAAAAGATGAAGGAAGGGCAAGAGGTTTTCCGGTACGTAAAATCGATTGGAGAGATTAATCCTAAAAACAAACAAATGCAAATGATCTATGAAAGGAGAGAAAAATGAAAAAATATCTATTTATCACTTTAATATCCTTGTTTTTCGGAACGCTTTGCTTTCTTCTGATGAATAGTATTCTTTATTCGTTAATCGTATTTGTTCTGTTTGCGGCTTCTCTTTTTGTTGGAGATTTCTTCTTCATCAGAAGGCGGATGGAAAAAGAAAAGAAGGATCACGAATGCTTTTTCTTTACGCGATCATTCTTGCTTTCTTTAATAGCCTCAAATTCTTATGACGAAGCGTATAAAGCGGCGGAGTCAAATGCGAGCAAAGAACTTCTGTTGGTCTTAGGTACTTTCAAGGAAAGAACAACAAAGGAGAAAATCTATTGCCTCTATGACTATTTCAAAACGGATGAATATCGTCTTTTCCTTTCTATATTGGATTTATACGAAACGGAGGGAGGGGATATTGCTCTCTTGTCGGATCCCTATCTAATGGATGCCACTCAAAAAGAAAAGGATCTTATTAGGAAAGAGGGAGCCAAAAGAAAATCCTTTATTGAGTTCTCTAGCTTGCTTTTTATGGGCTCTCTTATTATCGGATTTCTCCGCTATGGACTTTCGAGCTTTTACGAAGAACTCTTGGGAAGTTTCCCGTATATGATTTGTTCCTTGCTTTATTTTGTTTTTACGGCTTTCACGGTTTTTATGTATTGCAAAAACTATTCAGAAATTGGCTTCAAAGAGGCTTTTAGAAAGGATAAAAATGGAAAAATCAAAAAAACAGCAGCAAAAAGCGTTTAAAAAGAAAAATAAAAAGAACGTTCCTAAAACCATATTAAGGAATGAGAAGGCAGCCAATGATAAAAGCGCATCCTTAAAAGCATCGTTTCTGAAAAGGCAAAATGAATTGCTTAGATCGCTTGGATTCGATCCAAAAAAGGAATGGATGACTTTCGGAATCACGCTTGCAATCTTAATCGTCTGCGGCTTGTTTCTAAGCTTCTATGTCTGGAATTTCTATTTGCTTATTCCGACTATCGTACTATCTGCCCTTTACGCCTATCTATCTCTAGAAAGACCGAAAGATATGCTGAAATGCAAAAAAGAACGGCTTCGGATGGAGTTTGTGAAACTCTTTTCTTTCCTTCGCGTCTTTTTGAGCAATGGCCATAGCGTTTATAGCGCGTTGCTTGAGACGAGAAGCTATGCGGAAGGCGATGCTCAGATTCTATTCGATAAGCTTATTGAGGGAATCGATGCCAATAAGACCATAGAGCCTTATTTAGAGTTTGCGGACGCTTTCGATTCGATTGAAATAAAACAGGCCATGATCGCAACTTACGAGTTGTCTTTGGATGGCGGAAAAGAGAGGTTCTATCATTTCGATTCGGTTTTCCAACGTATTTCTGAAGAAAAAAGGGATGAAGCTTTCTTCTTTTTCAGAAACAAACTCGCCAATATGAATTTCTTTCCGCTTATTGGAAGCGCCTTCTCGATGGCATTGGTGACTATAGCCGTTGTGGCTTTGATGGGGAATACAAACTATGGGTTCTAGTTTAGGCTTCCTGTTATCTTTGTTCTTTCTTGTTCAGGCTATGGCCTTTGCCGGCGATCTTTGCTCTTTGCAGATGGCCTATAGCACTTTAAATAGCGTTGCCACAACGGCAGCCAATCATATATCCGTGAAAGGGTTTGCCGATGAAGGGATTCGTAAAATCATTTATGAACAAGCTCACGCTTATCTTACGATCCCCGATGAAACTTATAGCGTGGGCGAAACCGTCGTTTTCGAGGTTTGGAGGGAATATAAAGCCCTCTTTATCTCGAAAGAACCAATGAAGCTTACGGTGAAAAGAAGCATCATCGTAGGATATATCTAGAAAGGAGGTGTCAGCATGTCAGAACTTAAAGGGCAACTTTTGGGAATGGTATTAGTTCTCGCTGCCTTCGGGACGATTCTTGGGGTTTTGATTCCAAGTTTCAAAAAATCTGCCGAAAGCGTGAACAAAAACATCACTGCCGATCCAAGCGGCTCCGTCAATTTTGAAGCCAAACGCGTTACCATTGAGCTTTAATCTCTTGCGGTTGCAGGGAGTTTGCTCCAAACCTATAATCTTGTTGGATTGAGGTGTTTTATGAGCGAAAACAAAATGGATGAAGTCCGAAAGATGCTTGCCGACAAGATACATGTCGCCGAAATCGACGAGAACAAACCTCTGAAGGATCTTGGTCTCGATAGTCTCGATGTCGTTGAGATGTGTCTTAGCCTTGAAGATAAATTCGGAATCCAGTTCCCTGCCGAAGAGTTAAGCGAATTCAAGACGGTTGGCGATTTGCTTAAATCGATCGAAGAGAAGTTGGCGAAGAAACAGTAAAAGAAGATGGCTTTCGTCGGAAGGCCATTTTCTTTTTTGGCTATTTCTTGTTGAGGGATGTTTCGTTGGGGGAATCTTCTCTTTTTCTTATTTTTCATCTTGCAAAAAGGGCACTCAATAAGTAATATTGTCGTTGCGCTTTTAAAGCGTGTGCTCACTTAGCTCAATGGCAGAGCAATCGGCTGTTAACCGATCGGTTGTAGGTTCGAGCCCTATAGTGAGCGCCATTTGGCCTGTTGGAGAAGAGGCTTAACTCATATCCCTTTCAAGGATACATTCATGGGTTCGAATCCCGTACAGGTCACCAATTAACGAGTATTCCCACCTCCGTATGGTTGATGATTTTATGCTCATCGCTATGGATGTGGAAAAGGTTAAGAAAGCGATGGCGAAGAAGCCGCCGAAATAGAGTCTCATCCTCACAAGGTTGAGGCTTTTTTTCGACCTCTGTTTCGATGGAGAACGCCATGGTATGTCAAATCGCACCGGGTTCGAACCCTCGAACCGAAAGCCGTGCCGATGCCCGTCATCCCATACTGCTTCTCCGCGGACGCGATCTGTTTGGCTCTTGGACTTTTCAACAGGTGGCAGAACAGAAGGATAAATAATCTCAGCATCTTCGTGGAGACCGAGAACAAGACGAACTTCGTCGATGGCATCCTGTCTTTGGGGATAGGCGTCGGGGCAATATTCCTCTATTTCAACGACCCCGCAGGTCCTTTGGGGTTCCTCAGCTTCGCAGGGGACATGTTCATCACGGCCATTCTCCGTCTCTTCTCAGTCAAGGAGCCGATCCAGGTCCTCGTCGAATACTTCAGGGGACTGACCAATTCCTCGAGTGCGGACAAGGGGATTACCGAGAATCTCGAGACTGTCATGAAGTCTTTCGAAGTCGCTCCATTCGACTATGATGGGTACGATGTCTACAAAACCGGTATGCACGTCGATGTCGTGTTTCGTCTGAAAGGCGGCGTCATCGACAGTGAAAAGACTGAGACGAGCAAGAAAAAAATCCTGGAAGGCATGCACGCCTTTTACGAAAGCATAGAGGTCAAGTTTGCCCTTGCTTAGGAAAGAAACTAACACATATCGAAAACAGCTGAGCCATTGCCATCGCGGTTCAACCGTCTTTTCGTTCTAGTCCACCCAGCAATCCTTCACGTCGGGCATAAGCCTTCCATCTTCTTTGGCCTTCTTGCGGGCCTCGGTGAGCTTACGCATAATCTCCATCTACTTCGGGTTCTTCTTGACCTTTTCGATGAATCTCTAGACGCAGTCGCCTATCGCCTTCATCTGCTTTCTCAAAGACTTGTAGCCGGCGTTGGGGTCGAGGTCGCTCTCGAGAATCTGGTCCTCGGGGCGGAACTCATAGGTGCAGATGAATTTGGTCTTCCCGTTAGTACTAGTAAAGGTCATACGACGTGGACTGCTGTCGCTTGAGCTCATATAGCTTGCATTTCCTTTCCTCCTTCCAGTGCATGACCCTGAACATCATCATGCAAGAGCAACCTGCTTAAGGAACAATTGGGAACATCAGGAACAATAGGGGAACAGTAAGGAACACAAGCGATTGTTGATACCCGCTGTAGATACACTTTCGAAATTCCAGTGACAGGTCCAAACGGCAAAATGAAAACGGTCGTGGTAGCCTATCAAATCGATATCGGCAGCGACATTCCTCGGCTGATCACCAATCATCTTAAGAAGAAGGGAGCTGAATAATATGAAATTCCTCGAAGGAGATATAGTGGAGACAAAAGTCGAAAAAGAAGGATACAAAGCGGGGACGAAGGGCGTTGTCGTTCACATTTTTGAAGGGCACGAGGCCTGTGTCGTGGAAATCTGGGACGCGACCAACTATCCCATTGATACCATCAACTACTATTTCAATGAATTAGAGCTTGTCCTTCGCGAGAATGACTAAAGATTCTTGCAAAGGCACTGTTCTTTTTCTACCAATTATAAGAGGACAGCCCTCGCTGGTTTTCCTCTTTCCTCATGTCCGATTTCAGGCAGTGAAGGGCCTTGCTGCAGTCCTCCTTTAATATCTCGGCTCCTTTCGCGTTACTAGTGCATTGGCTTTCGCCAGGAACGTCTTCCATTCTTAGTTCCAAAGACCATTATCATGTGTTTTTTCATGGTTTATAAGACGAGTTTGGTGTCGGTCGGAGCCAAAGGGAAGCCCGGCTTATTCCAGCCTGTTCTATCGTATATGGCGTCCTCCTTTCTGAAAGTGCTGGGATTCGGGCTCATGCCTTCTTTTATTCTTTCGAAGGCGACCGCCTGCTTCATGGCTCTCTTCCTGTGAGTCATCACCTCGCCCGGGCTCAGACGGCCATAGAAGTTGGCGGATCGTTGGAATCCGAAATCCTTTTTGTAGAAAGAAACGGATTCTACACGATAATCGATTTCTATAAAAGTCTCGGCATCAACACCGAGAACGGCGGAGAAAGGCTCATATCCACGTTGGTCAATTTGGTGTTTGTTTTCAAAGATGGGGTTGACGTTTGCATCGCTTTGAAAGGGCGTGTGGCTCATGTGGGCTTCGGAACGGAGAAGAGCATCGTGGAAATAGACGCATCAGAAGCCGTCTTTTCAGAAAACGGAAGCGGTGGGAATATTGAGGCGAATGGTTTACCAATCGGTTTATTGCCGGAGTTATTTCTTGTTGGGGATTGCTTTGGATTCACGATACATCCTGGCAAGTCCATATTCGCCGAGAATAAGCGCGGTTAAGTCATAGAATCTCAGGGAAACCTGGGATTTTTTGCTGTTTGCGATTGTTCGAGCTACAAGGCAAGTAAGCGAAATAGATTTCCGCAATCGACTTCCCGAATGGATTTCCGAATAATCTAGCCAGGAGGTTCGAACGGTTTTTTGCAACAAATATTTGGAGGAATTCAAAATCGACCTAGTGAAGCAGTACTTCAACGGTCGCTCGAAAAAGGACATTTGTAACGAGTATAATGTCCCGAAGTCGACCCTTTGGGGCGGATATGCAAGTATGGGCATATCGTTCAGGAAGACTGGGAGGTGGATGTGATGGAAGGCATCGACGAGGGATGCGTCTGGACTGCTATTAATAAAGTGGACAACGGCACCATGGAAGCCATAAGCGGGTGACTCAAGGATGAGCTTTTCTCATCTTCTTTATTTGATAATTACTGATTCTTCAAGAGTAGGAGTAGAACTATTTTCTACCAAACACGCTTTTCCAGAGGTTAGCACATAAAATGAATATGAAGCCTATTGTCAAGTTCGTGTGTTTGTGAAGTTTAAAGAGAAGTAGGTGAATGAAGTATTTCTCACAAAAGTGTGTAGCAAAAAACAACAAAAGTGTGTAATAAAACATCGCAAAAGAGTGTAGTAAATATTGAAAAATGCTCTATTTAAGCTAAAATTTTAGTAAGTTAATAGACCATGAGTATGTATAGAAAAAGAGTTATAGATGCTTACATAGATTCCCTATCTCAAGTTTTTAATGCAATCAACATTGTGGGACCAAAAGGATGCGGAAAGACGACCACAGCGAAACAGAGGTGCAAAACCATCATTGAGTTTCAAGATGAGGAAAAGAGGGGAAACCTTCTTGCTATAGCGGATGCCTCACCTATCCAGTTCCTCAAGAACAAGAAGCCGATATTGTTCGATGAATGGCAAGATGCTCCTAAAATTTGGGGAACGATAAGGAAAGATTCCGATGATCACCCTTCCGACACAGGTTCTTATTACTTAACTGGATCGAGTTCGAGGGTAGTAGCCACTCCCCACACTGGGACGCTTAGAATATCTACTGTTAAAATGCTCCCAATGAGCCTGTATGAGCTAGGCCTGTCAAACGGCGAAGTCAGCCTTTCCGAACTTTTTGATGACCCTAATTCGTTTTCGGGTTGCACGTCTTCGATGACGGTGGATGATGTCATCGATGCCATCTGCATCGGAGGATGGCCAAGAACTTTGAATTTTGAAGACAAAGCGAAGAAAATGCTGATTGCTAAGGATCTATATAGGCAGACATATCAGGTGGATATGCCTGCTATCTCGGGAATCAGGATGAATTCGAATGTTTCGCGATCGGTCATTCAATCATACGCCAGAAATATCTGTACATTGGCTAGCTCAAAAACCATTTTTGGCGATGTGGTTGCCAATTTTGAAGTTTCTAAGAAAACTTTCTACGAATATGAAAAAGCTTTGGAAGATCTTTGCATCATAGAAAATGTGGATGCTTGGTCGCCATCTATCCGAAGCAGGACGAGCATACGATCATCAAAGAAGAGAAATCTCATCGATCCTTCTATAGCTGTTGCAGCCTTAGGTCTCTCTCCTAAGTATTTTTCTAGTGACTTTAAAACGCTCGGCTTTCTGTTTGAATCGCTTTGTATAAGAGATCTTAAAGCATACTCATCTTCAGACGGAGGCATAATCTCCTATTATCACGACCGCTATGGGCTTGAAGCTGATGCCGTGCTTCATCTCGATGACGGTCGTTATGCCCTTATTGAATTTAAGATGGGACAAAAAGAGATTGAAGAAGGGGCTGAACATCTTTGTAAGATCGAGAAACTAGTCAAGGAATTCAACGAGGAAGAAGCTCAAGCTCCTTTGAGACTTCCTTCTTTGAAGATGGTGATAACTGCGGGTCAGTACGGATATAGAAGGAAAGATGGCGTTTTTGTCATTCCCATATCTTGTTTAAAAGACTGATAATTGATAACTCTTCCTTTATCCTGGGCGAAAATCATCTCTGGAGCGGGAAATGGTCATTTTTGCAAGGTGACTTTGAAATAACGACGAAAGTTGAATTTTAAAGATATGCGTGTCTTGCTTCATTTTGACTAGTCTATTCAAAACCAAAACAGAAAAAACTTTGTCTAATGCATAATGCCCTCGCAGCTTGCGATGGACATAAAATAGAACGAATCTGCTGAAGTTTTTTAAAATTTCGATGGATGCCCTGAGAGAAATTATAGTCAACTCTTTTGTCCATGCAAATTACCGCGCAGTAACTGAGAATGAAATCAATATGACTCCAACTCAAATCGAGATCTACAATGCTGGCGAATTTCCGATGAACCCGAAGCCAGAAATGTTTGTTGAATCGAAAAGAAAGAGCCACCCTAGAAACAAAGTCATATTGAATGTCCTATACAAGCGCAAGGACGTTGAGATGTTCGGAAGCGGTTTTAAGAAGGCGTTCTCATCTTGCAAGGAGCGTGACGTCAAATTTGGCTATGAGACCAATGAAGATGGCTTCTCGTTCGTTTTCTATAGAAGGAATGACACTATAAATATCCCTAGAATTGGCACTTTGAATACCCTAGGGAAGCTTTTATTGAAGGACCGCAAGGTTTTAGAGTCATTAATGGAAAACCCCAATCGGACTAAGGTTAGCATCGCAAGCAGGATAGGGATCGGAACGAGAACGGTCCAGCGCTGTTTCGATAGGCTAGTCGATAACGGCTACATAATTAGAATAGGATCCAAAAAATCGGGGTATTGGGAAGCTCTCAAAAAGAAATAGGCTTTGAGAAATCGAATCGCTTTTGCTTCTTGAAACGATTGCTTGCATAACCTCTTAGAGAGTAAGTAGCAAGGCGCTCGTGACGGATTTCGCAAGGAGAGGTTTGGCGATCGCAATAAGACTTTTCCTCATTAGCTTTGCAAATGCCCGATGTTTTCCTTTCTTCTAGGATGGAAGCTTGCCTCGGCCCTTGCCTCATGTTCTTTAGTTTTCGGCATATGGCAGGTATATGAATATTGCTTAGGAGGACATATGTTAATCTGACGCCGGTTGCATCCAATGCTTGAAGCAAGAATCGAAGAAGTAACCGCAAACTGAAGTACAGGAATCTAACATATACCTCTAAAAGGATGGAATAGGGTCAGGCAGATTCATGTGAACATAGGGAACATGATAATCGGTAGTTTCTTGGACGGGGTGCGAATCTAGATGGTTCACCAATGGAATCTAATTGAACCCATGGTGTAAAGGCTTCTGGGTTTTTCTTGTTCGAACGTGCATAAATAGCTATGATTGTCACATGTCTAAAGGAAACGAATCGAACAAAGAGCCATTTTCGAAGATTGGCGTTTTTTGCAAAAAACATTTATATTTCGTTATTCTTTTCATGAGTCTTTTATGCGCTTCCCTCATTTCTTTATTCTTTTCGGAGGGTGCGTCCCCTCTTTACCCTGCTTATTCCCATGACCCTCTCGCTTGTGACAGCAATTTCTTTATTTTGGGTGGCAAAATGATAGTCGAAGGGAAGCACCTTTATCTCGACCTCTTCGATCATAAAGGCATGCTAGCCTTTCTTCCGAGTGTATTGGGGTACATGATGGGAGGCTACTATGGCGTTTGCTTTGTGAATTGGCTATTCCATTTGTTTGCGGCATTTACTATGTTTTTGCTCGTTAGTGAGTTAAACGATGATCTCTCTTTTTTGCTCTATAACGGCTCCGTTTATCTTTTGCTTTGGTCGCTTATCGATGCTGGAAACGCTAATGGGTTATATGTTTTGCCTTTTGGGATGCTCGCTTATTGCTTTTTCTTGAAAGGCTTTAAAACAAAAAGGCGTTTATTCTTTCTAATAGGCTCTTTGATTGGCGGAATTGAGATTGGGATTGCCTTCAACATTCGTCCCACGGATGGCCTTGCTATCATTCCTTTGTTCATTTTCTTATTCGTTCTTCTTTTTCGTAAACGCATTTCTTTTCTTTCGAATGATGGGTTCGATTTCGCTTTCAAAGATTTTTTGTATAACGCGTTGTTGGCCCTTTTTGGATTCGTAACGATCATGGGGGCGTGTTATGGATATGCCTATAGCCAAGGGAAAGAGTATTTCGATGGCATGATTCATGCCGTTTTCGCTGGGACTGGGAATTATCTTTTCACTTCCGATTTTCTCTCAAATGCCATCATGTCGGCTTGTGCAGTGGTTCTTTTTGCTATTTTGAATGGGTTCTTGCTTTTCTTTGTCTATAAAAAAGACAAGCCTCTTTTCTTATTGCTCCTTATTACTTCTTCGTTCAATGTGATTTGCAACCTGGCGATTGTCAAATTCACTCATTATTGGATTTCTTATTTTCCGAGCGTTATGTTGAATTTTGCTTCTTTCTTCACGCTCTATCCTTTAGGGTTTTTCATGGGAAAAAAGAAGAAGGTAAAAATAGATTTCAAAAAGGCTTCTGCCATTTTGGCAAGCATCAGTCTTCTTGTTGGAGTGACGTTTTTTGTTGTCTTCGAAACGGCGCCTTCTTCCTTTGCTTTTTCAAAGGCCAATACCGAATCCATCGATAAGGAAATAAATGAGTGCATAAGCTTGGAAGAAAGGAGAAAGATAGACAATGTCTTTGCTTTAGATCTTAGACCGAGCGTTTATTTAAGAAATGGGATAGAGACGACGATAAAGTACAAGGCAATTCAAACTTCCCAAGCGACTTTTGAAAAAGAAATCGAAACTGAGATAATGTCATACTTGCAAAGCAAGAAGCCGAAATATGTTATCGTTAGTCCACAATCGACTGAGCTTTCCTACTATCGCTATATCTATAGCAATTATTCGCCGATGGTCGATAACTATCCGGATAACGGAGTGAGGATTTATCAAATAAACGAGAGCCTTTAGCTAGGCGAAAAGAAGCTTTATTCTTCTATTTCCAACTCGTGCCTTTCATCTTGCTTGTTTATCGTTTTGCGCTTTCCATTTTGATCTATATACGTTCCCTTTATTCCATTTGGCAAGGATATTGCGTAGTATTTTTTGTTTTTTTCGGTTTTCAAAGAGATGGAAAGAAGACCTTTTGGCGTTTCGTATTTGAAAGAATAATCGCCTAATCTTTTATCGTATTTCGGAGAGAATACGACTTCCTCAAAACCGGCTTTTGCGGGTTTCAAACCGATGGCATTCTCGACCAACCACCCAAAGACGGAGCCATAGGCATAGTGATTAAACGAATTCATGTCGGTGCTCCAGAAATTGCCATCTTCGTCCACCGAATCCCAATGTTCCCAGATCGTGGTTGCGCCATGATCCACGCTGAAAAGCCAAGAAGGATTTCTTTCTTCGAATAAAAGGTCGAATGCTTTCTTGGAGTAACCGTTTTGACTAAGCGCTTCAAGCAAGAAACGGGTTCCAATGAAACCTGTAGACATAAGGCCGTTGTTTTTGTCGATGAGATCGGCAAGGCTTTTCGCGAGGAGTCTTCTTTGCTTCTCATCCTTATAAAGCCCAAAGCAAAGCGTCAATGCCAAAGCGGTTTGGGTGTAGCAAGTGTCTTTCCCTTTATAGCCTTTATAGGATGGCTTACCTTTCGGGAGGCCATTCTCTTCGAAAAAGGCTTCCTGATACGCGTTACGGATCTTCAAGAAATCTTGTTCGTATTTTTCTTCTTGCCATCCTATCGCTTCACCAATTTTGGCAATGCTTTTGGCTGTTAGAGCGTAAAACGCGGTGGCGATGAGTTTTTTATCTGTTTTCCCTTTATAGAATCCTTTCGGCCCATCGCTTGCGAGCCAATCGCCGAAGATGCTTTTTAGCCCTTGTTTCTTGATGCCATCGAGCAAATAAGGCGTCTTAGAAAGCGAAGAAAGGTGCTCAAAGTACCTTTTGGCGTGGGGAAGTGCCTCCTTTAATATTTCCCTATCGCCATAAGCTTCGTAAAGCGCCAGGGGAACGAGATATATCGCATCCCCCCATCCCGCGTTTCCGAGCATTGTCCCTTTGCCGCTATGTTCGTTTCTTAATGAAGGGCAAATGCCTTCAACGTAACCGTCTTCCTTTTGCTCTAAGAACAAATCATGGAGCCATTTTTCAAGGAACTTCTGAACGTCGAATAGATAAGTGGCGGTTTTTACGAACATGGCGATGTCGCCCGTCCACCCCAGTCTTTCGTCTCTTTGGGGACAATCGGTTGGAATCTCTAAGAAGTTACATTTTGTGGACCATAAGACATTGGATGCCAATTGGTTGATTTTTTCATTTTGCGATTTGAAAAAACCGATTCGTTTGATGTCGGAGTAGACGACAATTCCTTTGAAAACGGAAAGGGAAAGACTCTTTGGCTTCTTAATCAAACGGATATAACGACCGCACCCGAAAGAGAAAAGCGGTTTAAAAACATCCTTTTTTCCAGAGAGGGTGTATTCGAAATAGGATTTTGCTTGGCGATAGTTCTCTCGGTAGAAATTGCCATTCTTATCTAAGACCTCGGCATAGTCATAGCCTATCTTTTCTCCCCTTTCCCCTTTTATCGTGATTTCAATAAAACCCGTAAATTCTTGTCCGAAGTCGACAATTGTTTCCCCATTTGGCGCCACGAACATTCTTTTTGGGCGGATGATCTCTTTTTCTCTTACGGGCAAGCCTTCTTGGGGGATGAGGTTCTTTTTCAAGCGGTGGATCTCTGCCTTTCCAAGATAAACTTTTTGAGCTGTTTTATCTTCGCTTTCCCCCAAGTAGATCCCCGCATCCTTGATGTAAGAGGAATAGACGTCCCAAGTGGCGTCGCTTTTTAAGATAATCCGTTCTTTCTCGTCTTCGCTTTTTATAAGTCTAAAGCGAAGGGCAGCCCCGTCTTTTTGATAGGGATAGGGGCGCCAGCCGAATTTTCTTGCCGCCCCATAGCCTTCCGAGAGAAGGAACGTTATTTCGTTTTTGCCTTCTTTGAGGAAAGAGGTCACTTCGTAGCATTGCACTTGAAGTCTATTGCGGTAGGAGGTGTAGCCTGGCATAAAGAGATCAGTCGTGATTCTTTGACCGTTGATAAAACATTGATAAAAGCCCATCGCCGTAGCTTCAAGAAAGAACTTATAGTCTCCCTTGTTTTTTAACTGAAAGCTTTTTTCGAAGGAAGGGACGGGAATGCGAGGGAATGATATCCAACTTGATTTTTCTAACATGCCTCCATTATTGCGGTTTCTTCTCATTTCGAAAAGCATTAAGGAACATTGCGGATTTTTCTATGGAAAAAGAGCAATAGAAAAGGGCATGAGGAGTTTGTTGCCCACTCTTTTTTGTTTTTTTCTCTTTCTCTGATTCTTATAATGGCCAACAAGGAGAAATGCGATGGAAAAAATTGATTTAGAGCGAGTCTATCCTTTTTTGAAAGGAGGGAGCCTAAAACCGCTTGTCATTGAAGAAATCTCCGATCAGCCGAACCACAAGTGGCTGCGCCCGGCGGTCATCGTCGTTCCTGGTGGGGCTTATGCCATGGTGAGCGAAAGGGAAGGAGCGGTAGTTGCTTCTCGTTTTCTCTCGGAAGGATTTCAAACCTTCGTTCTTACCTATTCGGTGGCTCGTGATGGCGCTTCTTATCCCGATCAGCTTGAGGAACTCTCCGCTGCTATAGATTATGTTAAAAAGAATGCCGAGCAATATCATGTGAATCCAAAGGAAATTTTTGCGATGGGCTTTTCCGCTGGCGGACATTTGGTCGCTAATCTCGCCATGGAAGCTCCTCGTCTAAAGAAGGAAAAAGGACTCGATTGCACTTTGTGCGCAATAGGGCTCGGCTATCCCGTAATTTCGAATCATTCAGGCATGGGTGAAATGAATTCTTACCGAAATATCGTTGAAGGCCATAGCGAAAAAGAAAAAGCGGAATTAAAAGAACGCCTTTCTTTGGAAGACAAGGTCAGAAACGACAATCCTCCCGCCTATATTTTCGCGACCGGAACCGATCAAGTCGTTCCAGTGGCGAATAGCATTGCCTATGCGTCTGCCCTTTGGAAGGCGGGCGTTGCTTGTGAACTCCATGTTTTTGCCAAAGGGGATCATGGCCTATCGACCGGCGATAAGGAGATTACGGATTTCCCTTGGTTTGGGGAGCATTCGGAAGGCGTCACCCATTGGGTGAAGGAATGCATCCTATTCTGGCGCTCTTTCGTCAAGGAAAAATTCTAAATATCTTTTTCAAATTACGTTCCTTCCTTCTTGCTATAATGTAAAGAGAGGGAACTTTTCTTTTTGGAGGAAGACATCATGCTTGAGATTATAACGCTCATTTTTGCTATTTTGGCCTTTCTTACGGCCTTCACCGTTCTTCTTGTTTTCTTAATAAAAAAACAAAAATCAATGGTAGAACCCGTTTTGATTGATTTATCTGAACTTCAAAATAATCAAATTCGTAACAGCGCCGAGATTAAAACAACCATTGAAAATCTAGAGAAGAACATTTCTTTGAGGATGGAAGGAGAAATGGAAGCGAAACTCCAAGCGCAATCCAATGCCTTGCTCAAGATGATGAAAGAAGAATCGGAGATAGACAACAAAAGATTGAGTGATTTCCAGCAAGTCGTGAATACCAATCTCAACAATCAAGTGAAGACCATGAATGAGACTATCGACCGTAGGATATCGGATATAACTTCCAAGACGAACGAGCAAATGGATGCGGTGAGGAAATCGATGAAGGATTTGGCCGATGCCGACACCAAGCGCCTTAACGACTTCCAAAGCACCATTAATAGCGCGCTTCTCCTTCAAATGAAGACCATGAATGAACGTATTGATCTTTCTATGAAAACCATTAATGATCGAGTGAATCAATCTCTTAACGATGGCTTCAAAGGAACCTCCGAATCGATGGTCAATCTTCAAAAACAACTTGGAATGGTCGAAGAGGCCCAAAAGAACATCAATAGCCTCCAAAACGAAATCACTTCTCTTAAAGACGTTCTTTCGAACAATCAAGAAAGAGGAAAATATGGAGAATTCCAATTGGAGCTCCTTTTGGAAAATCTTTTCGAAGGAAGCAAAGGTCTCCTTTATGACACACAATACGTTTTGGAAAAAGCGAAAGGCGACGAAAAAGAGCTTCGACCAGACGCCGTCATTTTCCTAGATGGCGAGGCCCATCACCAAATTATTTGCATTGATAGCAAATTCTCTCTTACCGGTTATGAGGATTTGTTCGATAGCAATGCCCACCTATCCGACGAAGAAATTGAAAAAGCGAAAAATGCCTTCAAAAACGCCACTAAATTAAGGATAGACGAGACTTCCAAATACATCATCAAAGGGAAAACGATTTCCAATGCCATCATGTTTATACCTAATGACGGCGTCTTCGCCTATATCCATAACGAATTCCCTGAACTCATCGACTACGCCAAAAGGAAAGCGGTCGTTCTTGTCTCTCCGACCATTTTGCAACCTCTTCTTGCTTCCTTCCGCGTCATTCAAATCGATGCCAAAAAGAGCAAAAACATCGCCAAAATCAATGAAGAACTCAATGCCCTTGGCAATGAATTTAGAAAGTTTGCTCCAAGATGGGAGGCTTTGAATAATAGCATTCAAGGGTTGGTGAAAAAATCTGGGCAATTCGATACCACGGTTGGGAAGATCGGAAAGAGATTCGATAGAGTCCAAAAAATCGACTTTGAACCGGAGGATGGAATTGATAAGGAACCGATTGATGCGGCTGGTGAATCCATAGGAATGAATGAGGAAGAGGAAGAATAATGGCCAAAAAAGTGAGCATCTATAATGTTGCTGAAGCGGCCCATGTCTCTCCGGCTACCGTGAGCTATGTCATCAATGGCAAGGGGAAAATAAGCGAAAAAACAAAAAAAGAAGTCATTAAGGCTATGAATGTCATGGGCTATATTCCCGATCATGCCGCCATCTCTTTGAGCACAGGCAAAAGCAAACTTATCGGACTTTCTCTTCCCTATGACGACGCTTCAAACGGCATGTCCTCCAATCCTTTTTACGCCGAATTCATAAGCTCCTTTTTAAAAGGCCTCTCTTTAGAAGGCTACGATTTGGTTATTGGCTCTTTAAAAAGCGAAAAAAGCCTTCTTTCTTGGCTTCAAAGCCACTCATTCGAAGGCCTTGTCTTATTCGGCCTTTATAGTGGAGCTAGCCTTTCCGCCTTACGGAAGATGGGCATTCCCTCCGTTCTTGTCGACGTCTATAACGAAGAAGCACATGGCTTTAATAACATCCGAGTGAATGACCTAGGCGGAGTTTATCTCGCGACAAGTTACCTGATTGAGAAAGGGCATCGGCATATCGCTTATGCTGAAGGCAGCTCCAAATCCCTCCTCAATCAAAAAAGATATGAAGGTTATTTGCAATCGCTCCGCTATCACAAGATTCCTTTTCGAGAGGATTTCGTCTTCCACACAAAGACCACCTTTGAAGACGGAACTCTTTTGGCGGATGCCTTATTGCCTCGTCTAGATGAGATTACAGCTGTGGTTTGCGATAGCGATATTGTGGCTATCGGCCTCATTCATCGCTTTCATGAGCTCAATATCGCAATACCCGATCGTTTAAGCGTTATTGGTTTCGACGATATTGCTTCGGCGAATTATATTTATCCAGGTCTTACCACCATTCGGCAGGATATTGGGGAAAAGGGTCGCTTTGCGGCCTCTTGCCTTATGAATGCCATCCAAGACAAAGAACAATCTCCGCGAACGGTTGTCATCGAACCAAAATTGATTGTCAGAAACTCCGTAAAATCATTGTGATTGAAAGGGCTTTCATTTAATTTTGTTAATTCTTTTCGTAATATAAATAACGTAGTTATTTAACATTGTTAACTTAGTTAAGCGGTTAACTATTCTTCTTTCTTTTAGAAAAACCTCGTTCATAATGATGGCTATAAGAGGATGTTCTCATGAGTAAAACGAAAAAGTTTTGTCCGCTTCTGGTTCTACCATTTTTGTCTTTCGGCTTATTTTCTTGCCAAAGCGAAGGCGAAAACGGAAAAAGTTCTGTAACTTCATCGGATTCCGGGAATTATTACAACGAACAAAATTTCGTTCAGTCGGACAAAGTGGTCGAGAAAACGAAACTCGTCACTTACGAGGGGCCTTCTATTTTAAAAAGTTCAGAAGACGTATCGATATCGGTGAATGGGAACAGTCTTTTCGTTTATGAAACCCGTGTGAATCACGCCCGCGTTTTCTCTTGGACCGATAGCCAAGACAAGACCTACGCCTCCATTTTTGATTTCGAGGGAAAGGTACACGTCGAGATAAAAATCAAGAAAGAAGGCATTACCGTTCATAAAGCGGTGGTGCGACCTCTTGTCTATGGCTATGCAGCAAGCGTTTCCGATAATGTGATTTCATTCGATCTCCAATATAACGGCAATTACATCGTTGAATATAATGATGATCCCAATACGGCGATCCATCTATTCGCCAACGGCATTGAAGAAGATCCAATCACCGAAGAAGAAGCGGCTAAAGATCCGAACATTCTTTATGTTGGCCCTGGCGCCTACAAAGCGGACGCTTTTCCATTAAAAAGCAATATGACGATTTATTTGGCTGGCGGCGCTTATGTCTATGGTCAATTCGGCGCCGAAGGGCTCCATGACATCACGATTCGGGGACGAGGCATCGTGAGTGGTTCCTTATATAAAAGAGGAACGAGCAGCGAATATACGATTCCGGTGGTCATGCGTCGCGTCAATAATCTCACCATCAAAGACGTGGCTTTCTTTGATCCTGCCGGTTGGACGTTGCATCTATGGAAATGCAAAAACGTTCTTGTTTCGAACGTGAAAATCATTTCGGCGAGAAGCAATGGCGATGGCATTTCCATTCAATCTTGCGAGGATGTCGAAGTCAGCGGCGGTTACGTTCGCACGTGGGACGACTCGGTTGTGGTTAAAAACGATGACAAAACGAGCACGGCGAATGTTCATGTACACGATGTAACCATTTGGACGGATTTAGCTCAATCAATGGAAGTCGGCTACGAAACCTATGGTCCGAAGATGGATAACATCATTTTCGAAAACATCACCGTCGTCCATAATTTCCATAAAGCGGTTATCAGTCTCCACAATTGCGACGATGCCAATATCACGAATGTCGTCTATCGCCACATCACTTTGGAAGACGGAGAGATGCTTGGCGACAATCGAGACGATGGCGAGAACGATTTCTTGCTTGATTTTACGATCGCTTATAACGCCGAATGGACGAAATCGAAAGATAAAAGAGGAAGCGTCGACGGAGTGACTGTGGAAGATGTCAAGGTCTATTCCATGTCCGATACGATCGGTGGCCGCATGCAAGGAGAGGATGATGTCTCCTCGATTAAAAACGTGAAAATAAAAGGCCTAGAAATCGAAGGGAAACAAGTCGATTCCAAAGAAAGCTTTGGGGCGGGACTGGTTACCAATGAGTATGTGAAAAACCTCAGTTTCGAGAAACTGGATAGTGTTCTTGGAGCTAGAATCACTCTTCCTTATCGCTACGAAGGGACTAAAGATGATGCGGAGGTGACCCAAAAGGTCACTCAGAACCAAGAGGGTCTTATCGTTCCCGCTTTCTCGCGCTTCGAAGGGGAACCATCATTCATCGGAGAAAAAGCGTCTCCTAAGACGGAAGCCATTTCAAGCGCTCATGGCGCTGGGATCAAAACGAATACGCCAGCCGACGATGGAACGGGTCCTTTCGTTTTGGAAGGGCACGACGCTTCCAAAGCTTTTGATGGCGATTCCAGCACTTCCTATCGAAGTGGCGCTTGGAAAGGGGAAACGGATGAGTTTGCGAGCATAACCTATGAATTCAGCGAGCCTCTATCCATCGGTACCATCCGAATCGTCGGGGAAAAAGACAACATCTACGCGCTTAATTACTCCATCCAAGTCTATGCCAGAAAGAGAAAATCTACCGGTGAAATGAATGAAAAATTCACTCGTCTTCTTTCCAAAGACGAATACGCGATGTCTCCATCGAGCGGAAATATCATCGATATCAATGTGAGCGCCCAAGAATTCCAAGGCATTCAACTTCGCCTTTATCGCACCGACGATATTGCAAGGGCCACTCATTATTCTATTAGCGAAATTGAATTCTATCCTCCTTCCCTCACCTTCATGAAATCGATTGTTGATTCGACCGAGCATAATGACGTCTATAACGTTCAAAAGGTAGTAGATGGCGACCCTACGGGGACGAGTTATTACGAATCTAAATCCTTACCAGCCCATATCGTCATCGACCTTGGCGATCTCTATAAGCTTCAAAAAGTCGTGCTTTCGGTTCCTCCCGCCCTTACTTGGGGAGCTCGAACGCAAAAGATCACTCTTCTAGCGAGCGATAGCGCCCTTGCCTATGATGCGAAGAAAACGGAATTTAAGGTCATAAAAGAAGAAACGCCCTACCTTTTCGATCCGACAACCGGAAACCGTAACATCATTGATCTTGATGGCACGGCATGTCGTTATCTCAAATTAGTCATAAGTTCCAACGACGCTAGCGGAAACTATGGAGCTCAACTTTCCGAAATTAGCGCCTATGGAGCCAAATAAATTGTGCATATCAAGAAAATAAGGAGGTTTTGCACATGAAAAAGAAAATATTCGTTATGAGCATGGCGTCGCTTTTATGCGCCTTGCCACTTGTCTCGTGCGGAGGGGATGCGCCAGTACCAAGCGCTTCTTCGAATCCGCCTTCTTCTAGTGATAGCGGCTTGAGTTCGGAAGTCCCCCCAGTAACGACGATGGAAGAATTTGTGAGCACGGTGGATCCGGATGCCGTTACTCGAGACTTTGACGATCGTTTCGATGTCGAAGTCGAGGATTTCTCTGGCGAAAACATTGCCGGAAAGACCACTGGCACGAAGAATAAGGGTTATTTGATGGTTAACATCGATAACAACCTTCCTTCTTTCCCGATGTCCAAAGACAAGCCAATCTATAAGCTTGCCAGCGGATCTTTCGAAGCGATGCATCTGGGGCAAAACGGCCTTGGCTTTAAGATGCGGGTGACTAAAGGCAGTATCAAGCTAAGCGATCTTGTGTTGGAACTTCGCGGCGACGATGCTTGGGATGATATCCAAATCGATTTGGGTGAATCCCTTAATAACGATGAAGAGCAAAATCCTGAACTCACTGATGAATTCCAAGATATTTTGGTCAATGCCGTCAATACTTTGGGCGAAGATGTCGCTTATAAAATGAAAAGCACTGGTGAAGAAGTTGGAACGACCGTTGGCCAAAAAGTCATCGCTTTCCATCTTCGCGCCAAAGAAAATGCCACAGTAAGCGCGCAAATCGAAATTGAAGATGTTTTCACCTATGTTGGAACGACTAGAACCGTTCTTGATGACTTCAACCGATCGAATCTCAATGCGCCAACTTTAAACGTTCCTGGCGCTTGGTGGGGTGGAGCAGAAGGAGGGTCGACGATCCTTGTTCGGAAAGGCATTACCCTTTCGAAGGATGAGGCGTATACGACCCCCAATTTAAGCGAGGAAGCTTCAAAGAAGAACCATATTGTCTATTCCTTGCAAGGCGATACGACTAACGCCAGCCTTACTATCACTTTAAGCGATGATAGCAAAATCACCAAGAACTGGTCGGAATTACTTGCCGATGGCGAGAAACATCTTGTCAACGCCGTTAACGGTGCATATGCGAATTATGTGATTGATTTAAGCGCTATTGCGGGTGAGAAGACCGTCAAAACCGTGGAAATCAAGAATGGCGGCGATAAGATGCTTTCCATTTCCAACGTCTTTATGACGAGCCTCGAAGTACCTACGCTAAACAAAGTCTTCCCACACCTTAACACTTCTGAAAGCGTGATCGTCGATAACTTCAACCGTGAAATCAATGGTTTGGATCGCGATTATGACAAGAGTCACGCTCTCCAAGCGAATATAGACTCCGGGATCGACTATACCCTTTCTTATAATGCCAATGGGAATGGTCAAGATATCGTTCTCGATGGAACCGATGTCTCTCTTCCGGCCACAACCGATTACTATAACCTCAAAACGAAAACTTCTCGCGATTGCACAGGCTACCAATATCTCGTCTTCGCCATCAAAGGGGAGGAAGGATATGACCTTAATAACTTCCGTTTTAAGACGGGCGAGTTGACTTCGGAACTCTATTTCAACCAAGCCTATGCCGCCGAAGGCGTTAAGACCTATGGCGATACGGAAACATCGAATCCATATGCCGATGTGAATGGTTACACATGGTATGTCGTTGACCTTGCTTATCACAAAGCTATGTCGCCAATCGCTAAAGTTGGGCAGGAAAAAGCTTCCACCGTCGATATTTATTACACCGGTTCGAAAGCCATCAAGATCGGAAGCATCTTTATGGCCAACGCCGAAGCGGTGCATGAAACCGCCAAAGTGTCATCCGAAGTGGAAGGTATAGATGTAGATACAAGCGGCTATCGTCATTTGGGCGCTTTCGAAAAGGTTTCATCTCGTTACTTTGGCTTCGAAGTGAAAGGAGATGGCCAGGCTACCATCGGCTCTTTCCGTTATGAATTTGATGGCAAATCCAACTGGTTCAAAGATGGGAAGGTTGTCGCTTATATGAATGGCCGTCGCGTGAAAGCGGACGAAATCCTGCCAACAGAAGTGACTACTGTTTGGATTGATTTTGAGGCTTCTGATACGCCTATGGATGGTACCAAGGTGGATTTTGCTTGCGGACTCGATGGCTTTAGCGGCCTCGCCAATGTTGGCAAACTTTATCTTGCCGAGGAACAATACCTTGAAAAGTTCGATGGCACAGACAAAGATGTGACCATTCCTGAGAAGTCTCAATATGCTTATGGCTTCGGCTTAGATTTCGTCAAGAAGAGCGATCGTCTCTATTTCCATTTGGCAGGGGATGGCAATAACAATCTCGCCGAGTTCCGTTTCCAATTCATGACAACGGGTAACGTCGATTTGGCGACTTTATTCCCGAATCACGAAGGCGAAGAGCACCTTTATCTTCGCAAAGTAAGCGATGGAAGCGAAATTAACGCAACCGACGCTCTCACGGTCGAAGGCATAGATGTCTATATGGATTTCAAAGAGAATGGGATCGATAAGGATGTTCTAACTGTCATCCATGCCCATTTCGGCGGAGCCAATGAAGTCGGTGGCAACTATAAGTTCACAAACTTCCAGTTTGGCTGGGATGAAATCCCATATTCGGTCGCCATGTCTAGCTACGTTGAATAAAAAAATATAGCTTTTTACCATCATTTTCCCTTGGGGATCACATTTCCCCAAGGGTGAGAGGAAAAGATATGAAAAAGAAAATCATCCTATTGAGCTCAGTTTTGTTTCTATGCAGTGCCTTAGCGAGTTGTGGCGGCAATAGCTCCAAGATCATCCTACGCATTGGTTTTTGGCCCCAAAGCGGCGAAGTCAAAGACGTCGCTATGTATCAAAAATGGGCGGCGGATTTCGAGAAAGATTTTCCTCAATATAGCATCAAGCCTGCTCCCTACGAATACAGTCCAGAGACGGTGGGGTCCAAGGCCCAAGGTGGACAATTGCCCGATGTTTTTCAAACATGGGTTACGGAGCCTGAAACCCTGAAGAATAGCGGTTTCATTCGCCCTATAACCAAAGCCCTCGAGGAAAGAGGGTGGGATAAGGTGATGGATCAAGGCATGAAAGAAGCTCTTACATTCGAAAACGAGATTTATGCCATACCGCGTGACGGCTATGGCCTTGGCCTTTTGATTAATAAGAGGATATTGGGCGAAAATGATCTTTTGCCTCAAAACGAAGATGGGACTTATTCCCTTTATAAAGAAGATGGGATGCCCGCTTATCCGACGACTTTCGAAGAAATATACGAGATGTCCAAAGCCATCAGCGAAAATGACAGCGCTTCTGGCTTCTTGATGTATACGACCAATAAGAACGGCGGTTGGGTTTTCTCTAACATCGCTTGGAACTTTGGCTCGACTTTGGAGAAGAAAGCGGATGGGAAGGTCGTTGCGGATTTTAATGAGGATTCAACCGTGAAAGCTTTAACTTGGCTTCAAAACATGGCCAAGGATGGCTGCCTTTTCCCAGGAAACGGCATCGTCTATAACGACTGGTATTCTAAAATCGGTTCCAAAGTGGCAATGGCAGTCGTTGGAAGCGACGTCTTGCAAGAAGCCAAACTTCAAGGGAAAGTCGATATGGGCGATTTAGCCTTTGTCCCTATGCCAACCGGCGATGGCACCCATCACTATTCTCTTTACGGGGGCACTCCTTTTGTGTTTAGCAAAAACACAAGCGACGAGAAAGTCGATGGCATTTTGGAATTCTTCAACTACATCGGCCGCTCCCCAGAAGTCAGCGACATTAATTTCGAAGCCAAGAAAACGGGTTATGAAACCGCCAAAGCGAAAGGGCAGCCAATTCTTCCTACCATTATGCCTTGGTCGGGGGAGGAATATCTTGCGAAAGCCAAAGCCCTTGAAGATTCTTATATCAATGTGAACATGGAAGATTACTCGCCTTTCTTCGATACCATTCAAGCAAACAAAAAGACGGAAGAGCCTTATTGCGCGCAAGACATGTATAAGGCACTCGACGAGGTCATTCAAGCTTTAATCGATAAACCTTTTACCGCTTCTCCGAAGGCCCTTCTGGAAACGGCAACAGCTTCCTTCCAAAAAACGCTTGACGCCTCTTTAGGACAATAACGTTATGAGACTTAAGAGCAAAGAACCTCACCGAAAACGGAATTGGAAGGCTCTTCTTAAAAGGAACTTTTTCGCTTGGGCGATTTTACTTCCGCCTTTGCTTCTGTTTTGCTTTTTCGTTTGGGTACCGATGGCTAGGAACATCCTCCTTTCTTTCCAAAAGGACTATAGCGATCCCTCTTTTGTCGGTTTCTCGAATTATGCCTCCGTATTCCAAGACGAATCCTTTTTGATGGCTTTGGGCAACACCTTCAAATATATCGCCTGGTCTTTGGTCATAGGGTATTTGGTGCCGGTTTTGCTGGGATTTTTGCTTTCTGAAATCGTCCATGCCAAAGGCTTTTTCCGCGTGGTTCTTTATTTGCCATGCATGATTAGCGGCATTGCGACGGTCTTTTTGTTTAAAAATATGTTCGGGGATGAGTCCACCTCGCTATTTAACGTCATTACCCTGGCTTTCGGAGGAGAGGCCCATTCTTGGCGAAGCGATACCAATCTCATCATCCCTCTTATCGTCTTGGCAATGACGTGGCGTGGCGCGGGATCGACCTCTCTTATCTATTTAAGCGCTTTCCAATCAATCGATAATTCCATGTACGAAGCGGCACGCATGGATGGCGCTAATTCCATCCAACGTTTTTGCCATGTCACCATCCCTGCTTTAAAAGGGACGCTTTTGACCCTCTTCGTTCTCCAAATCATTTCCGTTTTCCAAGTCTTCTACGAACCGATGATAATTGGACCGGATGGGGGACCTTTAAACGCTTCGATGTCTTTGATGCTTCAAAGCTATTTATATGCTTTTAGGAGCACAAGCCTTGGTTTCCAATATGGCAAAAGCGCCGCCACGGCGATGATTTTGAGCCTTATCATCATGGCTTTCACCGCTCTTTACTCGCTCCTTAAAAACTTGCTTCGTCAAGCGGAAGGAGGCAAATAACCATGAAATCGCTAAAGCAAAGGATTGCCTCTTACCACTTTCCGCGTCTTAGAGAAAAGCATGACGGCCTTTTGAATTTCAGCGACTACCGCTATACGCGACACAAGGTCGGTTACGGAATCATGATTGCGATCCTTCTTCTCTTTGTTTTCTTCGCCCTTTTCCCTATCGTTTATCTTTTTGCTAGTGCCATGAAATCGGTAAACGAGATTAATAGCAATCACTACACCTTTTTTCCTATAAACTGGGATTGGGGAAAACTACCGATTCTCTGGGAGAAAATTGATTTTGGAAGATATTATCTCAACACCCTTATCTATGTGGTCGGCGCCGTTTTATGCGCCGTCTTGTTCAATAGTCTTTTAGCCTATGCGATAGCGATTTTAAAACCCTTTGGATATCGGCTGATCGATAAGCTCATTTTCTTGGGCTACATGATTCCATCCATCCTTAATATCCTTCCACTTTTCAAACAAATCGTCGATTTTGGCTTTTTAAATGCCGATAACGAAAGTTATCTCCTTTATTTGCCTTTATGGTTAAGTTTTGGAGCAAACGCGTATTACTACATGTTGTTTAAGGATTATTTCGAAAGGCTTCCGAAATATCTTTTGGAGGCAGCCCGCATGGATGGGGCAAGCCAAGTGAAACTGTTCACTCGGGTTGTGCTTCCCTTGTCGCGGCCCATTATCGGTATTGTTGCCATCTTCGCTATGACGGCTTCCTATAGCGACTTTCTCCTCCCTTATCTTTGCCTTAATAGCGATGAGTTCCAAACCATTATGGTTGGGGTCTATAACCTCTCAGGGACCAATGTCCTCGATACTTCCGAATTCTTATTGCTTTTACTTATGTCGATCATTCCCCAAATCATCATTTTCCTCATTTTCCAACGTCAGATTATGGATGCTGGAGCCACCAAAGGCAGTAAGGAGTAATTTATGGCCAAAACTGGATATCGCTATTTGGAAATCGAGCCCTTTGGCTTAAGCGAAAAAGGTTTTCATAAAGAACGTAACCAAGTCTCGGAATCTCTTTTCTCTTTGGGAAACGAATATTCCGGCGTTCGTGGCTTTTTCGAAGAAGGCGTCTCTTTGCCAAGCCTCATTGGCACTTATTACAATGGCATCATCGAATATTCCTTGGAAGATACGCCGAATGCCTATAAAGGGATTGCCAAAAGAACCCATTTCACTATCAATAGTACCAACTATTTGAAAGTCACCATCGACATCGATGGCCAAAAAGTGGATCTCGGAAAGGAAGAAGCTATCGATTTTTATCGCCATCTGTCTTTTAAAAACGGTCTATACACCCGAAGCTTCAAAATCCAACGAGGCGAAAAGATCGTCTCCCTTTCTTTCGAGAGGCTTGTGGGGATGACTTCACCTCACCAAGCCATCCAAAGAATTCGCCTTTCCAGTTCGGATAAAACGCACGTTAAACTAAGCTTTCATTTGGATGGCACCATTCTCCATTGGGGAGAACATTGTTATTGGAAAAGAGGGAAGGAATTGGTCGATGATGGCGGATATGGCCTTTACCTCACAACGCCACGCACCCATCAAAGCCTTTTCACTTTCATGCTTTTGGAAAACGAAAAAAAGCCGGCAAAAGTGGCTTTAAACGAAAAAACAGTCGAAGTATGTTATGATTTTGAACTCGAAAAAGAAACAACCTTTACCCGTTTTGTGACCAATCTTGCCGATAAAAAAGACGATTCCCATTTCGAGACGCTTCGAAAGGAAGCGGAAGAAGAATGCCATTCCCTTATGGAAAAAGGCTTTGATGGGCTTTTAAAAGAAAACGAGGATTTCTTCGAAAAGGCTTATGAAAGAAGCGATATCGAGATTGATGGGGATAGTGCCAATCAACAAGGCATCCGTTTCTGCCTCTTCAATCTTCTTCAAGCTTATACTGGCATCGAAGAAGATGATAATATCGGTGCTAAGGGATTAACGGGTGAGGCCTATAGTGGCCACGCCTTCTGGGATAGCGAAACCTATTGCCTGCCTTTCTATCTGTTTTCCAACCAGCAAGCGGCCAAGGACCTTTTGATGTTCCGTTATCACACTCTCGATAAGGCCATATCTCGCGCAAAAGACCTTGACTGCGAAGGCGCTTGCTTCCCGATTGCAACCCGTAATGGCGAAGAAGCTTGTACCCTTTGGCAACACGCTTCCACCCAATTCCAACCGACGACGGGGGTTGGCTATGCCATATTTCACTATATGAATCTTTTCCATGACGTTGATTTCATGAAATGCTATGGCTTACGGATGCTTTTGGAAATAACCAAATTCCTCGCTAGCCGCGGCCAATGGAATAGCGACCATAGCCATTTCGGTTTTTATGGCGTTATGGGACCCGATGAATTCGAAGTGATGGTGAATCACAACACCTACACCAATTTCATGGCCAAAAAGATCATGCAGTATACCTTAGATACTTTGAAAGACCCTCTGTATCACGACGAAAGGCTATTAAAGGAATGCGGATATACGGAGAGATACATCGCTTCGATTCAAGAGAAAATAGACAAAATGCTCATTCTTTATGATCAGAAAACCAAGCTTTTCGAGCAACATAAGGGTTTCTATGATTTGCCTCATATCGATGTCGACAAGATTCCCGAAAGCGATTTCCCTCTCTATAGCCACTGGTCTTACGACCGGATCTATCGAAACGATATGATTAAACAACCCGATGTTTTGATGTTCCTCTTCCTTTATCCCCAAGATTTCTCGAAGGATGTTTTAGAAGCAAATTACGATTATTATGAGCCGCGTTGCATCCATGAATCCTCCCTTTCGCCTAGCGTTCATTCGATTTTGGCGGTGGAGCTCGGCAAGGAAAGCGAAGCGCTTCACTTTTTCGAGTTTGCCACCCGTTTGGATCTAGACGACTATAACCACAACACCTCTGAAGGTCTCCACATGACTTCTATCGCGGCCGCCTGGATGAATATCGTCTATGGATTCTTGGGGCTTCGAAGCGATAAGGAAACGCTTCGCGTCTCGCCTTTCCTTCCAAAGAATTGGAGCCATTATTCGGTTCGTCTTATCTATCATGGCTCGCGTCTTAAATTTGATGTCTACCCCAAGAAGGTTGCGATAGAGAATTTCGATGAAGAGACCACTATCATCTACAAGGATCGATTGCTTTTTTTGAAGAAAGGAGTGACTGAGATTTCATGAAGGGGATTACGAAATTTCGTTTTGAGAAAGAAAACTACCTTTCCGAAGGAACAGCCTTTTTGCTCACCAATGGACATGTGGGATACCGAGGGACCTATGAGGAGTATGGCAAAGAGAAGAACGTCGCTTTGAATATCGTCGGGGTTTACGACCAATATGAAGGGAAGTGGCGGGAGTCGGTCAACCTCCCTAATCCTTTCTTGCTTCGCCTCTTCTATAAAGGGGAAGAGATTTCTTTAAGAACGAAGAAGCCCCTCCATCACAAAGTGTCTTTGGATTTTGAGAAAGCGTTATGGAAGAGGGAAACGGAATTCGCTCCCTTCATCCTAAAAAGCACGCGTTTCGTTTCGGTTTCCGACAAAACCCTTCTTGGCGAAAAGATCGTAGTGGAGGCCAAAAGAGACCTCGCGCTCGATTTGTTTTATGGGTTAGATCGTGACATCTATGATATCAACGGTCCCCATTTTAAAGAAAAGACTTTCCAAAATGAGAATGGGGTTGTTTCTTTTTTTGGGGAAACCAATGAAGGCACGCTTTTGAGAATGGAGGCTTCTTATTCGCTTGATGGCAAAAAAGGGAAAGCTCTCGATTGTCTGACGTTCAAAGAAACGATTAACTTGGAAAAAGGAAAGAAAGCTACTCTTTACATCTTGGCGAACGTTCTCGAGAAAAACGAAAAAAAGCCTGCGAAAGTCTTCTATTCTTTAAAGAAACGCTATGAAAGGGAACTGAAGCTTCATTCCATCTCCTTTTTCCAAAGATACATGGATTCCTTGCCGAAGATTCGTGGCGAAGGCTCTTGCGTCCCCCTTCCTTACGATATTTTCGAGCTTGTTATGCTGGGGGATAGCACCTATGCGAGAAGCATTCCGGCTAGAGGTGCTAGTGGCCAAACATATAAGGGCGCCATTTTTTGGGATAGCGAGATTTTTATGCTTCCTTTCTATGCCCTTACCGATCCCTCTACGGCTCATTCGCTTCTAAGCTACCGCATCAAGACTCTTGCTGGCGCCAAAAAGAAAGCGAAGGAATTTGGCTATAAAGGCGCTTTCTATGCGTGGGAGAGTCAAGAAGACGGCATTGAAAGATGTAGCAAATTTAACGTGACCGACCCCATTACCGGCGAAAAGATCCGCACATATTTCAATGAAAAGCAAATCCATATTTCTGCGGATATCGCTTATGCTCTCGATCGTTATATCCGCCTTTCTGGCGATAAGAAAATCCTTGAAGAAGGCGGGAAAGAACTATTAAAAGAAGTCGCCGATTTCTATTTAAGCTATGCGACAAGGGAAAAAGATGGGCTTTGGCACTTAAAAGACGTCATCGGCCCCGATGAGTACCATGAGCGCGTTGACGACAATGCTTTCACGAATTACATGGCCGCCCATGCCCTTTCTTTGGCGATCCGCTATAAAGCCAGGGAAGATGTCGCAAGCTACGAGCGCTTTCTTTCGAAGCTTTATTTGCCTAAACCTAACGCAAACGGGGTCATCGAACAGTTTGAAGGCTATTTCAAAAAAGAAGACGTTAGTCTTTCTGAACTTCGCTCTAGACTTCGCGATCCCCGCGATTATTGGGGTGGCCCGAAAGGGATAGCAACCCCAACCCAGGTGATTAAACAAGCGGATGTCGTTGCTCTATTAGCCCTGCTTCCCGATCTTTTCCCTCTTTCGGTAAAGAAAGCAAATTATCTTTATTACTTTCCAAGGACCGAACATGGAAGCAGTTTGAGCGCTTCCATGTATGCCTTGCTAGGGAGCGAAATAGGGGAGCTTGAAACCGCTTATGACTTCTTCTCAAAAAGTGCTTCAACGGATTTGGTTAAACCCAAAAAAGAATTCGCCGGTGGCGTCTATATCGGCGGTTCCCATGTGGCAAGCTATGGAGGGACTTATCTCTCCCTTGTTTATGGCTTTGCCGGACTTTCTCTTAGCAAAAATGGGAAAATAGCCTTCTTTCCCCATCTTCCGAAAGAAATATCTTCGCTTTCGATCCCTTATTTCGAGAAAGGGAAGAAGAAGGTCGTAACAATCAAGAGGGGTGGCAGCATCCTAATGGAGGAAAAATAAATGGTTAAAGGCGTGATTTTTGATTTGGATGGCGTGCTTCTAAGCACGGACCGATTCCATTTTGCCGCTTGGAAGAAACTTGCGGATAAAGAAGATATTCCCTTTGACGAAAAGGTCAATGACAGACTCCGTGGCATTTCTCGGATGGATTCTTTGAATATCATTCTCGAAAAGGCCTCGAAGACTTATACCGAAAAAGAGAAAATCCACATGGCGGAAGAGAAAAACGAAACCTATCGGGAACTTCTTAAGACCTTAAAGCCAGAGGATGTCCACCCAAGCGTTCGAGAAACCCTTTTGAAGCTCCATCAAGAAGGAAAGCTTTTAGCGGTTGGCAGCAGCAGCAAGAACGCCCCTTTCATTTTAAAGCAAGTCGGATTGACTTCTTTTTTTGACGCCATCATCGATGGGAGCATGATCGAGCGTTCAAAACCTGATCCCGAAGTCTTTCTTAAGGCGGCCGCCTCCCTTAACGTGAATCCAAGCGAAGCGGTGGTGATTGAAGACGCTTTCGCGGGGATTAGCGCTGCCAAAGCCGGCTCCTTTTTGGCGATTGGCATCGGAGAAGCCAAAAAAGACGAGGAATGCGACTATGTCATCGACTCTTTGGATGAGCTTCCTTCCCTCCTAAAGAAGATAGAAGAGCCACGCATTCGCTTGGAGCATCTCTATAAAACTTATCCTAATGGCGTTGCCGCCACGAAAGATTTCAATCTCGATATCTACGATCGCGATTTTGTGGTGTTCGTCGGTCCTTCTGGGTGCGGCAAAAGTACGGTTCTTCGGATGATTGCAGGACTCGAAGACGTTACGGAAGGAAAAATAATCATCGATGGAGAAGATGTCACCGACAAAGATAGCCGGGAGAGGAATCTGGCGATGGTCTTCCAGAACTATGCCCTTTATCCCCATTTGTCCGTTCGTAAGAATATAGCGTTCCCGCTTGATCTCGAGAATGTTCCTTTTTCGAGATTCTTCGATTTCAAATACCGCAAAGAACGAAAGAAAGAAATCGATGAACGTGTGGAAGCGGCCGCAAAAATCATCGGACTAAGCGAATATTTGGATCGGAAACCTGCCAATCTCAGTGGCGGTCAAAGGCAAAGGGTTGCCTTAGGGAGAGCGATTGTCCGTAATCCGAAAGCCTTCCTCCTTGATGAACCGCTTAGCAACCTCGACGCCAAGATGCGTGTGAGCATGCGAAGCGAAATCTCGCGCCTTCATGATAAGCTCAAAGCCATTTTCATTTACGTGACCCATGATCAAACGGAAGCTATGACAATGGGTTCGAGAATCGCCGTCCTTAAGGATGGGGTCATTCAGCAAGTGGGGACGCCAGAAGACGTTTTCTTGAATCCCGCCAATAAGTTTGTGGCTGGCTTTATCGGCATGCCACAGATGAATTTTTTCGATTGCACCCTCTCTTATCGAGATGGTCAATATTTCGCGACTTTGGTTGGCGAAGAAACGTCTCTCCCCTTGCCGAAAAAGCGTGTTCACGACTTAGAGCCGGGTCTTTTGGGGAAAATCATTACCATTGGCGTGCGTTCTCGTAGCGTCTTGCTTCCCGATGATGCTCGCTTCGATCCGTCTTTATCCCATAAGGCGGTTGTCGCTTTGTCGGAAGGGCTTGGGGAGGAAAGCCTTCTTTATCTATCGAGCCCTTTAAAGAAAGAAGATATCCTCGTTACTTCCAATGGCATTGGGAAATACCATAAAGGAGAGGATATTCGTTTCTTCCTTCATCTAGAAAACGTTTGCTTGTTCTCTAAAGAGGAAGGGGAGGCAAGCCTCTTAAAGTAAAGCGAAAACAATGTCTCTTCATCCATGAGGCATGGCTTTTCGCGTCTTTTTAATCGATGATTCAAATATCCACTTTTTGGAAAGCTTTTTTCGCTTCCAAGAGAGCTAAGAAAGTAAACAAAGAGAAAAGAGCGATCCCAACAAGCAAGATACCAAGCTGAGTCCATAGAGCGATACCTTCGAATGTGTTTATGAAGGCTGCCGCATTCGGAACGGCCATAAAGACGGTCATGATGACGCCCATTAAAACCATCGTCGCTAAGTCCCCGATGATAAAGGGGAGGGAGTTCTTCCCTTCGGGCTTTTTATAAAACCAAGGAAGGACGATGAGATTGAAGATTCCAAAAAGGAAGAAGACGAAACCAAACATGGCGATGTTTACGCCTAATTCCGGATATTCGACCATTTCTTTGTCAAGAGTGATAAAGAACGTTCGTAGGATGCCAAAGGGAATGGAAATGAGGATCGTCAACAGCTCTAAAAAAGAAAGAAGAAGCGTTTTTCCTTTGACGACATCCCCTTTCCGGATTGGCAAGGTGCTGGTGTAAAGGATGTCACGATTCGCCGCTCCTAAGGCGAAGATGACCGTCAAACCTGCTAAAGGATAAAAGAAGGAAACAAGGCTTGGCCAAGAGGGAATCATGATGGTGATGGATAAAAAGACGAAAATCCATGTTTGAATGGGCACGCAAAGCCTTAGCTCTTTATAAAGGAGATTCTTCATTGTTTTGTCCTCTTTCCTCGGCAATCATGATTTCTTCCAAGGTTGGTTTTCGAATGGTGTCGTCGGCAAAAAGCGTTTCTTTCTCTTTTTTGGAAATCCCTTCGAAGGAGTTCGCCTCTTTCTTGATGAAATGAAGCATGGCTTCTTCTTTTGCTATCGAAAGCCTTTCTCCGCTTACGCAAATATAATCTTCCTTGAAGGAAGATAAGCTTTTCGAGGCCAAAAGAGATCCTTTTTTGATGTAGACGATTTGATTGGCGCATTTCTCGAGATCGCTAATGACGTGGGTGCTAAAAAGAATGGCGGTCTCTTTCTTCTTGGCGATGGCTTTTAGGATGTCTAAAAGTTCGTCCCGACTCACGGGATCAAGGCCGCTCGTTGGCTCATCGAGGAGCAAAAGTTCCGCTTCGTGGGACAAAGCTAGTGCCAAACCGTATTTGACTTTCATGCCATTCGAAAGCTCTTTTATTCTTTTGTTCTCGTCTATTTCAAAGAATCCAAGCCATTTTCGATAGAGCGTCTCGTCCCATTTTGCATAGAAGCGGCGTGTGACTTCTGTCAACGTTTTAACTTTTTGCGTCGGATAGAAATCGATGCCTCCGAAAAGAAGGCTCATTTTCTCTTTCGTCTCTTCTTCTTGGCTTTCGATCTTTTTGCCATCGAAGAGAATGGTTCCAGCGTCTTTTTTGATAAGGCCCGCTATCGCTTTGATGGTGGTTGTTTTGCCTGCGCCATTCCTGCCGATAAAACCGGTAATCTCTCCTTTTTTCATTGTGAAAGAGATGTCTTTCAAAGAAAAGGTCGGATAGGATTTCGAAAGGTTATGAATCTCTAAGAGGCTCATCGCTAGAAACCCTCCTTTTCAAGCAAAGAGGTTACGAAATCGCTTTTGAGGATGGCGATTCCCTTTTTCTTATCGGCCATAAGAATCAAAGTATCGCCTTCTTTGATATCAAAAAGAGCCCGGACGTCCGCGGGTATAACGATTTGGCCTTTGGATCCTACTACGGCAGTTCCAATTGTCTTATCTTTCATACAATTCCTACTTTCTAGACTTAGTATAAAAGAGAGATGCCACAAGCAAAAGAAAAATGGGCTTTCGCCCATCTTTTAATGACTGTCGCTTAATGTTAAGAGGCTTCGGCAAGGAACCATCGCGTGGTCTTCCCCATGAAGTTCCTCGAGGCGTATGACGGTGATCGCTCCAACAGGTTCTCCTCCTGCGCTTTTGACGAGTTGCGTCAAAGCCGCAAAAGTGCCACCCGTAGCCAATAAATCATCGACGAGCAGGACGCGGTCGCCGACTTTGAAGGAGTTGGCTGGCACTTCCATCGTGGCGGTGCCATATTCGAGTTGGTAGCTTACTTTGATGGTGATGCCAGGGAGCTTTCCCGCCTTTCTCGCCATCACAAAACCAATCCCCATTTCGTATGCTAAAGTGGCGCCGAATAGGAAACCTCTTGATTCCGCCCCGACAATGACAGTCGGCTTGAATTCTTCTGCTAATTTTTTAAGCTCTTGGATGCAGTAGTGGAAAGCTTCCGGATTCCTCAAAAGAGGGGAAATGTCTTTGAAAGAAATCCCTTTTTTGGGGAAATCGGGAGTGACGCCGATAAAACGCTCTAAATCCATGATGTGTACCTCCCCATCATTATAGGAAAGGGCACTACTTAAAAACACGAAAAAGAGAAGGATGAAACCGCTATCTTTAAGTACGCGAGAAAAGGTCCCTCTTCTGGATATTGGATAAATCAGTGACCTCTAGAATGATTTTTTTGGATGTTTCCAGATCTGCCGAATCTAAGTCATCAACCATGACGACATTTAAACCGGCTCGATAAGCGCTTTCGATGCCATTTGGCGAATCTTCAAATACCAAAACCTCGCTCCTTTTTAAACGACTGATTTCCAAAGCTTTTAAGTAGACATCTGGATATGGTTTCCCTTTTTTGACTTCTTTGGCGCTAAGCACGTCATCGATATACGAATCGATATGCCGTTTTTTTAGCTCATAGGAAATTGTCGATTTTGGTGAACTAGAGACAATATAAGCAAGAATTGCGTTGTTTTTAAGATATTTCAAAAATGAAAGAGCGCCTTTCTTTAAAGGTATTTCGTGAGTGCGAAGATAGGCTGACATGAGTTCCTTTCGTCGAGCGCGGACTTTTTCATAGGGAAAGGGCTCTTGAAAGAAAGAGGACATGATTTTTTCTCCGATGGCGGCATCGCAACTACGAAGTTTTAAAAGAATCTCTTTCGGGGCCTCATAGCCGAACTCTTTGAATGCTTCCTTCCAGAAGCGTTGATAGAGGATTTCGCTATCAAGGAGAACCCCATCGAAATCGAGAAAAACGGCTTTTATGGGTTTTGGGAGCAAGGGGAGCGAATTTGGGTAAGCCATAGAAGATGTTGTCCTTACTTTTCAAAGAAATTATAGTAAGAAACGAAAGAGGGAAAACGATGTTTTTGGATGAAACGCCTTACGAGTCTCTTTGGGAACGGTATGAAAGGAAAGATCTTCCTTTGGATCTCTCCGATTTTTGCTTTTATTTTTCGGAGGTTGGAAATGATGGGCATTTGGGTTTCTTCTTGGATGCTTCAAAGAAAAACATCCTTGAACGTGTTCTTTTAAACCTCCGAAAATACTTGACTGAAGAAATGGAGAAGAACCTTTTGGATGCAAAAGAGAAATGGGATAAGCTCGCTCTCTCTTCCTCTAAAATCACAAAGAAGGAAAAAGAAGCTCTTGAGGAAACGAGTCCTTTTCGAAAAGAGGACGAGTTCTTCAGCGAACACGAACTCGACCTCATTGGTTTGCTTAATAACGAAGCGAATAAGCTTTTCAAAGAGAAGGCTTAGCGTTTCTTTTCTTCTTTTCTCTTATCGTTAATATCATTCATCACCTTTTCGTCGATGAGAGTGATGTTATTTTCTTTGGCGTATTTGATGCAACCCGAAAGGACCGTCTTTAAAAATACGCGAGGTACCCGAACGAGCTTTTTGCATGCGTCATCGGTAAATTTAATTCCGGGATCCATTCTGTTAGCGGCATATTTCACGCTCGTTAGATCCGCTTCTTTGCCGGCAGGTATCGGCATGGCTATTGGCCGTCTAAAACGGCTATACCAGAAATTGGTGCTATCGCGATAGCCATAATCGACAGGAACTTTGGGGAAGCTCTTCGCTTTGACGCCATTGACGATGGCATCGTAGTATTTTGGCTTCATGAGGATTTTGTCTATTTTCAAGATGAAGTGGCAACCGAATTTGGAAGTGACGCCATTGAAATTGCGATAAGGTCCTTCGATTCCGTCGAGTTGTCCCACTTTCGCTTTGTCTTCAAACGCCTTTTCTAAGCTATCGTCCCAAGAACATTCGAATACTTGATAAGCCTTCTTTAAAACAAGAGGGCGCGTGCCTTCCACTTGCCCTTTTTCAAACTCAAATGGGCAATCTTTCATTTTCTCTTTCGAGGTTTCTCCTGGAAAACCAAGACGGACCGTTTCCTTGAAATCCTTTTTGTCATCTTCGAGGAAATTCAAAGCGCATACACCTCGTTTCAAGAGGTTTTGGGCGGTGTTGGAGCTATTTCGGCATTCCAAAATCATCGCGTAATAGTTTTTTCCTGCTATGTAGTAGGGGAAACACAAAGAATAGGCTCCTAATGTCGTTTTTCCTTCGTCATCCAAGGTGCTAATAAGCACTGTTGGCATCGGGAAATAGGCGGATGTTTGATAAAAATTATCGACAATTCGTAAGTCTTTGAAACTACTCATTGGCACTCCTTTTTTCTTTACGCTAACTATAGCACTTCTCTTTCCTATTTAGCCAAAATTTACGAGATATTGTGGTATTTAAGATCTATCTATGCTTTTGAAATGTGAAGATGATTGTCACTATTTGAGCATTTGTATTGCGGAAACTTCTTTCTAGACTATACTCAAAAATAGATGAGGTTTTTTGTATGGTGACGCAAAAAAACATCGCTGATGAGCTTGGCTTAAGCGTCGCGGCAGTTAGCAAAGCCCTTAGCGATTCGAGCGACGTTAGCGATGAAGTCAAGACGAAAGTAAAAGAAGTAGCAGCGCGACTTGGCTATGTCCCTAATGCTACCGCGAGAGCGCTTCGATCCCATAAAAGCAAGTTGATTGGCTTACTTTATAGCGGCATCGAGAAAGCGGGCCTTTCCCATGAATTCTTTTCATATGTTATGGACTCCTTCCGCAAAGAAGCCGAAAAAGAAGGCTACAGTGTTATTTTCCTCCAAGAAACGCCTTCCATGGATTATCTCGATATGGTCCATTATTGGGATATGGATGCTGTTGCCGTCCTCTATTGCGATTTTGCTCGTCCAAGCGTCAAACGGCTTATCGCTTCGGATATTCCAATGGTCGTTTTGAATTTTCATTTCAGTGGCAAGATTTCTGTCCAAAGCAATAGCTACTATGGCGAAAAGGATCTGATCCAACGACTTTATCGTGGGGGGTATCGCAAGTTTGCTCTTATCGAGGGAGAAGGCGGAGCAAGAGCCCCCGTCTTCAAAGAAAGAGTCTACGCTTATTACGCCACTTTAAAGGAACTCGGCTTATCTTCTTGCGGTGAAGAGACTTGCAAGGCCTACGATCCGATGACTTCTTTGGTAGCGACCAAAAAGATTCTTGAAAGAACGAAGCCGGATGTTCTTGTTTATACGGATGACGTATGTGCACTTAGTGGCATCATCCATCTTAAGACCATGGGCATCACCCCCAAGAAGGACATCGGCGTAGTGGGATTTGGGGGAATGCGGATGTCAAGGCTTTCAGACCCAGTTCTTACGAGCTATGTTCTCGCTCAAGATAGCCTAGGTATTACCGCGGCGGCCGAACTTATCAAATGGCTCAAGAATCCGAATTCCTACCTCCCGAAGCGACTCTTTATAGATGGGGCTTTCCAAGAAGGGGATACCGCAAGAACCGATTGAAAGAAGATTCGGAGAGGCGCCTCCTCTCTTTTAAAACACAAAAGAGGGGGATTTTGCAAAGATATTACGTTTTCGTTTGCATTCTCCCTATGTTTCGAGAAGGCTTTTTATCGAATCCTTTATAGAACGTCTTCAAAACAAAGGATTTGGCATATAAAGGCAATGAAAAAGACGCCCAAAGATCGAAGAGCGTCTTAATAACATTATATGTGGAAGAGAAGATCGCCATAAGTTGGCACTGGCCAAAGGCGTTTCGGCACAAGAAGCTCAGCCCTATCGATAGGAGCGCGGAGTTCTGCCATTGCTTCCTTTAAGGAGACGCTAGCGAAAAAGGCTTTCTCTTTTTCGTTTCTCTTCTCTTTCGAATCCGAAAGCAAGAGGGCGTCTAATTTGTCTAATGCTTTGCACGTTTCTTCGAGGGTTTTCATTAAACAGGCCATTATTTTTTCCAAGGGCTCGAAGCTCTCCCCTAAGAGTTGCCTCTCTTCAAGTCTTTCTTTGAGGGCCTCGTGAATAGATGGAAGATAAAGCTTATGGGCCATTCGCGACATGGTTTTTGCCTCGATAATGGCTTTGCTATGATAATCCTGATATTTGATGGCGATGCGGGATTCGATTTCCATTTCGGAGAGGATGCCACTTCGTGTGAGAAGCTCGCGATTCTCTTTCCGGTTTAGCGATTCGATCGCTTCGGGAGTGGTCTTGAGATTGGCCAGGCCACGCTTCTTGGCTTCGAGTTCCCATTCTTTGGAATAGCCATTGCCATTGAAGATGATCCTTTCATGCTCTTTGACGGTCTTTTTGACCCAGTCCCAGGCCGCTTTCTCTTTGTTGGAGGCTTTTTCTAAGATGTCACTGAGCTCGTTTAGGACGCTCCCTAGAATCACATTGAGGTAGGTGTTTGGCTCAGCGATATTCTGTTCGCTACCTACCATTCTGAATTCGAAGCGGTTCCCCGTAAAAGCGAAGGGAGATGTCCTATTCCTATCGGCATCGTCTTTTTGGAAGGAGGGAAGGCGACGGCTGGTGCTCAAGGTGGCTTTCTCTTTCTTGGAAGAGTAGGCCTTGTTATCGAGCAAAGATTTCAAGATGCCATAAAGGTTTTCGCCGAGATAGACGCTTAAAATGGCGGGAGGGGCTTCGTTGGCGCCTAGGCGGAAGTCGTTGCCATAGCTGGCTACGCTTTCGCGAAGCAAATCGGCGTGTTCGTCGACGCCTTTTAAGACGGCGCTTAAGAAAACGAGGAAGCGAAGGTTTTTTTCTGGCTCCTTGCCTGGGCTAAAAAGATTAAGGCCTTCGCTTGTGCCAACGGACCAATTGTTGTGTTTGCCAGAGCCGTTTATACCTTCGAAAGGCTTCTCTCCCAAAAGGCAAATCATGCCATGGTGCTTGGCGATTCTTTTCAGTAGACGCATGACGAGTTGGTTTTGGTCGGCCGTTAAGGAGCTTGGCGCATAGATGCAAGCGAGCTCATGTTGGCTTGGCGCGACTTCGTTGTGCTCCGTCTTTGCCGGAATCCCTAGCTTCCATAAGGCATCATTCACTTCCTTCATGTAGGAGGAGATCTTTTCGCGGATAGGTCCGAAATAATGGTCGTCCAACTCTTGCCCTTTGGGAGCGGCTGCACCAAAAAGGGTGCGACCTGTATAGACGAGATCTTTTCTCTTTAGGAAGTCTTCGGTTTCCAGAAGGAAATATTCTTGCTCGGCGCCGGCATAACTATAAACTCGTTTAGGCGCTTCTAAGCCAATAAGGGGAAGTAAGCGGATGACCGCTTCATTCAGATAATCCTCGCTTCTTAAGAGAGGCGTTTTGCCGTCGAGCGCTTCGCCATTAAAGCTGCAAAAAGCGGTCGGTATATAAAGGACGGCCCCTTCTTCGTCGCTTAGGACGAAAGCAGGGCTTGCCGGATCCCAAACGGTATATCCACGGGCTTCGAAGGTGGCTCGTAAACCGCCTGAAGGAAAACTGGAGGCGTCTGGTTCTCCTTTGATGAGCTCGTTGCCTTTGAAATCGTACAGGATCTCGCCTTTTTCGTTTGGCTTTCCGACGAAGGCATCGTGTTTTTCAGCGGTTTTGCCATTGAGCGGTTGAAACCAATGGGTGTAGTGGGTCGCGCCTTTCGAAAGAGCCCAGTTCAGCATGCCTTTTGCCACCTCATCAGCGTATAAGGGATTCAACTCTTTGCGGTTTTCAACCGCTTTCTCAAGAGCTTCATAGGCCTCTTTCGAGAGATATTCCTTCCTTGCTTTGTCATTAAAAACATCGATTCCGAATTGCTCTTTGAAAGCGTTTTTGTCTCTATTCATAGATGGGTTCCTTTCAAATGGAGGCTATGTCTTAGGAAGTCTTCTTCCTATGGTTCTTTATTTTCGCTCAATCCTCTCTTTTTTCCATCATTAAAGCGCTTTCCCAAGAATAATTTTTTCGCTCCTCGTAAAAATGCATCCCAAAAAGAAGCGTTTCGTTAGATAATGGGTGCATGGACAAAAAAATACATCTCGACATTCTTTCTCACGCCGACATGGCGGAAGCACAAGGCGTTCTTAGCGTCTATCGCGAACAAACGCGAATCTTGGAAAAGTATGGAAAAGAAGACTTCGAGCTTTCCTATAACAAGCTTTTCGGAAAGTACGATCTTTACCATATCCATTCCGTGAATCCTTCCTTCTATTTCTTCACGCTCAAAAAAAGGAAACCGACCATTGTTTTCGTTCATTTCTTACCGGATACGCTCGATGGCTCGGTGAAGCTTCCAAAGTTCGCTTTCAAAGCGTTCAAGTGGTACGTCACTTCCTTTTACAAGAAGGCGAAAGAAATCGTGGTGGTGAACCCCTCTTTCAAAAAAGAACTCGCCCGTTTTGGAATCAACGAGGAAAAGATAACCTATATCCCGAACTTTGTTAGCCGTAGCTCTTTCTTTGAAAAAACAAAAGAGGAAAAGATTGCTCTTAAGAAGGAATATGGCTTTCCTTTGGATAAGAAAACCGTTATTGCGGTGGGACAAGTGCAAACGAGAAAAGGCGTTCTTGATTTCATTCGTACGGCCGAGCGGTGCCCGGACCTTCATTTCGTTTGGGCGGGCGGATTCTCTTTTAAAGGCATTACCGATGGCTACAAAGAGCTTAAAGCCGAGATGGAGAAGGAGCGGCCAAACGTGAAATTCTTAGGCATTCAGCCTCGGGAGAAGATGAACGATCTTTATAATGCCGCCGATATCTTCTTCTTGCCTTCTTATAACGAACTCTTCCCCATGGCTCTTTTAGAGGCATGTAACTCTGGCCTCCCTTATCTTGTTCGCGATTTAGATCTTTATAAAGACATTCTTTTAGGCGACTATCTTCGGGCGAAAGACGTTATGGGCTTTGAAACATTGCTTCATAAACTCGCCAAGGAGGAGTCCTTTTACGAAGAAGCGAAGCGCTATTCAAAAGCCATCGCGGATACTTATACCGAGGAAAAGAACTACCTTCTTTGGAAAGATTTCTACACCAAGGTTTTTGAGAAGTACCGCCAAAAGAAATAGATTGCTTTAAGATGCGGCAAGGCCTCCAAAGGGGAGGCGCCTTCTTTTCGCTATTTGCTTTCTAGGGATTTCTAGAACGATCTTATCTAAAAAAAGAAAATTCGAAAATCTTTGCAAATCATAGACATATTAATGTAAACGTCTAAAATGCAACGTTAGTAAATGGATTTTTGGTCAAAACTATGTTACAAATACTAGCGATTTAGGAACTCTCAAAGGAGAAAAAATGAAAAAAACTGGCAAACTTGGCTTTTTAGTATTGAATAGCATTGCTATCGCCGCTCTCGCTTCATGCCGCAAAGAGGGCGTGGATACGACGGTTTCCAAAATCAAAATCGTCGATGGCTCCATTGCTAAAAGCTACTATTTGGATAGCACGCCCGATTATTCGAAACTCAAAGTCGATACTTTCAATAAAGACGATGAGAAGATCGGAACGCTCAAAGTGAGCGAGAATGAAGCCGCTTTCACGTATACGGAAATCGATACCTCGTCTCTAGGCGAAGGAAAGGTTTTCACCATAACCTATAAAGTGGATGATCTTTCTTTTAGTGACACTTTGACCTATGCCGTCATCGATCACGATTACACCTTAACTGGATGGGCGGAGAATGCGAATTATACGCAATCGATAAGCGCCTTGGTGAACGATAAGCTTTCGGAAAGCGAAGACAACTTGGAAACCGGATTCTTAAAAAAGGGAAAATATTATATTGGCAATCAAAACGCCGCCAATCTTCTTCCGGAAATCAATGCCCTTGATGAAGAGCTTCGTCCTGTGAAAATCGACACGATTCCCTCTGGCGCGTCGATGAAGCTTTTTAAAGAAGGGGAGAAGACGGAATTAAATTCTTCCGATTATATCGAGAACGTCTCTACTTTCTTGAAGGATGGAATGCTTAAATTCAAAGAGGAAATAACGGGCGCTTTCGATGTCGTGCTTCACTATGAAGACATGAAAGACATTACCTACAAAGTGAATGTCGTTAATGCCTATAACGTCTCGAAAGGGACGGATCTTTATGCCCTTTCGAGTTGCATGACTCGCAATACCGACTGGCCTTATAGCAGTAACTACGCTTCCCTTAATGTCGCGCTAAGGGAATTCAAAACGAAACTTGGCTTGCCTGACGTTTCGTCTTTGGTCTTCCAAAACGACATCACGATGAATAAGAGCGACCTCCCCGAAGCTTATATTTGGGGCGATGATGCGACTTCAGAGGCGGTAAAAGGAAGCTTCAAGGATTGGGTCCGTATGATTGACTATACTTTCCAAGACGAAGGCGAAGCGGTCATCTATGGCAATTCCCATCGTCTTTCCATTAACGACAAAACCGATGATCCCGAGGCTTTCCCATATATTCTGACGGAAAGCACCGAAGGCGCTGCCCAAGATGTGAATGAGCCTATTTCTACTCATTCGAACTTCATCTATGCTTCTTTTGCGGATGGCGTTGACCCAACGAAATGCACATTCAAAGTCTTAGATCTTGAAGCGACTGGCAATATGGGCGTCAGTGCCGAATCGACTATCAAAATCGGCGGACCGATGTTCGTTAAGAGCGAAGTCACTTGCGAATACGATAACGTCCTTGTTTCGAAGTTCTATATGGCTCTAATGGGCAATGGCAGTGGCGAAAAGGATAAACTCGTTGGTCAAACGAAATACGACATTCAGCCGACCCTTAACGTCCGCAATTGCCGTTTCAGGGATACTTTCAACGCTTCCGTCTATATGTATGCCGGCGGCGTCTTGAACATCGAAAATAGCGAAATGGTCAAAGCCGGCGGTCCTCTTCTTTTCTTAAATCCAAGAACCGAGGATTTCCCCGTTTCGACCTTAGACGTCTCTGGCCTTTGCAAAACGGAAGTCAATATCGACGAAAAGTCTTTCTTCTCGAATAGAGTCGAAGGAAAGGGTGGCTGGTTTAGCGCTTATGGCGCCGAGACGATCGTTAGCGCCATCAAAGGCATGAACGACTTATTTAAAACGGTTGGCATGAGCTTTATGCGCAAAGACATCGTCGATAAGTTCAATTTCATCATGGTCAATCTTCCCATTAACAAAGAGTCGATTGTCCTTCCGAATAACAAAGGTGGCGTCAATACGACAGTCCGTAGGGGCGGAAAGGTCATTTATAGCACCCTTGATGGCTATATGGACGTCTTCACGAAAGCGGCCGCCTTTAAGAAAGCAACGACCCAACAAGATCAATACCTTACCGGTCGCGCCCTTTGCTCTTCCTTAGGGAACACTTTCTTCGGCAATAACTATTCCTTCTCCAATCAAAAGCTTATGGCGACTTTTGCTACCACTTCTTCGGATGGAACCCATGAGTTTGTTATTCCGACGACGGCGATGGATGGCTTACAAAGAAGCGAATACGCTATTTTAGGGGCTAAAAATTTGGTTACGGCCGCTGATTCCCCAACTCCGACCGACGCCATTAAAGATGCCGGTTTCCTCGCCTCTTCTCTCATTTGGGATGGAAGTACCTCGATGGGTACTGGAGTTTCTGGGGCTCTACCTGACTTGACCGATTACAAAGGCGTTTGCAACTACGGTATTTTATTCGGCGATTATCACGCGATATAATCTCTAACAACGATGAAAAAGGCACTTCGAAATAAAAATGTTCTCTTCGGAGGCCTTTTTTGCGTTCTTTTCTTTCTTCTTTTTGGCTTCTATTTCTTAGGATATGGGGAATATGCTTGGGGATTTTTGACCTTTGGTACTACTTTTCTTCTCCTTTTTGTCCTTTTTCTTTTGCTTGAAAAGTTCCTTAAGAATCGTCCTGCCAAAGCCTTCCGATGGAAGAAACTTACTTCCTTTAGCGCTTATCTTGCGAAAAAGGAGAATCGCTACAAGTTCTATTTGGCCTCTTTAGGCGTTCTTCTTTTCCTTCTCTTTTTCGCTCGTTTTTACTTTTGGAAAGGAAGCTTTTCCTATGTCGATACGGCTGGTCGGACAATCACACTGAAGTATTACGACTATCTTCATTTGGATAGCCTTTTGGTTTGCAACAGGGTGGATGCCTCTCTTCTTCCTCTTAACCGCTTCGAAAGGGTGATGGGGACGCTTACAAACGATCTTTGGACGGGGTTAGTCGTCTTGAGTTTGGTAAGCGCTTTTTATCTCAAAGAGACGTCCTTATTTGCCCGCCGCTATATCGGGGCTCCTATGGCGCTTCTTGCCAATCTCTTTTTCCCAATCCTTGTCAAAGCGAACGTCGGTCCTAGCGACTTCTTGAATTATCGCGTCTTTTTGATGGGGATTGAGCTAGGAATTTTGGATTTTTACTATTTCCATAGTTATCTTGAGGAAGGGAAAATCTCTTTCCATAAGCGTTCTTGGATCAAGGTCATCGCGATTGCCCTTCCCTTCCTTATTACGTCGATGAGCGCATTTACGCCATCGCTCTTGCTTGGGCCGACCGTTCTTGGCTTAACCAATCCCCATGAGCCGAGCGACTTGACGCATCGCATCTTCATTTATCTTTCCTTTTTGCTTCCTATCCTTTATTTCTCTATTCTTTATCCCCTTTCCAAAAGCGATCGCCGAGGGATGCTCTTGCAAATTTCTCTTGGCACCCTTTTTGGCTATATCTCGGTGAATCGTTTTGACATTTGGACGCATTTCTCGAGTTGGCCGATGCACTTATGCAATACCGCCATGTACACCATGCCACTCACTCTTTTATTCTTAAGCTATGGCCTTTATTATTTCACCTTCTTCATTAACGTCTTGGGCGCCTTTTTGGCTCTTATGATGCCAAACTTCTCTGAATATCTCTATGTTTTCTCACCCAGCGTCATGGAATTCTACATCAATCACTTGCATGCGTTTTTTATGCCGGTGCTCATTATGCTTCTAGGCGTTTATAAGAGGCCGAAGATGAAATATTTCGTCTATTCCCAGATTGGCTTCCTTCTTTATTTCATTCTCGTGATGTTCATTAACGTCGACTTGACGGCCCATGGCGATCCGACTGATTTCTTCTTCATCAACAGCGATTTCGTCGCCAAGAAACTAGGAAACTGGGCGGAGGACCTTTTTGAGGTCACGGCTTCTTTCCAAAAAGATGGCCTTACTTACGAGGTACATTACGCCTATGACATTTGCTACTATTTGGTCTATATCCTTTTGGCTTTCGGAATGTGGTTTGTTTATGAGCTTCTTTTCAAGGCAATAGACGAGCTTCTTGCCATACAAAGTGCCAAAGACAGAGCGACTTCCCGCCATGAGCGTTATTTAAAACTCGTCAAAGAAGGAGGAATCCTTATGGATAAGAATGAGATTCGGCTCGACATTTCGCATCTATCGAAGAAATACCATGGCGCGGATAGCTATGCCGTCAAAGACTTCTCCCTTTCCTTAACGGGTGGAAGGATCTATGGCTTCTTAGGAAAGAATGGCGCTGGAAAGAGCACTATCATCAAATCCATCGTCGGCATCCATGGCTTTGATGAAGGGAATATCTTCGTCTCTGGCCATGACGTCATCGAAGAGCCGCTGGAGGCGAAAAGGGAAATCGGTTTCGTGCCGGATAACTACGCTTTATACGAAAACCTCACGGGAAGGCAATACATCAACTACATCGCCGACCTCTATAGAGTGGATAAAGAAACGAGAAAGGCGAGGATGGATGACCTTGTTTCTCGCTTGGAGCTTGGCTTCCGTTTCGATAAGCCGATGAAGACCTATAGCCATGGCATGAAGCAAAAGATCACGATCATTGCCGCTTTGATACATGAGCCGAAAATTTGGATCCTCGATGAGCCGATGACGGGCTTAGATCCCAATAGCATCTACCAAATCAAAGAATGCATGAAGGAACATGCCAAAAAAGGCAATATCGTCTTTTTCTCAAGCCATATTATCGACGTGGTGAAGAATCTTTGCGACGAAGTCATTATCATCAAGCACGGCGTGCTTCTTAGAAGAATCGATTTGGACGCCTATCCCGAAGAGAGGGAAAAACTCGAAGAGACTTTCTTGACGCTTACGAGCGATAACGACGAAGAAGTCCATAATCTCCTTAAAGACGAAGGGCTTCTTAAAGGAGAGAACGCGTGACTTCTTCCTTAGAGAAAGCCAATAAAAAAGGAGCTCTCAAGCGCTTCTTCCATGTGGAGTGGGGTCCTTTTTGGATTCTTATCAAGATGCTTTTGGCGAACGCTTTGTCCTTTGATTGGAAAGGCAACAAGAAGAAGGTCATCATCAAAGCGGTTACTGGCGTTCTTGGCTTTGCGGCTGTTATCGCCATATCCTACCTTTTCTTCTATTTATGCGTGCAGTTTAGCATCTTCTCGCTTCTTTCCGCTGTGCCGATGTCTGTTCCTTCGATCATCGTAAACGTCCTTCTTCTCTTCTCTTTCCTCGGCTCCTTAGGACGCGTTACCGACGACCTCTATTTCGCAAACGACAATAAAGTTCTTTTGACTTTGCCAACCAATGGCAACACCTTGTTTTTAAGCCGTTTGGCCGTTTGTTTCTTAAATACTTATCTCAAAGCCTTAAAGCTGGAGGTTCCCTTCCTTATTGGCTATTTCGTCGCAAGCGGTTACCCCCTTTATATGTGCTTTGCCATTTTCCCCATTTGGGCCATTATCGACATGGTTCTTTTGCTCTTAGCCTCCTTATTAAGCGTTCCGAATTATTATTTGAAGAGGTTCCTTAAGACGCATCCTTTGGCGAATGCTTTGACGATAAGCGTTTTCATTACGCTCTTACTATCCCTTTGTGGCTTCTTAATCGGCATCATTCCCGACAAAATCGATATCTTCTCCAATTGGGGGCCTTATTTCGCCATCATCCAAAGCGGACTTACCTTCTATACGAAGGAGCTCTCTTTCTTCTTTGAGGCTTCGAAGGTCTATTTAGGCGGTTTTACGGGATTTAGTTTTGCTTATTTCTCTGGATATGGTCTTAACGGTTTATGGACGTTCTTGGCTCTTTTAGGCCTTCTCCCCATCTTGTTTGTTTCTTGCTTAAGCTTAGCGAGCCCTCTTTACCTTCGCCTTGCAAGCGGTAGTGACGAGCTTCAAGGGAAAGGCTTAACGAAAAGGGCGACTCAGAATAGAGCCATGTCCCCGAATGAGAGCCAGTTCCATAAGGAATTCCTTTTGTTCTGGAAGGACGAAACAATCACGCCAAATTATGTCGGCGTCTTTTTGGCCCTTCCTTTGATCCTTTCGCTCGTGAGTAAAATCTTCGGGGCGATGGATGTCAATTCGAGAGGCGAAGGGATGGTCCAAGTCGCAAGCCTTTTGATTCTTCTTCTTATCGCTTTGTCGGCCAATGGACTTATCGCCCGCATCTATAGCGAAGAAGGCGCGGCCTTTAAACTCAATCGAACCTATCCCCTAAAGGATTCTTCCATCATCGGGAGCAAACTTCTTCTTCCTGGGTTTTTTGGCGTCTTAAGCATTTTTGCCTCCGTGATTTCGATGGCTTTTATACGGAAGAGCGCGATGGAAAGCACCTTCTTGATGGGTTTTGGCGCGGTCTTCATCTATTTGGGCCATCTTCTTTTTAGCGCTGGCGTTGACTTCTCGAATCCCAAAGAGACTTTCGGCGAGACTTCTTTCTTGGCGAACAATGAAAATCGTAGCATCATCCTTGCCTTGGCGACTTCTGTCTTGGCTGCCGTTTTATATTACTATTATCTCCAAGATGCCATTCTTTGGCTTCATGACGTGGATTCCAGTGCTGCTTTTAAGGTACTTTTGCTTGGAATTTTGTATTTTTCGGTCAATCTCGTTCTTTATCTAAGGAAAATCAAATACGTTTATAAACAAGGAGAATCGTTATGAAGAAAGCGGTCTCTATCTTAGTGGGTGCTATCTCTCTTCTTGCCATCATCTTTGTGGCTGTCTTTGGCACGAAGCCTCAGGGCATCGTCCCTCGTATTTATATCGAAAGCTTAACGATTAAGCCTGTGGATATGTCGACCTATACGATAGACGAAGAGAATGGGAATTATTGCACTATTAAATACGACGAGGATTTAGAAACGACGGATGGCGAAAACTACTATATGCCCTATATCTTCACAACAGAAGTATTGCCTAACAATGTAACCGATCAAAGCTTTGTTTACTCGATTGCCGACAACTATAAGGAATACATGGATTTTCCATCCAATAATGCCCTTGCTAATAGAAGGGGCGCTTTCCTTATTAAAAAGAGGACGGATAAGAAAGTGGCGATGGTTCGAATCAATGTTCGACCAGTCGATGGGGGAAATGGGGAAGGTGATAGTTTGCGGGTGATTTTGGATTATAGGGCAATTAACAACTGACGTCTTTGCTTTATTTTTTTATACTCTTATTTGCACGTGAGGGATAAAAAACCAATCCTGCAAGGCCTTTGATATAATTCTCTCGCCGCGGTTCAAGCCGTGGCGAGATTTTCATAACAAAAAGCCTTTTGGCGGGCGTTCTCCCTTTTGGAGCTTGGCGGTTCCGGGAAAGCGCTCGCCAAAAGGCGGAACCGCCAAAATGAACAGTAAACAGAAAAAGGCTTTGAAAGCCAAATTTTCGGATGGACTCGGCTCGTCGGACATGATGGTTTCCACGCTGTCCGAATGGTACGACGCGAAGCACAGGACGCCCTCTCCGGACGAAGTCGGATTCGTCAATTCGATTCCGATCGGCTCATGCCCCTACTGCGGGTCGAAGAACGTCAGGAAGGACGGCCGCTCGAAGAAGACGGGCCTGATCGTCAGGGAATGCAAAGACTGCGGGAAAAAATTCGGGCCGCTGACGGGAACGGTTTTCGACTCCCGGAAGATACCGCTGTCCGAATGGATCGAGTTTTTGGTCCACCTATTCCAATTCCATTCGGTGAAAACGGCGTCGTTGGACAACAGGAACGCCGATTCCACCGGGAGATATTGGCTTTCGAAAGTCTTCGCCGTAGTCGAGGGGATACAGGAAGGCGTTTCGCTTTCCGGCGATGTTTGGATTGACGAAACGTATTTCCCTAAATGGCGCTCGGAATCCGAAACCAGGGGCGGCAAGCGGCTCCGCGGGCTTTCGCGGAACCAATTCTGCGTGCTAACCGCGACGGATGGGAGAAACTGCGTTCTGAGGGTGTGCGGCGTCGGGAAGCCGAACGCCGCGAAGGCCGCCGCCGGCTACGGCGAGATGATCGCCAAAGGCTCAAAGGTAATCCACGACGGCGACAAATCCCACAATGCCCTGATTGAGGCGATGGGGCTTTCGAGCGAAGTACACAGCACCGATGAGACCAAGGGCCTCGCCGATTCGGAAAACCCGATGGAGCCGGTGAACGAAATCCACCGTTACCTGGCCGGATTCGTAGGTTCCTACCGCAGATTCTCGCGGGGCGGGCTGCAGGATTGGCTGAATCTGTTCTACTTTTGCTGGAACACGCCCGGAGATGCCTTCAAAAAGGCGCAGGCCTTCATCGAACTCGCGGTGAAAAAACGCAAGATTTTGCGCTATCGGAGCTGGGTAAAAGCAAAAAAATCCGATAAATCCTAAATTATCTATCCCTCACGTGCAAATAAGAGTTTTTATTCATACTGTTCTATTTCAAATGATGTGAGACAAAATCGCTAAAGAAAAAAGGCATCCTACC
>ERZ808240.316-NODE-316-length-66036-cov-5.806566_pt1 | contig 66036 bp, 62 predicted proteins | sample MGYA00521084_ERZ808240 | MGnify/ENA primary metagenome ERZ808240 (study PRJEB31516, sample SAMN03275571) | gut metagenome | biome: mammalia-associated habitat; material: feces | host: Papio cynocephalus | place: Kenya | collected 2012-08-06 ...
GGCCGCACGGGCCGGTGGGACCGGCGCGCCAGAAGTTGTCTTCCTCGCCCAAACGGGAGATGTGGTCTTCGGAAACGCCCAAAGACTTCCAAATTTCGATGGTTTCGTCGTCGTCCTCGAACACGGTGAAGTACAGCTTTTCCTTGGGAAGACCCAAAACCTCCGTGGAGAACTCATACGCCCAGGAGCACATTTCCTTTTTGAAGTACTTGCCGAAGCTGAAGTTGCCCAGCATTTCAAAGAAGGAAAGGTGGCGCGCGTCGCCGATGTTGTCGATGTCGTTGGTGCGAACGCATTTTTGCACCGTCGTAGTGCCGATGTATTGCGAATCAAGCTCTTTTTGATGCAGGAAGTAGGGCTTGAACTGCACCATGCCCGCGCTGGTGAGCAAAAGCGACGGATCATCGGGAATAAGCGAGGAGGACGGCATGCGCTTGCAGCCTTTTTCCTCGAAGAACTTCAAGTACTTCTCGCGGATTTCCGCGCTAGTCATGTACTCCATGTGCCTGTCTTTCTAACTATACCTTGTTGCGCGCTCACGCATGCACGTAAGCGTTATTGCTATTGTTTGCGCTTGCCGCGTTTATCTGGGCTGCGCTTGGTTTCCTTCACGCGCTCAAACGCCGCCGAGACGTCCGGGTGCGGAGAAGTTGCATCCGCGATGGGGTCAAGCGTACCGTCGGATTTCGGGGTTCCTTGGAAGAACACGCCGTCTTCGGCAACCAGCTGACGCCCCGTATGCTTCTCGAAATAATACACGAAAACGGACTTCATAACGGCCACGGCAGGAATAGATGCCAGCATGCCCACAAGCGAACCCGTAAACCCGCTCATTGCGCCGCCGATAGCGCTGCCCGCCATCAACGCGATAAGCGTGAGCGCCGGGTGGATGTCAACGGACGATGCCATGATTTTCGGCGAGATGAAGGTGTACACCACCTGTTGGATGGCGATGGTGCCCACCAGGGCAACCAGCGCAATCCAGGGGCTTACGAACACGCCGACGATGGCAGCCAAGCCGCCGCCAAGCCAGGGACCCACAATGGGAATGATGTTCAAGATGCCCGTAATAACGCCAAGCGCCGCGTAGTTGGGAACGCCTGCGATTGCAAACAAAACGCCGCAACCCAAACCGATGATGGCGCACTGGATAAGCGTGCCTTTGATGTAGCCGCCCATAACGCGCGTGAACGTTACGTGCAGCATGGTCATGGTTTCGGCATGGCGCGGGCCGGCTAAGCGCATGGTTTCACGGCCGATTGCCGGCAGCTCGATTAAAACCCAGAACGCAATGACCAGGGCAAAGCCTATGGCCATACCCGTGTTTACCAAACCGGTGCCAAACGCCACCATGCCCGTGGCGCTTTGGCGCGCAACATCGGACGCTGCGGAGCCCAAGGCAGATAGAGCTTCGTTGAGATACCGCTGCACCGAGTCGTTCTGAAACACATCGGAATACTGCGCATACAGGCCGTTGGCCGAGTTCATCAGGTCGTTGATATAACCCGGGACGCTTTGGATGAGGTTTGAAAACTGGCCGCCAAAACCAAACGCCGGAGAGAACATCAAGAAGAACACCAACGCCAAGACAACCACCATCAGCACATAGGCGATGCCGGTTCCCACAACGCGCGGAACCCCTTTAGCCTCCAGCTTGTTCACCGTGCCACGCAGGCAGAACACGATGACAAGCGTCCACAGCATTATTCCAACGGGCACGCTTAAGATGTTTATGAGATACACGACAACGCCCGTAAGCAAAATGCCGCCTACGATAGTCCACACAAGCAAAAACCAGTGCTTGGTTCTTTCCATACGTTGGTCTACGTTGTCTGACACCTACATCGACCCCTTGCCACGCAATGCCAACTTATTCTTTGGGCTTGGTTTCGCCGTACGTGAAATAGGCGGGCTGGTCGTCAGCGTCGGCCTCTATCGTTGCGGAAGTTTGGGCCGCTGCGGACTGCTGAGCTTCCCCAGCAGCATCGTCGGCAGCACCAGCCAAAGCTGCTGCCTGAGCCTTTGCCTTTGCCTCGCCCAACGCGATGGACTCATCGCTGGCACGCTTTGCTTTTAGCTTGTCGCGCACTTTGGCTGTAACGTTGTTCATAATTTCCACAGGCGCGTTCGTGACGGTTTCAACTGCACCAACGGCATTAGAGGCGGAATCGGTGATTTCGCTTACGTCTTCAAGAATTTGGTCTACACGCATAATCTCAAGATTTGCAGCATCAACCGTCAAAGAGACGCGATCAACCAGCGGGTCGACTTTGTCGGCCACAGGCTCGAGCGATTTCGTGATGCGCTGCACGCTCTCAAGCGCCGGATCAAGCTGTTGCTTCATCTCGTCAACCGTGGTGCGCGTTTTTCGAACCGTCATGATGAGCTCAACCACAAACCACACAAGCGCAATGCCAACCACAACGTACACAACGGGCAACACCACGCCCATAATCTCGCCGAATTCCACCAAACGCCTCCTTTATATGCCACAGTCTTGGGCCACTATAGCACGCCCGGCAAAATAGTAACCAATGCGCGCAGCGGTTTACACCCGCCATTCATAGCGGTTGCGCAGCGGTTACCTTCACTTAGACGTGGGGTTATTATCCGACGCTCCAGCGCTTTCATTGCCGGACGCGGGAGCCTTCCCACCCGCCTGTTGTTGCGCGCGCAACGCCGCGGCATGGGCAGCCTGGGCGCGATCACGCGCGGTGGCTTCAACGCGATACGCTTCCCACCCGCGCTCGGACGGATGATAGAAGCACCCACGCTCCAAACCCTCAGGCAAGTAGCGCTGATCTACCCAGCCACCTGGGTAGTTGTGCGGGTATTTGTACTCGCCATAGTTTTCCGAGCCGGGGCGATGACGGTCGCGCAGGTAATCGGGCACGTCGCGTTTTGGCCCATGGCGCACTTCGGCAAGCGCGGCGTCTATGCCCGCTTCGGCGGCGTTGCTTTTCGGAGCAAGCGCAATGTACACCGCCGCCTGCGCTAGATTGATGCGGCATTCCGGATAGCCGATAACCTCGGCGGCCTTAAACGCCGCCTCTGCCACCAGCAGCGCCTGCGGATCGGCGTTGCCCACGTCTTCAGACGCGTGAATGAACATGCGCCGCGCAATGTACTTCGGATCTTCGCCGCCGTCGATCATGCGCGCCAACCAGTACAGCGCGGCGTCAGGGTCAGACCCGCGCATCGATTTGATGAACGCGGATATGATGTCGTAATGCATGTCTTTGTTCTTGTCGTAAGGCAAAGCGCGATGCGGCGTTGCGCTTTCAACCTGCGCCTTCGTGATTACTGCAGGGTTTTCCCGCGTACCGGGCTTTTGCATGCCCGCCGCAAGCTCAAGCGTGGTAAGCGACGCACGGCCATCACCGCCCGCCAGCAGCACAATTGCGCTGCGCGCATCGGGCTGCAACCGATAACGGCCCGCCAAGCCGCGCTCGTCTTGCACCGCACGATCAACCAAGCGGGCGATATCCCCGTCGGACAGCCCGTGCAGCTCGACCACGCGCGAACGGCTGATAAGCGCGGAATTCACCTCGAAAAACGGGTTTTCCGTGGTAGCACCCACCAACACCACCACGCGGTTTTCAACCGCATGTAGCAACGCGTCCTGTTGGCTGCGGTTAAAGCGGTGAATTTCGTCTACGAACAAAATGGTGCGCGAACCGTTGAGCGCCAAGCGCTTTTCGGCAGCGTCTATTTCGCGCCGCAAATCAGACACGGTGCCGCCAATGGCCGACACTTCCACGAACGCGGCTTTCGTGGTTTCGGCGATAACGTGCGCAATGGACGTTTTCCCTGTTCCTGCAGGGCCGTATAAAATAACGGAGCTTACGTTGTCCTGCTCGATTGCCGTGCGCAGCCAGCTGCCCGGCCCCACCGCGTCAACCTGCCCTACCACGTCCTCAAGCGTGCGCGGGCGCATGCGCACCGCCAGCGGTGCTACCTGCTGCTTACGTTCGTTTTCCATTGCGGTGAAAAGTGTGTCCATACGCGCCCCTTGCTTGATTGCTAGGCACCCATCATAACATGCGAACGTTTGTTTGCCTAGAAGAAAAATCAGGCGTGCTTTGCCAACGAAAAATCCTTATGCGCACGCCAGCGCGCCCCTTGCAAACATTCAGGTTACGCTCTGCAACGTTTCGGGGAACCTGTCAAGACTTTACTTTGATTTGAAGCCCCATATACTCAAAGACAGGTTCCGCCCTTGTAGCCGTACTTTTGCGATGGACCGATGCTATTTATGAGGGAGCTCAAGATAGCCTGTGAAACGGAGATTCGCGCCCGTTGGCACGAAAGCCGGGAAGCATGCTGCGAGCACCCACCTTGACTGAGGTGGGTTCATCCTTCCGGCCAGGGGCGGGACTTTTTTATGCCCCGGGAAATTTCAGCACAAACGTGGTGCCCTCGCCCGGCGCACCTTCCACGCTGATAACGCCACGGTGGTACTGCACCGCATGCTTCACGATGGCCAGGCCAAGCCCCGTGCCACCCGTTTCCTTCGAACGGCTTTTATCCAAGCGGAAAAAGCGCTGAAACACCTTCTCACGCGCCTCAACGGGAATGCCCGGGCCCGTGTCGGCAACGCGCACCGTTACCACCGAGTTTATGTCGCCCTCGGCGCCCGCTTCGCGCAACGTGGCAATATCTTGTTGCGATGCCGAATCCTGCGACACGCTTACGGTAACGCTTCCGCCTTCGTGGTTGTAGCGCACGCCGTTTTCGATAAGGTTGTACAGCATTTCCTCGGCAAGCGTCTCGCTGCCGCGAATGAGCGCTTCATCTCCCATAACTTGGATGGAAACGCCCTGGTCAGCCGCAAACGACGTCAAACGCCCCGCCATGCGCTCAGCAACGGCCTTCGCATCAATGGGCAGCTCCTCGCGCGTAAACGCGCTTTCGTCAAGCTTCGACAGCGTGAGCACGTCGTTGATAAGGCCACGCATCGCTTGCGCCTCGTCGTAAATAAGGCCTGCGAATTTCTGACGGTCGCCGGGCAACACCATATCGTTTTTCATAAGCTCCGCGTAGCCCGAGATAACCTGCAAGGGCGTTTTCATCTCGTGACTTACGTTGCTTGAGAAGTCGCGGCGCATACTTTCCGCTTCGGCAAGCTCTTTGTTCTGCTTTTTAAGCAGCACCTGCTGGTCGTCGATGCGACGCAGCAAGGGCACCATTTCCTCGTAGATCTCATTTTCCAGCGGTTCGGCCATGTCAAGCGCGTCAATGGGTTTCATGATGTGCTTTGTGAGCGCGCGGGACAGCAAAAACACCAGCCCCGCCGCAACCACCAGCGCAACAAGCACGGGAATGAGCATCTCGCCTAGAAACGCGAACAGCGAATGGCGCGTTTCCGACAAGCGCACAATGCGCCCATCGGAAAGCTTTTCGGCCGCATACACGGTGTCGGTGCCAAGCGTGTCGGAATAGCGCATGCTCACAGCTCCGCCCGCGCGCGCAGCTTCTTGCACTTCAGGCCGCGTGGCGTGGTTGTCCATAAGGTTGGCATCGGCTTGACTGTCGTACAGCACCAGGCCGCTTTCGCTGATAAGCGTGTAGCGCGTTGCCCCGCTGAACTGCTGCGACAGCATGGTAGTGGCATCGGTGGACGGCGCATCGTTAAGATACGACGCCGCACGGCTTGCCGCATCGGAAAGAGCACGCTCGGCATCGTGCTCGTACGAGAAGTAGAAAATGCTGGTGATGACCACCGCAAATGCCAGCACAATGCCAAGCGTGAACGCTAAAACGCTATTGAAGATGCGACCCGAAAGGTTTTTAACGTGATTGCTTGTAGGGCTCATGCGTCAACCCTATTCCGCCTGCTTCATGCAGTAGCCTACGCCGCGAACGGTTTTAATGTAGCCGTCAGCACCCGAACACGCATTGGACAGTTTCTGGCGCAGCGTTTGAATGTGCACGTCCACCGTGCGCGTCTCGCCCACAAACGTCATGCCCCACACGTCTTCAAGCAGCTGGCCGCGCGACAACACGCGCCCCTCGTTTTTCATAAGCGCGCGCAGCAAATCGAACTCTTTGAGCGTAAGCTCAACGGTAGTACCACCTGCGGTAACGGTGTGCGCCATTACGCTCAGCTCAATGGGCCCGCACACAAGATCGTCACCCGGCGCAGCCACCGGCGCGGCGGCGCGACGCAGCAGCGCGTTCACGCGGCTGACCAGTTCCATCATGCCAAACGGCTTTGCCAAGTAATCATCGGCACCAGCGTCAAGGCCTACTACTTTATCGAATTCCGTGCCCTTTGCCGTAAGCATCATGATGGGCAGATGCTTCGTGGAATGATCGACGCGCAACCGGCGCAGCACCTCAAGGCCGTCCATTTCGGGCAGCATGATGTCAAGCAGCACCAGGTCGGGAACGTTTTCACGGCAGGCGGCGAAAAACTCGCGAGCATTCGCAAACCCGGTGGCGCTCAAGCCAGCTTGACGCAACGCGTACACCGTTAAATCACGAATGTTGGTGTCATCTTCCAAATAGTAAATCATCGCTTCCGCCCTTACCCGCTCTGAAAGTCCCGGCCACTCGCAGGGCCTGCGCTTCTCTTCGCGCAATATACCCAGGTCACCATAGCACGCTTTACCCGTTGCTGCCCAGGTGCATATATCCGCCTGCAAGGTTTTACGCTCCCTTTACAATACGGGCTTTATACTTCTTCCCTGCCTGCGTCGGGCAGCGTATGCTCGCCTGTTGCGCGGAAAACTGCCCAGCTTGCAATACGCTGCGCGTCGTCGCCCATGCGCTCGAAGTACTTCGCAACCATCAAAAGCTCCGTAAGATGACGCGCGCCCGCGTTCTCGCTGCGAATCAAATCCACAACCACCTGCTCACAGCGATCATACAGGTCGTCCACCGTATCGTCCATGGCGTACACGCGCTGCGCCAGAGCCACATCCGCATCGGCAAACGCCTTCGCCGCCAGGGCAACCATGTTCGACACCGCATCCGTTGCCTGCCTGAACTCGTCAGACAGATGAGAGACGGCCTTCGGCGTAAGCTGCTGCGACAGATACGCCACGTCGCGCGTCATCTCGTCGATGTGCGTAAGGTCGCTTACGATGCGGAACGCACCTGTAACCTCTCGCAGGTCATCGGCCACCAAGGGCTGCTGCATCAGCATGATGTCAAGGCACCTGTCCTCAATGGACGCGCGCAAACGACGGCTCATCTTGCCGCCCGCAATCACCCGCTCGCCCGCCTCGGCATCGCCGGCAAGCGCACGACCGGCGGCACGCACATCAAGCACCGATTTCTCACCAAGCTGGTTGATAAGCGCGCTTAAGTCCTCCAGCTTCTCGATATATTTCGTGCGAGTTTGCATTAGCTGAACCTTCCCGTCAGGTAATCCTTCGTTTTCTGCTGCGCAGGGTTGCTGAACAGCTGCTTGGTGGGGCCAGCCTCAATAAGCTCGCCCAGGTAGAAAAACGCGGTTTTGTCCGCAACGCGCGTGGCTTGCTGCATGTTGTGCGTCACAACCACCACCGTGTGCTCACGCGCCAGCTGTACCATCAGCTCTTCGATCAGCGCCGTGGAAATAGGGTCAAGCGCGCTGGTGGGCTCATCCATAAGCAGCACCTCGGGCTTTGTTGCCAGCGCACGCGCAATGCACAAGCGCTGCTGCTGGCCGCCGGAAAGCCCCAGCCCGCTTTCGCCCAGCTTATCGCGCACCTCATCCCATAAGCCCGCGTCGCGCAAACACCGCTCCACCAGCTCGTCGGCATCGACCTTCGGCAACTTGCCCATGCGGCGCGGACCGTACAAAACGTTGTCGCGGATAGACATGGGAAACGGGTTGGGATGCTGAAACACCATGCCCACCCGCACGCGCAACGCATAGGCATCGCCGGCGAAAATATCCTGCCCAGCCACTTCGATGGAGCCCTGCGTACGCACGCTTGGCACAAAATCGCACATGCGGTTGAACGTGCGCAGCAGCGTTGACTTACCGCAACCCGAAGGGCCGATAAAGGCCGTGGCGCGATTTTTCGGGATGTCGAGCGTGATGTCCTTCAACGCCTGGAAGTCGTCGTACCACAGGTTGAAATCGCGGATGGAGATCATGGGCTCATCCTTCGCCACGGCATCGTTGATTATCGTGTTCGCCATACGATCAGCCGAACCTTCCCGTCAGGTAGTCTTGCAAACGCTTGTCTTTCGGCTGGCTGAACAGCTGCTTCGTCGGCCCAGTTTCCACCATATCGCCCACGTAGAAAAACGCCGTCCTGTCCGATACGCGCGTGGCCTGCTCCATGTTGTGCGTCACGATGATGGCGCAAATGCCCGCCTGGGCAATGGAGCGGATGGTTTCTTCCACCGTGAACGTGGAAATGGGGTCAAGAGCGCTGCACGGCTCGTCGAACAGCACCACGTCAGGGTGCATGGCAAGCGTGCGCGCAATGCACAAGCGCTGCTGCTGGCCACCGGACAGCGCCATGGCGCTGTGGTCAAGCTTGTCCTTCACCTCGTCCCACAGCGCGCCGGCACGCAAGCTTTCCTCAACAAGCGCATCCGCCTCGTCGCGCCCGCGCACCAAGCCGTGGCGTTTCGGAGCGAACAGAATGTTGTCGCGGATGGACTTGCGAAACGGCGTAGGCTGCTGGAACACCATGCCGATGGACTTGCGCAGCTCGAACAGGTTTTCCTTGCGCGTGTTGATGTTGCGCCCGTGATAGTGCACCTCGCCGCCTATTTTGCACTTGGGGATTTCGCGGTTCATAAGGTTCAGGCAGCGCAAAAACGTTGACTTGCCGCAACCGGAAGGGCCGATAAGCGCCGCGACTTCACCTGCCGCAAACGCAAGATCGGTGGGATGCAGCGCTTCGTTGCCCGCGTAGGACACAGTTAACCCATGCGTTTGCACCAGCGGCCCTGCGGTTGGCGCAGCCTGCGCCGCACCTTCGTTTTCCCTTGTCATTCGCTTGTCAGCCTCCTTTCCAGATACTTGCCGATCACGCGTGCCAAAATGTTGAACAGCAGAATGCACACCATCAGCACGGCAGCCGTGCCGTTTGAGATGGCCGTCAGGTCAGGCACCACGCCTTCGCTGTTGATCTTCCAAATATGCACCGCCAGCGTTTCTGCCGGGCGGAACACGTTCCACGGACATGCCGGGCTGGTAAGGTCGAAGTTCGTGAAATCAAGCACGGGGGCCGATTGCCCTGCCGTGAAGATAAGCGCTGCAGCTTCACCGAACACGCGGCCAGCAGACAGCACCACGCCGGTGACGATGGCGGGCATTGCGGCAGGAAGCAGCACGTGGATGGTGGTTTCCCAACGTGTCAGACCCATTGCCAGGCCCGCGTCGCGCTGGCTGCGCGGCACATCTTCAAGCGCTTGCTGGATAACGCGCACCAAAATGGGGATGTTGAACATGGTGAGCGCCACCGCGCCGGCGATGATGGAAAAGCCCCATCCCATATACAGCACAAAGAACAGAAAACCGAACAGGCCCACCACGATAGACGGCAAACTCGACAGCGTTTCGATGGCCGTTTTCGCCACCGCCGTTGCCGCGTTGTCCGGCGCGTACTGCGACAGGAAAATGGCCGCGCCCAGCGAAAGCGGCACGCTGATAAGCAGCGTGAGCACCAGTAGATAGAAGCTGTTGAACAGCTCGGGGCCAATGCCGCCGCCCTCTTTGAACTGCTGCGGCTTGCCCGTAAGGAAGCTCACGTCGAACAGCTTCGGCGCTCCGGCTACCAAGATGTACACCACGATAGCCGCCAGCATAATCATGACGAACGCCACGATAGCGGTTAGGATGCCGGTAGCAATGCGGTCTTGCCGGTTGATGCGGCGCACGTGCGCCGCCATGTTGAAGTTAGCCACGCTTTGCCGCCCCCTTGCGCCCGATAAGGTGAATGATCATGATGAACACAAGCGACATGACCAGCAGCAGCAGCGCCAACGACCACAGCACATCGTTGTACACCGTGCCCATAGCCTCGTTGCCCATGCCCATGGTAAGCACGCTTGTAAGCGTAGACGCGGGCGTGAACAGGCCCGATGGCATTTGAATGGCGTTGCCGATAACCATTTGCACAGCCAACGCCTCGCCAAAGGCGCGCGTCATGCCCAAAATCACGGCCGTCATAAGCGAGGGCGCGGAGCTTTTCAGCACCACGTTCCAAATGGTTTGCCACCGCGTGCATCCCAGCGCATAGCTGCCTTCGCGATATTCCTGCGGCACGGCGGCCAGCGCATCAATGGACAAGCTGGTGATGGTGGGCAAGATCATGACGGCAAGCACGATTGCGCTTGAGAATATGCCGAAGCCGGTGATGGTTTGCCCCATGGCATCGGCCGCGCCGCGCACCCACGCAACGATAACCGTTAGGCCGATCAGGCCATAGACCACCGACGGAATGCCCACCAGCAGCTCCACGAGCGGTTGGAACACGCGGCGCCCAAAGCGCGGCGCCACTTCCACCACGAAAATAGCGCTACCAAATGCAATGGGCAGCGCGAACAGGGTTGACAGCAACGTTACGGAAAACGAGCCGGCAATCATGGGCAGCGCGCCTACCGTGGGCATGCCGTTCACGTCGTCCTGATGCGGGTTCCACGTAGTTCCCGTCAAAAACGACCCCAAATCTATGCCGTCGGCGGTAAACGTTGCAATGCCGCGCCCGGCAACCATGGCCACGAGCGTGACAACAAGAAGCGCCACGAGCACAATGCACGCGCCCGTGACGCCCCTGCCAACCCGCTCAATCATCTGTTTCGTCAGCCTACCGGCTGACGAACCTCTCGACACTGCGGCCAGTTGAGGCACCCCGCCTTGCGGCGAAGTCGAAGGCTTGCGTACCGAAGTACGCGGCGCCTCCGCCTTCCCCACAATTCGGGGCACCTCAACTGCCCTCGCTGACTTTCGTTGAATCTGCGAGTCTTTCTTCATTACTTGTTAGAAACCTTGCCGCTTGCGTCTTTCTCCACCTTCATGCCAGACATGGGGATATAGCCCTGCTGCTCAACCAGGCCGCCCTGCACTTCGTCGCCCATCATGTACTCGATGAACGCCTTCGTGGCCTCGTCGGGGCTTGCGGCGGTGTACATGTGCTCGTAGGACCAGATCTTCCAGGAGTTGTCCTCCACGTTCTTGGAAGTAGGCTCAACGCCGTCAACCTTTAGCGCCTTGAAGCTGCTGTCGTAATAGGAGAACGCCACATAGGAAATGGCGCCGGGCGTGCTGGCAACCATCTTGGCGGCCGTGCCCGAGGAATCCTGCTCCTGCGGCTTAAAGGAATCGGGCACCTTCGTGCCGGCCAGCACCGCGTCCTCGAACGTGGCGCGCGTGCCGGAGCCGGATGCACGGTTGATGACGGTAATCGGCTCGTCAGCGCCGCCCACTTCGCTCCAGTTGGTAATCTCGCCCATGAAGATCTTCTTCAGGTCCTCAAGCTTGATGTCGCTTACCGTGACGTCGTTGTTCACAATGGGGCCCATGCCAACGATGCATACCTTGTTGTCGGCGATCTTGGAAATGTCGGAAGAATCCTTCAACTTCGACTCGGCGAACACGTCGGAGTTTCCAATTTGCACGGCACCCTGGGCAATCTGCGTGACGCCCTGACCCGAGCCGCCGCCCTGAACGGTAATCTGAACGCCAGGGTTTTCCTGCATGAACTGCTCGGCGGCCGCCTCGCACAGCGGCTGCAGCGCGGTAGAACCAACCGCCGTGATGGTGCCGGAAAGCGCCTTCTTCTCAGCCGTGGTGCTAGACGAGCTTGCGGACGTACCCTCAGAAGCGCTGTTCGAGCTTCCGCAGCCTGCCAGGCCAAAACCCGCAACGGCCAGCGCGGACATGCCCGCAATGCCGATGAAGCTGCGGCGGCTGATGTAAGAACCCTGCATGATACGTGTTCTCCCTTCGGATGATTTCTCTCTTAAATCATGTGAGCTTGCGAAGGGGATACTACGCGGCCGAAGAACGCAGCTGCGCGGCAATAGCCGTCTATGACCGAAGCGTGACAAGGTTTTACTGCGCGCTTACAAAACAGCCCGCATTGCTTTACACGCGCTTATCACGCCGTGCGCGCCTTTACAAACGGTCCGCATGCCTGTTGCGATACAATAAAAACGTTGCGCACAGCTGATGTGCCTGCCGCGGCGGGAATGAGGGACCGCCGGCTTGTTGCGGCACACCGGCCACAAAGCATCAAGCGAAAACGCATAAAGGGGATATCGATATGAAACTTTCCGCCCGGAACTCGCTTCAAGGCACCGTTATAGCCATTCAGCCCGGCGCCGTGAACGCTATTGTGAAGATAGAGCTGCCCGATGGACAACTGGTCACCTCGTCCATTTCCATGGAAGCGCTGCATGACCTGGACTTACGCGTAGGGCAAAAAGCCTACGCCGTCATCAAAGCCTCCGACATCCTCGTTGGCGTAGACGAGAACTAGGAAAGCGCGCCAAAGCTTGCAAAAGGCTTTGGCGCGCTTTCTGACTGCCTGCTATGTGGTTAGCGTTTGCGTGAACACGGGGACGGAGGTGGTGTTCACAATGACCGTTCGGGAATGCGAAGGGCGACCGTGAACACCACCTCCGTCCCCGTGTTCACGACATCTCCCCGCGAGTCGCATCTCTGTTAACGGTGGCTCTTTGCAGGCTAACCCCTGGTAAGCGGCGCTACTGCGCGCAGCACCGCATCTTTGGCCGCTGTGGCCGTTGCGCCGTCTTCCATGGTGAAAATAAGCGAACCGGCGAAGCCTGCGTCAATGGCCTCGGAAAACCACATGCGCGGCGGGTTTTCAACCACGCCCACGCGTTGCGCCGCCCCAAGCGCCGCCTGCTCTATGCGCGCGGCACGCTCATCAAGGCCCTCGCCCGTTCCTTCCACCACCAGCGCCAACGTAACCTTACCCGTAGGCGGCAAATGCGTCAGCGACGTTTTGTTGATGATGGAATTTGGGATGACCACCGTTTCGCCTTTGCTGTTCGTGATGGTGGTATGACGCCAGTTCACGTCTTTCACCACGCCAACAGCCCCACCAACGGAAATGTTGTCGCCGGGCGCAACAATACCCAGCAAGCTTACCTGCACGCCGCCGATAAGGTTTGAAATGGTGTCTTGAAAGCCCAGCGAGATGGCAATACCGCCAATGCCCAGCGCCGTGATGGCTGCCGAAACGTCGATGCCGAAACAGGTGGAAAGCGTTACCGAACCGCCAACGATCCACACAACCGCACGGCCGATGTTGATGAAGATGGACGACGAGGGAAGCTCTTCGGAGTAATTCAGCACCTTGCGCAAAAACTTCGTAAGCAAATGTCCCACAAACGCGGTAAGGCCCAAAATGATAACCGCCGTGATGGCTTTTCCAAGCCAGGCATTGCCGCCCACAAAGCCGATGATGCTGTATTCCAAATCTTCCATGCAGTACCTTTCTGTAGCGCCGCGCCGCGCAAACCGAAGGCCGCGCCTTGCAGCGCGGCCTTTCACCTGCTATTCAACCGTTCCGTACACCTGACCCCACGCGTGCCCGCCTATAGCGGAATTGAGCTGATCGCACAAGCGCTGCCGCGTGAACGTGCTAGGCGGCAGAAGCCTGATAATCTCGTTCAAGTCTTCAGGCAAATCGAACGACTCCGCCGCCACTACCACGTCAAGGCGCCGCACGAACTTGCGCCCGTCAACGAACACGTAGTCGATCACGCGTTGCAGCTGCCCATAATGCTCGCTGCGCTTCGTGTTTGCCTGCAAGGTTTGGGCCATGGCCTACAGCTCCACGTCGGGACGATACGCATCGGTGCCCTCAACCGCAGCGGCCAGCGCACCGGCATAGGCAGGGGTTGCCGCACCGACGGCTCGCAAGAATTGAGCGCCCGCGGCACGCAGTTTCAACGCATCGTCAACAACCACATCGGGGCAATAGTAAGGATTTTCTTGCGTAGCTTGGCCTTGCTTAGGGTTGTGCTCCGCCACGTCAAGCTGCGCCAACACCGGCAACGGCGTTTTTGCCGCCTGCTTTGCCAATGCGCATGCAACATCAATGGGAGCCTTTGTGGAAAAGCCCGCCACACTGGCCTCGAATTCCGTCATAACCGCCAGCGCCTCTGCAAACGAGGAGCGTCCATCGGCAAGCGTTCCATCGGCAGAAACGTCGACGGACGCAAACACCGGCAAACCACTTACCTGGCGCACACCCATAAGCGCGCACTTAAGGTCAACAGAGTTGGCAAACCCGTTCAAGTAAAAGCCGTCAAGCTGCATCCCCTCGCATGCACGTGCCGCGCGCGCATATTGGTCGCGGTTCTCGTTTAGCGACGCCTTGCTGGAAGGGTCAAGCGGCAGGCCGCACGGCCCTAGTTCCACCAGCACATGCTGCGGACGCAGCTCGTTCGCAGCGTCAAGCGCCGCGTGCGCCAGCTCGGCCATGCGATCTTCCATGCCGTAATGTGCCAGGTGCGCCGGCGTCATGCCGGCGGTTTCGGTAACCAGGCATTGCGCGCCGGCCAACAAGTTCAGACGCAGCGCGTCTTTGGCGGCCTCAGGCTCCATGAGCGTTGCGTATTCGATATCGCCCGGTTCCGTGAAACCCTGGCGGGCAAGCACGGAAGCAACGGGGCTGGAAAGCACAAGCATATCGCGGTGAAACCGCAGCTGAATATCAGGCATGGGAATATCCTTTCGACGGTCTTCATCATACCAAAGAGCCCTGCGCACAAAGGCCACACGCCGCGCCCGCACACAAAAGACGAGCCGCCAAAATACGCTTATTCGTCCGTACGCACATGTTCCCAACGTTCGAAAACACGCGTATGAACTGCGGAAATGCCGCTTACCGACAGGTTTGGCAACGAACAGGTAACGTTGCGACCTGGGGCTTCACGAACCATTCACGGGCGAACCATCCCAAAGTCACCCATGCGACACGTTTGCTTCAAGACCCGCGGTTATACTAGGCCTTGCAAACGGGATATTCCCTTTCCACCGTTTGCCTGCTTCCCATAGCAGTTCGCGATGCCAACAGGGCATCGCTCCTCCCCTCCTCTTTAGGGCCGCAAGCATTCCCTTTCCCCTCGCTTGCGGCCCGCTCCTTTTTTCGAGCAAGAAAACACACGAAGGCCCTTCTGCATACACGCAGAAGGGCCTTCACTGTAAATGCGGCTGGTAACTTACCGCAACGTTTCCCGTAAGGACCGAAGCACTGCACTATCTCGGCGAACCGCACCGCTTGCGAAATCGCAAAGCAATGTATAGAAGCAGCTCCCATACGCCTCATGCATAGAACTTGCCAGCATAGGCAGCCAGACGCCCAGGTGGTTTTCCGCAAACTCCAGCGACTGGCTAATGCGACGTTGCAACAATTCCCACTCAGCCGCCTGTGCATCTGAGCACATCAGCAATGCAAGCTTTGCCATGAAATCACACTCGATGCCGATAAAGTCGTCCGCAACGTGCGGATAGCTCGCCGGCAAGAATCCTGCCTCGCGATACGCCTCGCGCACCTGCAAAACGCCACAGCTAAAAAGCGCCTTACTACCGCTGCGTGCAACGCTTTCCCATGGAGCAACGGCAAGCTCTTCCGGGCCAACGAAGAATCGGACATACTCATCTCGCAGCTGCGGAAGAGCGTTTTCGCCCGAAGCAAACGAGGCCATGCCATCAAGCGCGGCAAGCATCTCGTCCGCAAAGCCATCGTCAAGCAATGCGACCTCTTGCTTGGCATGCTCGCTCAAAACAATGCCAAGAAACGCCTGCTCAGGCTCTTCCGCAAAGCCGCGCGCAACAAGGTTCCACAAAAAGCTGCGGTTTGACAGCACCAAGCTCATCGTTTCCGTATCCACGTCGGCCCACCTTTCATTGATGCCCCACGCATACGCACATGGGGCCGTTTTCCTGCAAAAAAACGCTCGAGAACACTCAGCGCTATAACTCCAAAAGCTCGTAGTCGGGATTGAACGCACATCCGTTTGCGTCCATGAGCACGTTCGGGGTGGTAATGGACGCTTCGGGCATACACGCCAGCTCGCTTACCGCGTTCGGATGCTTTGCAGCCAGCTCATCGTACGGGCCGAAGTCCAACGCACGCATGCCGCAGGCGGCTACGCACGTTGGCGCGCCGTCCTCATCGCGCGTTGCGGCGCACGCGTCGCATTTCCTTACGATACCCAAATCGGGAATGAGCACCGGAGCCTCATAGGGGCAAGCGATAATGCACGACTTGCAGCCGATGCACACGTCATCGTTGTGCTGAACGGTGCCGTCGTCCGCTTTGTACATAGCACCGGTCGGGCACGTGCGCACGCACGCGGGGTTTTCGCAATGGTTGCAACCATGGGAAACGTGGTACATCCTTGCAGCGGGGTACTCGCCCACCTCGAAGCTATTCACGCGACGAAATGTAACCCCAGAAGGCAGACCGTTTTTCACCTTGCAGGCAACTTGGCACGTCTTGCACGCCACACAACGCGTGCTGTCGAAATAAAATGCGTATCTCATCATAATCGTCCCCTTACTCGTTGCGCTCGATGGTCAGCTGAGTTGCCGAATCGGGCTCAGGCGCCTCGCCCGTCCATTTCTCCACTTGCACCGGCGTGTTGTTGTACCCCGACACGCCCATGCCACGCGGAGAGCCGCCGTACAGCACGTTCGGGCAGCCGCCGCGATCGATGCCGTCGGAGCCGAAACGCGGCCAAGTGCCGTTTGGAACGTCAATGGCTCCAGGGATGATCAGCGAGCTTACGCTTACCGGACGAACCACCTTGCCATACGGGCTGCTCACAAGCACCACATCGCCGGGTTTGATGCCACGCGCTTGCGCATCGGCGCGGCTGATGGTGACGGGAGCCCCAAACGTTTCCCTTAACGTAGCTACGTTGTCGAAATCCGAGCATGCGCTGCGCGGGTAATGGGAGTTAACCATCAGCAGTGGCCACTCGGAATCCGAAGGCTGCTCGTGATACGTCGGGTACGGCTTATACTGCTCACCTGCAAACGCCAGCTCATTGAAGGTGTCAGCCTTAGCCTGGCAGTACAGCTCGAACTTGCCGCTTTTGCTGTCCAGGGGATTAGCTTGCGGGTCGTCGATGAAATCCTTGTACGCGATGTGTGTGTAGCCGTCGCCAAAGGAACGCTCAACCTGGTAAATGCCCTTCTTGCGAAGTTCCTCAAGGCCGATAAGGCCCTGCTGCGGCTTACCCTCTACGTCCCAATTCTTGATATCTTGTTCGGTGATGGTCACCAGCGGCGTTTCGCTCTCGTCGGGATCGAGGACGGTTGTAGCAGCCAGCTTGTTGAAGTATGCCTGCTTTTCCGTAAATGGGAACACGTCTTTGGGGTTGTAGCCCAAGCGCTCAAGCAACTGCTCACACACCCATTGGTCGCTTTTCACATCGTAGGGCGTTTCGCGCACCTGCGAGTACACCAGCACCATCTCTCGATCGCGATCGCCATTTTTCACAATCTCGTCGCGCTCAACGTCCGATGTCACCGGCAAGATAACGTCAGCATACGGTGTGGAAGCCGTAACAGCGAAGTGTTGCATGACCACAAAATCAACCTTACGCAACGCATCGACCATCTTGACACTATTTGGAAGAGAACGAGCCGAACCGTCACGTCCGCCGTAAATGAAGCGCACATCGCACGTGCGATCCTTCGGCTTGGTGAAACTTCCATCCCAGCAGTAGCCAGCGCTTTGGTACGAACCATCCAAAACGGCATCCCAAGCCTGAAGGCCATTGACGAGATCGTCTTCTTCGATTGCCTCGAACTTATTAGTATCGTACAAGGGCTTGAGCTTCGGTAATTTGACGTTTGCCGTGCCATCTTTGCCGGTTGAGACAATCTGCACGCCACCAGGCCCTTGGCGGTCAACGTAGTAGTTGCCGCACGCATTGCCCGGTTTGCCGAAATGCCCGCCCATGCAGGCGATGGCCATATACGCCTGAGGTAAATCCTCTGCCCCGTTGCAACGAGCGGCAGCATAGCCATGGGACAAGATGACGTTTGCCTGCCTGCCTACCGTTTCCGCCAGCCAAACAATCTCATCCTCCGGCGTGCCACATAGCTTCGAAGCCCATGCAGCGTTCTTGACCACGCCGTCGTACTCGCCCTTAAGGTACCCTTTATAATTTTCAGACGTCGCAGCACCCTCGGGCATGGATTCGGCATCAAAGCCCACGCAATACTTGTGAAGGAAATCCCAGTCGATGATGTTGCCGCGCTCTTCGTCTAACCGCAGCATCTCACCCGCCACGCCAATGAGCAGCGCCGTGTCGCCGCCCGGGTTCACGGGAATCCAATGAGCGTCAAGCATACTTGCGGTAACGTTGTACGTTGGGCTGATGCACACAAATTGAGCGCCACGGTCGCGTGCCGCGCGGAAGAAAAACGACGGGTTGCCGTTTGCGCCCCAGCCGGGGTTCTGACCAAGCATCACCACAACATCGGCGTTTTCGATAACGTCAAGACGGTCGTTTACTTTGCACTCGCCGCCCCAGGAAAGGCCAAGAGCATCGGTGTTGCCTGTGTACGTACCGTAAGAAATGGTATCGCTTGTGGTCAGGTAGCCGCCGCACGCATCAAGCAACGCGCCGCACGCAGCGCGGCAACCCGACATGTTCATGGGCAGAAACACCGATTTCGGGCCATGCTCGCTATACGCTTTCTTCAGCTGACCAGCCACGATGTCAAGCGCCTCGTCCCAGCTGATGCGCTCGTAGTCCTCTTTGCCGCGCAGCTCTCCGTGCGGGTCCTCCTCTGTCCAGCTGATGCGCTTCATGGGGTATTTCAAACGATCGGTGCCCATTTCGAATTCCATGAGCGTGCGGCCGCGCAAGCACCCGCGTTGTTGCGGAAATTCAACCGAGTCAGGATGCGTATCATCGGTTTTCTGACGAATGACCACACCGTCTTTCACCAGCACCTGGTTCATGCAGCGCGTGCCGCAGCCATGCAGGCATGCGACGGTTTTCCACTCCGCGCCCTCGGGTGCCGCTAGGGCACCGTCAGCAGGTGCCACACGGCCGTCGCACCCGAACAGAGCAGATGATGCGCCAAGCGTTGCCGCACATGCAGCGCTTGCCTTCAAAAACGAACGTCGATCGATGTTCGCATCGTTCAATTTGATATTCATGCTATTCCTCCACCCCTCAGCTACATAGCACAGTAAAAGCCATAGCGAGCAACGGCAACAGCGACAAAGGCGATTGCGAACGTCACCCATGCGTACTGCAGCGTATTCTTCTCCCGAACAGCAACAAGCACTGCGGCAACAACACCGGCGACGGCGCCAAACGCAAGCAGCATATCAGCCGCGCCATACCCCGCAAAGCAACGCACTCAACGGCAAACACCAGCGCCGCAAACGCAACAATCAAGCTGCACGTCACATGGCTGGCCGCGTTTTCGCAGCCCAATGCCCACACAAGCGCCGCCCCAGCAGCAAGGCCGCCAACCACGAACAGCAAAATGGTGGTGGGCTCATGCCAAGCTGCCACCGATTCGTACCCATAGTAGGTTGCGCCCATCGTTACAAGCAGCCCGAACGCGGCAAGCGCGCAAACGGCACGCAGCGCAGCTGGAGCCGAGCCCTTCTTCCACGTCAGAGCCGCAACCGCCAACAGCAACATGCCAAAGGCAATGGACCAATACGCTTCCTGGGCAATGCCTGCGCTTGGATTTGCCAGGCCGTTTATGAACAGCGCCGGACGACCCAAATGGAACAGCACTCCCAGAAGACCAACGCCCAAAAGCGTCAGGCATACCACCGGGAACAACCAGGGACGTTTAGAGCCCTTGCCCGGCTCAAGCACTGCCCCGACAACATACGCGCCGGCGGAAAGCCCCGCTAGCGTTGTGAACACGAACAATGGAAATTCAGAAATCATTGCAACACCTCGCAATCTGCTTTGGTGCCGAAGGAAGCGCCCAATCGCGCGATATGTTGCCCTCCCCCGGACAGACGTTATGCAAACCGGGCCTCGTCAAACCCGAAACGGCATGCGATGCGCCTTCGGCCGTAGGCCACCCCATCCGTCGTAGTGTCATACTACTGTGGTACAGTAGCACAGTCAATAGGTATTCCACTTATTTGCGAAATGGGGGATAATGCGCTTTGTGCAAGCGCCAACGAATCCGCGCTGCCGCAAGTTAGAAGACTGCCGGATTATTCGGAGGATGTTTGTACGGACCGCTTGTCATAGCGTATTTGTTTCTTGGGGGCGCCGCCGCTGGCGGTATGTTCGTCATGAGCGCCTGGAGCCTTGCGTCCGCACGACCTGGTGGCATCGCCTGTGCCAGCCTGCGCCACGCCCAAGCGTTTAACTATTTGCGCGGCCGCGTCTATCCACTTTGCTTCCTTTTACTGGTGTTCGCCATCGTCATGCTGTTTTGGGACCTTGAACGCCCCGACCGCGTGTTGCTGGTATTCCTTCGCCCGCACCCCACGCCCATCACGTTTGGTGCCTTTAGCTTGTCAATCGAAGCGGCGCTTGCGGTGTTGCTTATTGCCTCGTCCTCCGGGCAATACCCGGCAAAGGGTTCAAGCCGGCGCTTCGTTGAAGCGCTCTGCTGCGTCTGCTCGCTTGCCGTCATGGCGTACACGGGCGCGTTTCTTGCCAGCACGAAAGCTGTTGCGTTTTGGGACACGTGGCTGCTTATGCCCTTGTTTGTGTGCTCGTCGCTTTCCTCGGGCCTTTCCATCATGCTGCTGGTTGATTATCTTATCCCCGATCAATCGCTGTTGCTGCGCGGCGCGAAGCCTTTGCAGCTGTTCCACCTTGCCGTGCTAGCAGCCGAGCTTATTTTCCTTGCGTTGTTCGTCCACGCCGCGTTTTCCAATCCTGCTGCAGCGGCGTCTTGCAAAACGCTTCTTTCTGCCGATGTTTTCCCACTTGCCTGCATCGGCGTGCTTGGCTTCGGCGTTTTCATCCCCGCTGCGCTTGAAACATACTCACTCCTTTTCAGGAGCAGCCGCGCCATTCCCGCCTCTGATGCCTTATGTCTATGCGGCAGCTTGCTTTTGCGCTACTGCATTGTCATATGCGTAGCATGACAACAACACGCATTGTCCGAATTCGATTGAAGCAAAGGGCCCATGTCAAATCCAGATATCACCATATTTCGCGTTGACGAATCGTCTGACCTACCCATTTGGGCACAGTTACGCAGCCGCATAGCCTACCTCATACGCACCGGCCACTTCAAAGCAGGCGAGCAGCTGCCAAGCGTGCGCTGCCTTGCCACCGAAGCGAAGATCAACTACAACACCGTGTCTAAAGCGTACCGCGACCTTGAGCTTGAGGGGCTCATTGTGTCCATACGCGGGCGCGGCATGTTCGTGCAGAAAAACATTGTTCCCGACAATTCCGAAGATGCGGCAATCGACGCCTTGCTGGAAAACTGCATCGGGCAGTATCGAGCACGCGGCATGACATACGCCGATATCCGCCAGCGAGCGGAAAGCATCATTGACGAACTTGAAAGCAAGGCACGCACGGCCGAGGAGGAGAAGCAAGACTATGGCACGAATTAGAAAAGCGACAGGCGCAGGTCCAAGCGCGAACAGCAGAGACGAGAGGTTCGGCCGCGCAAAGCCCGCGGAAATCGAAGCGATGAACTCGCCGCGCACGCGGCACGTTGACGACAACGCCTCGCAAACGTTTGCCGCATTCGTGTTCATAGCTGCGTTCCTTATTGTGGCGGGCATCGGTTTTGCTGCAGCGCGCACGGTGAATATCTGGGTGCTGTGCATTGCGTTCGCCGTGGCTATTTTGGCAACGCTCACCGTCCGCATTGCGGCGCAGTGGGAACGCGTCATCATCCTGCGATTCGGCACGTTCAACCGCGTTGCAGGCCCGGGCATCTTTTTCACCATTCCATTTGTTGACCATATTGCGCTGCGCGCCGACCAACGCATTATGCTGTCGTGCTTCAGCGCCGAGGAAACGCCTACAAGCGATTTAGTTCCCGTCAATGTGGACGCCGCGGTGTTCTGGATGGTTTGGGATGCCGAGAAAGCCTGCTTGGAAGTTGAGAACTACTACGATGCCGTCTCCATGGCCGCGCAAACGGCCCTGCGCGATGCCATCGGCCGCAAAAGCATCTCGGACATCACGGTGCATCGCGACAAACTTGACCAAGAGCTGCGCGACAAGATCGAGGAAAAATCAAGCACGTGGGGCGTATCGATCATGTCGGTTGAGATCCGCGACATCGTCATCCCTAAAAACCTGCAGGAAGACATGGCCGCCAGCGCCCGTGCCGAGCGCGAGAAAGACGCCCGTATCGTGCTTGCGGAAGTGGAGCAAGATATTGCAGGCATGCTCGACGACGCAACCGCCGTATACCAAAACAACGAGCTGGCGTTTAAGCTACGCCAGATGCACCTGGTCAGCGACACGCTCCGCGATTCACGGGGCTCTGTTGTGGTGCCAAGTTCCTACGTGGAAGGCTTTACGGGTTCGAGCGAGACGCAATCGAAATAAGGCAAATCCCTACTTTGTGCGTGGATATTTACAAAGCTGTAACGAAACATAAGCCTTGGTTCACAAAACGCGCACCTCGCTCACATATTGCCTTCAATGTCAACCCTTATACTACGTCTTGTCGAACGAAAGGTTCCCCTCCTTGAACGTTCGATCTGCTTTTCCCTTAAGCAGAATCGGTACCCATCCGAAGTGGTACCGTCCATCCCCTCCTTGTGACCCCGGCAGGTTCCCCTCCCGCCGGGGTCAATCCTTTTTCTAGCGAAAAACGCAACGTACTGCGCGAAAGACCCAAGGCGCACGGCTTCTTCAGTATGCATGCCAACGCTTTCCCCGCTCAATACGCAGCAAGGCCGCCCGGAAACCGAGCGGCCTTGCTGTTCTTGCTTTGTTGTATGCGCGTGTTACGCCTTGTGACCGTACTTGCGCTCGTAAAGGATGTTGTTCGTCTCCAACCAGCTTTCCACGGTGCCGGTGTCAAAACCGTCCTGCGGGTCGATAATCAGCGCGTACATTTCCTCTTCCTTCAGCACCGCATCCAGCGCATCGGTCAGCTGAATCTCGCCACCCACGCCGGGTTTAACCTCAGCCAAAAGCTCCATCACGCGGGGCGACAGCAGGTAGCGGCCGAACACGGCCAAGTTCGACGGCGCGTCTTCAAGCGCCGGCTTCTCCACCAGGCTGTCGATTTTCCACACATCGTCGGAGATGGCAGAACCGGCAATAACGCCGAAACGGTTCACCTGGTCGTCGGGCACGGGCATAACCGCGATAACCGACGCACCGTTGTGCTCGTCGGACACCTTCTGCATGGCCGGCAGCATGTTGTTGTCAGGCACCAGTACGTCGCCCAGCAACACGTAAAACGGCTCGTTGCTCGTTTTTTCCGCAGCACAGTGCACGGCATGGCCCAGGCCCAGCGGCTCTTCCTGGTATACGTAGCTGACGTTCAAGTTGCCCGCATGCTCTACGGCGTCGGCATACTTGTCCTTGCCGCGCTCGCGCAGCATGGCAACCAGCTCGGGGTTCGGAGAGAAGTGCTCCTCAATGGACTTCTTATCATGGCTGTTCACGATAACCACTTCATCGGCGGCAGACGCCAAGCCCTCTTCCACGATGTACTGGATAACGGGGCGGTCAACAACAAGCAGCATTTCCTTCGGCTGTGCCTTCGTTGCAGGCAAAAAGCGCGAACCCAAACCAGCGGCAGGGATGATAGCCTTCATGTGTACATTACCTTTCTTCGGGGGAATAGACGCGAGGCGCCGCAAAACGCGACGCCTCATCGATTCGCTTTCGCAATTGTAGCACGCTGGCTATTTGGCCTTCAGTTCCGCCACAGCCTCTTCAAGCACGGCAATCTGCTGCTCGGTTTTCTTCATGCCGCGCATGGACACGAACACGTAGATGAGCAGCACAGTCCACAGCAGCGCATAAGCAGCGATGATGAACGGCATGGACGGGATAACGGTGCTGTAAATCTCAGCAAGCACAGGATTCATAGGTTTCTCCTTCAGGCGAATGCGCACGCGGCGCGGTTATAGCAAGTCAACTGGGTTTGCAACCCGTTCTCTACCGATCTTCCTCTAAGATTTCGACTTCGTCTTTCAAAGCTTGCAAGCGCTCTTGCGCGCGGACCTGGCGAAAACGCAGGCGATACAGGGCAAAGCCCACCAGCAGCAAGCCGATCATGCACACGCCCACGGTCATGCCCATGTCGGACGACATGCCGCCTTCGCGCAGCACCACCGGATGCACACTCGAGGGAATCAGACGGGTAACCATAAAGCAGATGGGCACGTCAACCGTTGCGATGATACCGATTACCGCCGAGTACACGCCGCGGCGCTCGGGCTCGTCGATGGCGTTGCGAAGCACAAAGTACGCGATAACAATAAGCATGAGGATGAGGTACGTAGTCAGGCGCGGCTCCCACGTCCACCACACGCCCCACTCGAAGCGCGTCCACAAATCGCCGGTGATCATGGTGCAAATAACGAACACGAGCGCAATTTCCATGGCCACTTTCGCGCACGTGTCGAAGCGCTGGTTTTTCGTGGCAAGGAAGCGAATGCAGTAGTAGCACGCGAACGCCAGCGCGATGAACGACACCACGGCAACGGGCATATGGAAGTAGAAGATCTTCTGAGACAGCAGCAACTTGTTCGCCACCATCTGCCCGCCAATCAGCTCCACGCCGTCTACCGCCGCGCCGTTAACGGGCCCGGCGTACAAAAACGCCATGAGAAAGCCCAGCGTAGACAGCACGATGCCCGCCAGCAGCGCCCACGGCGCCACCTTGTCAGGCCACTGCCCCGCCTCGGGCAATTTCACCGGTTTGTTGGTCATTGGTTTCCTTTCCTCCTATGCGGAAATTACGAAATCGTATAGCACCCAACTGAGCAGCAGCATGATGACGTCGTAGCCGCCGGCAAGCGCCAGCGACTGCACGAACACGTCGAAGTAACCTTCCGTGCCCACCACCACCGCGGTAGTGGCCGACGCGCATGCATACAGCAGCGGGAAGATAAGCGGAACGAACAGCACTGCAAGCATGACGTCTTTGCCGCGCGTGTTCACGGTAATGGTGGAAAGCAGCGTGCCGATGCCCGCCACGCCAATGGTACCCACCAACAGCGGCACCACCATAAGCATGAAATCAGGCCCAGGCTGTGCCGTGGTTAGGAAGAAGAACCAGAACAGCGGCACGGCAATCACTTCAACCACCAGCAAAAACAGCAGGTTGGACGTGGCTTTTGCCAAAAAGATAACGCTGCGGTCCATAGGCACCAGCAAAATGCCCTCCATGCAGCCCTGCTCTTTTTCGTGTCCGAACGAGCGGTTCAAGCCCAAAAGCGACGTGAACACGATAAGCGCCCACAAAAGGCCACCGGAAAGCTGCAGCACATCGGTTGCCTGGGCCGTTTGCCCCAGCGAGGCACCGTACACGATAAGCACCAGCAGGGCGTAAATGCCCATGGACGTGAGCATTTCCTTCGTGCGGAACTCCTGCTGCAAGTCTTTTACCAGCAGGGTTTTGTACTGAGCGAACGTGCTGGGCATGGAAAGCTCCACCGCTCGTGTGCGCTGCACGGCGGGCGCGTCGGCAGATTTGCGTGCCATTTAGGCCACCCCCATTCCAACCGTGGAGCGATACAGCTCGGAGAACTCCGCAAAATCAAACTGGTCTTTGGGGCCGAACGCCACAACGCGGCCGCGCGCAAGCACCAGCGCGTGCGTGCACATGTCGAAGCCTTTCTGCAAATCGTGGCTTACCATCACAAACGTGCGCCCTTCGCGGTGTTTCGCAATAAGCTGATCGAAAATGTCAACGGCATGCGGGTCTAAGCCTGAATACGGCTCATCCAAAAACACCACGTCAGGATCGTGGATAAGCGCACGGGCAATGCACAGGCGCTGCGTCATGCCGCGCGAGAACGTGCGCACCACATCAAGCCGACGATGTTTCAGTTCCACCGCTTCCAGCAGCTCCGTCACACGCGCCTCGGGGTTGGCAATGCCGTAGAGTTTTGCGTACAGCAGCAAGTTCTGCTCAGCCGTAAGGTCAGGGTACAGCATGGCGTTGTGCGAGATAAGCCCAATGTGCTGGCGAGCACGGTCGGGCTCTTCCTTCAGGTCGATGCCCAGAAGCTGTGCCGAACCATCTGTGGGGCGCGCTAGCGTGGAAAGCATGCGCAGCAGCGTGGTCTTGCCTGCACCGTTCGGGCCGAAGATGGAAAGGAACGCCCCTTGGGGCACTTCAATGGACACCTTGTCCACCGCTTTGCGCGTGCCGAACACCTTCGACAGCTTCTTCGTGCGAATGGCTGCTGGTTCGCCCATAGCCTTCCCTTCCCCGAAAACTGGGACACGGCACCCGGTGCACTGCCCCACTTCCACTTGCTGCGCGAATCATGCGCAACCGCTAGTCTAGCGCAAACGCGGCCGCCGAAACCGACAGCCGCGCCTTACTTCATCGCTTATGCAGCATCCACGGCAGCCGATTCGCCCGCTGCCGCATCGGCGGTTGCGCGCTGCGCGTCGGAAAGTTTGCGGCTCGCGCGGCGGCGGCCCACCGTGGCCACGCACACGCCCACCATCAACAAGCCAAAACCTACCCACACAAACGAGATGAGCGGGTTCACGCGCACGTCCATGGAAAACGCGCCGTCGTTGTTCACGCCGCGGTACACCACGAACAGGTCCTCGCCAGGCAGCGAGATAACGCTTGCCACCAGCTTTTGCTGCTGGGTTTTCTGCGCCAGCTGCACGCTTGGGCTTACCTGACCCAGGTAGTTACCATCTTTGTACACGTTGTAGTTCACCGTGTACATGATGTCGTCGCCGCTGTTAATCTCGCTTACGGAGTTCGAGGTGTATTCCAGCGTGTAATCCTTAACCTGCATCGTTTCGGACGCGGTGTCGGTGGACTCGTCGTAGGGCACGTACTCAACTTTTTCCGTCACGTACATGGACGAACCGATAAGGCCCACCAGGATAACGGCCATGGCAGTGTGCGACAAAAAGCCGCCGAAACGCGAAGCGTTGTTGCGCAGGCATCCGCCAAACGCCGCCAGCGCGCCGCAGTCGTGCGCATTCTTATACGCGCGGATGGTGCGACCCAGCATGAACAGCGAGTTGAAGAACAGCACGCTTGCCACGAAAAAGCCCACGAGCGCCAAACCGTTGTAGTACCACGCCGGACCGTCGCTTGCCAGCTCTTCGGCCGCAGTACCGCCCGCCGCGATGATGTCGTTGTAGCTGGGAACCAAATACGTGCCCCAGTACACGGCCAACACCACGAACAGCACAACTGCGCAAATGGCAGGGATGCGCGCCTGCTTCAAGAACTTCGCCTTAAGCGTTTTGCCCCACGCCAAAAGCGGGCACAGCGCCAAAATGGCCAGGTACACCACACCAAGCGGGCGAGCGATGGCGTTAAACGTGCCCGAGGACACCGTCTGGCCGCCAAACGGCAGGAAGTCGGGCAGCGCAGAGGAAATGGTCAGGTACGCCAGCAAAGTAGCGAACACCACCATGATGACGTTGTTGAAGTAGTAGGCGCCTTCCTTGGAAAGCAGATTTTCCACCTCATCTGAGCCGTCGGCCGCCGGGCCGAAGCTCTTCCAACGAACCACCAGGCCCACGATGCCCGCCAAAAGCGCCACGGCAATAAGCGCACCGAACAGCACAAGCGAAACCGGGTCGCCCTCAAACGCGTGCACCGACTGCACCAAGCCGGAACGCGAGATGAACGTGCCCACGATCACAAACGCGAACGTAATGCAAGCGCACATGACGCTCCAGCGTTTGAACGCGCCGCGTTGGCGGTACACGGTGAAGCTGTGGATAAGCGCCACGCCCACCAGCCACGAAAGCAAGCTGGCGTTTTCCACGGCATCCCAGCCCCAGTAGCCGCCCCAGCCAAGCACCACGTAGGCCCACACGCTGCCCAGGCCAATGCCAATGCCCAGGAACAGCCATGCGAACAGGGCGTAGCGCTGGCTGCGCACCACCCATTCCTTCGACGGGTCGTTCACGATAAGCGCTGCAATGGCGTAGGCAAACGGAATGGTCAGGCCCGCATAGCCCACAAACAATGTAGGCGGATGGATGGCCATGGCCCAGTGCTCCAGCAGCGAGTTCATGCCCAGCATGGAGGCAGCATTGGTGAGCGTGCCGTTGGAGTTGTAGTACTTCTGCGGCGTCACCGTAAACGGCATGTTCGATTCACTGAACAGCAGCACGCCCACAAACGCGGCCAGCACCAGCTGCGAAACCATAAGCGCCATGGAATCAAGCTTGCGCGGGTTTTTCAGGTCGCGGATGGCCACCACCGAGTTGAACACGCTGATAAGCCATGCCCAAAACAACAGCGAGCCTTCGCGACCAGCCCACAGCCCCGACAGCTTGAACAGCCAGCCAAGCGTGCCGTCGGCATTGCTGTGCTGCTTGAGCACGTACTCGATGGAATAGTCGCCCGCGAAGAAGCAGTACACCAGCACACCGCAGCACACGGTAAGCGCCACCGTGGTCAAAATGGAAGCGATATGCCCGCCCCACGTAAGCGTCTCGGCAAGCGAGCTTCCCTTTTTGCGTCCCAAAATGGCACCCGCCAGCAGGCACAGCACCGAAACGGCCACGCCGGCGAACGCCACCAGCAGGCCCATAAGGCCGATAGTCGACATGCGTTAAACCTCTTCCTAGCCCTCAAGCGCCACGTCGGTGGCGGTGAACTTGCCATCGGCCGACAGGCTGCCGGTAACCACCAGCGAGCTGCCTTCCACGATCTCGTCGGACAGCGCACCGTCGAACGCAACGGGCAGCGTCTCGTTAGAGTCGGCGTCGGCCAGCACGAAGCGATCACCTGCGCCTGCCGCCTTCAGCGAACCGGCCTGCACCTTGCCCGACACCTTCACTGGCTTGTCGTACACCGAATCGCCGTATTCAAGCAAGCGGGCAACCGAAAGCGCGTTCGTGGCGTTCTCGTACTTCGAGGGGCACTTCGTTACCAGTTCGGTGGCATGCAGCACGCCGTCGTTTGCAATCTTGCCCGTGCAGATAGCCGTCACGTCGTTGCCGAACGTGGCGGACACGCCGCCTTCATAGCGAACGTTCAGCTGGTCGGTAGGGTTGCCGTCCTTGTCGTAAATGGCAAAGGTGAGCACGTTGTTATCCGTGGAGTAAGAGTTCTCCACCACGTTGCCGGTCACCTGAATCTTCTGGTCTGCGTACTTGCCCGCAAGCGCATCGGCAATCGTGGCCGACTTCGCAGCACCCGAGCTGCCGACAACCGCCAAAATAACAATCAGCACGATAACGATGATGCCGGTAACCGCCATCATGCGACGCTTCGTCTTCGTGTTCACAGGCCCTCCCTTTTCCGTATTCTTTAATGAGTCAATGGCTCCGGATGGTTTTCGACTCACTAACTTTTGCGCGTTCCTCCGGTTTCTCCGAATGCTAACCTTATCGAAAACACCAGGGGTATGCCATCACCCAGATAGTGTAATTTACGCCCAAATGCGCCCTTTTACCGAAGAAAGGGCCGCAAATGCAGCCCTTTCCCATACACGTATGCGCGCACGCGCTTTGTCCTTTGCGCAAACGCCTGCATTTACGCCTACGCAGCAGATGCAACCGCTTGCGCTTGGTCGTACGTCAACCAGCCATCCGGAATCGGAGCGTCGTCATGGCACTGGCTGCACGCGTTCACCGATGCGCGGTGCGCTTTGTGACAGTCGCCGCAATCAAGCTGCTGCCCGTGCATGGCCATATGCGGGTTGCGCACACCATACTGCGCCGTTGCCTTCACCAAGTCCTGGCGCGTGATGTTGTGGCACGCGCTGTTCAAGCAGAACGCGTCGCCGTCCTGGTTAAGCCACTCTCCCAGCTGCTCGGTATCGCGCTCGCCAAGCACCAGCCCGTACGCTTCGTTCTCAAACAGTGGCATGTTGCCGGTGGACCACTCAGCAACCTCGCTTAACTGCTGGTTGATGGTGGGCTTATGGCAGCTCAAGCAATTCGCATCCGCACCACCCTGCTCGGCAGGCACCGCATGCACCACCGCAAGCATGGAGCTGGTGTTCTCCACGGTGTTGCCCCATTTGTCTACGCCTTCAACGCCCGGCTGCTGCTCAAACGCGGCAACATAGGGGTCCATGGGCGTATGGCATATGGCGTTGCAGAAGCTAGGCTGCTCGTGCCACACCCAAAAACCCGCGCCGGCCACGGCAACCACCACGGCAACAACAGCCGCCGTGATCGGCCATTTGCGATTGCGCTTGCGTTTGGCCGCAGACGAGGCCGCTTCGTTTTGCTCACTCATATTTGCAAACCCCCTTCCCAACAAAGGTTCGAACTTGCCAGCGGTTTTACGCCAAGGCCGCTTGCGCAACCTCGGCCAATGGAGAGAGGCCGCGCTTGCCTTTTACGCAAGCATCGACAAAGCCTGGTCGGCCGCCGCCTCGGCCTTGTCCAGGGTTTCGAACGTCAAATCGGGGTTGTGCGCACCCTCGCTGTTTTCAACCATCACGAAATCCCAGTAGAACTGCGCATTGCGCTGCAACTTCCACAAGGCGGCCAGGCCGTCGGAGGGATCTTGCTTGCCGCCGGAGTCCTTCGCGGCCTTAATAGCTGCAATCTCGTCTGCGTACTGCGCGGCAATCTTGTTCGTCAGGTTTTCAATCTTCTCGCTAATGGAAGTGACGCGCTGCTCTTCCTTGGCCTGCGTTGCCGCCACTTCGCTCTTCAAATCGGCGTGGCAGTTGTTGCAGTCGTTTGCCAGCATGTCCTCGTTTTCCAGCGGGCTAATCCAATTGTGCGATGTGTACGCCTCACCGTCTTCGGAAGTTTGCGTGCCCATATGGCAGTCGGCGCACGTGTAGCCAATGCGCGCCATGGTGGTTGACTCGCCGCCGTATATGGTTTCAAACTCGGGATGCTGCACTTTAATCATAGGCGCCATAGTGTCAGCGTGGTTCCAATCCGAAAATCCACGCTCGTCGTAGTAGGCCAAGATGGCATCCGGCGTCATCTGGTCCGTGCCCGTGTAGGGGTTCGTCGTGGCTTTCGTTTCGGGGTCGAAGTAGTACTCGTTGTGGCACTGGCCGCACGTTTGGCTTGCCAGCGGGGCCTTCTTCTCGTTGTTCACGTCGTCACCAAGCGCGCGCAGGAAGAACTTGTTGCCAACCACCAGCTGGGTGGGGTCGTTCTCGTGGCAGTTATAGCAGCTGATCGGTTCGTCAAACTGGTCGATCATGTCGTTGAACTTTGCCTGGTAAGCCGTGTCACCCTCGGCGTTGACCAGCGCGGTGTACTGCGGCGTTTTACACGAGATGCAGTTTGCCAGCTGCTCCTTTTTCTGCGTACGCGGTGTTTCCTTCACCGTTTCAAGCGCATGGGTGTGCCCGTGCGCCTCGTCGTAGCCCAGCGCAAACGCGTAGCCTTTGTACATGGTGTTGAGCGCCGGGTACAGCTCCAGATAGTTGTGCTTGCCCTCGGTGCCGTTGGCGTCGTTTTCCTTGTACGTGGCGTACTGGTTCGGATAGTCCTGCGCCCACTGGTCGGCATGCACCACGCCGTACTCGTCAGCCTCGGGCGTTTGCTCAACCTGCTGCGCTACCGGCTTGTCCGTCGCCTTTTGATCGGCGCGGCCAGCCTTGTCGGCGTTCGGCGCGCAGGCCGACAAACCAACTACCAGACCGAAAGCGCACAACGCAGCGGTCCAAACAATCGGTTTGTTCCCTTTCGCTTTCTTCATTTCCGTTTTCCTCCCTTCTTGAGGGTCTCTCTCCGCCACGCACCTTACGCGCCCAAAGCGCGCAGGCGCGCGCAGAACGCCTCCTTATGGGGAAAGCCCAGGCAAAACCGGCGGGGAAAACCCTACAATTTTGCCCAGAGCGCCCATTGGCCTGGGGTTTTGCCCCTTTTGCAAGCCCGGCAAACCGCGAAACGTCCTATAATGCGCGCTAAAGGGAAAGGGGCTAGCATGGGGGCATCTAATTTCAGCCAGGAAACGCTTGCCGGCAAAAACGTCTTGTTCCAAAACGCCGTCGATAACCTGCGCGAGCGCTTTCATTTCGACTTCACGTCCATGGGCATCACGGCGTTTGTAGGGGCCCCATTGAAGTGGGTATACAGCGCCGGCGAAACCAGCAATCGACATCGGCGCATCGCGCTTGCACCCGGCCACGGCATCGGGGGCATCGTGTTGAAAGCGGGCAAGCCCATGCTGTTCACCGACATTGATTCAGAAATGGACCCGCGCGAGTACTCGTCCTACCCCATCGTGTTCGCTGAAGACTTGCGCAGCTTTTGCGCCCTGCCGTTGAAACGAGGCAACCACGTGGTGGCGGTGTTGTTGTGCGCGTTTCGCAACGTTGACCCCTCGCACGCAGAAACGTTCCGAACCCTTATAGCCGAAGAGCTGCGTGGAACGTTTTGCGGTCTTGACGTGGTGTCGGAGGGGTTCATGGGGCTAGGGGAAACCAGCAGCCAAGCCCAAGAGGCACCCATCGGCACGGCAGCCGACACCTCGTTTGCCGGCATGCGCGACACCGATGAAACGGGCGCACCAAAGCTTTTGCGCGGCGACCTTGCCCGCGCCATAGGCGCGCAGGAAGAGGAACGCCGCCGCATTTCGCGCGAGCTGCACGACGGCGTGGCACAAGAACTGCTTACCGTCACGTTCACGCTGCAGCGCCTTGCCGGCCACGTTGACGCCGAAGGCACAGCCATTTTGGAACAGGCGCACGGCGGCATCAACGGCGTGCTTGACGAGCTGCACAACATATCCGTGATGCTGCGCCCCAGCTCACTTGACCACTTAGGGTTCGTGCCCGCCCTGCGCAGCCAGGCCCTGCTGCTTGAGAAAACCTACGGCTCGGCCATCCGTTTCCAAGGCACGCTTACCCTGCCCCGCTTCGATCGCGCCTTGGAAACGCAGGCGTATCGCATCTGCCAAGAGGCCATGACGAACGCCTGCAAGTACTCCGGCTCCGATGTTGTGACGGTTAACGTGGAAGCAGCCGGCGACTGGCTGCACATCAGCGTCACCGACGAGGGCTGCGGCTTTAACGTGGCCCACCCCACCATCAAAGGCAGCGGCTGCGGACTGCTCGGCATGCAAGAGCGCGCAAGCCAGGTAGGCGCTACGCTTTCCATTGAATCGGGGAATCACGGCACGTGCGTCACGCTGGTCACGCCCATGCATACGGCAACAGAAGGCGGTGCGCAATGATTCGCGTAGTGCTTGCCGACGATCACGAAGTGGTGCGAACCGGCATCAAGTTGTTGCTAGACGCCGACCCCGATATTGCCGTTGTGGCGGAAGCCGCTGAAGGGACAGAAGCATATTCCCTGGTGGCACGCGAAAAACCCGATGTGCTGCTGCTGGATATATCCATGCCGCCCGGGCAAAGCGGCCTTGTTGCCTGCGAAAAAGTGGCGAAAGACTTCCCGGATACCAAAGTGGTTATCCTCACCATGTTCGCCGAACCGGAATACCTGCTGTACACCCTGCGCGGCGGTGCGGCGGGCTACGTACTGAAGAATTCCACGCCCGAGCAGCTACGCCAAGCCGTGCACGACGTTGCCAACGGCGGCAGCTATATTCATCCCACCATGGCCACGCTTTTGGCAAAACATGCCGCGGACGCTTCAAGCGACCCATCCATCCAACAGCTGTCCAGCCGCGAACTGGAAATCCTGCAGCTTATCGCCCGCGGACACACCAACAAGGAAATCGGCGAAAAAATGTTCCTGTCCGTGAAAACCGTCGAAGCGCATCGCAGCAAGATATACAAGAAGCTGCGCCTGAAAACCCGCGCTGATGCCGTTGATTATGCGTTGCGGCACAAGCTGCTCGAGCTATAAGACGGCCGCAAGACAACCGCGTACCTGCTGCATTACATCACCAGCAAGGGGGGCGAAGCGCACAGAGCGTCTCGCTCCCTTTGCTACAAACCCCAACGTTATTGCAGCGTTGGATCGTCCTCGAAATTGCAGTACACCAAGTTCACGCCCAGCACACCCGGGATGGCCACGAACGCGTTGGCGGTATCGCTTGAAGCGTCCACCGTTTCGGCCTCAATGGTAACCACCAGCTTATAGTCGTTGCGCTCGTGCACTTCAACGCCTGGGCGCTTTACCAGCGCAGCCGCCACCGCATCAACGGCGTCGCCAGCGCATTCCACCACCAAACTTGAGATAACCACGGCAGCCCCCTTAATCGTCGAACTCGCTGCCGTCGGCCACCACATGGCAGGTGTTGCACAGCAAGTGACGCCCTTCAATTGCGCGGCTATCGGCGCTGCCGCCTTCGTAGTGGTCATCGGGCAGCGCCACCGCACCGGTAAGCATGGGGTTGGCCTTGTCGCCCGCGCCATGGCAGCCATAGCAGCCTGCCGCGCCCATGTTGTCGAAACGCGCAGATGAGTGGCTTGCCGGCATCACCGGTGCCGCATCAGGCGACGCGCCTGCCTGCGTACTTTCGTCCACCTGGCCGCCCGCGCCCGCGCAGCCTGCAAGCACCATCGAAGCCAATGCGCACGCAAGCGCCGCATGCACCAGAATCTTCCGTTTCATGGCTATCCCTCCAGCTTCTCGATGCGCACGCACGTTTTCTTGAAATCGGGCTCTTTCGAAAGCGGGCAATACGTGTCCTGCACCGCCAAATTCACCAGCGTTTCCTCGGCGAAAAACGCCGCAAACACCGTGCCTGCAGGCGGCTTGGTGCGCCCGTGCGTGGACACGCGAATGTCCACCTGCCCAAACCGCGACTTCACGCGCACCTTGTCGCCGTGTTCGATGCCAAGCCGCTCGCAATCGGCGCGGTTCATGTCAAGCACCGCCTCGGGCAGGGCGTTGTGCAGCTGCGGCACGCGGCGCGTCATGGTGCCCGTATGCCAGTGCTCCAGCAAACGCCCCGTGCAAAACACGAACGGATACTGCTCGTCGGGCACTTCCGCCGGCGGCTCCCACGGGCGGAACACCACCGAGGGTTTCATGTTCGCCGACTTGTAGAAGCTCACGCCACCGGCCAAATCGTGCGCGCCGAACTTTTCCACGCCCACTTCATCGAAGCCGTCTTCCTGATGCCCGTCGCAAAAACGCCACTTCGTCTCAAGCCACTGGCCGTTCACTTCGCGAACAGGCCAGGTCAAGCCGTGACGCTCCAGATACACGTCGTAGGGAGCCAGCTGCTTGGCCTCCATCTTCAGCTTTGCGCCGAACTTCCCATCAGCATCGGTGTTGATGGCGTTGGCGCGGTCGTTAAGGCTGGGGTTACTGAACGTGCGGTACTCGCTGAACACCTCACGGCACACCTCGCGCTGCGAACCGCGGAAATCGGCCGCATCTTTGTCGTAAATAGCGCCGAACAGCGTGTCGAACGCGTCCGCCCCGCCAATCTGCTGCCCGTCAAGCACGCGGCGCGCAACTTCCATAAGCTGCCATAAATCCCACTTCGCCTCGCCCGGCGGGTCAACGGCCTTCTCGAACACCGCTGTGCGGCGCTCGCCGTTGCCGAACATGCCCTCGCGCTCCACCCACATGGCCGCAGGCAGCACCACGTCGGCATAACGACAGCTCATAGTGGGATACACCTCGGACACGCAGATAAACGCATCCATGATGCCGCGCTTTTCGCCTTGCCCTAAAAAGCGCGTAAGGTTGGGCATAGACGACGCCCAGTTGTTGTGCGCGCTCCACAAAAAGCCGATGTTGCCGTTGGAAAGCTCGCGGAACATTTTCACGGTGTGATACCCTGCCGTGGTCAGCGGCTCTAGGTAGCCTTCCGGCAAGTTCCAAACAGCTTCGGTGTAACGGCGATGCTGAGCGTTCGCCACCAGCAAATCGGCCGGCAAGCGATGGCTGAACGTGCCCACCTCGCGCGCAGTCCCGCACGCCGTAGGCTGACCCGTTAGGCTAAACGGCCCGTTACCCGGCTGCGCAATCTTGCCCGTAAGCAAATGGATGTTGTACAGCAAGTGGTTCATCCACGTGCCGCGGTTGTGCTGGTTCACGCCCATCGTCCACAACGACAGCACCTTCACGTTCGGGTCGGCGTACACGCGCGCTAGCTCCTCAATATCCGCCGCCGGTACGCCGGATATCTTCTCAGCGTACTCAAACGTATAGGTCTTCAAACGCTCGGCGTACTCTTCAAACGTGATGGGGCTGACCGCGTCAACCTTTTTGCCGATGTCGGACTTGTCGTAGCCGTCCTCGGTAGGGTTGCCGATGTTTTCCGTGCCCTGCTTGAACTGCAAATGGTCGCGCACGAAATCGGCGTTGTACAGGCCGTTTTGCACCAGGTAGTTTGCGATGGCGTTTGCAATGGCCAAGTCCCCGTTGTTGTTGAATATCATCACCTTATCGGCCTGAGCCGAAGTGCGCGTGGTAAGCGTGGTCAGATCGTAAAAGCGCACGTTGGGGTCGGACGCCTTGCGCGCTACCAAACGGCTGAACAGCATCGGATGCGCCTCGGCCATATTCGCGCCCCAGGTCACGAACACGTCGGCCTCGTCAAGATCGGTGTAACACCCCGCCGGCTCATCGGTTTGGAACACGTTCATGAACGCCACCACGGCGCTGGCCATGCACAAGCGCGCGTTGCACTCGATGTTGTTTGACAGCAAGCCCGCCTTCCAAAACTTCGACGTGCAGTAGCCCTCCACAATGGGCTGCTGACCACTGCCCCAAAACGCGATACGGCTTTTATCGGCAAGCCACTCCTTGCGCAGCTTAGCCGCCACCAGGTCAAGCGCCTCGTCCCACGACGCCTCGCGCAGGCCCTCCGTTGTGCCCTTCGTGGATTTGTCGTCGCGGATAAGCGGATGCGTTAAGCGATCGGGGCCGTACAGAATTTTCGCCAGGTAATAGCCCTTCACGCAGTTCAGGCCCTTGTTCGATCCGTTGTCCGGGTCGCCGGTAACGCTTACGAGCTTGCCGTTTTTCACCTCGCAGATAACGCCGCAGCCGCAACCGCAAAAGCGGCACACGGCCTGCGTTTTCACACTTTCGCCCTCCGCCGCCTGCGCGCACCCGGCAAACGTTGAGAGCGTGCCCGCCGCCGCAGCCGACGCAAGCGCCACCGCCGTCGTCTTCACGAACGCACGTCTTGTGATGTCCATGAGTCCCCCGTTCACTGTTTCCCATGCAAGCGCTTCCTCATACGCTTTTAGGCGCATGGTAAAACGCGCGCAGAACCAACAGCCGCCATACGGCTTGCGCGTAGGGTTTTACCCTACGCGATTCACGGGCAAAACGAACAGCGGGCGAACAAGAGGCTGCTCACGTGGGACCCCCTGTTCGCCCGCCGTTTGCACGACGTCCAAACCGTTGCACAACGCATGTTATCCCGCATTGCGCAAGCACTGACGCAGCAATGCGACTTCCGGCGTTTCGGCACTTTTACGCCACACGAAATAGCACGGCAGCGCAATGCGATCCTGCGGCACGAACGGAATCATGGTCGTACCGGAAAACACCCCAAGCAGGCGCTCGTCGTTGCTGACCAAAAGCGCCCCGCCTTGGTCCAGAAACGCCCGATGGCGCGCTTCGCTCATTTCAACCGCAACAAAACGCGGGCGAATCCCCTGCTCGGCCAGGCGTTTTTCCACCACGGCCTTACAACACCTGAAATCATGCGGCACTGCAAGCTTTCTGCCATGCAGGTCGGCAAATGTGGCGGCACTTTTGCCCGCCAGCTCATGGCGCGACGAAACCAGCAACTGCGGCGTAACCGTTCTTATTTTCACGCTGCGCAAGCCTTCATAATCGGGCTTTCCCGTAACCAAAGCCGCGGCAGCCATGCCCTCATGCAACGCCGCAAGACACCCGCTTCCCGCGAAAAACAGCACCTTCAACCTAACGCGCGGATACAACCGCCGAAACGCCGCAAAGTCCTCCTGGCGAAACATCCTTCCCCGAAACGGCGAATTTGCCACCGCTACAGCAAGCGACCCGCACGGAATGTCCGCACGGGTCACCGTGTTCAATGCAACTTGTTTAATCCCGCTTTTCGCCTCAAGGGCATCCACGGCATAGCGACACACTGCAGCGCCCGCCCACGTTGTTTGCAGACGCTTGCCCCGCGATTCGAACAGCTGAACGTTTAGCGTTTGCTCCAATTCATGAACGGAACGCGAAACCGCCTGCGCTGAAATGCAAAGTTCGCTTGCAGCCGCGCTAAACGATCCGTACTGCGCCGTGGCAACAACGCGCTCCAGTTGCGTAAACGTTGGATACATACCAATCCCTTTGCTATGGGTTACCTGGTAAGACACGCAAATAAACGCAGGTCAAACGCGTGTTTACCCCATAACATAGCATAGGAATCATACCGGCATTACGCATATATACGCATGAAGCATATACTTCGGCAAGCGAATTGTTGCAGCGCGTTGAACGTAACGCTGCCGTTACGTTTTCGTGCAGCGGGCGCGCCAATGCTGCGCGCTTCGCACACAAGCCCGCTAGCATTCCTTTGCAAAGAACGCCAACGCAATGGCTCCGGGCCCCACATGCGTGCCAATGGTGCCGCCCACAGAAGCGTAACCAACCTGTTCTACGTTATCTGTCCAAATGCAGCGGCTGTCTTCGATGTACTTTTTTATCAGCTCGTCGCCAAGACCCGTATAGCCCAGGTAAAACGGCATGGCAAAATCAATGCCGCCCGCTTGTTGCACCTGTTGAATCAGCAGGTTATTGCCCCGCTTGCTGCCACGAGCCTTGCCCAGCATGGCCACAAGCCCATCTTGAATGGCAACAACCGGCTTAATGGACAGCATGCCGCCCGCAATGGCAACCGTCTTGGAAATGCGTCCGCCTTTTTGCAGATACTCAAGCGTGTCTAGCAGCGCAACCAAGCGAATCCGCGACTTTTCCCCATCAAGCTTAGCGGCAACTTGAGCCGCGGAAAGCCCTTGCTCAACCAAGCGTGCGGCATAGGCAACCAGCGCTTTTTCTCCCACAGTCACGTTCGTGCTATCAACAACACGCACGCGCGCTCCCCAAGGCTGCGCTGCCGTAAGCGCACTTTCATAGGTGCCCGAAAGCTTTGCGGAAAGCGTGATAACAATTGCTTCGTCGGTGCCGCCGTCTTCCGGCTTTCCCAAACGCCGCTCGAAAACCTGTGCAAACGCAAACGGTGTTGCTTGGCTGGTGCGCGGAAGTTCGTCGGATTCCACCAGCTTCTCGTAAAACTGCTGGTGCGTAAGGTTCACGCCGTCTTCGAACACGTCGCCGCCAAAGGAAATGGTCAGCGGAATAATCTCGTCAACGCCCGGGATTTCACCTTTACTCAGGTCAGATGCGGAATCGGTAATAATATGAACGCGACGAGAGCCATCGCCTTGAGCTGCAACTTGCTGCACAACACTCCAATCACAACAGGAATACCGTGCCGCCCTACCGCGCCATACAGCAAGACGGCAACACCCCATATTGTAACAATGTGTCCAGAAACGCAACCATATCAGCTTCAATTCCATGCGAGAACACGAATTGCTACGCACGTGAAACTTAGCGAGGCGACCGCAACTCTGAAGCCCCTGCGCCCTGGCCACCACCGCAACGCACGCTACCCAAGCGTTGCGGCATCCGCTTCATCCATGCGCACATTCGCGTTAAAGAACGCCTGCAGCGCCTGCATGCCCAAACGTACGTCAGCTGTACCCGCCGTCTCATAGCTAGAGTGCATGGCAAGCTGCGGCAAGCCCACGTCCACGCCGTGCATGCTTACTTGCGTGTTCGACAAGTTGCCCAGCGTAGAACCGCCCGGCATGTCGCTGCGGTTCGCAAAACGCTGCAGCGGCACCCCAGCGTCTTCGCATACGGCGCTGAACACCGCCGCGCTAAACGCATCCGTGCAGTACTTCTGGTTCGCCGCCTCTTTTACTACCAAGCCGCAGTTTAGCCACACGCGATTGCCCTCGTCATAGCGCTCGGGATGGTTCGGGTGCACCGCATGCGCGTTATCGCAGCTCACCAGCATGCTTTTTGCCACTGCACAGCGCAAATCCTCGGGGGTAAAGCCAAGTGCGCCGTTCAATCGTGCAAGCGCATCACGCAAAAACGTGGACATGGCGCCCTGCTTGGTGTTCGACCCCACTTCTTCGTTGTCGAAGCAGCAGAACACCGACACATCATGTTTGTTGTCCGACGCCAAAAACGCCTTCAGCGAAATATACACGCACCCCAAGTCGTCCAAGCGTGGCGCACTCACAAATTCCTTCGCCCAACCCCACACGCGCGGTTGCTGGCGGTTGACCAGGAACAAGTCACGCGCCAAAACGGTCTCGGGCGCAACGCCAAGCTCCTGTGCCACCATGGCGTCAAACGCTCCACGCTTAAGCTTGCCCGCAGAGAAAAGCGGGCACACGTCAACCGCACGATTCGGCGCAAAGCCGGAATTTGCCTGGTGATCAAGATGGATGGGCACACGCGGTATCAGCAGCACATCGGCATCGGGCGCAAACAAGCGGCTTTCCACGCATGCGCCGTTTCGCACCAGCACGCGCCCAGCCACGGAAAGCGGTTTGTCGAACCATGTGTGGTCCATCACGCCGCCATACGCTTCCACGTTCAAACGCACGTATTCCCCCGGCCCCGCCAGCTCGGGCACCGCTTTCACTTTGTACGTAGGGGAATCGGAATGCGCGGCCGTAAGCTGAAAATGATAGTCATCAAGCTTACCACCAACCTTAAAAGCAATAATGCTCGAGTTGTTGCGCGTGGTGTAATACGCCCCGCCAGGCTCTGCACGCCACGGTTCACCTTCCGGCAAGTACGTAAAACCCGCAGCGTCAAGCCGCGCACGCACCGCTGCCGCCGTATGGAACATACTTGGACATTCGCTCACAAACTCAATCATATCTTGCGCAGCGTTTACGTCAGCTTCCGGCATGGTGGCACATGTAACTTCACGTGCCCGCTCATTCGTTTGGCTCATAGCGCGCTCCTTTCTTTTACAACCAGTCTAGCAACCGCGCTGCCGCTGCGTTTTCCCTTAGCCCAAAGCACAAAAAGGGCCGCCCGCACAATGCGAACGGCCCGAACAGGCAAAACTAACGCTACTTTACGGTAAGCACCGGCACATCGGTTGCGCGCAGCACGCCAAAGCTTACGCTACCCAGCATGCCGCGGATTGCGCCTAGGCCACGGCGGCCCATAACAATAAGGTCGCAGTCGTGCTCGTCAGCATAACGCGCCAACGCATCTGCCGGCGAAGCTCCCGCAATCGCCACCACGTCGGCGCGGTCGCCAAAATCGGCAAGAGCATCGCCTAAATCTTCAGTAACGCGTTTTTGAGCCTCATCAAGCACGTGCTTCACCACGCCCTGGTACTCTTCGTAATCAAGCATGCCGTACGGAACGCCATCAAGCGCGCCGTCCGTGCCCATGCGATCCATGCCCACGTAGCTAGAAGGCACGGCATGTACCACGGTGATGCGCGCCTCAGGGCACGTAGACACCAGATCTTTTGCGTATTGCAAGGCATTCTTTGCGTGATCGGACCCATCGTAGGGGACCATAACATGACGGAACTTCATAACGGGCTCCTTTCCTTCGTGTGCATGCCACCAAAATTGACATGACTACACCGGCGCTTGCTTAGCGCCGAGCACAGCGGGCACGCCCCATACGCAAACCCGCTTGCAGGTTCAAAACCGTTACGTTAGTGCTGTTCACACAAGCTTTGCGCAGCGTCTGAACCTACTGCTGATTATACTCCATGTAAAAGCGCGGGAGGCCCTTAACCCGCAATCCGATTTTCGAGGCATACGCCAGCCAGCGTTCAAACGACGCGTCGCTTATGGCGTGCTCGATGCCGCACGCCTCACGCTCGGCGGTTTCGGGGTCGATGCCAAGCTCCTGCGTCAAAAACGCAAAGAGCAAGCGATGGCGACACAGCACCGCCATGCCACGCGCCAGGCCGTTTGGCGTCAGCCGCACACCGCCATAGGGCTCCTGGCTGATCATGCCCTCATCGCGAAGCACCTGAATGGCTTTGCTTACCGACGCTTTGGTAACGCCCAGCTCATTGGCAATATCAACGTTGCGCACCGGATTCGTAAGCGTACCGCCCAAATTGACGATTGCCTCAAGATAGTCTTCGCTTGACGTGGTGAGCTTTTCCACACGAACCCCCATCCCCCATTCGGCTTTGCACATAAAGAAGCAGAGGGAAGAAGGGGGAGTCTTCCCTCTGCTTTAAGCAGGTGCGGTGAAGAGCCAGACGAGAAGAGCTTTCACCGCCGTGTCAGCGTTGTTCGTAGGTGCGGGACAGGTGTTGAAAGTTCACGAAGCCTTGCGCATGGCAGCTTCAGATTTCAAGTAACTCCTGTTCGCAACCCTTTCGACATGGGTTAGAATACGCTAACCGTTAGCCTTGTGCAACAGTGTTAGCGGCAGCATACAAGTTCTTCACAATTCACCATGCCTAACCTTTGGGTAAAGAAAAGCGCGGTCGTAAGGACCGCGCTTCAACTTGCAGTAGCGTCACGCCACCAGCTTCGATTTCTCTACCTGCTCCACGAACCAATACGTCAACTTCGAAAGCGGCTCACGCAAAATACCCATGACAATAAACGGGATAAGGAACATAAGCACCCAGATGATTTCCACCCAGAAATCGTTTTGGTATACGCCCATGCTTGCCGCGCGCATGGCGTTGATCACGTGCGTTGCCGGTAAAATGGGGCTCACGTCCTGGAAGAACTGCGGCAGCAGCTGCAGCGGGAAGCTGCCCCCGCCGCCCGTTACGTAAATGATAAGCAGCAGCACCGCCAATGCCTTGCCCAGGTTGGCGAACAGCGACACTAACGTGTAGATGATGAAGCTGAACACGAAACCCGCCACCCAGAAGCACAGCAAGTACAGCAGCGGGTTGGCAACCTGCACGCCCACAAACAGCATATTGCCCAAACACACCACCGTGCTCTGCATGAACGCAAGCACAAACGCCGCACCGTAGCGGCCAAAGAACAGCTGCCATGACTTCGGGTTAATCAAGCCCGCTTCCTTTTTCGCGCGCTCGGAAGGCACCGGATTTAACAGTACCATGATGAGCAACGACCCCACCCACAGCGCCAGCGTGGTGTACAGCGGAGCCATGGCTGAACCGAAGTCCTCTGCCGGAAACACTGCAATGCGCTCAACGCCCACCGGCGCGGAAACCGCCTTAGCCAACGCTTCGGGGTCGGATCCAATAACCTGTTTCAGCTGCTCAACGCTGCCGCTGGCAAGCGCTTCGTCTATGCGGGTTGACAACGTGGAAAGCTTATTGGACGAAGCGCGCAGCTCGTCTGCCATACCCTTGATGGTTCCCTGTGCGCTGCCAAGCTTGCCCGCGACCAAACCTGCAGAGCTTTCCAGGTCGCCGCCAACGCCAGACAGCTGGGAAGCGCGCGCGCTGAGCGATTGCGCCGCCGTTGATACCGAATCCGCCAGCTGATCGAGCCCGGGCTTCAAACCGCTTTCGTAATCGGCCTTCAGCGTGTTGATGCTCGCTTGCACCTCGTTAAGCTTTTGCGTCACTTCGGCGCGCGACGTGCCTTCGGGGTCGGTGCCCTGCTCAAGCTTGCTTGCCGCGCTGTTCAGCGAATCGTAGAGTTTGTCCAAGGACTTAATGGACGTATTCAACTGGCTGATAACGGCATCGAGCGCCGGCTGATATTGCTCGTCGATGCTCGGGCTCAGCTCCGCTAGCTGCTCGGCAATTTCCTCGTAACGGTCGCGCTGGTTTTTCACGTCTGCGGCTTGGTCGCGCAGGCTTTGCGAAGCGTTGCCCTTGTCGGTGTCTATCTGGGTATACACGTTGTCTATTGCGCCTGGCACATCTTTGAAGCTGTCGCTGCTTTGCGCAAGCGCATCCGACAACGCCGAAACCGAGGTTTTCATGGCATCGCCAATGGTGATAGCACCGTCCTTCGCATCGCTTGCCTGGCCCTCGGCGTCCTTCACCGCAGCCTGTGCGCTGTTCAGCAAGTCGGTGGAATTATTCACCAGCGATTGCGCCGACCCCGTAAGCGCCGCATACGAATCCAGCACGTCGGCAGTGTTTCCCATCTGCTTCGCCGAGTCAGAAAGCGTGCCGGAAAGCTTCGAAATGTAGCCGCTTGCATCGCCCTGGTCGGCAAGGTTGCCCAGCGAATCAATCAACCCCAGCGCAACATCGGATATAGTTTCGGCAAACGTTGCGTTCACCTGCGACGACACCTTGCTTGACGCCTGATCGGTCACGCGCGGGGCCACGGCGTTTTTCTTCTCGTTTTCGTAATAGATGATCTGCGCATGCTCCGCATCGCTGGAGTAGAAGCTCATCATGTCTTCGCTGAAGTTCTGCGGGATAACCACGGCAGCGTAGTACTTGCCCGACTTCGCGCCGTCAATAGCGTCGTCTTCGCTGGTAAACACCCAGTCCAGCTGGTCGTTCGCCCGTAGCGCCGATTCAACGCTATCGCCTACGTTCACCTTTGTGGGCAGCAAGTCGCTTTCATAGCCTTCGTCGGAATTTGCCACCGCCACTTTCAGGTTGCCCGTGTTATCGAACACGTTCCAGCAGGCAATGACGTTGTACCACGTGAACAGCGACGGTAAAAACACCAGGCCCAAGATAATGACCACGGTGACCACGTTGCCGAACAGGTGCTTGAAGTCGTAGCAGAACAGCTTCCAGATATTACGCATGGTTGCCCTCCTGCTTCTTGCTGCCATGTTTCTTGTCGTGCTTGTCGTGATGCTTATGCCCACCCGTATCCTTGGGCTTTTGGTGGCCCTTGTGATGCTTACCGTGCTTTTCGTGCTTTTCGCCATCCGCTGGCTTCGCCTTCTTGGCGTGCTTGCCGCGCTTTTCAGCGGCATCGCCTGTTTGCTCGCACTTCGCGGAAAGCGTTTCCAAATCGGCTTTCGTCAGCTCTAACGCGGGAGACTCAACCGCCAGCGAATCCTCGTCATCGGAGTGTTTCCCGTGCACGTCTTCGTCGGACAAAAACGGGCCGTCGAAGTACGCCGGCTTGTTCGCCGCAGCCAAATCCATAAGCGACTTCGCTCGCGGCTTTTCGGCCTTTGCGTTTGAGGCGTCGGGCACATCCTTCTTATCAGCGCGGGTGGCGGCACCGTCTTTGCCCTGTTCGGGCTTGTCGTGCAGATCATCGGACACTTTGCCCACCGGGGGCAGCGGCACCGTCACGCCCGACGAGCGCGCCGTGCGGTCAACGGGCACCGACACACGCGCAGTGGACATAGCGGCGGGTACCAGCTCCTTCACCACCTTTTTACCGCGATCGGCCAAATGCTCGCGCAGCTCGTCGTCGCTCATGGTGTCAATGTAGGCCTGGCGCTGAATGTTGTCGCGCACCATTTCCACGCCCAGCAAGAACACGATGACGAACACGAGCCAAATCAGCCAGCCCGTAAGCGTCACAACTTTTTCCGTGGTGGTAACGGCGAAAATAGCCGTGAACGCCACCGGCACCAAAATGCCCACGATAAGCGCGCCACGCTTCAGACGCGGATACAGCTTCATAAAGCGGTCGGCCTGCTGCTGCATGGTGTTGTGGAATTCATCGTGGTCCGCCAACGCGCGGATAAGCTGGCCGATGCGGTAGCGGCGCTCGGGCACCAGCGCCTCTTCCACGTTCAACAGGTCGCTCTTCTGAATCTCTTTCGCCACCAGGCGGTTCAAGTTCGTCAGATGCGGGCGCACGAACAGGCCCACCACCGCCATGCTCAGCCCAATGAGCACAAGCACGCCCATGTAGCCCAGCCACTGCGTGCCGTAGAAGCCGCCGATGGCTTCACGCAGCGCGTTGATGCCGTACGTGAAGGGGAACAGCGGGTACACAATGCGGAAAAACGCATCGGTCATCTCAACCGGGTACAAACCGGTGCCGCCCGGGATTTGCACGAACACCATGATGATGCACAGGCCAATGCCAATATGCTGGAACGACGATGACAGCGTGTACGTAATGCACAAGTACGCTAGGGAAAGCGCTATAGCGGTGGCGTAGAACGCCGGCACCGATACCGTTTGCACGCCAATGGCCAAACAGCCCGTAACGCACACGATGGCCTGCAGCGTTACCAGCACGGCGAAGAACAGCCAGCGTGCAAGATAACCCTGCACCACCGTCAACCCCGGCACGCCTTCTTTATCAACTTCCAACTTAAGAATGACGCACAGCATCAGCGTGCCAATCCACAAGCTCAGGCTGATGAACAGCGGCGCCATGGCAGAGCCGTACGCGTTAAGCGGATACAGCTTTTCAGTGGTTACTTGCGTGGGCGATGCCATGAACTCCGCGATTTTCTCGGGGTCGATGCGCCCGTTATCAATCAGCTCGTCCACTGCGGTAGACGTCCCCAGCATAGACACGTCGTTGCGCGCCGTGCTCATGGTTTTCTGCAGGTCGGCCAACACGCCGTCGGTTTGCGACAGCGCGTCGGCCGCAACACCAAGCGTGCTTGTAAGCTGGTCTATAACATTGCTGGTTTGATCGATCAGGTAGCCTTGGTTCGTGATGGCGGCCTTAAGGCTGATAGCCGCACTGCCAACTTGAGAGATTCCGCTATTTACCTGCGGCAATGCCGTGCCGAACAGCTGCGATTGGTAATCTCCCGCATACCCGATGGACTGCTGCACCGCGGTGTTTAGCGTGGTTGCCGCGCTGGAAAGCTGCGATGCCGTGGCCTCAGTATCGTCGTACAGCTGCTTCAGGTCGTTCAAATCGCGCTGCAGCTCCTGATTGCGCGACGTCATGGAATCGATGGCCAACTTGAGTTGCGCTTTATACGGGCTGGCATCATCGATGCCGTTATATACCACCGTCAGCTCTTCGATGATGGAGCTGTTCATGTCAATAACGCCCTGTGCGCGCTCAACCGATGCGTCAACCGTGCCTTGAGCTCCCGTAATGCCGCTTGACGCGTTCGATGCGGCGGTAGTTACGCTGCTTGATACCTGGGACAGGGCAACGGAAGCATCCGAAAGCGCTGGCGAGGCTGCCGCGGAAAAATCGCCAATGCTCTTCTGCAGCGTGTTCGACAGGTCGTACACCTGCTGCAACTGGTCTTGCACCGTCTTCGCATCGCTGCGCGCCTGGGAAAGCTGGCTTTTCGCCGATTGAGCCTTGCCCTGCGCCTCTGTAGTGCTGGCGGTCAAATCCGTCACCGTCGCACGTGCGTCGGAAATGGCATCCACTGCGCGGTTAAGCTGCTTGATCGTATCCGATTGCGCAACATCAAGGTTTTGCTCAGCTTCCGCAACCTTTTCGTTGAGCGTGTCGGCAACCACCGAACTCACGGTAGACACAAACTGGCTGTTAATGGTGTCGTCAAGCGTGGTGGAACCCGCATCGGTTACCTTCGGGGAAACGGGGTTTTTCTTCTCGTTCACGTAATACTGCAAGTTCGGCTGCTGGAAATCGCCGGTCAAAATGGTGAACAAATCCTCAGTGAAGTTGCTGGGAATAACGAACGCCGCGTACACCTCACCGGAATTCACCTTTTCCATTGCGTCTTCATAATCGGTGAATTCCCACTTCAACTGGTTGTTTTCATGCAGCTGGTCCACAATCTGGTTACCCAGGTTCATGTCCCCCATTATGTCGTTGCTGCCGCCGGTATCCTCGTTTACCACGCATACGCGCATGTTGCCGGTATTGTCGTAGGGGTTCCAAAAGCCAATCACGTTAAACCACGTATAGGTAGACGGCAGCACAACCAAAACGAATACAACAACCAAAGCAGCCGGCGCTTTCAGCAGGCGCTTAAAATCACGTCCGAGTACGCGCAGGACGTTTTTCATAGCAGGCAGTACCTCTTCCTTGCACAAGCGCCCGTCGGCGCGGCATCATGTCATCAGCCCCTGCCGTTTCGCACGAGCATCAAACGGCAGGAGATATTTTTCGCACCAGCCATTGTAAAATACCCCACCTGTGGAACGACTTCGCACGCCCGCAAACCACAGAATCCGTTGCATTCCTGTAACAAAATTTATGCGCGACTGGGCAGCTCCGCCGTTGCCTTCGCCAGCACATGGCCTTTTATGGCACGGCGCAGCTCGTTTGCGTAGAACCCCTCGGACAGGCCAAGCTCGCAATCAAGCGCATACACGTTCAGCGTGTAGCTGTGCGTGGCATCGGGCGGCTGCGGGCCGCAATAGCGCGAATGCACCAGCGGGTTTGCGCTGCCGTGCGCCATAGGCGACCAGTTGCTGTTGCGCCCCTGCACCATAGGCACCGCCCCGGTGCGGCTTGCGTCTTCGGGAATAACCGCTGTGTCAGCAGGCACATTGCATGCCGTCCAGTGAATCCAGCAAAAGCCACCCACGGGAATGGCGTCGAAGTCGACGAACTCCACTGCAAGCGTTTTCGCGCCCTGCGGCACATCGTGTATCTCGATAGGAAACGACCGCACGGGAAAGCCCTCAAGGCGGTCCTGTTCCGGTGCATACTTACCGAACTTGTCAGCCAACAGGCCGTTTTCCAGCTCAACGTGAATTTGCATGCCGCTTCCTTTCTCTTTGCGTTTCTCGCAGTGTAGCACGCTCGCATATTGCTTTTGCGACGCTTAGGCCCGCAGCTGAAATCTGCGCTTTTCGCGCGGGGCGTGCCAGCAACGCGCCCATTCGTTATGATGAAGCCTACCTATATATACGATTGGAGGGATGCCTCACTATGTGCGGTATCTGCGGATTCACGCAGGCAACGGACGCAAGCCTGCCAACCCTGAAAGCCATGTGCGACGTCATGGCCCACCGCGGGCCCGACGGCGAAGGCCAATACATCGATGCCGAAAGCGGCATTGCGCTTGGCCACCGCCGCTTGTCGCTTATCGACCTGGCAAACGGCAACCAGCCCATGGTGCGCGCCACGGGCAACCACGCCGCCGCTATCACGTCGCCAGCCCTGCACCTTGACGGCACTCCGTGCGGCACGCGCGAGCAGGCTGCCGCAAAAGGCGCATTCGCCATCGTGTTCAACGGCGAGATTTACAACTACCGCAACCTGCGCGGCGAGCTTGAGGCCGCAGGCTGGGAATTCCAAACGAATTCGGACACCGAAGTGCTGCTTACCGGCTACCTGCATTGGGGCGAAGGCGTGCTCGACCGCCTGCGCGGCATGTTCGCGTTTGCCATTTGGAACCGCGAAACACGCGAGCTTTTCTGCGCACGTGACTTTTTCGGCATCAAGCCGTTTTACTATACGCAGCAAAACGGGCAGTTCATTTTCGCCTCGGAAATTAAGTGCATCCTCGAGCACCCCGCCTACACGCGCGAGCTTAACCGCGAAGCGCTTGAACAGTATCTGTGCTTCCAATTCAGCGCGCTGCCCGAAACGTTCTTCAAGGGCATCTTCAAGCTGGCACCGGCACATTGCATGACCGTTCACGCCGATGGCTCCATCACGCAGCGTCGTTACTGGCGCCCGGAGTACCATTTCGACACCCAGCGTAGCCGCCAAGACACCGTTGAGGCCATCGATGAGGTGCTACGCGACAGCGTGCGTTACCACAACGTTGCCGATGTTGAGGTTGGCAGCTTCCTTTCTTCCGGCATCGACTCCAGCTACATGGCTGCGTGCTTGGCTAAAGAAAACCCCGATATCAAAACGTTCACCGTGGGTTTTGACTGCTACAAAAACGCAGCCGCCAACAACGTTGAGGGCGCCGGCGGCATGATGCGCGACGAGATTTCCTGGGCGCGCGAACTTGCCGATGAGCTGCACATTGCCAACACCGACAAATACATTAGCGAAGAAGAGTATTGGGAAAGCCTCCCCCGCGTGCAGTGGCACATGGACGAGCCTTCGGCCGACCCTTCTGCCGTTGCGCTGTATTTTGTTGACCAAATTGCCGCAACGCAGGTTAAAGCCGTGCTTTCCGGCGAAGGCGCCGACGAGTTCTTTGGCGGCTACCGCATTTACCAAACGCCGTTTTCCAACGCCAAGCTGTCGTGGGCTCCGAAGGGCCTGCTGCGCGGCGCGTCTAGCGCTATGCGCAAGCTGGGCATCCGCGGCGCCAACTACCTTGAGCGCGCAAGCGAAACCCCGGAAGACTGGTATTACACCAACGCAAACGGCGTGGCTTTCACTGTTGAGGAACGCTCCAAGCTACTGCGCGGCGGCTGTAACGCCCCTACCCCGCAACAACTTACGGCGCCGGTTTATGCCGAGGTCAAAGACCTTGATGAAACCACGCGTATGCAGTACGTCGACCTGTACTTCTGGCTTGTTGGCGACATCCTGCTGAAAACGGACAAGATGTCCATGGCGCACTCGCTTGAATCGCGCGTTCCCTTCCTGGACCGCCGCGTGTTCGACGTGTCGGCCACCATCCCCACGCCGCTGAAGGCCAACGAGTCGCAAACAAAGCTCACCCTGCGCGAAGCATCTGAACGTGCCATCCCCAAAGATTGGGCGCAAAAGGAAAAGCTGGGCTTCCCTGTCCCTGTGGTGAATTGGCTGCGCGAAGATCGCTACTACAACCAAGTTAAGGAATGGTTTACCGGCGATATCGCCCGCGAGTTCTTCAACACCGACGAGCTGGTGCGCTTGCTTGACGAGCACAAAGCCGGTGCCGACCGCAGCCGCAAAATCTGGATCGTGTACATGTTCCTCATGTGGTACAAAATCTACTTCGTAGACAAAACCGCGCCCGAGAAACCAAAGGCACGCTAACGCAAAACGCCGTCGCAGCACATGCGACGGCGTTTTTCTTGCACTTGCGTAAGCAGCGGGAGCGGGAGTCTGGGCAGCTTGCCTGACGCGCGCGTCTTCCGAGCCGCTTGCCAACTCGCAACCATGCGGGAATCAGCCAGCCTTCTACGCTAAGCGCGATGCCCGCACGCTTGTTAGATGCCCATGCTCATCCTCGAACACGCATAGTTTCTTGTCGCGGCTTTCGTACAGATGGCTAAACGTAGCAAGCTGCTTTTTGCGCGCGGCCTTTTTCCCGCCGCCGGGTTTTCCCTGTTTGCGTTCCATTAGTACTGCACCCGCCAAAACACTAAACCGGCAGCAGGGGCGTTCTCGCCTGCTGCGGTGCGATTGCGCGCCTCAAGCACCTGTTGCACCCATTCGGGTTTGCGTTGCCCACGGCCTACCATCACCAGCGTCCCCACGATAGTACGCACCATAGAATGCAAAAAAGCGTTGCCCACCACTTTGATAGTGAGGATGTTTTCACCCATAACCGTTTCATGCGAAAGCGAAATCTCGTGCACGTTCCTGCACGTTGGTTTTCCCACCGCGCTTGCCGCCATGCAAAAGCTTTTGAAATCGTGCTCGCCTTCCAAATAGCGCGCAGCTTGCCGCATAGCCTCAACATCAAGCGCACCGTGCACAAACCAGCTAAAGTTCCTCATGAACAACGGCGGCGTTTCGTCAATGCAGATGTGATAGTGGTATTCGCGCCACTGCGCATCGAAGCGCGCGCTGAACCCCGGTTCACGCTCTTCAACTGCGCGTACGGTAATATCCTTGTGCGTAAGCGCGTTCAAGCTGCGGCGCAAACTGTACAGGTTTCGCCCTTGAAGCTCATCGTTTGTTACGTCAAAGCTCACCACTTGCCCAAGCGCGTGCACACCAGCGTCGGTACGACCCGAGCACACCACTTCAATAGGCCGGCGAAACACCAGCGAAAGCGCCTGCTCAAGCTCACCTTGCACCGTCAGTTGTTTTGGTTGACGCGCAAACCCGCGAAACGGGGCACCATCATATGACACCGTCAGCGAAAGCGTGCGCTCCACCGCGCTTCGCTGGAAGTCAGCCGCATCGCTTACACGCGAGGCGTCTTTATACACGCCTGTCGCAGGCCGCAAGGCTGTCTTAGTATGTTCATTCATTTTCTCCATGCGCATCATGATACGCGACATTGCCCCGTAAAAGAAATGGGACCCGGATTCACATCCGAGTCCCATGACATTGCTCTGCAGCTTTCGACGCATCGCCCTCAATCAGACAGTTATGCGCTCAGCACGTTGTAGCCAAACAGGTCTGTTAGCTCGCTTTTCATGATGGGGCTTTCCGCATCTACCGTTATTGGCAGCTCCGCGCGGAACTTATGCCCATCATTTTGGCGTACGAACAACACTACGCCATCGCGGCCGGGGTATGACTTCAAAATACGGCTCAAACGCATAGACTTCGACTGATCGAAATCCGACATAGGCACGCTCAGCTGCAGCTGCCGCGGCTTTGCGTCCTCTTCGTTCAGCTCCAGCGTCTCCATCTCGAACACCATGATCTGGTTGCCACGGTCAGAATGTTCAAACTTGCCCTTGATTTTCACAATGGCATCTTCTTGTATAGCCTCGGCGTTTTCCTCATACTTGAAGCAAATGCACGCCACATGGCCCGTTGTGTCCTCAAGGTCAAACGTTGCCATCTTCGTGCCGCGCTTCGTCAGCTTCGTAACCACGTTAGACACCATGCCCACGAACACCGCAGACTTAATCTCCTTCGTGCGCTCCGCCAAATCACCCAGCTGCCACTTCGTAATGTGCGAGATGTAGTTCTCGTACGGCGTAAGCGGGTGATCCGAGACATAAATCTTCATGATCTCTTTCTCGTAGGCAAGCAGCTGCCGCTTCGGCCACTCCACGCCATCAGGCGCAGGCACGTCCTCCTGGAAGCCCGAGTCCGCATCGTCAGCAAATAAGTCGAACATGCTCACCTGACCGCGGTCGCGGTCTTTCTGGCGCTTCGCCGCCCCTTCTAGCAGCGGCGTTTCTTCAATGAAGTACATAAGCTGCTTACGCGTGTACCCCGTAGAGTCGAACGCACCGCCCTTGATAAGGGCTTCAAGCGTTTTGCGGTTGTAGCACTTCGCATCCACGCGGTTCACGAAGTCGTGTAAGCTGGTGAACGGACCATTCTTCTCGCGCTCTTCGATAATCTCATCCGCAACGTTGCGACCCACGCCGCGCACACCAACCAAGCCAAAGCGAATGCCGTTTTCAACCGGCGTGAATTCCGCATTCGACGAGTTAATGTCAGGCGGCAACACGGGTGTGCCATTGTGGTTGCAGCTGGAAATATAGCGAATCAGACGGTCAGTGTTGCCCATATAGCTGGACAGCACAGCAGCCATGTACTCATTGGGGTAATGCGCCTTCAGGTACGCCGTGCGCATAACCAAAATGGAGTATGCGGCCGAGTGCGATTTGTTGAACGCGTACTTAGCGAACTTCTCAGCGTCGTCCCAAATCTTCTTCGCAATTTCCAGCGAATAGCCGTTCTCTACCGCGCCGTTGTTCCAGTCTTCCTGCAACATGCGCATGATGTCGAGCTTTTTCTTGCCCATTGCCTTACGCAGCTTGTCTGCCTTGCCGGCAGAAAAGCCGCTCATGACCATGGACACCTGCATGATCTGCTCTTGGTACACCATGGTGCCATACGTTTCCTCAAGCACAGGACGCAGGCGCTCATCATAGTAGTGAACAGGCGTTTTACCGCTTGCTACCTTAATGTAGTCCTCAACCATGCCAGACTCCAACGGGCCCGGTCGGTTCAGAGCGATAGAAGCAACAATGTCGCTGAACCTATGCGGTGGGAGTCGCGCGAACAAGCTTACGTACAAGCCGCCTTCAACCTGGAACAAACCGTCCATGTTGCCGGAGCGCATCAACGCAAACGCCGCCTCGTCGTCTGTGGGGATTTCCTCGGGAACAATCTTGCGGCCCGTTGTCATCTCCACATTACGGCACGCGCGCGAAAGCACGCCCAACGTACGCAAGCCAAGGAAGTCCATCTTCAACAAGCCCAGGTCAGGCGTGTAATGACCATCGTACTGCGTAATGATGCCGCCACCTTTGGTGTCGCGCTTTACCGGTACGTGGTCGGCCATGGGGTCGCGGCAAATGATGGTTGCACATGCATGTACGCCTTCGCCACGCACATGCCCTTCAATGGACTGCGCAGCGTCAACAACAGCCTTAACGTCTTCTTCGGTGTCGTAGGCCTTTTTCAAATCGGGGTTAGTGTCAAGCGCCTTTTGAATGGTAATGCCCAGCTCATCACCAATCATCTTGCAAATGCGGTCGCCTACGCTGTACGGGTAGTCAAGCACGCGGGCAGCATCGCGCACGGCGTTTTTAGCCTGCAGCTTACCAAACGTGATAACGCCCGTAACATGGTCAGCGCCATATACTTCACGAATATGCTCGATAACTTCCTGGCGACGTTCATCCTCGAAGTCGCAGTCGATATCAGGCATCTCAACGCGCTCAGGAGACAAGAAGCGCTCGAACAGCAAGCCGTTCGAAAGCGGCTCAAGGTCGGTAATGCCCATAGCGTATGCAACAATGGAACCTGCAGCCGATCCACGACCCGGTCCAACGCCAATGCCCTGGCTACGAGCCCAGTTCAGATATTCCTGCACAATCAAGAAGTACGCCGGGAAGCCCTGCTGGATAATAACGCTCATCTCGTATTCGGCGCGATCAAGCGGCTCTTTCGGGATAGGATCGCCGTAGCGCTTCTTCATACCAACCATAACCTGATGGCGGAACCAGCTTTCGTCGGTTTCACCCTCAGGCAAGGGAAACTTAGGCAAAATAGAATCGCGTTCCAATACCACGTTGCACTTTTCAGCAACCTCTACGGTGGTGTCGCACGCCTCGGGGAAATCACGCAGCGCCTCGCGCATTTCCTCTTCGGTTTTCATATAGAACTGGTCATTGGCAAACTTCATGCGATTTGTATCGTTAACAGCAGAGCCCGTGCCAATGCACAGCATAATATCCTGCGCCCGAGCGTCCTCTTGCAACAGATAGTGGAAGTCGTTCGTTGCAATGGTTTTCAGGCCCGCACGGTGCGCAACCTCGGTAAGCTGATGATTCAGCTCTGTTTGCGTTAAGCCGCCATCAGTGCGAATGCCCTGATTTTGGAGCTCGATATAAAAGTCGCCCGGCTCAAAGCAGCTTGCAAATTTGTTCGCCCATTCAACCGCGTCATCAAACTGACGGTTATCAAGCAACTTGGGAATAATACCTGCGATGCAAGCGGAAGAGCCAATGATACCCTTGCCATACTTCTGAAGCATGCTAAACGTAGTACGCGGTTTATAATAGAAATTGTCTACGTGCGACTCGCTGACCAGGTGTAACAGGTTATGATAGCCTTCATTTGTTTTCGCAAGCAGCAAAAGATGGTACAGCTTCGGCTTCACATCTTTGCGTAGCTCTTCATCGGTTGTGAAATACACCTCGCAGCCGTAAATTGGCTTTACGCGCTTGCCTGTTTCCTTCTCAATGGCATCGCATGCATCGCAAAGCTCCGGCACGCCAGACATAACACCGTGGTCAGTAATAGCTACCGCAGGCATGTCAAGTTCCGCAGCGCGACGCACCATGTCTTTGACATGGGTCAATCCGTCAAGCAGCGAATATTCAGTATGATTGTGCAAATGAACGAACGCCATAAATGCGCCTCAAATCTACTCGCAAACTGATGTGCTCGCCTTCGGCTTGAAGCCTTTGGGCTGCCTAAAGCCGTAGGGTTCCTTATTCCGGTTCCCCATCATAGCAGCCTCGGACGCACGCGTGTTCGAACAAACGATGGATTTTGTAGGCATAAAAATAACCCCCCGCTCACTGCGGGGGGCTATCAAAATGCCAGCCGATTGGGTACGACCGTCGCGTTGCCAGCAGTCGCACCAGCGGCCGCGGGTTATATGCTCAAGCCGACGCCCAAACTATGCAGCAACAGGCTGCGCACTGTCGGCAAGGATAATAACCTTGTCGCCGGTAACCTGCACATAGCCGCCCTTGACCTCAAAACGCTGAACGGCACCGCCGCCAGCAGGAGTCAAGCGAATCTCGCCGTCAGCCAAGGCGGAAACCAAAGGTGCATGACCGGCCAAAAAGCCCATCTCACCTTCAACGCCCGGCACAACAACCATTTCAGCTTCGGTAGTCAGCAGCTTCTCGGCAGGCGTAACGATGTCGCACTTGAAGCTAGCCATACTACGCTTCTTCCTTCTTCATTTCCTCGTAGGCAGCGTATACGTCGTCGATGCCGCCCTTCAGGCGGAAGCACTGCTCGGGAATCTCGTCGCACTCGCCGTCAAGAATAGCGGCGAAGGAACGAACGGTATCCTCCATCTTAACGTACTTACCCGGCAAACCGGTGAACTGCGTTGCCACGTGGAAGCACTGGCCGAAGAACTGCTGCGCCTTACGAGCACGGCTTACGGTAAGCTTCTGCTCTTCGGACAGCTCGTCCATACCCAGAATAGCAATGATGTCCTGCAGGTCCTTGTAGTTCTGCAGCAGCTCCTGGATGCCGGTAGCTACGCGATAGTGCTCCTCGCCCACGATTGCGGGATCCAACGCGCGAGACGTGGACTCCAGCGGGTCAACAGCCGGGTAAATACCCAGCTCAGCGATGGAACGAGACAAAACCGTCTTAGCATCCAAGTGCGTAAACGTCGTGGCCGGCGCAGGGTCGGTCAAGTCGTCAGCGGGCACGTACACAGCCTGCACCGACGTAATGGAGCCGGTGGACGTGGACGTAATACGCTCCTGCAAGTCGCCCATCTCGGTGGCCAGCGTGGGCTGGTAGCCTACGGCGGAAGGCATGCGACCCAGCAGAGCAGACACCTCAGAACCGGCCTGCGTGAAGCGGAAGATGTTGTCCACGAACAGCAGCACGTCCTGGCCCTGATCACGGAAGTACTCAGCCTCGGTCAGACCAGCCAGGCCAACGCGCAGACGAGCTCCCGGAGGTTCGTTCATCTGACCGTAAACTAGGCAGGTCTTGTTGATAACGCCGGAATCGCTCATTTCCAGGTACAGGTCGGTACCCTCACGGGTACGCTCACCTACACCGGTGAACACGGAGGTGCCGCCATGCTCCTGAGCCAGGTTGTTAATAAGCTCCTGAATAATAACGGTCTTACCAACACCAGCGCCACCGAACAGACCAGTTTTACCGCCCTTAACGAACGGCTCAATCAGGTCGATAGCCTTAATACCGGTTTCGAAGATCTCGGTCTTCGTAACCAGCTCGTCATACTCGGGAGCAGGACGATGAATAGGCATAAAGCCGGTAACCTCAGGCATCGGCTTCTCGTCAACGGGTTCACCGATAACGTTCCAAATACGACCCAGCGTTTCCTGACCAACAGGCATCATAATCGGATGACCGGTGTCCTGAACGTCCAGGCCACGCACCAAACCGTCAGTAGAGCTCATAGCGACGGAGCGGACAATGTTGCCCGGCAGGTGCGTTTCGACCTCCAGGACAACGTGCAAGTTGCCCGCTTCGGTCTTCGCATCAACCGTCAGCGCGTTATAAATCGCCGGCAGCTGATCAGGAGAAAACTCGACGTCAACAACAGGACCGACGATACGCACGATGCGACCGACAGCGCCTTTGCTGGCCTCGACCTCCTCCTTCGTAAACAAATGTTCAGCCATTTAATCCTCCAAAGCAGCTGCGCCACCGACGATTTCCGAAATCTCGGTCGTGATAGCGCCCTGGCGTACGCGGTTATACAATCTGGTCAACGTGTTAACCATCTCGGTGGCATTGTCCGTAGCCGACATCATGGCGTTGCGGCGTGCACCCTGCTCGGCAGCTGCCGAGTCGATAAGCGCGTGATACAACGTGGTACGCACATACGCCGGCAGCAACTGGTCAAGAACGGCCTCGGGGCTCGGCTCGAAAATAACATCGCCCTGAAGCTCCTCGCCAGAAGCCTCGGAAGCATTGTTGCCCGAATCAGACGCAAACGCTTCCGTGTCGACGGGAAGCAGCACTTCTTCGCGAAGCTGCTGCTCTGCCGCATTCTTTGCGTGGTTATACACCACGATAACCTCGTCGATCGTGCCGTTGGCGTAGCCTTCCACGGCATAAGAAGCAATATCAGTTGCCTCTTCAACCGTAGGATCGGCAGACAAATTAGCGAAGGACAGTACGGGCTCCACTTTACGATAGGTAAAGTAGCCCGATGCCTTCTTACCGCAGGCGACAACGCTCACACGAGCGCCAGCCGCCTGCTTCTTCTTCATCAGTCGCTCGACGTGACGAAGAACGTTGCTGTTGAAGCCGCCAGCCAAACCACGGTCGGACACAACGACAACAACGAGAACATTCTTGACCTCGTCATGCTTGCGCAACAACGCGTTCTCGGAGCCACCTACACGCTTGGCAACGTTGGCCAACATTTCGACCATGGACTCGGCGTACGGCGTAGCTGCAGCCACGCGCTCGCCTGCAAGGCGAATCTTCGCAGCAGCAACCATTTCCATGGTTCGCGTAATCTGCTTCGTCGAAGAGACGGAGTTGATACGCCTATCAATGTCGTGAAGGTTGGGCATCGCTACCTACCTTACGCCGTGGGTGCGAACTGAAGCTTGAAAGCCTCGATCGCAGCGTTGGTCAGGTTCTCGACGTCGCTCGTCCACTTGCCTGCTTTCTCAAGCTCGGTGAACACCTCGGGCTTGGATGCATGCAGGAACTCCAGCATTTCGCCACGGAAACGCACAACATCGTTGACCGGAACATCATCAAGATAGCCCTTGCTGCCAGCATAGATGGCCACAGACTGGTCGTATACGTCCATCATGCTAAAGCGATTCTGCTTCAGCAGTTCGGTCATAACGGCACCGCGGGTCAACTGATCTTGCGTAGCTTTATCAAGGTCAGAGCCAAACTGCGTAAACGCTTTCAGCTCGCGATAAGCGGCAAGGTCAAGCTTTAGCGTACCAGCAACAGACTTCATCGGTTTGATCTGTGCGGAACCACCAACGCGAGACACGGAAATGCCCACGTCAACAGCAGGACGCTGGCCCTGGAAGAACAGGTCGGTCTGCAGATAAATCTGACCGTCGGTAATGGAAATAACGTTGGTCGGAATGTAGGCGGACACGTCGCCGGCCTGCGTCTCGATGATCGGCAAAGCGGTCATGGAGCCCAAGCCGTTCTCCTCGTTCATCTTCACAGCACGCTCCAGCAGGCGCGAATGCAGGTAGAAGATGTCGCCCGGGTAAGCTTCGCGTCCCGGCGGACGACGCAGCGTCAGCGACATCTGACGATAGGCCACAGCCTGCTTCGTCAGGTCATCGTACACAATCAGCACGTGACGACCCGGGTTCTCCGGACCGGCAGGCTTGCCGTCTTCGCCGTTGTAGACGAAGTACTCGCCCATAGCGGCACCGGCCATAGGAGCAATGTACTGCAGCGGTGCGGAATCAGCAGCAGAAGCACTGACGATGATGGTGTAATCCATCGCGCCGTACTTCTCCAGCGTTTCCTGCACGTTTGCCACCGTAGAAGCCTTCTGGCCCACGGCGACGTAAATGCAGATCATGTCCTTGCCCTTTTGGTTCAGAATGGCGTCAACAGCAATAGCCGTCTTACCAGTCTGACGGTCGCCAATGATCAGCTCGCGCTGACCACGGCCAATCGGAATCATGGCGTCAACGGCCAGGATACCGGTTTGCATAGGCTCTTCAACCGGCTTACGGTGAATAACGCCCGGAGCCTTGAACTCAACGGGGCGCGTGCCCTCGGCCTTGATTTCGCCCTTACCGTCAATCGGCATACCAAGCGGGTTCACAACACGACCCAGCAGGGCTTTGCCGGAGGGAACCTCTACCAGACGACCGGTGGTTTTCACCGTGTCGTTTTCTTTGATTGCAGCGACATCGCCCAACAGCACGGCGCCCACTTCGTCCTCTTCGAGGTTCTGGGCCATACCGTACACAACCTGACCGGTAGAGCTGGTGAACTCCAAAAGTTCGCCTGCCATCGCATTCTTCAGGCCATCAACGCGAGCAATACCGTCGCCCACCTGGATAACGGAACCCGTTTCACGGGACTCCACACTGGTGTTCAGCGCATCGAGCTGCTTGCGCAGCGCCGCGTCAATAGACTGTGCGGTGATTTCAGTCACTAGCATTCACCTCCATCTGTGGATTGTTTCAGCACGTTGCGAGCGGCTTCAAGCTGCGACGTCATGCTGGCGTCGATTCGCTTGCCATTAGCGCTCATCAAAATGCCACCAATCAGGGATTTGTCAATGTTTTCACGAAGGACAACATTGGTTCCCAGATCAGCTTCAGCTTTCTTCGTAATAACCTCGCGCAGGTGATCGTCTAGCGGCACGACGGTGGTTACGTCGACCACGGTAACGTTCAGCTTGCGTTCGACCTGCTCTCCGTAGCTCTCCCATACGCGCGAGAGCAACGCGAAGTCCCCACGCTCTGCCATAACGGCAAGAACTTCCACGAGGACCGGATTGGCTTGCGCGAACACATTGCGCGCAAGGCCGCTCCTCTGCTCGGGCGTATAAGAGCCATCTTGCAAAGAGCTAGAGAGATCCATGTTCGAACGCATAATGCGAATAATGCGCTCGGTCTGGTCGCGCACCTCAAGCACCGTGTCCTGGCCGCCCGCTGCCAAAGCAGCATCTAGCAGAACAGATGCGTAAGTAGCAACCTTTTCCTTTTGAACATGGCGGTTAGTTGGCATTGAAACTGCCCGCCTCGTTCACGTAGCGCTCGATGATCTTGCGGTGTTCATCATCGCTCAGGTCCTCACCGATCAAACGCGAAGCCACGGCAACCGACATATCGGCCACAGAACCCTGAAGTTCAGCAATGGCAGCCTTCTTGTCAGCCTCAATGGCAGCATGCGCCTTTTCGATCATGGTTGCAGCTTCCGCTTGCGCCTTTGCTGTGATGTCGGCCTTTACAGCCTCACCTGTTTTCTTGGCGTCAGCGATAATCTGCGCGGACTGAGCCTTGGTGTCCTCTAGCTGGCGCTTGTACTCGGCGAGAACGCGTTCGCTTTCAACACGAGCCTTCTCGGACTGCTCAAGAGCGTCCTTGATGGTGGTCTCGCGTTTTGTCAGCATGCCCTCGAACAGCGGCCAACCGAATTTCGCCAGGATAATCCACAGGATGATGAACGCAACAAGCATCGGGATGAACTCATCCATCTGCGGCAGAATTGCCGCAACGCCTGCGCCTTCGTCAGCAAATGCCTGAGCAGGAAGCATAGCGCTTGCCGCGCCGAAAGCGACGGCTGCGCTGCCGCAACCGCGGAGCACTGTGTTCTTGACGTTCAACTCGCTTGCCTCCTTTCCTTAGCTTATAGGTCTTGCTTGAGTCGAAAACCTGTTAGCCAATGAAGAAGAGGACCAGGCCCAGCAGTGCCAGAGCCTCAGACATAGCAGCGCCGATGAAGAAGTAGCCCATCAGGGTGCCCTTCATCTCAGGCTGGCGTGCAGCAGACACGCACAGGCCGTACGTTGCAACGCCGATGCCGATGCCGGGGCCGATGGCGGCGAGGCCATAGCCGACGACCTTCAGCGCAGCGAGCGTGATTTCCATAATTACCTCCTTCGTTGAACCCGGAGCCTTCTCCGTGCTCATGCCTATATGCCCAAGCTGATCTACTTATGCCAGCTGTGGTGCCAAACAAGTAAGGTGGCAGCTTACACTGCCAATCCGCGCATCAGTGGGGATGAACCGCCATGCCGATGTAGGACGCGGACAGAATGGTGAACACGTATGCCTGCAAGAACGCCACCAGGCACTCCATTGCATACATGAGGACCAGCAGAACAAACCATGCAATTGCCGGCAGCGCCGTCACAAAGTCCATGCTAAAGACGGCCTGCTGCAAAAACACCGTGGTTGCCAGAGAGAACACAGCCAAAACCATATGGCCTGCGAGCATGTTGCCGTAAAGACGAACAGCCAGCGTAAGCACGCGAATGACCATAGAGAAGAACTCGAGTACCCAGATGATGGGAACCATGGGGCCCGGCACACCAGAGGGCACGAGGCTTTTGATGTAACCGAACACGCCCAGCGTCTTCAAACCGTAGAAGTTGAAGTACACAAACGAGATAGCTGCGAGCGCCCACGTAACGGAAATGGTGCCCGTAGTTGCTTTCGCGCCAGGGATCAAACCAACAACGTTAGCGATGAGGATGAAGAAGAACAGCGTGCACAAAAACGGAATGTGCTTCTTGAAACCCTCACCGATAACGTCCTGGCCGATGCTCGTGTTCACGAAGTCGTAACCATATTCAACAGTATTCAGGAATTTGTTCTTTGGGACCAGCTGAAGCTTACGGCCTCCAATCAGAACCACCATCAGTACCAACGCCAAAATGAAGAACATGTACAGCGTGTACTGGCTGATATCCCAACCACCGATAGAAAACACGGTGTGGGAATCGAAAGTTTCGGAGAGGTGCCGTGCCTCTTCGACGAACTTGTTGAGCGCCTCGCCCATCTCAGATCATCCCAGCCTTTCCAGTGAACGAACCCTACATTACCGCGCGACGTTTTTACGCCACACGTACACTGCGGTGCAAACGATAAGCGAAACGATCTCGGCCATGCCGAAGGGAAGCACAGACGGACGCGCCACCAGCGCGCATACGATCAATGCCACCGCAACAACCACGAGCGACACAAACGTGCCCCCCAAGCCGTAAAGCGCCGCGTTGGCGACCGATACCGAAGGATGCTTCCGGGCTAAACGCAGCGACGCAAACAGCGGAAGAAAGCCAATGAAGCCAGCTATAACACCGATTACGATGGCTGCAACCATGGCCCGCGCTTCACCCAAACCTTTCGTCAATCACAATTCCCGCATAGAAAACCAACCGGTATGATAACGTAGATTCACGGCATGCCCCCGTAAACTCCGCAATCGCCACAAAACGCTGGCAAACGGCTCTCATTTATTCGATTTTCCCTGCTATTTACCCTGTTCTACTTTTCTCATATTCACATAATCGTCCAATTTGGCCGTTTTTATGCATTTGCATCATTGCGAATGGGACCATCGTACACGCGTAATTTAATGCCCGCCTCGCGCAACATGGACATAGACAGTTCATCTGGATACGGATTGGAATAAATAATCTCTTCGATGTCGGCGTTAATGAGCATCTTCGCGCATACCACGCATGGCTGCGTTGTTATGTAAATTGAAGCACCGGTAATGTTGATGCCGTAGCGCGCCGCCTGGATGATTGCGTTTTGCTCCGCATGCAAGCCACGGCAAATTTCGTGACGCTGGCCGCTTGGGACGCCAAGCTGCTGACGCAAACAGCCCGTTTCGGCGCAGTGCGCAAGCCCCGTGGGCACGCCGTTGTAGCCTGTGGCCAAAATTCGCCGATCCTTTACGATGATCGCACCAACCGCACGGCGCAGGCATGTCGTGCGCGTGGCAACCTCATTTGCAAGCGTCATAAAGTATTCGTCCCAGCTTGGGCGATGGTCGGTTGTTTCAGCCATACGAACTTCCCCTTCATACGAAAATGGCCGAACAGGCGCAAACCCGTTCGGCCGTTAGTCTATCACCAATGGATAAGCTTAGTACTCCAAGCCCGGATACAGCGGATGAGCCTCAAGCATGGCGTCGATTTTCTTCCTGATGTCAGCAAGCTTAGCCTCATTGTCTGCATTAAACACAGTTGCAGCGATGCACTGGCCCACTTCGTAGAAATCGTCTTTCGTGAAGCCACGCGTCGTTGCGGCGGCACTGCCCACGCGAATGCCACTAGCCACAAACGGGCTACGCTGCTCGTTGGGAATGGTGTTCTTGTTCACCGTAAGGCCAACGCTTTCCAGCAGCTTCTCGGCATCCTTGCCCGTCACATCCGCCGGGGTAAGGTCAACCAGGCACAAATGGTTATCCGTTCCGCCAGAAACCAAACGCAACCCGCCATCGGTCATGCCCTGGCCCATTGCAGCTGCATTCTCAACCACGTGGTCGATGTACTCCTTGAACGCCGGCTGCAGCGCTTCACCAAACGCCACGGCCTTGCCAGCAATAACGTGCATAAGCGGACCGCCCTGGCTGCCCGGGAACACGGCAGAGTTGATTTTCTTGAACAGCTCCTCGTTATTGGTAAGGATAAAGCCGCCACGCGGGCCACGCAGCGTTTTGTGGCTGGTGGACGTCACGATATCCGCATAGGGTACCGGGGACGGATGAGCGCCCGTTGCAACCAGGCCAGCAATATGCGCCATGTCGACCATCAGATAAGCGCCCACTTCATGCGCAATTTCGGCCATGCGTTCAAAATCGATGATACGCGGATATGCCGAGGCGCCGCCAACGATAATTTTCGGCTTATGCTCCTTTGCCAGCTTCTCCATCTCGTCGTAGTCAATGGTTTCGGTTGCCGGATCAACGCCGTAAGACACCACGTTGTACAACTTGCCCGAGAAGTTTGCCGGGCTGCCATGCGTCAGATGGCCGCCGTTGTCCAAGCTCATGCCCATGATGGTATCGCCCGGTTTAACGGTGGCAAAATATGCGGCCAAGTTGGCGTTTGCGCCAGAATGCGGCTGCACGTTTGCGTACTTCGCGCCATACAGCTTGCACGCACGGTCTCGCGCAAGGTTCTCAACAATGTCAACCTTCTCGCAGCCGCCGTAATAACGCTTTCCGGGAAGGCCCTCGGCGTACTTGTTCGTAAGCACGCTGCCCATTGCTTCCATCACGGCACGGGACGTGAAATTCTCGGATGCAATCAGCTCAACAGATGAACGCTGGCGAGAGAGCTCCTGCCCAAGTGCACTAGCCACTTCTGGATCGGTTTGCTTCACGTGCTCAATTGCCATGATGTAACCCTTTCTTCGATGTACTGTACGGTTTTACTCTAGCACATGCCGCCCACGCACACGCCTAGTCCATATTGCGGTAACCAGCCGGCAATACTAGGCGGTTGAACGGAAGCGGCCAACGTAAGTCGTTGGCCGCTTCCGTTCGCTGCGTTTGTTGAACCGCTATGTTATTTGTTCTCCAACGCCATAATCTTTTCAACGCGCCCGGTGTGACGTCCTCCACCGAACTCCGTAGACAAGAATGCCTTGAGGATTTCCTTATTAGCAGACAAGTCGACAAAACGACCCGATAGCGTAATAACGTTTGCGTCGTTATGCTCGCGACACAGGGCGGCGAACGCCGGGGAGACAATATTTGCGGCGCGAATGCCGTCAACCTTATTTGCCGCAATGGCCATGCCAATGCCTGTGCCGCACACAAGCACGCCGCGCTCGGCTTCGCCGTTCACCACATCATGGGCAACAAGCTCGGCATAGTCGGGGTAATCAACACGATCGTCCGTATCCGGCCCTCGATCAATAACGGTATGGCCCTGTTCTTTCAAAAAAGCGGCCAGCTGCTGTTTTTGCTCAAAACCGGCGTGATCGCTTGCAATGCTGATTTTCATGAACGCACCTTCCATTGACTGCAAAATATGTGAGCATGGTACACCCGGGAACCGTTGCAAAGGACAAGCCCCGCAAACATTACGAAAGAGCGCGAATATCCGCTACCGTAATGGCTCCTTCACGAACCATTACAGGATGATCGCCCGTGCAATCCACAACCGTAGAGGCTACGCCGCTTTTTGCGGCATCATCAGAATCCGCCAGCACAGCCGCGACTTTCGAAGAAAGCGCATCATCTAACGCATCAAAGCTACGAGGCGCCTTATTCCCGCTTATGTTGGCCGAACTGGTAGCAAGAGGGCAACCAACCTGGTTGATAAGACGAAGCGCAGTCTCGTTATTCGGCATCCGCAGCCCAATGGTCCCCTCAGCAGAACGATACGCTTCCGGAACATTCTCGTTCGCGTTAACAATAAGCGTGAGAGGCCCAGGCCAGAATGTGCGTGCCAAAACACAAGCAAACTCAGGAACATGTTTTCCGTACGCGTCCAAAGCATCCGTTTCGCCTACCAGCCACGCAATAGGTTTACGCTGCTCGCGATTTTTAATGTCATACAGCACCGCTGGTGTTGGAGCAGCATGCACCGCAACACCAACGCCATAGACCGTTTCAGTGGGATACACTGCGGCTTTACCGCAAGACAACGCCGCAACCGTTTGATCAAAGGTGCTCGAGTGTTTTGTCATTGCAAAATGCCTCGTTTCGCAAAATATGCCAAACAACATACCAATATGAAACTACGTTTCCTATATTGTAGCATGACGAAAAATGAAGGCTCCGCAGCGACAGCGGCCGGCCCGTCGGCTGCCAAGAAACGACTACCTCGAAGTCGCGCAAAAAG
>ERZ808240.317-NODE-317-length-65817-cov-57.312354_pt1 | contig 65817 bp, 52 predicted proteins | sample MGYA00521084_ERZ808240 | MGnify/ENA primary metagenome ERZ808240 (study PRJEB31516, sample SAMN03275571) | gut metagenome | biome: mammalia-associated habitat; material: feces | host: Papio cynocephalus | place: Kenya | collected 2012-08-06 ...
TTCGAGAGGATGTTGCCGTTGGGCGCGTACGTCATGCGGAGCGTCTCGCGTCCGTTCTGTTTCACGCTGACAAGGCGGTCGAGGTCGTCGTAGCCGAAGGTCTCCGCAGCGCCGTCGCCCCGCCGTCGCGACAGCAGGTTGCCCGTGGCCCCGTCGTGGTCGCCCTGCTCCATGCGCCAGCCGTCACCGATGGCGGTGCCGCAGGCCACGCTGTCCTCGCCGAAGCGGTCGGCGGCTGCCGTGCCGCCCCTGTTGAAGTAGACCTTGTAGCCGCCGTTGTAGAACAGGATGAGGTCCGTGAGGCCGTCGTTGTTGCAGTCGCCCGTGAACGCCCTCTTGATGTCCTTCTTCACGCCTGCGGGCAGGGTGAGGCTCGTCCGGCCGCCGTCGCTGGAGGTGCCGAAGGCGAAGAAGAGGTCGTTCAGGCCGTCGCCGTCGAAGTCCATGACCGACGCGCCCGACAGCAGGCACCTGACGCCGTGGGCCGAGAAGCCCGGCGGCAGGGTGTAGACGAGGGGCGGGTTGTCGTAGGTGACCTCTCCCGTGGCTCCCACGCGGCTGCGGCTGACATAGACACGGGTGAAGAGCGAGCGGCCGCCCTTGTCCGTGTCGGGCACGCTGGCTGACGACACACGCACGATGTCGGCCACGCCGTCGCCGTTCAGGTCAGCGGCGAGGAAGCGCTTGCCCGTCTCGGTGACCGACTGGTCCACGTCCTTGCCGGGCACCTTCAGCGTCGTGGCCGCGGGCCGGAAGGCCGGCAGGGGCTGCCACGTGAGTTTCACGGGCGGGAACTTCTCGCCGCGTCCGTTGGCCTCCTCCACCTTGGTCAGGCGTGTCCACTTGCCCGACGAGAGGTCGAGACTCTCGTCGTAGGTGAGCGTGTAGGTGCGGTAGACGGAGTCGTTCAGCGACGTGGTGACGGCGGAGAGACACAGGTCATGCTGCCCGTGGCGGTCCTCAAGGGTGAAGGGGCGTGTGTTTGCGCCCAAGCTGCGGTAGGCGAAGGCGACCTTGCCGGTGAGGCCGCGCGCCTGGGCCTCGTTGGTGCCGTAGGTGACGGACACGGGCCTGACGCACAGGCCCGTGTTGTCGTAAGTGTAGGCGGTGGTGCCGGCGTGGCGGTCGGTGCCCTTGCTCACGTGCCACGAGGCGACGCGGGCCTGGCCGCGCCCGTTGGTGTAGGCCAGGCGGGAGTCGGGCGTGCGGCCGTACTCCCAGGTCATGCCCGCGGGTGTGGTCACCGTGAACCACGACGAGGGCGCGCCTGCACCGATGTCACCGTGCAGCACCACACGCGTGTAGGGATCGCCCTCCACCACATAGGTGGCACCGTCCTGTCCGCGGGTGCCCGAGGTGGGCACGAGGCGGCGGCCGTCGAGGAAGAGGTTGTCGGCGGCCGTGTGGCTCACGCCCCGTTGCGCGCCTTCCTTTTATTTTATTCGTTTTGTCACACGTGGGTCTTGTTGCAGGCGTAGGCCCCCATGTGATGAGGTCATCACTTGACGGGCACCTGCTCGAGGGTGGCCGTGAGCAGCAGCCAGAACGGCTCGGCGGTGTCGACCTTGAAGCGCTCGCTGGTGGTGTGGGGCGAGAGCAGTGTGGGGCCGAGCGACACGACGTCCATGCCCGGATACTTGCTCAGGATGACCGAGCACTCCAGCCCGGCGTGGTCAGCCTGCACGGTGGCCTCCTCGCCGGTCTGTTCCTTGTAGACCTTCTTCAGCAGGTTGAGAATCTCGCTGTCGGGGTTGGGGTCCCATCCGCCGTAGCTGCCGCTCAGCTCAGTCTTCATGCCGGCCATGTCGAAGCAGCTCTCCAGCGTGGTGGCCACATACTCCTTCATGTCCTCGCGGCTGGAACGGGCGAGGATCTTGACGACAGCCTTGCCGGCCTCGATGTCGATGATGGCGAGGTTCGACGAGGTCTCCACGACGTTGGGATAGGCGGGGATCATGCGCACCACGCCGTTGTGGCAGGCATAGATGGCGTCCACGAGGTTGTCTTGTATCTCCTGGGGCACCAGTTCGGTGGGGGTCTCCACGTCTTCGACGAAGAACTCGACGTTCTTCTCGATGCCACGGTATTCATCCTCGATAATGGCGCGCTGTTTCTCCACGAGATCCTTGAGTGCTTCCACCTGATCGGCAGGCAGAGCCACGACCACTTCAGCCTTGAAGGGGATGGCGTTGCGCATGTTGCCGCCGTGCCAGCTGGCCAGGCGTGCGCCCGTCTCGGCGATGGCCTTGCGCACCAGTCGCACCATCTCCTTGTTGGCGTTGGCGCGTCCCTCGTTGATCTCCAGTCCGCTGTGTCCGCCGCGCAGTCCCTTCAGGGTGACGCGCACGGCCTTCTGCTGGTCGTTGGCCACGGGCTTGTACTCGAGCGATGAGGTGACGTCGATGCCGCCGGCAGAACCGATGACAAACTTGCCCCAGAGTTCCGAGTCGAGGTTCATGAGGATGTCAGCGTGCAACTCGCCCTTGGGCAGGTCGTTGGCGCCGTACATGCCCGTCTCCTCGTCGCGCGTGATGAGCGCCTCCACGGGCCCGTGCTTCAGGTCGCTGCTCTCCATGACACCCATGATGGCTGCCACGCCTATGCCGTCGTCCGAGCCCAGTGTGGTGCCGCGTGCGTGCACCCATCCGTCCTCGATGTAGGTCTCGATGGGGTCGGTCTCAAAGTTGTGCGTGCTCTCGGGGCTCTTCTGCGGCACCATGTCCATGTGTGCCTGCAGCAGCACGACCTTGCGGTTCTCATAGCCCGGTGTGGCGGGCTTGCGCATCACGATGTTGCCGGCGGGATCAAGGAAGGCTTCCACTTGGTGCTCCTTGGCCCAGTTGAGCAGGAACTGCTGCACTTTCTCAAGATGTCCAGACGGACGCGGCACCTGTGTCAGCGCATCGAAGTTGCGCCAGATGGCCTCAGGTTTCAGGTTTGCGATTTCACTCATAGTTATTGTTTCTTTAAAAAAGTTAATGGATGCTTGTTGCGGGTGTGGCGTGGGCGGTGCGCTTGCGCGTGAACGACAGGGCCATCCAGGCGTAGACGCCGAGGAGCACCACGAGCAGCGTCTGCACGGAGTGGACGATGAGCACGAAGAACAGCGCGTCGTTGGCGCCCACGCCATAGAGCATGAGCATGGTCTTCACGGCGAAGTGCCAGGGGCCGGCCCCGTTGGGGGTGGGCACCACCACGGCTATGGATCCCACGATGAACGTGACCAGCGCGCAGCCCAGTCCGAGACCGGCAGTGGCGTCGAAGCAGAAGAACGTGAGGTAATAGTGTAGGAAGTAGCTCAACCAGATGGCCAGCGTGAAACCCACATAGAGGGGAGCGTTCCTGACGTGGCGCACAGAGAGCACGCCTTGCCACAGGCCGATGAAGATGCCCTTCACCTTATTATATATGGCCATGCGCCGCACGAGATACCACAACAGCACCACCACGGCCACGCCGCAGGCGGCCGTCACCAGCCATCCGGTGGAGGAGAAGCTGGCCAGAATCTCGTCGACGCGCGTGCCGGTCCTTTGGAAGAAGATGTCAAACACCTTAAACTGGCAGAGCAGCGTCGTGCCCGTCACCACGAGGATGAGCAGCGAGTCGATGGCGCGCTCGGTCACCACGGTGCCCAAGGCTTTGGGAAACGACACGCCGTCCCACCGCTTGAGCACGCCGCACCGTGCAAACTCGCCGATGCGGGGCACCACGAGGCTGACGGCATAAGACAGGAAGATGGAGTTGACGGCCACGGTGGCACGTGGCCGTTCGCCCACAGGCTCGAGCGTCTGGCGCCACCGCCAGCCGCGGAAGGCTTGCGCCAGGATGCCGAAGGGGAACGACAGCAACATCCATGTCCAGTTCATCTCGTGCAGCAACACGCGCTCCATGCGATGGAAGTCGAAGTCGCGGTACATCCAGTAGAGTATGGCGCCACCCAGCAGAAGCGACAGCGCCACCTTGAGAATGTCGCAGATGGTCTTTTTCATTTGATTTACAAAGTTAGTGGAATTAGGCCGAACGGCAAAAGAATTGGATGTTTTTTAACCATCCGTTTAACAAGTTTGACTTCGCGTGGCGGTTGCTGTCAACGGACAAAAAGGCAAACAGTGGTGACAAAGTGGCTGAAAACATGACATCCATGGACCTGCTGCCACAGAGGCCGCCCGGAGTCTTGAGCTATATCAATCGGCGGCCTTGACGTGCGTCAACCGGGTTGACCTCCGTCAATTAAAACGTGGAAAATGAGAGGAAAATCTGTCACTGTTTGCGCACACAGCATGAAGTTTGTACCTTTGCATCGTCGAAAGACAAGAGATTGTAATTCAAGGATACACCGCGCAAGCGGTAGAAGAAAAGCCATCCGAAAGGGTGGTAAGTAAGAACATTAATAAACAGAGAAAGGAAAAAGTTATGAGTATGATGACATTTATTACATTCGCAGCTGTCATGTTCGTAGGCGCTTCAGCCCTGGCATTGGTCATGGACCACATGGTGGAGGGTACCAAGTAAGCGGACAGCCGCTTTTCGGTTGATTTTTTAAGTTCATTCTATACAAAAGAGGAGTGGGGGTTCCGCGGGAAGTCCCACTCCTCTTTTTTGTAACCCTACATGTATCACATTCCGGTTCTTCCGGAAAGGGGAGTGGTGACTCTTTAGTCAAGGTGCTTGAACGGCAAATGCCGTCCAAAATGCTGAGCCTGGACCATCCTTTTGAATAAAGCGGACAATGTATATAAAAAAACAGGCGTTATTTTCAACTTCAAAATATTTTGGCCGAAATACGCGAAAATACGGCACTTTTCATAATCGGTTGATAATTAGACATTTATAAAATTTAGGATTTTATTCGCCCTAAAAAGTAAATACTTTTCATCAAAGAATACCCTTTATCGTGTTGCGATATACCCTTTATCATGACGCGATTAACGCTTTATCGCATCGCGATAAAGGGTATATCGCAACATAAAATACCCTTTATCGCAAAATTACCCCATGCAAATCGCAGCGCGACCGATGAAAAACGTGATTTTCGCGTTCTATTTCGTCGGTCATCCGTGACAAACTTTTCGACCATAAATATTGACAGAAGGCCATGTGAAAGAGAAAAGGTAGCGAGACATGGGGCCGGGCTCGCCCGTTTTTCATGCCCATTTCGCCCTGGCCTGCTCACTTATCCCCCTTCGCCATGCGGTGGAACGGATAAAATTTCGTAATTTTGCGCAATCAGAAAGGCGCAAGCGCCAAAACCAACAACAAGAAAGATGAAAAAAGTAAGGCCAAAGAAGAATCTGGGTCAGCACTTCCTGACCGACCTCGGTATCGCCCGCCGCATCGCCGACACCGTGGACGCTTGTCCCGACATACCTGTACTGGAGATTGGCCCCGGTATGGGCGTGCTCACGCAGTACCTCGTGGAGAAGCCCCGAGAGGTGAAAGCCGTGGAGATCGACGATGAGAGCGTGGCCTACCTCCATGCCACCTATCCCAAGCTCGAGGGTAAGATCCTGGGCGAGGACTTCCTGCGCATGGACCTTCGGGAGGTGTTTGGCGGCCGTCCCTTCGTGCTGACCGGCAACTATCCCTACGACATCTCCTCGCAGATCTTCTTCAAGATGCTCGACTACAAGGACCTCATACCCTGCTGCACGGGCATGATCCAGCGTGAGGTGGCCCAGCGCATCGCCTCGGAGCCGGGCAACAAGGCCTATGGCATCCTGAGCGTGATGATACAGGCGTGGTATGACGTGGAGTACCTCTTCACTGTCGACGAGGGCGTGTTCAACCCGCCGCCCAAGGTCAAGAGTGCCGTCATCCGCATGACGCGCAACGGTGTGGCCGACCTGGGGTGCGACGAGACCCTCTTCCGCCGCGTGGTGAAGACCGCCTTCAACCAGCGCCGCAAGATGCTGCGCGTGTCGCTCAAGCCCCTCTTCGGCAAGGACGCGATGCCTGGCGCCGACTTCTTCGCACAGGACATCATGACCCGCCGGCCCGAGCAGCTCACCGTCGCCCAGTTTGTCGACCTCACCAATCGGGTGGCGGGAGTGATGCCGGACAAATGATTTTTTTGCCCAATTAGTTGCATCGTAAGGAAATAATCCCTAAATTTGTGCAGATAAAAACAAATCAGAACACACATGATAGACGTAAAGCAAACATTGAAAGACGCCGAGGCCCGCATGCAGAAGGCGTCTAAGTTCCTCGAAGAAGAGTTGGCCCGCATCCGTGCAGGCCGTGCCAATGCCGCCATACTCGACGGCGTGCGTGTCAACGCCTACGGACAGAGCGTGCCCCTCAACCAGGTGGGCAACGTGTCGATTCCCGATGCCCGCACCATCACCATCCGCCCCTGGGACCGCAAGCAGATCAAGGACATCGAGAAGGGTATCCTCGACAGCGGCGTGGGTGTCACCCCCGAGAACAATGGCGAGATGGTCATCCTGCGCCTGCCGCAACCCACAGAGGAGCGCCGCAAGGAACTGGTCAAGCAGTGTAACAAAATCGGCGAGATGGCCAAGGTCGAGGTGCGCAACGTGCGCGCTGACGTGAAGGACAAGTTGAAGAAGGCTGTCAAGGACGGGCTCTCCGAGGACCAGAGCAAGGACGCCGAGGGCGACCTGCAGAAGCTCCACGACAAGTATGTCAAGGAGATTGACGCCACGCTGGCCAAGAAGCAGAAAGAGATCATGACGGTCTAAGCCCATGCACGGCACAGTCATCAAGAACACCGGTTTCTGGTACACCGTCCTCACCGACGACGGGCGTGAGGTGGACAGCAAGGTGAAAGGCAACTTCCGGCTGAAAGGCATACGCTCCACCAACCCCGTGGCCGTGGGCGACGGGGTGGAAATCAGCGTCAATGCCGAGGGGCAGGCCCTCATCACCGCCATCGACGACCGCAGGAACTACATCGTGCGCCGGTCGACCAACCTCTCCAAGCAGAGCCACATCATCGCCGCCAATGTCGACCAGGCTTTCCTCGTGGTCACTGTGGCCCATCCCGAGACAGCCACCACGTTCATCGACCGCTTCCTGGCTTCGGCCGAAGCCTACTCGGTGCCCGTGGTGCTGGTGTTCAACAAGACAGACCTGCTCAGCGATGATGAGCGCCGCTACCAGGAGATGATGGTCCACCTCTATGAGACCGTGGGCTACGAGTGTCGCCAGGTGTCAGCCGCCACGGGCGAGGGCACCGATGCCCTGCGCGAGCTGCTCAGTGGGCGCGTGACCCTGCTCAGCGGCAACAGCGGGGTGGGGAAGTCGACGCTGCTCAACCTGCTCATCCCGGGTGCCGAAGCGCGCGTGGCCGACATCAGCGACGCGCACGACACGGGCATGCACACCACCACTTTCTCGGAGATGATGGCCATGCCCGGCGGAGACGGATGGATCATCGACACGCCGGGCATCAAGGGCTTCGGGTCGTTTGACATGGAGCCCGAGGAGATCGGGAGCTACTTCAAGGAGATATTCAAGTTCTCCAAAGACTGCCGCTTCAGCAACTGCACACACACACACGAGCCAGGATGCGCCGTGCGCAAGGCAGTCGAAGATCATTACATTGCCGAGAGCCGCTACCGCAGCTACCTCTCCATGCTGCAGGACAAAGACGAAAACAAATACAGGGAAGCTTATTAGCCGCACGCGCCCATCATGGCGCTGGGCTAATAAGCTTTTTATTTTATCGGATGAAACAGCATGTTTCTTGTTCCTGTGGCTCTCACTTCTTCCTTTGTGAAAGCAGGGCGCCATCGCATGGTGCCATTGTTCACTCCCGCTTCCTTGGTGTAGTATCGGTTGTGATAGCCGTTGGGGGTGAATGGTCCGGAGCCACCCATGTCGCCTATTTTCAAGCTGTGATGATACAGGCAGGTTGTCACCATTACTTCCGAATGGCCTGAATGTCCACCCTTCAGGTATCGGTCAAGACAAGCCAATGCGGCATTTGAGTAACGGCAAATGGGTAGAAACCCCTTGATGCACTTTTCCAAGGGATAGCCGCAGTGGTTGTCGCGATGCCACCAGGCCCAGTCGCGGTTGGCAGTTTCAAACCATTCCACATGACAGGCGAGGAGGTCGTAGTCGTCAAGATGCGTGTCACAGTCGTTCAGCAATGTGTGCCAGCAGCCCGTGAACTCCACGTCGTACTCGATGAACCAATACTGCCGGTAAGTGGGATGGTCAAGGAAGAAACGCAAGGGAAGGAAATGGCAACTGCCTGGCACAAGCGTGTTGGCAATGGGCGTGTAACCCAACTCGCGAAGTTCATGGGGACGAATGATTGTCATTTTCACGTCATCTGGACATGCTATTTCAGCCCCCTCGCTCAGGGTCATCAGCCACACCACAGCATAGCACTCACTTGGTAGTTCTGTGCGAAGTCGTCGGTAACGTCCTATGGTGTCATCGTTGACCAAATGGGAAACGAACAAAATGATGTTTTTCATGCGGTGGGTTACCTTTTGCTCCATTTTCTAAACACCAGTTCGATAAGCCGTGTCTCGCCGTCATACAGGTAGGCGGTGATGACAGGCCGTGCAGACAAGTAACGGTATACCCTCGTACTGTCTTTTGGGTGCAGCAACACCATCTGAGAACGAGACGTGCCGACAGACGTAAACGCAAGTTTGACGTTATCCTCAGTGTATGCGCAAATCATGGTAGACCCTTGCATGAGCTTGGATTGGTTAACATATCCGTAGATTTTCCCGTCCTGTTCGAGCACTATCTGCATGGGAACCTTGTTGCGGATGGATATTTGCGACAGCATGACACCCACGCCCACAAAGGTGAGCGCAATGACAAGGGTGGTGCCATACTTCAGCAAAAGTCTCATGACATTACTTTCTTCTCTCATCCCTCTTCCAGTTCAAGTTGGTTTCTGACCAGTTCATAATAGTATCCATGCAGCGCCACCAACTGTTGGTGGTTCCCCTCTTCCACTACTTTTCCGTGTCGTAGCACGATGATGTTGTCGGCGTTCTTCACGGTGGATAACCGGTGTGCTATGACAAGCATGGTGCGATCCTTGCACCGTGCGCTGAGGTTCTCTGTTATTTGTCGTTCTGTTTCCGCATCGAGCGAGCTGGTGGCTTCGTCCAGCATGATGTATGCCGGCTGTTTGTAGATGGCCCGGGCAATCATGATGCGTTGCTTCTCACCGCCGCTTACGCCCACGCCATCGCTGCCGAGCTTCATTTCAAGACCCAATGGATGCTCGTCCACGAAATGGCGCAGGCAAGCGGCATCCAATGCCTCGTCTACTTTTTGGTCATCGGGCTGGTTGCCCAATACGATGTTGGCTTTCAGGGTGTCGGAGAAGATGTAATTGTCTTGCATCACCACACCTGACGCCGTTCTCACCGACTTTGCGCTGATGTCTTCCAGGTCGTAGTTGCCTATTGTGATGTGTCCAGCTGTGGGCTTGTAGAATTTCAAGAGCAACTTCATCAAGGTTGTCTTGCCACTGCCGCTCTCGCCCACGATGGCCGTCGTCTTTCCGGCGGGAATGGTGAAGCTGATATCATCAAGCGCTTTCTCGCCAATGCTGCCCGTGTAGGAGAACGAGACATGTTGCAACTCTATGTTTTGGGGCGCGGAGGCATTCAACTCTGCCATGCCCTCGTGGTCTTCAGGACTGCATAGGTGCACTTCCTCCGATCGCTCAAGGCTGATCTTGGCGTCTTGATACTGTTGCAAGAAGTTGATGAGCTGTGACAGGGGGCTGTTGATCTGTCCTATGATACTCGATATGCTCATCATCATGCCAAGGGTAAGCCCACCGTTGACCACCTCGGAGGCAATCCAAAACGTGATGATGATGTTGCGCAGCTGCCCCACGAGCGTGTACCCGGCATTTTGTATTTGGTTCAGCCGCAAGCTTTTTTGTGACATTCTGTACAACTGCTCCTGTAGCTCATGCCACTCGTTGATTTTGTAATCTTCAAAGGTGTTCACCTTGATGTCGGTAATGCCCGACATCAGCTCGTACATCTTGTTTTGGTTGTGCGCGTTTAGTTTGAAGCGCTCGTAGTCGAGTGCTTTGCGTCGCCTGAAGAAATACATCATCCATAGCGTGCAGGCCAATGTGAAGAGAAGGTACACGAGGAGGATTCTCAGGCTGTAGTAGCCTATCACCACCATGAGCACAGGGACGGACAATAGCGAGAAGAAAGTCTGTATCGTGTTGTATGTGACAAAACCTTGCAGACGTCCATTGTCGCCCAGGCGTTGCTGGTAATCGCCGATACTCTTTGTGTCGAAAAATGTCATGGGCAACTTGAGCAGCTTGCCGAGATAGTTCTCCAGCACGTCAATGTTGATGCGTGTGCCCATGTACAGGCTCACCCAACTGCCTATCATGCTCATGAGAAATGTGCCCAAGAACAGGAACACCTGTGCTATCATGATGTTGGCAATCACGCCCATGTTGCGGAGGTTGATGCCTTCGTCTACCATGGCTTGGGTAAGGAAGGGCGTTACCAATGAGAGCAAGATGCCGAAGAGCATGCCCAAGGCTGTCTGCGACATCTCCCACCGATAGGGCCACACAAACCTGTGTGCGAAGCGCAATAGGCTGTGCCGCTCCTTGACATCTGCCTTGCTGTGGAATTCATCCGTAGGCTCGCAGACCACAACGATACCCTTGTCACCGTTCAGCCAATGGCCGGCAAAGTCGACCTCACTTAGCGTCTGCTTGCCAAATGCCGGATTGGCGACATGGTATTTCCATTTCCCGCTGAAGCGCCCTTTGCTCACTCTGTAGAGCACCACGAAATGGTTTTGTTCCCAATGGAGGATGGCTGGCAAAGGACAATTGGTGCGCAGTTGTTCCAATGGAAGTTCAAAGGAAGCACTCGCCAGGCCGATGACCTTCAGGGCATCGCGGATGCCTGCCACGCTCACGCCCTCGCGTGTCAGGTGGCTCAGTGTGCGCAGGTAGCTCAGGGGATAGTCGCGACCATGGGCCGAGGCGACCATGCGAACGCAGGCCGGGCCACAGTCCATCTGATCAAACTGGCGGGTGAAAATCAGTTTCCTTTTCATGATATGCAAAACTGCCGCTTGCCACGTGAGGTGACAAGCGGCAGCGATGATTGACGGCTATTTGGTGTGTTTCTTCTTTTGGCTGAATCGGAATGTCAGGCTCAGCATGGCGTAGCGACGGAGCAGGTTGGTGTAGGTCTCCTGCTGCATCTGTGCGTTGATGGTGTAGCTGTAGTTCGACATCTTGTTCAGTAGGTCGAACACTTCGAACTTTAGGCGTGCCTTGCCCTTGAAGATGTCCTTGCCCAACTTGAAGTTGACGATAAACTGGTCGGTGTTGTACTTGTCGTCCGAATAGCCTCGGCGGCTGTACATCTTCAAGGTGGTGTAGAAGTCGATGCCCCAAACCAGTGGCATGCCGTAGTTGATGCCGTAGTTGAAGTCGAAGGCGTTGAGCGTGGCAAAGCGGTCGCTCTCCGAGTGGTTGTAGGTCACATTGGCCGAGGCGGTCAGCGAGTAGTAATTGCGATAATAACCCAGCTGCAACCGCTCGGTAGCCTGGAACCTCCTGACCGAGCTCACCTGTGACGCGGTGGTGTTTATGGTGTTGAGATAGTCTCGGAAGTTGTGGTAGTTGAGGTTGGTCTGCGTGGTTAGCCTCCATGCCTTGCGCTTCTTGTCGAGCGGCATCTGGTAACGGGCCTGTCCGCTCAGTTCCCAGTTGCCGGCAATAACGTCGGGACGATAGGTCGTGACACCCGTGTTGACATCGTAGCGCATCGACTGGCACAGCATGTTCTGCCACAGCCGGTAGGTGAGCGACGTGTTGAAGAAATGCTGGGGCTTGATCATCTTGCGCTCGTAGCTGAACGACGCGGTGTGCTGGTGGGCGTTGGGCAGGTTGTAGCCGCTCTCGCGCACGAGCAGGGGTGTCGCGTCGTCACGGTAGTTCACGGCGTAGAGCAGGGAAGGCTGTTGGTTACGCAACTGGTAATTGAATCTCCAGTGATACTCCAAGTTGTTGCCCGTGTTGGCGTCGATGCGCAAGGAAACCGAGGGCTCCACCAACCAGCGAGACCTGCGGATGGTGGTGTCTGTCTGGGCGCGAGTATAGCTGATGCGGTCATACACGTTACGAAACTGTATGGAAGGGTCAAGCGTGATGTTCTTGTAGTCTTCGCGTTTGAAATAGAAGGAAAGGTCAAGTCCCAAAGTGTTGGTCTTGTTCCATGTTTGCGAGCGGTAGCTGTTGGAATAATCAATGTATTGTGAAATGGAGTCGCGGTTGGAGTACAGTTGGTCAAGACCCCATGCCGACGCCTGCGTTCCGTCGAGCATGTGGTACCAACGGCTGTCTGAGGCATATGACTGCTTGAAGCCGTATTGCGGTGTGGCAAAAAACAGAATTTTCGGGAAATCGAGCATATATTGGTATGCTACACTGCCCTCATATTGGTAGTTGCGTTGAGGCGTGTAGGAAAAACGTGTCATGCCATTGGTGCTCTCCACCCGCTCGTAGTCGTTCAGACTACGGTTTTTCTTGTTGTTGTAGTATCCGGACAGCGACCAGCTCAGCCGGTCGTCTCTGATTCTGTAAGATGAGGTTATTGTGCCTTCCGTGGTCAGTTCGTTGCCCTTGCCGTAATACCGATTCTTCAGTGAACTGATGAGGATTTTGCGGTATTCGCTCTCCAGGTTGCCGCCAAACAGACTGTCCAAGGCCTCGCCCATGTAGTGCTCGGCCAACTCTCGGTTGAAGTCGGCCGATGTGCTTGTGTAGCGGTTGTCATAATGGTAATAGCTGACCTTGGGCGTGAAGCTGAGAGTGAATAGATTGGAGGGCGTGTAGTTGTTGGTGCCGCTGAAGGCCACCTTGATGTTCTTGTTGGTGCTGTTGTAGAGATAACGGCTGTACACGTTGTCACCCAAAAACATGGTGGTCGATGTCTTGCTGTAGTTTTCGCGCTTCTGCGCTTTCAGCGAGAGCTGGTCCGACAGCTTCCACTTCTTGTCCTCGTCGCGCAGCATACCGTCGATTTTCACCTCGTGGGTCGTTATCTCGCCTTGGTTGCCGTAAGGCTCCTGCCAGTTGCCGTCAGAACTGTAGTAGCTGTCGCCGCGCACGTCGTTGCTGTTGCCCACCAGGGCGATGTGCGAGTTGGGGGTGAACCGCATGGTGAACAGGCGCGCCTCATGGTGGTGGTCGGTGCCATAGCCCACCGTGCCGTTGCCCACCCATGAGGAGGTGTATTCCTTCTTTAGGTTGACATCGAGCACCAGGGGAAGCTGGTCTTTTCGCAAGGTGCGCAAGTCGGAGGTGACCATCAGGCGCTCGTCCATCTTGCGGTACACCTTGATCTTGTCGACCATGTAGTGTGGGAGGTTGTCCAAGGCGACCTTCGGGTCGCCGTTGAAGAAGTTCTCACCGTTTACGAGCAGGCTTTCCACTTTTTGTCCGTTGATGTAAATCTCGCCACCAGGCTCAAGCTGTGCGCCGGGGAGGAGACGAATCAGCTTGTCGAGCATCGAACCGGAGCTCAGCTGGAAAGCGTCGGCATCGTAGACGATGGTGTCGCCGCGCATCACCATCTTCAGCTTGGTTGCCGTCACGACCACCTCCTTCAGCGTCACCTCTTTCTTCATGCGGATCTTGTGCATCAGTATCTCGCCAAACGAATCACCCGTGTGCCGGTATTTCGTGTATTTGAAGTTCACATTCTTGTAGGCGGGATAATATCCTTTGTTCTCAAATTTCATGATGTATTTCCCTGGAGCCTTAATGTCGCGATAGACTTGCCACCAACCGAAACGCTTTGCCGGGAAGGTCTCCACGACCGTGCTGTCCATGCTCATGAGCGTCACTTTTGCAGAATCGAGGTCTTCCTTTGTAAAGGAGTCTCTAATGAAACCTTCTATATGATACTTTTGCGCAAAGGCCAAGGAGGATGTAAAGACAAACAAGAGTAAGAAAAGTCTTCTCATACAATGTTTTGTTATGTTCCACCTTAGCCTTTCAAGGCCGAGGTGGAACAGGTTAAGTGATGTTAGTTAAAATCCAAACATGAAGCCCATGCCTGTAGTAGTCGTCTTGGGCGGAGCCAAAGTCGTCGGAGCGGGCGTGGGAACAGCCACTGTTTTAAAGCAGTCGCAGTTATTGCTGTTACAGATACAATTGTTGGGCCTCTGTGGAGGACAACTGCAATTATTGCTGTCACAAGTGCAATTGTTCGGAAGTGTGTTGCACTTACAATTGTTAAGAAGTGCTTGCGTCACAGCGGCAAACCCACCCCTCAGCAATCCCTCTTTCGTCTCCTCCAAGGGAACGAAGCCTTGTTTTGCCAACAAGGTCTCCAGGTTCTTTAGATTGTTCATAATGATTGATTTTTGATTTTGTTAGAAATGATGTAATCCACCCTGTCATTCACAATTTTCTCCTTGTCCTTTGGGCTGTAGCCTCGGATGCAATCGCCGATGGCCATAGTCTCCATTTTGAACTGGCTGCATCCGCCATGACAAATCGGAAAGATGTTGCATTGATGACAAAAGTCGTTTCCATACTTAAGTTCTTCGCGCTTCTCATTCTTCGCGTTCCACTGTACTTCTCCTTCTGTGGTTAACACCCCCTCTCTATTGTTGGATGAAAATTCTCGTGCGGTACACTTGAACACATCACCATTGTAGTTGATGGTGTAGTGGCTCTTTCGGTCGGCATAGCAACGGCTGTTGTCTATGTGCTTCAGTTCGTTTACCGTAAAGCCTTTGTCCACAAACCGCTCGCGGAGCTTTTCTTGCCGATCCATATACGTCATGGTGCCTTCGTCATCGTCTTGCCAAACGTGCTGGAAGTCAATGGCTAACAGACTTCTTTCCTCCGTAGGAATGTCCTTCAAGTCATCCAACACATCGGCATAGGAAAGCAAGTTCTCAGCGGTTGTGTTAAATCTCAAGGTTATGTGGACACCAGACTTCAGCGCATCCTTCACGTTTTGCAGGATCTTGCGGTATGTTCCCACGCCATTGCTGAAGCATTTGGTCTTGTCATGAAACAGCTCGTTGCCGTCCAAGGTTACTTGACAGGTTAGTTGCTTGCCGGCAGGAAGAGATTGGAGACGGGCTACATTCTTCTTCGTAAGCAAGACGCCATTGGTAACAAGGCTGACTTGAACAATCACGTCATTCTTTTGTGCCAGGTCGCTTACAGCTTTAAGCAGTGGTATAATCACGGCGTCAAGGCCGAGCAAAGGTTCTCCGCCAAAAAACGAGAGGCTTAGCCACTTGATGTTCTTGGTGGTGATTTCCCGAGTAGCCAATTTCAAGATGGAGTCGATGACATCTTGTTGCATCATGGATTTTGGCACATGCTTTTCGTAGCAATACCAGCATCTGAGATTGCAATCCATAGTGGGGTTGATGAAAATGGACAGGGTGGGACCTTGTTCCTCTTTCTTCCATGCGTTGATGATGTCGTCACACTCATCCACGTCGTCCTCCACGATAAATCCTTCACGTTTCAGAAACGCAAAGAAATCTTGATGTTTCTGCTCCAAGTAATCGAGTTGGCCGCTTTCAATGAGATCCGCCAACTGGTTATCAATGGCCGAAACGGCATCCGTCTTGCAACTGTAGATTAAACTGCAAAAGCCCTTTCTTAAAACAAATAGGTATTTGCTGAAATTCATGATAACTTGAGTTTAGTGGTCAAAATGTTTATTCCGTAACCGATGTAGCCGTCCAAGCCAAAATCCCAATAGGCCTCGTCTTTAGGCAGGCAAGTCGGCAACTTGTAGATATCTTTGATGTCGCATGTCGTCGTGCCCCATGATGTCTTGTTGTATAAGCTCATAATATCCATGGCAAACTGCTTTCGATAATTCAGTCTTGCGTAAGCGGAAGTCTCTCGCCATTTGTTGCAAGTCTTCCTCAATGCTGAGATGACGTGTTCTGAAAGACCATGGCCAAGATGGTGCCTTCGGCAGCAACCTAAACGTGAATAGCAATATAAAGCCAATTCACTGATTATTTCCACATCATTCACCTGTCTTGGGTCGATGATATTGATATTATCGTCTATCTGACGCAAGAATTCCTTAGTCTCGTAGCTTGACAGAATACCTAAATCCGTAAGGTAACACATTGACCATCCGATGCCCATCATTCCGTTGTCGAATGAAAGGGGCAAACCTTCTTGGGCATAATAAGTTTGCAAGTCATGCAGGATCGAGCGTGCTTTCCCGATGTATGCTTTGTCTTGCGTGCATTTGTAGTACAGGCCAAACAAGAGTGCGGTGCCCGTTAGACCATTGCGCAAGCCATAATTGTGAATGTCTTTCTCAGCATTTTCCGCGAGCCTCAATATGTCGTCCATCCTGCCATATCCCGCATCCAAAAGGTTCTGCGCATCTTTGGAGATGATGTGGTTCATGTCCATGACCTTTCCCACTTTATCCATGTCGAAGTGCTTGGCATAATAGCGTTTCAGCGAGGCTATGAGACTCTTGTTCTTCTCCAAAAGAGTAGTGGCGTGATTGAAATATCGCACACCTTGGATTTTTGCAGACAGGTTTACCTTGCACTGGAGAGAAGTGTGGAAGAGCGTTTCGGAGATGAGCAAGTGGTTGTAAACATACGTGCTATAGGCCCTGAGGCTGCCAGAGTTCTCCTTATATATATGTCCCACCACAATTTGGTCTAACAATCTGCATTGTCCGCCGCTCAGCCAAGCTTTTAGGCTCAAGTAGGGTTCTTCGCTCCCATATCCCAACAAGCCTTCCAAGCCTTTAAGCTCTCTCCAATAGCTTACAGACGAGGCGTAGGAAGCACCCAATACGCAAGGAATGATTCCCTGCTTAATTGTGGCCTTGTGAGGATTGCAATTCCAACGAACAGCAGGAATAAGTGTGTCAAGTCCCATGTGCAAATAAGCCCCATACGCATGTGCGCTATCCTTCTCTCGCACAATGCCGTCTTGCTTGGATAGCACTTTTGTTTGGCAACAGAGCAACTGGCGCTGGCTTTTGTTAAGTTCGTCAAGGATGATTTGGTGCCAATTCTGCTGATAGAACCGCATGTGGGCATCGAAAATGATGAAGTATTCCGTCTCACACAGCCTGACACCTTTTTCCTTGGAGCCGGCAGGGCCAATGCGCTTGTTGTTTCTTACGTATCGGGCGTCATACCTCAGCGCTATTTTCTCATAGTCAAACTGGTCGCAAGAACAATCATCCACCACCGTGATCAGCACATGCCGCCCTACTGTGTCGCGAATGCTCTTTAATGTGTTTTCCAATTCTTCACCTTCATTATAACAGGGAATGATGGCGGTCAAAGTCTTCCCTTTGGGACGATGGGTGTAAGATGGTATTTCTTGCGCCATGTCGTCGACGATTTTGGATGCGATCCAACGGTGAATAGCGTTTGAGGCTATCTGCTGTTCACGCTTCTTTACACTGGTGACTTGCGAGTTGCTGGTTCGGTATCTCGTCATCATGGCATCCAGGTTCCTGATTCTAAGCCCACAATCAGCAGCCTCCGCCCAAAGCCCATAATCTTCGGCGTAGATGTTTTCCTTGCGATAGCGAAGGTGGTGGGATTTAAAGGATGCATTTCTGATGAAGGCGGTGGGATGCACCACGCAGCATCCATCCATCAGATCATAAAGAGAGAGGTCTCCAAGCGCAGGCTTGTAAACGCCCTGGGATGTGCCAAAATATTCGATGCAACCTCCTATGATGTCTATTTCCGGATGCTGCTCCATGTACTCATATTGCAAGCGAAGGCGGTCGGGCATCATGATATCGTCGCTGTCCATTCGGGCGATGTACTTGCCCTTGGCTTGGGAAAGCAAGAGGTTGCTGGAGGCTATATAATCATGGTGGTTATTTACCAACTTGATGCGTTGGTCATCATACGACTTGATGATTTCGCTCGTGTCGTCCGTAGAACCATCATCCACGATGAGCAGTTCAAAGTCGTGAAACGTCTGGCACAAGATGCTGTCCAAACATTCCTTGATGTGCGCTGTGGCATTGTAGACGGGCATAACGACCGATACGGGCACGTTGTTCATAGGCGGTTAGGTTTAGTTAATTCTTTAATTGGTTTTTAATTTGAGTTTTGACTTTTCTTAATCATTTGCAAATATATGTTTTTTTTTAAAAGGATGCAAGATTCTTTTGAGATTTTTTCCATATTTTTAAAATGTTGCAAACGATAGGAAAGGGGCGGAATAGGTGTAAGGTGGTAATTTATAGAACCCACCGTAAAAGAGAAATGTTCGCAAGAAATCATAATTCTTGCTTGTTAACATGTGGAAAATGATTAACTTTGCCGAACAACAGAAAAACATAGCGCTTTGGTGTAATTTAATAAAGTAAACGTTAAAAAAACAATGAGCTCAAAAGTGAAGGGTTATGTGGCTGGTGTGCTGGCTGCCATCTTCTATGGCACCAATCCGCTGGGCACGCTTTATTTGTATCAAGACGGCATCAGCTCCGGATCGGTCCTGTTTTACCGGTATGCGCTGGCCCTGGTTTTCTTTGCCGCATGGATGGCGCTACGGGGCGAGGGCTTTCGCGTGAGGTGGGGACATGCCGTTCGCTTCATCGTGCTGGGTAGCTTGTTTGGTCTTTCGTCCACCACGCTCTATGTCAGTTTCCACTACATGGACGCTGGCATTGCATCGACCATACTCTTCAGTTACCCTATCATGACCGCTGTGCTGATGGTGGCCTTCTTCCATGAGCACGTCACGTGGCCCACGGCGCTGTCCATCACCTTGGCAACGCTGGGCATCGGGCTGCTCTATCGGGGCGACGGTAGCACCACGCTGTCGGCCGTCGGCGTGGCGCTGGTGTTGCTGTCTTCGTTGCTCTACGCCCTCTACATTATCGCAGTGAACCAATGGACCACAACCTATTCGCCCGTGAAGTTCACCTTCTGGATTGTGTTGGGCGGCCTGCTTTCCATCCTCGCCTTCTCGCTGGCGTCGGGCAATCCGTTGCAGTGGCTTCATGGCGCGCGCCAGTGGGGCTGCGCCGTGCAGCTGGCCCTGTTGCCCACGGTACTGAGCCTTTTCTTCATGAACATAGCCATCAAGAACATTGGCAGCACCCCGTCGGCCATCATGGGCGCGCTGGAGCCCGTCACGGCCGTGTTCATCGGATGCCTCGTCTTCGCGGAGAGTTTCTCGTTGCGCCTTGCCATAGGCATCGTGCTCATCCTCTCGGCTGTCATCCTCATCATCGTGGCGCGCAGTGACGGCAAGCCCGAGGGCGACAGCCGCAAACAGCGCCGCCTGCGCTTTGCGCCTCCGCGCCTGCGTTTCCCCTTCCATCGCAACAAGGAATAAATCTCTGGGCAGAGAGCGTAAACGGTAGCGCCAAACGACCAATCCCCCTCCTCCGCGTGTCTTGCGGAAGAGGGGGATTGGTGCTGTATTGGGGGGTGCCTTGTGGTCAGATGAAAAGATAGGCCAAGACGAGTCCTGTGGTGCACAAGAGGTTGAGGCAGAGCCCCACAAGTGGTATGATCCAGCGGTCGCGCATCACCTCGTCGGCCTCCGCCTGGTCGGCCAGGCTGATGGGCTGGCGCATCATCTTGCGCAGCGAGAAGGTCACGCCCACTGCGGAGAACACCAGGGCGGCGCTCCAGATCCACATGCCGGCGTGATGGCCGCCGATGTAGCTCGACAGGCCCACCCACAGCGCCACACCGATGGCCAGGACCATGGAGCAGAGCGTGGCCAGTTCCAGTTTGCGGGCGAGGTCGCTGAGCCCCAGCGTCACCTCCACGCGAGGCCCCAGCTGGAGGTCGGGCGTCAAGTGTGCGGCCTGCTTGATCTGCTGGTTGAAGTACCACTTCGCCAGAAACAAAAGCGCCAGGAATGCCAAGCCTGCATATACCAGCAACGTGCTGACATCACCGAGGCAGAAGCCGATGTAGGCCAGGCAGAGGCAGCAGTTCTGCAGGCGGATCTTCCAGATGTAGAGCGCATACTGCTGAAGGTTGGTGTACTCGTCGGTGTCAAGGCTGTCCTCGGGGTGTTCGCCCCGAGCAGCATTTCTGACAAAGACAACCGCACCCAGGGCCAGGATGGCCAGCTCCAGGTAAAAGTGAAAAGTGTGAGCCTGGTCGTGGTCGCACAGCCGTACGATGGCCACGAGCACCAGGACGGCCGCGAAGAATGAGTTGAGCAGGCGGCCTGCGAGGGTGGGGTGCACCACGACCGGACGTTTCTTGTCGCCAGTGGGCGTGATGTGACGGGTGTCAAGTATCAGTTGTTTCATGTCAAGTTTGTGTTGTCTTCTGTACCTTTTCCAGTCTCGTCGGTAGATGGAGGTGCCGATGGGGCATGCTTGGGCAGCCGGCGGTTGCGTCGTAAGGCATCAGCAATGATCCATTGCAGTTGGCCGTTGGTGGACCGAAACTCGTCGGCAGCCCATTTCTCCACCGCCTGCATCGTGGCGGCATCGAGCCTGAGCACAAAACTCTTGGTAGTTTTAACCATGTGTTGGATGCAGGTGTTTTTACATGTTCAGCGTGCCGGTGTTGACCACGGGCTGTGCGGAGTCGTCGCCGCAGAGCACCACCAGGAGGTTGGACACCATCGTCGCCTTCTTGTCGTCGTCGAGCTCCACCACCTGCTCGGCCGAGAGCTTGTCAAGCGCCATCTTCACCATGCCGACGGCCCCCTCTACGATCTTCTCGCGAGCGGCGATGATGGCATCGGCCTGCTGACGGCGCAGCATCACGGCTGCGATCTCGGGCGCGTAGGCCAGGTAGTTGATGCGGGCCTCCACAATCTCGATGCCCGCCATGTCGAGCCGTTCGGTCAGGCGCTCCTCCAGCTGCTTGTTGATCACGTCGCCACCGCCGCGTAGCGTCACCTCGTCGCTGGTCTCATTGTTATCGTATGAGTAAAGGCCGGCCACCTGGCGGAGCGCCGCGTCGCTCTGGATCTTCACGAAGTTCTCAAACGCATCCATGATGCTCTTCACGTCAGTGCCGACGGAGGCGGTGCTGCGGGCCATGGTTTGCGAGTCGATCTCGAACATGGCCTTGTAGGTGTCCTTCAGTCTCCACACCAGCACGAGACCGATCATCACCGGGTTGCCCTGCTTGTCGTTGACCTTGATGGGCTCGGCATCGATGTTGCGCGAGCGGAGCGAGAGGCGCTTGGTGTTGATGAAGGGGTTGACCCAGAAGAAGCCTACCCGCTTGAACGTGCCCTTGTACTTGCCGAAGAACATCATGACACGGGCCTCGTTGGGCTCCAGCTGCACGAAACCCGTGAAGCAGACCATCAGGCACAGCAGGAGGATTGCACTCGCGGTACAGGTTATGGCGTTCTCCTCCAGGATGCCTTGCACCAGCCAAGCGCCAGCGGCCAGCGTCAGGATGATCAGGGTGGCGAGGACGGCGAAACCGTTGGCGGTGAAGCCTTCGAAATTGCGTTCGCCGCTGGTGGTGTGCGGACGCTGCTCCTGGGTGTTTTTTGTTGTTTCCATAATAGAATGTGTTAGGGTGAATATTGTTGTTGTTATAATATCATTTTGATATTGCAAAGATATATAGTTTACCCATTGCTTCCAAGTTTTTCACCATGATTTAACACTCGTTAACCTGCTTGCTTGTCCTTGCGTCACCCGTCACCAACCAGCCATCGGCTCTTGGCTGAGGTTATTTATTATTAAAAAGAAAAGAGTTTCAATAGTTTTTTATTAACTTTGCACACTGTAAGAATATATTCGATAGTAAGGTATTATGAACATTTTAGAGTTAAGTGAGCAGGAGATTGGCCGCCGCCAAAGCCTGCAGGAGCTGCGCAACATGGGCATCGACCCATATCCCGCCGCCGAGTTTCCCGTGAACGCCACCAGTGAGGACATCAAGGCTAACTTCAAGGACGACGAGAAACGGGAGGTCACCATCGCAGGCCGACTGATGGGCAAGCGCATCATGGGCAAGGCCTCCTTTGCTGAGTTGCAAGACGGCAAGGGACGTATCCAGCTCTATGTCTCACGTGACGACCTCTGCCCTGGCGAGGACAAGGATTTATATAATAAGGTATTCAAGAAGCTCCTGGACATCGGTGACATCATCGGTGTCAAGGGATACGCCTTCCGTACGCAGATGGGAGAGATCTCGGTGCATGTGGAGGAGCTCACCGTGCTGAGCAAGAGCTTGAAGCCGCTGCCCATCGTGAAGTATAAGGACGGTGTGGCTTACGATAAGTTTGACGACCCCGAGATGCGCGCGCGCCAGCGTTATGTGGACCTCATCGTCAACGACGGTGTGAAGGACACGTTCGCCAAGCGAGCCACCGTGTTGCGCACCATGCGTGCCTTCTTTGACAAGCACGGATACACCGAGGTGGAGACACCCATCCTCCAGAACATCCCCGGTGGCGCATCGGCACGCCCCTTCATCACGCATTTCAATGCGCTCGACATCGACATGTACATGCGCATCGCCACGGAGCTCTATCTCAAGCGTCTCATTGTGGGTGGCTTCGACGGTGTGTATGAGATCGGCAAGAACTTCCGCAACGAGGGCATGGACAAGTTCCACAACCCCGAGTTCACCTGCATGGAGCTCTATGTGCCGTATAAGGACTACAACTGGATGATGAAGTTCACCGAGGAGTTGCTTGAGACCATCTGCGTGGCCGTCAATGGCACCGATGAGGTGGAGTATCAGGGCAAGACCATCAGCTACAAGGCTCCCTTCAAGCGCCTGCCCATCCTCGATGCCATCAAGGAAAAGACCGGTTATGACCTCAACGGACTGAGCGAGGAGGAGATACGCGACATCGCCATCAACAAGCTGAAGATAGAGACCGTGGACGAGACTGCCGGCAAGGGCAAGCTCATCGACGAGATCTTCGGCGAGTGCTGCGAGGGCACATTCATCCAGCCTACGTTCATCACCGACTATCCTGTGGAGATGTCGCCGCTCACCAAGATGCACCGCTCCAAGCCTGGGCTGACCGAGCGCTTTGAGCTGATGGTCAACGGCAAGGAGCTGGCCAACGCCTACTCGGAGCTCAACGATCCCATCGACCAGGAGCAGCGCTTCGTCGACCAGATGAAGCTTGCCGACAAGGGCGACGACGAGGCCATGATCATCGACCACGACTTCCTGCGCGCCTTGCAGTATGGCATGCCGCCTACCAGTGGCATCGGCATCGGCATCGACCGTCTTGTCATGCTCATGACTGGCAAGGAGAACATTCAGGAGGTGATGCTCTTCCCGCAGCTCAAGCCCGAGGCCAAGATGCCACAGACATCGGTCAAGGACTGGGCGGAGTTGGGCGTGCCTGAGGACTGGGTGTACGTGTTGCGCAAGGCTGGCTTCAACCTCATCTCTGACATCAAGGGCCAGAAGGCGCAAGGACTGCAGCAGAAGTTGGGCGAGATTAACAAGAAATATAAGCTGGGCTACGAGAAGCCTTCGCTCGACGATATCCAGAAGTGGATAGACGGGGCGGCGGCCAGAGAATAAGCTTCGCGGGTGAGGGCCCTTCGCGGGCTCTCGCCATAGTGTTATCAGCCGGATTTCCCTTTTCACAAAGGGAGACGGCTTAGAGTCTTAGGGCTTATGTACAACGTAGGAAAAACAGCTATCATAGGTGGAGGGTCTTGGGCCACGGCCATAGCCAAGATTATCGTGGGGCATACCCATCACATCGGATGGTACATGCGGCGCGATGACCGTATTGAGGATTTCAAGAGACTGGGGCACAACCCGGCTTATTTGACATCGGCTCATTTTGATGTCGATGAGATCTGCTTTTCCTCTGACATCAACAAGATTGTCAAGGAGTATGACACGCTCGTCTTTGTCACGCCGTCTCCTTACATCAAGAACCATCTCCGCAAGCTGAAGACCAACATCCGCGACAAGTTTATCGTCACGGCCATCAAGGGCATCGTGCCCGATGAGAACCTTGTGTGCTCGGAGTATTTCCACCAAGTCTATGATGTGCCGCTGGAGAACCTCGCGTGCATCGGTGGCCCCTCGCATGCTGAGGAGGTGGCGCTCGAGCGGTTGAGCTACCTCACCGTGGGCTGCAAGGATCTTGACAAGGCTGAGGCTTTCACAGAGGTGTTGGCTTCCGACTTCATCAAGACGAAGACTTCGAGCGACGTCATCGGCATCGAATACTCGTCGGTGCTGAAGAATGTCTATGCCATCGCAGCGGGCATCTGCAACGGACTGAAGTATGGCGACAACTTTCAGGCGGTGCTCATGAGCAACGCCGTGCAGGAGATGAACCGCTTCCTGACGGCCGTCCACCCCATACAGCGCTCCATCTATGACAGCGTCTACCTGGGCGACTTGCTCGTGACGGGATATTCCAACTTCTCGCGCAACAGGACCTTTGGCACGATGATTGGAAAAGGCTACTCCGTGAAAACAGCGCAGATAGAGATGGAGATGATCGCCGAGGGATATTACGGCACGAAGTGCATGAAGGAAATCAACCGGCACATGCACGTCAACATGCCTATCCTCGATGCGGTGTACAACATTCTTTACGAGCGCATCAACCCTCAAATAGAGATTAAGTTATTAACAGATAGTTTCAGATAACAATGGAAAATATCAAATTAGACATTACGAAAGCCGCTCAATTCCTGAACGCAGGGGTCGTTGAGGGCTATGAATCGAAAGTGAAAGAGGCTCAAGAGGCATTGGAAAAAGGAACTTGCCCAGGCAATGATTTCCTGGGATGGCTCCACTTGCCCACAGAGATCTCCGATGAGTTTCTCGACAGTGTGCAGGCTGTGGCTGACACGCTGCGCAAGGAGTGCGAGGTGGTGGTGGTCGCCGGCATCGGCGGTTCCTATCTTGGCGCACGCGCTGTCATCGAGGCTCTGGGCAACAGCTTCGCTTGGCTGGTTGGCGATAAGAAGAATCCGACAATCCTGTTTGCCGGCAACAATATCGGCGAGGACTACCTCGCAGAGCTCACCGCTTACCTGAAGGGTAAGAAGTTTGGCGTGATCAACATCTCGAAGTCGGGCACGACCACCGAGACTGCGCTCACGTTCCGTCTGCTGAAGAGGCAGTGCGAGGAGCAGTTGGGCAAGGAGGCTGCCAAGGATGTCATCGTGGCTGTTACCGATGCACACAAGGGCGCCGCTCGTGCCGCTGCCGACAAGGAGGGCTACAAGACTTTCGTCATCCCCGACAATGTGGGCGGCCGTTTCTCTGTCCTCACGCCGGTGGGCTTGCTGCCCATCGCTGTCGCCGGCTTCGACATCAAGGCCCTGGTGAAGGGTGCGCAGGACATGGAGAAGGCTACTGCCTCCGATGTGGCTTACGCCGACAACATCAGCGCCCAGTATGCTGCTGTGCGCCAGGCACTCTATACGCAGGCTGGCAAGAAGATTGAGATTGTGGCCAACTTCCAGCCGAAGCTCCACTACATCGCTGAGTGGTGGAAGCAGCTCTATGGAGAGAGTGAGGGCAAGGACCACAAGGGCATCTTCCCCGCCGCTTGTGACTTCACGACCGACCTGCACTCCATGGGACAGTGGATCCAGGACGGCGAGCGTTCCATCTTCGAGACAGTCATCTCTGTGGAGGAGCCCAACGAGAAGCTGCTCTTCCCCCACGACGACGAGAATCTGGACGGTCTCAACTTCCTCGAGGGAAAGCGTGTGGACGATGTCAACAAGATGGCTGAACTCGGCACTCGTCTGGCTCACGTCGACGGTGGTGTGCCCAACATCCGTGTCAGCGTGCCCAAACTCAACGAGTATTATCTCGGCCAGCTCATCTATTTCTTCGAGAAGGCTTGCGGCATCAGCGGCCTGCTGGAGGAGGTCAATCCCTTCAACCAGCCGGGTGTGGAGGCTTACAAGAAGAACATGTTTGCCCTGCTCAACAAGCCTGGTTATGAGGCTGAGAGCAAGGCCATCCAGGAGCGTCTCGCCCAGGAGAAGTAAGCAAACATTGGCGTGGCAGGTGACGGACCGTTGCTGACGGTCCACCGCCCCACGCAAGCATACATGATGAAGAGCCATTCCTTAACGCAAGTGCGGGAATGGCTCTTCTTGAAAACATCTGCAAGCTGCCCATGGGGGTGAATGCTTGTGTTTTGATCAAGTTGGCAAGAACGCTTCTCGCCAACCATGCCTATTTTTACAATGATACAGGAAGCTTTAAACAAGTATTTTGACCGTGCTGAAGCGCAAGGCGTTAAGACCTCAAGGCGGTTCCGCGTGGTTCTCTTCGACATGGATGGCGTGCTCTATGACTCCATGCCCCATCATGCCATTGCCTGGCAGAAAGCCATGGCGCAGTTTGGACTGGTCATGACGGCGGCAGACGCTTACGCCACGGAGGGCGCTCGCGGCATTGACACCATACGCTTCTTTGTCAAGAAACAGAAAGGGGAGGAAATCTCGGAACAGGAGGCGCAACGCATTTATGATGTGAAGACGGCCATTTTTCATGAGATGGGAGAGGCCAACATTTTTGATGGCGTGCGTCCGTTGATGCAGAAGATTCACGATGCAGGATTGCAGATAGGCGTGGTGACAGGCTCTGGCCAGCGCCCCCTCATCCAGCGATTGCTCCATGACTTTGGCGATTTCCTGGACGAGCGGCACATCGTGACGGCCTACGACGTCAAGCGAGGAAAGCCCAATCCCGATCCCTATCTGATGGGATTGCAGAAGGCTGGCGGCTTACAGCCCGTGGAAGGTGTCGTCGTGGAGAACGCTCCCTTAGGGGTTCGTGCCGGCGTTGCGGCGGGTTGCTTCACGGTAGCGGTGAACAGTGGCCCGTTGCCCGATAAGGCTCTGAGAGATGAGGGAGCGCATGTGCTCTTCCCGTCCATTGCCGATCTGTGCGGCCGTTGGGCCGAATTTTCCAGTTGTTTTCCACGATGAATGAAGGCAGGAGTTCGTGAGTGAGGAAAAGGTATGTAGGTTCGTCAGCCAGGCGAACCTTTTCTTTTGCCTATGCTAACGCTGCCAGTGACCATCCGTCCCATCTCGCTTCATTAAGATTAAATAACATAAAAGATGATAAGGAAGGCAAAAGAAGACATTTGAAAATATTACTTTTGCAAAAATGAAGCGTTTAGTCTGTCTGTTTTTGCTTTTGTTGCCCTCTTTGGCGTTGCTTGCCCAAGAGGTGAAGCGGGTGGCTCCAGTCCCTGACCGGACCGTGCGTAAGTTTGTCGTGGCTGACATGGAGACCCGCGTACCTATCCGCAAGGCCGTTGTGACCACCAAGGATGGCTACCGTGACAGCACCAATTATCGGGGCATAGTGCGCATCCCCAAGGATTTCGACACGCTTCGCGTCTACAAGGCGGGCTATCTGATGACCAAGCTTTCGCTGAAGGAGGTGGGCGACACCACATTCCTCATTCCCAGCGGCAAGTCGCTCCGCGAGGTGACCGTGTGGGGAAAGGACGGTTCCAACCGGGCCAATGAGAACATGGCGGGCGGTTTGCAGCAGGCCATCCGGGAGGGAGCGGCTGCGGCACCCAAGGGCATTGCCAGCTTTGACTTTGCCAACATGCTTGACAAAAGGGGCAGACGTGACCGCAAGCATCTCAAGAAGGTGAAGGCAGCTTTTGCTAAAATGGATCAGCTTGACGATGAGCCCATTGTCAATGCCTACATGAAAGACCAGGAAGCCAAACGCTTGAGGGAAGAACAACGACAGGCGAAGAACGAGCGTGACTCGTTGTTGGCCGCGCAAAGGGCACAGGCCTTGCGCGAGGCAATGGCAGAGCAGGCAAAACAGGGGAAGGCGGATAGCACAGTTCATGGCAATGACTCGTTGTGCCAGGTCGTCGACACAGTACCTGCACAGAAAGCCTCGCGCCAGCCGGAGGCGACCCTTCTCTTGCCGCAGAAGGAGCAAAAGGGGCAACCCGCCCAAGCAAATCAGTTGCGGGAAGCTACTGAGAAGTCGGTTGCTGACAGTAGGAAAAATCAAGAAAAAAACGCGGTGAATCCTGACAGTCTAACTCGTAAGAAGGCAGGTATGTGAGTTCCAAGATTTAGGAAGCAACCCTTGGGTCGTTTTAGAAACGGCAGAAAATAAAGGTGGGCGTATGCGATGTATCCCCGATGGGGAAGTCGCATACGCCCACTTGCTGTCTGTGTGGCAGGTTTACAGGGTAATCTCGCCGGATCCGTAGCAGCGGTGGTGTTCAGCGTCATAGATGACACAGAACTGGCCAGGTGCCACACCGTGTATCTTGTCGTCCGACAGGATGCGGTATCTGCCGTTCTCCTCAGGCACGACGGTTGCTGCGTGATGGTCTGGCGTGTGCCGGATCTTGAAAGTGACACGCTCGGGCAGCTGGCTGACCCCTTCGGTGAGGAAGTCAAAGCCGTGCATCACAAATTCCTTTTTGTAAGCATCCTGGGGATCGTATCCATGGCTGACGTACAGGATGTTGCGCTCCACGTCCTTCTTGATGACGAACCACGGGCCACCCCCGAGCCCCAAGCCTTTGCGTTGTCCGATGGTGTGAAACCACAGTCCCTTGTGCTCTCCGATTCTCTTGTCGGTCTCGAGCTCAATGACATCGCCCGGGTTTTCACCAAGATAACGCCTCACATACTCGTTGTAGTCGATGTTGCCCAGGAAGCAGATGCCCTGCGAATCCTTGCGCTTGGCATTGACGAGATGCTCCCTCTCGGCTATCTCGCGCACCTCATGCTTGAGGTAATGTCCGATGGGGAAGATGGCTTTCTTGAGTTGCCACTGGTGTATCTGTGCCAGGAAGTCGGTCTGGTCTTTCACGGGGTCAGGGCTGGTGGTGAGCCATTTGTGCCCGTCGATCCACTCGGTCTGCGCATAATGGCCCGTGGCGATGAGGTCATAGTCGTGCCCCGCCTTCTCGTCGAAGGCACCAAACTTGATGAGCCGGTTGCACATCACGTCAGGATTGGGCGTCAGGCCGGCCTTCACCTTCTCCATGGTGTAGCGTGTCACTTGGTTCCAATACTCCTTGTGACAGTCCACCACCTGCAGCTTGCAGCCATACCGGGCCGCCACGGCGGTGGCCATCTCCAGGTCTTCCTCCGAGCTGCAGTCCCATTCTTCCTGTTCCTCGGGGCCTATCTTGATGTAGAAACAGTCGGGATGCAGTCCGAGCCTCGCCAGCTCGTACACCACCACACTGCTGTCCACGCCCCCCGAGAGGAGCACGGCAATGCGCTTGTCTTTGATTTCGTCTATGTTCATTTGCTTGGTCTCGTCACATGATGGCTTCCCCCTGAGGAAGAGGGGGAAGCTTGAAGGAGTTAAAACAGATGGCCCGGTTTTTACAGTTTCCTGAGGTCCACCATGTCATTGTGTCTCTTGTGCCGCTCCTCTACGAGCTTCAGCAGCTTCATCTTGCGCTTGGGTTGTATCATGCGGCGCACGAAGATGTTGGGGATAGCCACACCGAGGGCTATGAAGAGAATGGTGAGCGAAGCCTTGATGGCCCAGTTGAAGGCGAACGTCAGCTCACCCACGACACCGTCCATCTGGATGAAGCCGAAGAGTGCGCGGTACATCATCACACCCGGAATCATCGGGATGACTGCTGGTATGGCTATGATCTGATGGGGGATATGGTGCCAGTGTTGAGATTGCGTGGCAATCAGGCTGGCCACACACGACCCCACAAAGGAGCCGATGATGATGCCCTGGTCGAGACCTACGTTGCCGTTGGATGGGCCAAGGTTGACAAAGTTGCGGGTGCAGACAGCGATGATGCCCATGATGGCCAGCACCGGCATGATGCGCTTCGGCGTGTTGTAGATGGTGGCGAATCCCATGGCAGACACTGCCGCTGCGATGGCGTAGTTGATGAAGCTGTTGTGTGGCGTCATGCTGAGATCCTTGACGAAGTTGTCGATGCCGCATATCTGTATGGCAAACACGATGCCGAACGACATGGCGATAATCATCATCAGCGTGATGACGGCTCTCGTGATGCCCACCTGCACATAGTTGCTCACCATGTCGCTGACAAAGTTGATGAGCGGAACGCCCGGCACGATAAACAGTGTGCAGGCCATCAGCGGGTGGTAAGGCGTGTCGGAGTGCATGAAGCTGGGCAGTGCCGCGGCGACTTCGGGGTTCAGCGAGATGAATGTGGTGAGCCAGCCCAGCAGGGTGGCGAGGAATGCGCTGATGGCGATTCCCACATATGTGTTCCAGTGAAGCTTGGCCAGGTACATCTTCAGGCGGAAGCCGAGGATGGCGGGGATGGATGCATAGAAGAAAGCGGGCCAGTCACAACCGAACTGCACGCAGAAACCTCCGCAGGCGAACCCTGCCGCCACGGCGATCATCCAGGGTGAGTATTGCTTGTGCACATGGTTGAGGGCGTTGAGCTCCTCCTCATATCGGTCGAGGCTCCAGTCCTCGTTGATGGCAGTCCAGAGCATCTTGCTCACCTTCGATATGACGGTGAACTCCACGCAGTGGCTATCGATGCGCTGGTATTTGGAGAAGGAGTGCGTCTCGTCGCTGAGGTTCACCATGATGATGTTGAACCCGAGGTTGATGTGGATATACTCATGAGGCAATCCTAAGTAAGCCTCACATCTGTGCAGGTTACGCATGATGCGTGCGCAGTCGGCGTTGCTGGCCATGAGCAAGCATCCCGTGCGCACCAGCAAGTCGAGCTTGCGTCGCAGCAATTGCACGTCGGCGCTTTCCTCGGCCTCGTGCACTTGCCTGTTTACGATCATTTCTTCTTGTGTCATTAGCTCTTCAAACGATAGTTCTTGTTTCTCTTTCTTCATGTAAGAATGGTGGTGTGTGAATGAAAGGGTATGGTAGGTGGACGCTGCCTATGAAAGGAAGAGCAGCACCATGATTTGTATGGAGATGATGCGCAGGAACATGGCGAACGGGTAGACCGTGGCATAGCTCACGGCCGGCTGGTCGCTGTCGGTGAGCATGTTCGAGTAGGCCAGTGCCGGCGGGTTGGTGTTGCTTCCTGAGAGGACACCCATCAGCGTGTAGTAGTTGAGGTGGAAGAACTTTCGCCCGATGATGCCCGCCAGGATGAGCGGTATCATGGTGATGAGTATGCCATAGGCAAACCAGGTGAGTCCCTGCACATTGAGCAAGGTGCTGATGACGCCATGCCCTGCGCCCAGTCCGACGCAAGCGAGGAAGATGGTGATGCCCATCTCGCGGAGCATCATGTTGGCCGAGATGGTGTTGTAGGTCACGAGGTGGTAGCGCGGACCGAAATATCCCATGAGGATGGCCACGATGAATGGGCCACCGGCCAGTCCGAGCCTGACAGGCTGTGGCATGCCGGGGATGAGCAGCGGTATGTTGGCCACGAGGCAACCGAGGGCGATGCCCAGGAAGATGGGGATGAGGTTGGGGTAGTTGAGACGCTTGAGCGAGTTGCCGAGCATCTTGCTCACCTTGCCGATGGACAGTTCGGAGCCCACGACGGTCAGCCTGTCGCCCAGTTGCAGGCGCAGGTGCGGATGTGCCACGAGGTCCACTCCCGAACGGTTGACGCGTGTCACTGTGGCGTCGAAGTTGTCGCCGAGGTTGAGCTGGCTCAGCGTCTTGCCGTTCATCTCGGGCTTGGTGACCAGCACGCGTCGGCTGATAAACTCCTTCTCGTAGGGGCTCCAGTCCACGTCGACAGGTTTGCCCACCAGTGCCGTGATGGCGTCGATGTCCTTGGGCGAAGCCACGATGAGCACCTTGTCGTGCAGGTGGAGCGTGGTGGCGCCGTTGACGAGCATGTTGTGGCTCTCGTCGGCGTTGAGGATGATGCGCGAGATGACGAAGTGCCGCTCGGCGAAGTGTCGCAGCTCCTTGACGGTCTGTCCGTCAATGCGCGGGTTGGTCACCTCCAGGGTGAAACTTCTCACGGTGAGTTGCTCCAGTTGTCCCAGTCCGCGCTCGGCCTTTTCCTCCTCCTTTGTGGGCTTGATGCGCAGGAGGTAGCGCAGGAGGATGAAGGCCAGGATGACGCCGATCACACCCATGGGATAGGCCACGGCGTAGCCCATGGCGATGTCGGGTGCGTCTACGCCTGTCATGCTGAAGTAGGTCTGCTGTGCGGCTCCCAGTCCGGGCGTGTTGGTCACGGCACCCGAGAGAATGCCCACGAGGGCGGTGACGGGCGTGTCGGTGGAGCAGGCGATGACCACCGTCACCACCAGGCTGAGGGCGATGGTGATCAGCGAGAGCATGTTGAGCGCCAGCCCTCCCTTCTTAAAGGAAGAGAAGAAACTGGGACCCACCGACAGGCCAATGGAATAGACGAAGAGTACCAGGCCAAACTCCCGGAGGAAGTGGAGCAATTGCTCGTTGAGGTTCATGCTGAAGTAGCCGAAGACCACACCGATGAGTAGCACCCAGGTGAGGCCGAGCGACACGTTGCGCACCTTCAGTTTGCCGAGCACCAAGCCCAGGGTGATGACTATGGACAGGATAAAAATAGAATGGGAAACTCCGCCACCCCAATATTGGGATGAGCCGAGAAACAGGTTGTTTAGCAATTCCATGATAACGGTGAACTATGCTTATGCGTAAAATCGAGTGCAAAGGTACGAAGTTTTTCCGAACCGACCAACGGAAAAGCCTCACATTCAGCCGCCGGGGAGCAAAAGAAGGTGGAAACAGCCAAGCGTCCCCGCCGCTCGATAAGGGCGATGGGGACGCTTGCGTGGGGAGGGGTCCTCAGAGCTTGATGTAGATGTGCCGTTTCCAGAGAGGATAGCCCATGAGGGTCATCACTGCCAGGAAGAGCAGGCTGTAGGCCACGCTGGCCCAAGGCTCGCTGGGGATGAGACAGAGAAGCAGGCCGTAGATGCCATCCTTCAGGCCGGTGGCTGAGAGGATGATGGCCAGCGCCTCCGAGGCCACGTAGAGGAAGAGCGGATTGGTGCCGAAGACGAGTGTCAGGCGTCCCGCCGCCCTGGGTGCCGCCCTGTGCCGTGCCACCTGGCGCACGTCGATGGCTGCGATGAGCAAGCCTTGGAGCATGGCGGCCAGCGCGCAGGTCATGAGCACATAGCTGGGGCTCCACACGCGCTTGTTGAGGCTGATGGCCCCACAGGCCAGGGCTGCCACGACGATGAGCAGTCCGCCGCCGTCGGCAAACACACGCTGGGCGTGGCGGGCCCTGTCGCTGCACCGCTCGCCGAAGGCCAGTGCGGCCAGCAGGAAACCGACGAGCGTGTTGCAGGCTGCGGCCAGTGTGGAGCCCAACCCCTCAGGGTCGACGGGCGACTTGTGGTAGAGATGGTCGTGTCCCAACACCGACAGGTCGATGTGGGCCAGGTAGTTGGTGGCGGCATCGTAGTCGAAGCCTCCGTGGGCCAGCAGCATGTAACTGTGGCCGATGAGCACGGCCATCACGATGGCTCCCAGTCCGCCTGTCATGACATGGCGCGTGCCACAGGCGCGTGCCGATGAGGCGAGTGCGAGCACGATGAATGACGTGAGCCCGTAGCAGAGGCTGATGCGCTGCATGACACCCATGATGCGCAGATGCCCCAGGTCGAGCGGCCGTCCGTCGCAGGCCATGTCCAGCCAGTTGATGGCCAGGCCGATGGCAAACAGCAGGAGGGTGCGTTTCACAATCTTCCTGACGAGCGCCGCCGACCACTCAAACCTGAACTTTTGGAGGCTGAGAAACATGGCCACGCCCATGATGAAGAGGAAGAAGGGGAACACCACGTCGGCCAGCGTCATGCCGTTCCACTTGGCGTGTTGCAGCATGGGGAAGATGTGGTGTCCGGCGCCGTTGTTCACAAAGATCATCAGCATCACGGTGAGGCCTCGCAGCACGTCGAGGCTCACCAGGCGCTTCGGCCGGGCTGTGGCGTTGGTGTCAGTCATGGCGTTGCCGGTTGAGGAAGCTGATGGCCTCCTTGGCCACGTCGGCCGGTTGGCCCACGGGCTGTGGTGAATAGGGATTGTGCTGCAGGGTCCACGGCTCCTCAAGGGCATACCAGTCGATGTTGACATCCTGCTCCAGGGCCAGCTTGAAAAGCTCGTCGGTGGTCATGCCCTTGTACTTGCCCGAGCCCAGCTTCTCGATGTCGGGCTTCTGCTTGGCCTCCATCTGCTTGGTGAGCTCGCTGAAGTAGGTGCTCCACCTCTTATGATAGAAGTCGCTGAGCAGGCCTTGCCACTCCTTGTGGGCATAGTCGCGCAGGCCGCCGTTGTCGGCGCAGAAGCGGTTGCCCCATGTGGTGATCTGCACGCGTGCGTTCCACTCGTAGAGGTCTTTCTCGGCTTCGGTGTGCCCGAGGCTGCGTGCCTGCGTGGTCCAGCGGCCCAGGCGGAACTCGCTGCGCGTGCCCAGCAACTTGTCTTGCAGGAGCAGCATGTCGAGGAATCGCTTGCTGTCCTTGGCGAACGCCTGGGGACGGAACGCCTTGTAGTCGGCCATCGTCTGCTCATACTGCACACGGCCCTGGTCGGCCATGGCCTGCCTGACGATGTCTACGAGGTCATACTCGTAGTTGTTGTTGCCGCGGTACTTGTCGGCCACACTGGCGAAGAGCGTGGCGGCGCGCAGGATGTCGTCGGGATTGTAGTAGTTGGACATCTTCGACCAGCTCGACACCTGGAAGTTGTAGGCCGACGGGCGGCCGCAGAAGATACTCTCGTGAGGGCCCTGCTGGTTGTTGCCCATGGGGCAGTTGTAGATGGTGGCGCCCAGGATCTGCCATGCCTGCTGGAGTGCCGGGTCGTCGGTGCCGTAGCGGGCGCGCACATATCCGCGCAGCCATTCTTCCTTGCCAAACTTGTCGGGGCGCCAGGGCAGTTCGCTCATCAGCTCAAACATCACGGGATTGTTCTCCGAACCCTCCATGGTGAAGCCGATGCCCTTGAGGTGCGCGGCCTTGGGGTTGGTCTTGGTCTGGTAGAAATTGTTGAGCAACTGGTCCATGCGTCCGTGCAGGCCCACGTTGGCCCCGAAGTTTTGTAGCAGGCAGAAGAGCCACTGGTGGTTGCCGTATCCCTCGTCGTCCTGGAAGATGGAGGCGATGCCCCACTTGGGTCGGCACTCAGAGAAGAGGTCGAGGATGAGCAGGTCGCCTTGCGGCAGGTTGTGTATGAGCGCTTCGCGCGGGTTCTCGTTCCATCCCTGTATGACCCACACGGCCTTGGGGTTGGTGGCCTTCATCTCGCGCATGATGCTCTTGCCCGATGCGTCGAGGTCCACGCCTTTCGTGTTGCCGCCCTCGTGGAAGGGGTCCATCGAGTAGTAGTTGGCCTTGCCGTAGAGCTTGGTGAGCTCCTCGTAGTAGAGCGAGGCGATCTCGTGGAAGCGGCTGTCGGTGGGCTGGAGGAAGGTGGGCCGCACGTACCCGTTCCAGCTGCCTCCGTCGGCCACGTTCACGCCGAGCTTCTCGTGGGCGTTGCTGGGCAGCATGCCGCTGTAGCCTGGCAGCACGGGCTCCATGCCCCATTCTCTCATGCGCTTGAGTATTTGCTTCTGTAGCTTCTCCTGCTGCGCATACCAGGAGTCGGGCAGAGGACCGCCCCATCCCTCGAGGTTGTCCATCTCCCACCAGGCCAGGAAGGCCGGTCCGGCGATGAACTTGCCCACCTCGTCGCGGGTGTAGCCCAGGCGCAACAGCAGGTTGCGCCACACACACTCCTCGCCGACCACGGCCAGTGGCAGGTTGACGCCATGGAGTGCCATCCAGTCTATTTCGGTCTGCCAGCGCGTCCAGTCCCAGAAGGCCATGGAGTAGGAGAAGGTGCAGTAGTTGAAGTCGTAGCGCAGCTTGAGGTCGGTCTCGCGTCGCTCAGCCTTCTTGGGCAGGGGCAGTGTGGCGGGCAGTGTGGTCTTCATCTGGTTCCACGTCAGCTGCACGCCGGCGTAGTATTTCAGATACCAGTTGAGGCCCGAGGCGATGTTCACCCAGGTGTTGCCCTTGATGCAGGGTTTGCCTCCCTTGGCGGTAATCTCGAAGAAGTCGTGGTCTTGCTTCACCAGCTCGGTCTTGATCTTGCGCGATGCCCCGCGGTCGATGCGTTCCAGCAGACCGTCGACGGGGTTGGCCCGCAAGCCCAAGGCCAATAGGCAGAAAAAGGCTAATATTGTTTTTCTCATGTGATGTGATAGGTTGATATGAGCAGGTTAGTGTGGAAAGCGCCTCTCCCGGTTTGTCACAGGTCAAACCTGTAGCCCAGCGTCAGCTGGAACACGCCGTGCTTGGAGTCGGCGTAGTCCACGATCTTGGTGCAGCCGATATTGTAGCGCGCGTCGACCACCACGTTGTTGTATTCGTATGACAGGCCGACGGGTATGGATAAGTCTACAGCCTTCACGCCGCTCATGCTTTGCGTGGTGCTCGTGTTGCCGACGGAAGCCTTTACCGAACTGTTGACCTTGAATGCCGGCTGCACACCCAACTTGACAGCCAATCCTTTTACCACATACACGTTGGCCAGGATCGGGACGTTGACGTAGTCGAGCCGCATGGTAGCATCCGCATTGCCCACATCTGCTTCGACGTCGCCTTTGCAGCCTTGCTGTGAGTAGAGGGCACCAACCGACAGGCCGACCATGCTGGTGAGTGAACATTCGAGTTCCGCGCCAAGGACGAGTCCGATGCGAGTGTTGCCGTCACCTTTGGTCACATTGGCAAAGTTGACGCCCACCTTGGGCGTGATCGAGACAGAGCGGGTGGCGTCTTGGGCATGGGATGCCGTTGTCATGAGGGCAACAGCGGCAATGAGAAGTGTTTTTTTCATTTTGGATAGGTTTGGATTAATTTGCCACAAAGATAGGACAAATAGGGATAACCACCAAGAAATCCGGCCATATTTTTTGCCGTTATCGCTGCTGCCCAACGTAGTGCGCGCCCTGTCTGGAATGAGAAACAGGTGAGTGGTTTTCGTGCTTTCTGTCAACGGGGTGGGGCGCTCGTCTTCCCTTCCTTGTCATGTCAGGCACAGCCGCCGTTTGTGTTGTCATGATTTTTGGTTGAAAAGTTTGTCACGGAGAGCGGATGAAATAGAACGCGAAAATGGCGTTTTTTGTCGGTCGCGCCGCGATTTGCGTGGGGTAATTTTGCGATAAAGGGTATATTGTGTTGCGATATACCCTTTATCGCGATGCGATAAAGCGTTAATCGCGTCATGATAAAGGGTATATCGCAACACGATAAAGGGTATTCTTTGATGAAAAGTATTTACTTTTTAGGCTTAATAAAATCTTAAATTTCATAAACGCCTAATTATCAACCGATTACGAAAAGTGCCGTATTTTCGCGTATTTCGGCCAAAATATTTTGAAGTTGAAAATAACGCCTGTTTTTTTATATACATTGTCCGCTTTTTTATAGAGGCCGCTTGTCTCGAATTAGGGTAGTATGTGAATTTTTCTCCATGAAACCTTTGTTTTGTTTGAAAGAATTGTTACCTTTGCACGTGAAAGGAAACCAATGGCTCCGTAGCTCAGTTGAATAGAGCATCAGATTCCGGTTCTGAGTGTCGCGGGTTTGAGTCCCGCCGGAGTCACCACAATCAACAACCATAGCACTTATGGAAATCGCTGAACGATTTATCAATTACACCAAGTTTGACACCCAGTCGGCTGAAGACTCCGACACGGTCCCCAGTACCCCGAAACAACTTATTTTCGCCAAATACCTGAAAAAGGAGCTTGAGGACGAGGGCCTCAAGGACGTCGAGATGGACGACATGGGCTATATCTATGCCACATTGCCTGGCAACATCAGCAAGCATGTGCCCACCATCGGTTTCATCTCCCATTACGACACGGCGCTCGACGCCAGCGGCGCCAATATCAAGGCGCGCGTGGTGAGCCATTATGACGGAGGCGACATCGAACTGTCGCCCGGCATCATTTCGTCGCCCAAGAAGTTTCCTGAGCTCCTGGCCCACAAGGGCGAGGACCTCATCGTGACCGACGGCACCACGCTGCTCGGAGCCGACGACAAGGCGGGCATCGCTGAGATTGTGCAGGCCATGTGCTACCTGCGCGACCACAACGAGATCAAGCATGGTGACATCCGTGTGGCCTTCAACCCCGATGAGGAGATAGGCATGGGCGCCCATCACTTCGATGTGGAGAAGTTCGGTTGCCAGTGGGCTTACACCATGGACGGTGGCGACCTCGGCGACCTGGAATATGAAAACTTCAACGCCGCTGCCGCCAAGGTCACCATCAAGGGTGTCAGCGTGCACACGGGTTACGCCAAGGGCAAGATGGTCAACGCCTCGCGCCTGGCCTGCGAGTTCAATGCGCTCATCCCCGACACCGACATCCCCGAGACCACCGAGGGCTACCAGGGATTCTACCACCTGCTCGGCATCAACAGCCACTGTGAGGAGGCCAAGCTCAGCTACATCATACGCGACCATGACCGCAAGCGCTTCGAACAGCGCAAGGACTTCATGGAGAACATCGCCAAGCAGATGAACGAGAAGTATGGCGAGGGCACCGTGACCGTGGAGCTCAAGGACCAGTACTACAACATGAAGGAGAAGATCGACCCCAACATGTATGTCATCGACATTGTGCTCAAGGCCATGCAGGAAAGTGGCGTGACGCCCAAGGTGGAACCCATCCGCGGCGGCACCGACGGTGCGCAGCTCTCCTTCCGCGGCCTGCCTTGCCCCAACATCTTTGCCGGAGGTGTCAACTTCCATGGACCTTACGAGTTTGTGTCCATACAGGTGATGGAGAAGGCCGTGAAGGTCATCACCAAGATTTGTGAAATCACAGGCACGTACAACGACTAAAGGCCGCCAGCCCATGCTGGCACCATCATAGGAAAGAGGGGCGCATCAGTCAGTGTGCCCCTCTTTTGCTTTTCGGGCGGCGGCATCGCGCGCCTATCATCCGTTCATCATTAATACGCATTGCATATGGCAGAACTTCCCAACCTTATCAAGGACCTGGCGCTCATCCTGGTGGTGGCCGGGGTGGTGACCCTGCTCTTCAAGCGGCTCAAGCAACCGCTCGTGCTGGGATACATCGTGGCAGGCTTTGTGGTGTCGCCACACATGCCCTATACCATGTCGGTGGTCGACAAGGGCGACATACACACCTGGGCCGACATCGGCGTGATGTTCCTGCTCTTCACCCTGGGACTCGAATTCTCGTTCAAGAAGATACTCAAGATGGGCATGGCGCCCGTCATAGCGGCTGTGTGCATCGTCTTCTGCATGCTCATGATGGGCATGGGCGTCGGCAGTGCTTTCGGATGGGAGCGCATGGACTGCATCTTCCTCGGCGGCATGGTGGCCATGTCGTCCACTACCATCATCTACAAGGCCTTTGACGACATGGGGCTCCTGCAGCAGTCGTTTGCACGCCTGGTCATGAGCGTGCTCATCCTTGAGGACATCCTGGCCATCGTCATGATGGTGATGCTCTCGGCCATCGCCGGCGGCAGCAACCCCGACGGTGGTCAGATGATCGGCTCGCTGGTGCGCATCGGCTTCTTCCTGGTGCTGTGGTTTGTGGTCGGCCTCTATGCCGTGCCCACCTTCCTCCGCGCCACGCGCAAGCTCATGACCGACGAGACGCTGGTCATCGTGGCGCTCGGCCTCTGCTGCGCCATGGCCTGGATCTCCACGGCTGTGGGCTTCAGCTCTGCCTTTGGCGCGTTTGTCATGGGCAGCATCTTGGCCGAGACCGTCGAGGTGGAGCGCATCGAGCGGGTGGTGGAGCCCGTGAAGAACCTCTTCGGAGCCATCTTCTTCGTGTCGGTGGGCATGCTGGTCGACCCCAGTGTGCTGGTCACCTACGCCCTGCCCATCCTGGTGCTGGTGCTGGCCATCCTGGTGGGACAGGCCGTGCTGGGCACGCTCAGCTACATGCTCAGCGGCCAACCGCTCCGCACGGCCATGCGCTGTGGCTTCTCCATGGCGCAGGTGGGTGAGTTTGCGTTTATCATCGCCTCCCTGGGCATGTCGCTCCATGTCATCAGCGAGTTTGTCTATCCGGTCATCGTGGCCGTGAGTGTTATCACGACGTTTCTCACTCCTTATATGATAAGGGCCGCTGAGCCGGCCTTTGGCCTGGTGGAGCGCAGCCTGCCCCGCAAGTGGCACCGTCGGCTGGAGCACATGGGCGTGGCTCATCAGACCACACCCGTCGAGCAGAGCCTGTGGAAGAAGCTGTTCCGGAAGATGGGTGTCAACACGCTGGTCTACACCATCCTGTGTGTGGCCGTCACCACCATCATGCTCACCTTCGTGTTGCAGTTCATGCGTCACCTCTTGCCACACTGGTGGGCCAACGGCGTGACGGGCGGCCTGACGGTGCTGTGCCTGTCGCCCTTCATGCGGGCACTGGTCATGAAGAACAACCATAGCGAGGAGTTCCGCACGCTGTGGACGGAGAGCCGCCTCAACCGTCTGCCATTGCTCTTCACCATCCTGGTGCGTGGCGCCATAGCCACGGCCATCCTTTTCTACATCTGCAACTACCTGGCCCGTTTCGCCAACGCCATTGTGATCACCCTTGCCGTGGTGGTCATCGTGCTCATGGTGCTCTCGCGCCAGCTCAAGAAGCAGAGCATCACCATGGAGCGTCGCTTCGTGCAGAACCTCCATTCGCGCGACATCGCAGCACAGGTCAGCGGCAAGCGGCGTCCTCTGTTTGAGGGAAAACTCATCGACCGCGACATCCATATCGGCGACTTCGCCATACCTGAGGACTCGGAGTGGGCCGGGCGGACATTGGCCAGCCTGCGGTTTGCCACACGCTTTGGCGTGCATGTCAGCAGCATCCTGCGCGGAAGCCAGCGCATCAACATCCCCGGTGGCGACGCCATCGTCTTTCCGGGTGACAGGTTGCAGGTGATCGGCAACGACGAGCAGCTCCAGGCTTTCGGCACTGCGCTGAAGGCCAACTTGGTGCCAGAGGACCCGCACATCGAGGAACGTGAGATGAAACTGCAGAAGATGATGCTGTCGGCACGTTGCCCGTTCATCGGCAAGTCGTTGTCGGAGAGTGGTATCAGAAGCCATTACAACTGCATGCTTGTGGGTGTGGAAGGCGGACAGCACGACCTGACGATGATCGACCCGTCGAGGAAGTTCAAGCAGGGCGACATCATCTGGGTGGTGGGTGAGCGCCAGTCCGTCAAGGATCTGGTTGCCGTCAACTGACCCTTCGTCTTTCACAAGCCCCTGCTCTCACCGCAAGGAACACAAATGGCCCCCAACGAAACAACCCGATACCGGCATCTGCCGGTATCGGGTTGTTTCGTTGGGGGGGAAGAGTTGTAGTGGGATCAGTACCACTGCACGGCATTGCTGTAGCCGCTGCGTTTCTCGTATTTCAGGGCGTCGGTCAGGGTGGCGGCGTTGCAGCGGAAAGAGAAGTTGTAGCTGGTGTAAGGCGCAAGCACCACCGAGCAGCTCATGCCAAAACAATGGAGGTCGCGCTGCAGCGAGGCGGTTGTCATGCTGATGGCCTTGTTTTCGAAGTCGTAGCCGCTGGAGAAGCTGATGTTCCATCCGTCGCTGATGCGGAGGTTGCCGCTGAAGTTGAGCGTCTGGGTGAAGCGGTAGGGGTAGCGCATCGTCTTCTTGTTGAACTTGGCCTCTCGGGTGTCCTCACGCATGGTGATGCCGTAGCCCACCGTCAGTGACCAAGGCATGGAGAACGTCATGTAGCCGTCGGCATCGGTCTCGGCCTTGCCTCCGCTGTTGCCGCGCTTCGCCTGGTGCTGTCCCTTCACCATGTCGTCGTCGACGTTGCTCTCTATGTCGGTGTCGCGTCCCTCGTCGTCATCGTCGTCGTCTTTCTTGTCCTTCTTGTTGTCGCCCCCGCCAAACCATTTTTTCAGTTGCTCAGGATTGAGCGTGAAGGAGAAGTTTTGCGACATGCCCTGGAAACGTCCGAAGCGGCCGCGTCCCCACTCGGTGTGGTTGCCCACATAGGGGTGCCCGTTGTCATCGAGCTCGTAGGCGTAGGTGGCAAACACCGCGTTCATGTTGAAGGTGTAGCTCTTCCACCACTTCAAGCGCAAGCGCATCGACAGGTCGCTCCAGCGATGGGTGGCCGCCGCCATGTTGTAGGACATCGAGGCTCCCAGCTCGTCGATGATGCTGATCTTCTTGTAGCCCGTGCTGTCCTTGTCGGTCTTGATCTTCATCTCTACGTTGTTGCTCACGTCCCAGGAGATGCTTCCGGTCTTGCCCTTGCCCGGCACACCGTAGAGCGCGTTGCTGTAAGGCGAATATTCCACCAGGGAGACATTGCCGTCGGCGTCGGTCTTCTGGTAGGTGTCATAGTATCCGTATCGTGCGGAGCCGAAGTTGGGTGCGTAGCTGAAGCTGATCTGCGGCGTGAACACGTGGCGAATCTGCCAGGGATGCTTCTTGAACAGGCGTGGGCTGCCTGTGTACATGCCGTAGAGCTTGGTGCTGGCCGAGAGGCTCAGGTTCCAGTTGTACACGTTGTGGAAGCCGTATGTCGTGTCGGCCACCTCCACTTGGCGCGCCTTGTCCCACGAACGCTTGATCTTGTTCGTGTACATGCGGTCGGTGAAGTTGAACGAGGGCGTGACGTTCAGGTAGTTGAACAAGGTGAAGTTGGCGTTGATGGGAATGCTGTGCTGCATGCCGTTGCGCCAGTCCTTGATGAGGTTGGAGTGCATCAGCTTGTCCTCCTTGGTGCTGATGGAGTTGCTCAGCTGTCCCGTGTAGCTCAGCGATATTTTCTCATACCAGCGCTCATCGCCCACCATGTGCTTGCGGCGGAAGGGATAGAAGCGGCTGACGCTGATGTTGAGGTCGGGCAGTGTCATGGCGATGGACGAGTCGCGCATGTTCTGAGAGAGGTTGGCCGAGCTGCTCAGCGACAGGCCCAGACTGGAGAAGGTGGTGCTCCAGCTGACCGATGAGGTGCGGGTCGACTGGGTGAGTGACTGCGGGTTGTACATGCTCGTGAGGTTGTTGCGCTCATAGCTCGTCGAGGCGAAGTTGACGCTGGCCGACAGGGTGCTGAACGGATTTGCCTTTGAGTCCTGCCGATGGCTCCACTGGATCTTGAAGCTCTCCTGCTCCTGGAAGTCGGGCATGCCCTTGTCGCCTGTCTTGGTGTCCTGGTAGCTGAAGAAGAAGGAACCGCTGTACTTGTAGCGCTTGCGGTAGTTGCTGGCGGCCGAGAGACCCCATGAGCCCTTGGTATAGATCTCCCCCAACAGTTTCAGGTCCCACTTGTCGCTGACGGCAAAGTAGTATCCGCCATCGCGGAGGTAGAAGCCACGGCTGTTCTCATCGCCATATGTGGGCATGATGAGGCCGCTGGAATAGCTCTTCGTGAAGGGGAAGAAGCCATAGGGGATGGCCAATGGCAAGGGAACGTCGGCCACCACCAGGTAGGCGGGACCGAACACGGCGTCTTTGCCGGGGCGCACCTTGGCGCGTGAGAGGGCTATGTAGAAGTCGGGATGCTCGGCGTCACAGGTCGTGTAGCGCCCGTGGGCCAGGTAAATCTCTCCGTTGGCGTTGCGCTTGGATATCTGGCTGGTCAGGTAGCCGTCCTGTTGCTGGGTGTAAGCGTTGTGCACAAGACCTTTCTTGGTCTTGAAGTTGAAGGCCATCGTGTCGGTGTCATAGCTGTCTTGCCCCATGGTGAAGACAGGCTTGCCCTTGATGCCGTCCTTGGCCGATGAGTCGGGCGAACCGGTGGCGTGCACCAGGCTGCTGTCGAGACTCATGTAGATCTTGTCGCTCTTGAGGTTCATGTTCTCATAGTCGACGGTCGACGAGCCGTAGAGATGCGCGGTGTTGGTGGCGGCGTCATAGACCAGCGAGTCTTGCGCCTCGTAGGCCACGGGAGCGTCGATGCCGTTCTTCTTCTGCTTGTTGAGCGAGTCGAGGCGGATGGAGTCGTCCACGGCCTTGTTGTGATGGTAGATGGCCAGTTGCAGAGAGTCCATCTTTGTCGTGTCGTTGGCGGAGGGTAGGGAGTCGGCGGCGCTGGTTGAGTCAGCGGCGACAGTCTTGTGGCGCTTCCAAAATTGAGACACGGAACTGTCGGCCATGGCGCATGCCACGACGAAGAGCAGGAGTGCTATAAAAGATTTCGTCCTCATGAAACTGCAGAATATCCCTTGTAGAAAAGCGGGACCAGCCTTCTCGAACGCCGGAGGCGTGTTCCCATTGAACTGCAAAATTACGCAATAATCAGGGAATATCGGGTGTTTTTCTTAATTTTAACTATCCCTCAAACAGCTTTTCCCATGTCTGGAAGCGGGCCAGGCCCTCTTGGCCAAACTTGGCGAGGCTTTTCTCGGCTTGCTCATGGGTCTTTTCCCGCTGCAGGTTTGACTTGCTGTAGAACTTGTCAGCGTAGCAGATCACCTTTTCCTCAAGTGTCTCGGGCAGGAAGTCCTGATGGGGCAGGGGCAGGTCTTGGCTCACGATGTCGGAGAGCGAGAGGCCTGCGCCGGTGTGGCGCTCGCAGACCCGTGCGTGGCGCTCGTATCCCTCGCGTCTCATCAGTTCGGCTCCGATGCGCCCGTGGCAGATGTAAGGCTCCGTGCCATGGCAGGCTATGCCCGGCGCATCACAACGGAAGATGCCGATGTCGTGCAGCATGGCGGCCTCCTCTACAAACTGACGGTCCATGCCCAGTTCCGGATGGGAGTCGCAGATGAGCAAGGCGCGGGCGGCCACCTGACGGCTGTGACAAATCAAAATATCCCGAAGCCGATTGGCCTCGGGATAATACTTATCGATGATTTTTTGATAATCCATCTTTTTGCAAAGAATAGTTGCAAGTGAGCTTAGTCTCTCTGGATGTAAGCCAGCACAGTGCCCTTCTGCACCTTTGAGCCCTGCTTGGCGTTGATCTCAACGAGCTTGCCGCCCAGGTCAGCCTTGACCTCGACAAACTCGCCCCAGGGGGCCTGGATCCAGCAGAAGGCATCGCCTTCCTTGTACTCCTTGCCGATGAAGGGCTCCACAGCGGGTGCTGCCTCGCCCTCGCCCTGGAACTCCCAGAAGATCTGGCCCTTCACGGGGGCCACGATGGCGTCAGCCTTGGCATGCTTGAAGGCTGCAGCCTCCTCGGGCGACACCTTGGCGCCGAGCTGTGCATCCTTGGCCTTCTGCAGGTCGGCCAGCATGTTCTTCTTGGCCTGTCCGCTCTTGTAGTTGCGGTACTGCTCAGGATGCATGGCCAACTCGAAGAGCTCCTCGTCGTCCTTGCCATACTCCCAGCCGTTCTCGTCCATCTCCTTCTTGAAGTCGTCGAGGGCGTTGGTGAGCAAGGTGTGGGGGTCGGCGTCGGTAAACTCGCGGCCTTGCTTGGCGGCAAGCTCCTTCAGCTCGGGATCGATCTCTCCGGGTACCTTGCCGCTCTTGCCGAGGATCATGCCCCACATGGCATCGTCCATCATCACGAAGCGGCCCTTGCCTTGCTCCAGCGTGAGCAGGTTCATCAGGGCGATGTTCTTGGTGTACTGTGAGAAAGGTGTCACAAGGGGTGGGTAACCCACGCGGGGCCACACGTAAGCCACCTCCTCAAAGAGCTTGATGAGCAGGTCGTCCATGGACAACTCCTCTTCGCCCTTCTTCTTGCGGATGTTGTTGATGGTGGTGCGCATGCCGCCGAGGTCGGCCATCATCGAGCCCATCATGCCACCAGGCAGGCCGCAGGTGAGCAAGAGTGATGACATGAGCTTGTTGCCGGGGTTGATGAAATAGCCCAGCCACTCGTCGATAAACTCCTGGGTGAGGGCGCGAGCCTTCATGTAGGCGCTCATGTTGATCTCGGGGACGTCAAATCCGGCGTGCTTCAGCATTGACTGCACGGAGATGATGTCCGGATGCACCTTGCCCCATGACAGCGGCTCGATGGCGGTGTCGATGATGTCGGCGCCGTTCTCGCAGACCTCCAGGATGGATGCCATTGACAGGCCGGGACCAGAGTGTCCGTGATACTCGATGATGATCTCGGGGTGCTTGTCCTTGATCATCTTGGTGAGCTGGCCGAGGAACGCGGGCTGGCCGATGCCGGCCATGTCCTTCAGGCAAATCTCCTCAGCGCCGGCCTCTATCTCCTGGTCGGCAAGCTTGGCGTAGTATTCCAGCGTGTGCACGGGTGACGTGGTGATGCAGAGGGTGCCCTGCGGTGTCATGCCTGCCTCCTTGGCCCACTTGATGGACGGAGCTATGTTGCGGATGTCGTTCAGGCCGTCGAAGATGCGTGGAATGTCCACACCCTGGGCGTGCTTCACGCGGTACATCATGGCGCGCACGTCATCGGGCACCGGATACATGCGGAGGGCGTTGAGACCGCGGTCGAGCATGTGGGTCTTGATGCCTACCTCATTGAAGGGCTTGCAGAAAGCGCGCACAGCGTCGTTGGGGTTCTCGCCAGCGAGCAGTTGCACTTGCTCGAAAGCGCCACCGTTGGTTTCCACACGGGCAAAGCAACCCATGTCAATGATGACGGGAGCGATGCGCTCCAGCTGGTCCTTGCGTGGCTGGAACTTGCCGGAGCTCTGCCACATGTCACGATAGACGAGACTGAACTGAATTTTTTTCTTCATTTATTCCTTGTACTTAATGATTTCTTACCTTGAATCGGTGTGTGCCAACATCCGTTGTCTCAACATATAAAGCGGTGTTGATACCGAGGTGCAAAATTAGATAAAAAAAATCAAAATACGGACTTTCCGATTGCTTTTTTATAATTTATAACTATCTTTGCACAGTAAATGAACAACAAGATGAACGTCAAGACACTGTTTGTATTTCTGCTGGCTGCCTTTGTGATGACGGCTTGCCATGATGACAAGAAGCCGGTGGCTCAGCGGTTGCCGGCCACCAGTTACGACCAACCCCTCAAGGGTGACAGCACCATCTATGGGCTGGCGTGTGAGGGATGTTCTGATACGGCTGTCGTGTTGCTGCCGAGTGACGGCAGCGATCCCGTGACCTACAACATCATCGGGGCAAGCCGCCGGCATCGTGTCTTGGGACGCATCAAGACGGGTGACTGGATAGGTGTGGTGCTCAACAAGGAGAACCGGCACATTGCCGACATCGTGATTGACCTTGACCAGCTGAAGGGCATTTGGTGCTACATCGTCATGCCGCAACTGCGCGACCACGAGACGATGACACCCCAGGAGCAGGCCCGTGTCATCCGCGAGATGCCCGACTCGCTGAAAGACCTCTATTTCGTGCCCCGCGAGTATGGCTTCTGGCTGAAGCGCCAGTGGGAGGCCACCAGTGTGGGCTATGTGCAGGAGTCGAGCACGCTGGCCGAAGAGAGCCCGGTGGTCTATCCTCCGCTGGGATGGTTTATCGCGTGGCACATTTGGAATGGCAAGTTTGTCATGACCAGCGGCAAGCCCAAATACTCGGGCAAGGACAACACGGTGGTGGGCTACCAGAGTGTCTCCTTCGACACGTGCTCCATCGACTATCTCGATGACGACTCCCTGGTGCTTTCCGATCGTGACGGCTCACGCAGCTACTACCGTAAGAACGACATCAACGACATCAACAAGCGTGCCAAGGCCATCGCCGAGATGCGCTCCAAGCAAGCCTTGAAAGAGACCACCGAGTAGGTGGAAGTTTAGCCGCGCAACCCGTGTTGCGCAAAGCGCGTGCGGGCCAGTTCCTCATACCATGTGCCCTTGCGCCCATAGTTGGCGTAAGGGTAGATGCTGATGCCGCCACGTGGGGTGAACAGTCCGGTCACCTCAATGTATTTGGGATCCATCAGCTTGATGAGATCTTTCATGATGATGTTGACGCAGTCCTCATGGAAGTCACCGTGGTTGCGAAAGCTGAAGAGATACAGCTTCAGGCTCTTGCTTTCCACCATGCGCACGTCGGGGATGTAGCTGATGCGAATCTCCGCAAAGTCAGGTTGCCCAGTGATGGGGCAAAGGCTTGTGAACTCAGGGCAGTTGAACTGCACCCAATAGTCGTTGCCCTGGTGCTTGTTGACAAAGGTCTCCAGCACCTCGGGCGCGTAATCCATCTTGTATCCTGTTTTCCTTCCGAGAGATTTCAGTCCCTCATTCTCTCTGTTTCCCATATTATATAGTCTTGATTTTCAATACGTTGTAACTGATCCCGTTGTCGTAGACATCTTCACCTTCATGACGCTTCATCGCTTTTACCACCCGGATGGTCACGGGCAGCACCACCACTTCGTAGGCCGTCTTGAGCACCACCTGCCACAACATGAGCAGGGGCAGTTCCTCGGCGGGTACCACACCTCCGAGGGCCAGCGGGAAGAAGATGACACTGTCGCAACTCTCGCCGGCCACGGTCGACAGGATGGCGCGTGCCGAGAAGTGGCGTCCACCGTCGCGTATCTTCATCTTGCTCATCACGTAGGCGTTCATGAAACTGCCTACGAGAAAAGCGACAAATGAGGCGGCAGCGATGCGTGGTGCCAGGCCGAAGATGGCGTGGAAGCCTGCGTCGTTGTGCCAATAGGAGGCTCCGGGGATGGCGTCGCATAGGGCGCCTAAGGCCACAAACAGGAAGTTCATGGCGAAACCTGTCCAGATGAGCAGGCGGGCCTTGCGGAAGCCCCACACCTCACACACGCAGTCGTTGATGATGTAGGAAATGGGAAAAACGATGAGGCCTCCGGTCAGTGTGATGGGGCCTACGGCGATTTGTTTGGTCTCGAGCACGTTTGCAGCAATGAGGCAAACGCAGAAGAGTATGCTGAACAGCATGAACAGCACACTCACTGTTTGGTTCTGTTTTTTCATGTCTTGTTTTGTTAAAGGGGGTTGAGCAAGTACCCCTACGTAAGTTTGCGGGTGCAAAGTTACAAATAAAACTCTGAAGAAGCCTTCTTTTTGAAGGAAAAAGTCCTGCCGCAGTGAGTGTGGCAGGACTTTTTCCATTCTTTTGCGCCTTATGCCATGGCGGCACTGATGAGATGCACCATGTAACCGGCAAATACGGTGGCGAGCACGGCGCCCTCCCAGCGCTCCACGCGATACTTGGTAAAGGCGAAGAGCCATAGTATCATCATCGAGATGACCATCATGGAGAGGTCGACGGTGGTGATGCCCTGGATGGACATGGGCGAGATGAGGCCGGTAAGGCCGATGATCATGAGAATGTTGAACACATTGCTGCCCAGCACGTTGCCGATGGCGATGCCGCTGTTCCCTTGTCGTGCGGCCACCACGCTGGTAGCCAGTTCGGGCAGGGAAGTGCCGCCGGCCACGATGGTCAGGCCGATGACAGCGTCGCTCACGCCCAGGCTATGGGCGATGGCCGAGGCATTGTCCACAAAGACGTTGCTGCCCAGTACCAGACACACCAATCCCAATACCATCAGCAACGTTGCGCGCAAGGGACTCTTGGAGGGTTTCTGCTCCGTGGCCACCAAGCGCTCGCTTTCGGCCGACCGGTTGCCGCGTGCGCCACGGATGGTGACGGTCATGAAGACGATGAACAAGACGAACAACACAAGAGCGTCCCAACGGCCGATCTCACGGTCGAGACACATCAGCAGCAACAGGGTGGAGGCTATCAGCGCGAAGGGCATGTCCTTGCGCACGGTGTCTTTCAGGATGGTGATGGGTGCCACCAGGGCCGCTACACCCACGATGAGCAAGGTGTTGAAGACGTTGCTTCCCACCACATTGCCCACGGCCAAGTCGGGCGTGCCGCTGACGGCTGAAGTCAAGCTGACGAAAAACTCGGGCATCGACGTGCCCATGGCCACCACGGTGAGGCCAATCACTATCTGTGGTATGCCCATTCGCTCGGCCAGCGCCACGGCGCCTCTGGTCAACCAGTCGGCACCCGCCAGCACCACGCGGATGCTCACCACAAGCAACAACGCTTGCAGCCAGATATTGGAAGGCGCAAGCACCAATAATGTCAAGTCGTTCATCATCGTTCGTTTTCTGCAAAGATACAAAAAGTCCCCGGATATTCGCATATCCGGGGACTGATAACTAACAATCACACAATTATAAATCTATCAAACTTGTTGGTAAGTCTTTTCTTCCATCCATCCGATGGGCTCCTGCGACAAGCGTTTAGCCTATCTCGATGCTGCGAGCGACCTTGTGCTCCTCGGCCTTCATCTTGGGAAGGGTGATGGTGAGCACACCGTCGGCCACGCGAGCAGCGATCTCCTGCTTGTTGACGTCCTCGGGGAGGATGAGCGTCTGCTCGTACTTCAAGTAGGCAAACTCGCGGCGGAGGTAGTGCCCCTTGTTGTCCTCCTCGGTCGGGTGCTTCTCCATCTTGATGGTGAGGTCGCCGTCCTGATTGAGGTTTACATCGAAATCACTCTTCTTCAAGCCAGGAGCAGCCAGTTCAACGGTGTACTTGTCATTGTCCTCCATCACGTTGATGGCCGGGGCGGTAGCGTTGGTGCGGGGCATATGCTCTGTGGCAAAGAAATCATTGAAAACTTCGGGAAGCCAATTGTTGCGTGTGTACATAATGTATATCTCCTATTTTTTTGTTCTATATTTGAATGTTTACAACCATCCTTATGCAACCTCTGTGCCGATACATGGTATGTGACAGGATGTCATGGTGATTGCGACATAATGTCTTGCGCCTGGTTCTTTGTCGTAATCACGGTCATGCTGTTTTTTATATACGTTGTCCGCTTTTTGCGAAGCTTTCTTATGCGGGGGGGAGCGGTTCTTCCTGGAATGAGAGAACTGCCGGTTGGGCAAAAGCCGTGTAAAAGAAAAGGCTGTCGTCCCATGTGGGATGACAGCCTCTTGGGTGAGACAAGGTCTCTTGATCCTTTAAGCGTTTTCCTGCTCCTTGCGGTCGTCGACATTGTCGCCCTCTGTGGGGGCGAGAATGGCCTTGAAGTCGGTGTAGCCGTTCTTCACGAGGATATTGTACCACTGGAGCAGCTTCTTGATGTCGCTGTCGTGCACGCGGTCCTGGTCGAAGTTGGGCAGCACTTCCGCGAAATAGTCGCGCAGCTCCTTGCTTGAGCACTTCTTGTAGTTGATGGAGGCTTCCTTGAGCCCCTCCTTTTCGCCCACCTTGGCGAGCACCTCCCACAGGGCGATGTCCTCAGCGTCGGTGTACATGGCGATGTCGCCCAGGCTTGTCACGCGGTCGGTGGCGAAGGCGGGCAGACGGCGGTGTGCATCGTCGATGGTCTCCACTATCAGGGTAGCCTTACCGCGGCTGACCAACTTGTAGAGTCCGGGCTTGCCTGCGATTGAAAGAATTGTTTCCATTTTTCCTGTTTTGTTATTGATGATTGAGTAATTTGTCGATTTGTTGTTCCAGGTCCTCCTCTCCATCATTGGTGATGACGAAGGTGGAGCGCCGGGCCATCTCATCCTGTGGCATCTGGCAATGGATCCACTCGAGCGCCTTTTCGCGTGTGATGTTGTCGCGTCGCATGATACGTTCCACGCGGACATCGATGGGTGCCGTGACGCAGACGATGCGGTCGAAGGGCACGCGCTGGTCGAAGCCACTGTCGAAGAGAATGGCACTTTCGAGCCACTGGTAGTCGCTCTGCATGAAGTCGCGCGCCACGGCGGGATGCACCACTGCGTTGACGGCTTGCTTGTTGCCCTCGGAAGCCAGCAGAAACTTGGCGAGCACGGCTTTCTGCAACACCTTATCTATATAGGTGCCCTTGCCCACGAGGCGTGTGAGTTGTTGGCGGAGCTCATCGTCGTCGCGCATGAGCCGCTTGGCCGCGGCATCGCAGTCATAGACTTGGATGCCCCGCTTGGCCAGCAAGCGGCACACATGGCTCTTGCCGCTGCCGATGCCCCCGGTGATGGCTGTTCGCTTCATTGCTGTTCGATGAGATAGTCCACCTGTGACATTTCCAGGTGTGCGTTGGTCACGATGGCAGGCTTGGCGCGCAGATGGAGCCTGCACTTGTCGGAGGGATGGGCCGCCACCTCGCGGTAGTCGATGACCACCTGGAAGTCGGAAGGCTTGACGAGGCGGAACTGCCTTGAGCCGACGGTGAACGTCACCTTCACATGGTTGGGGAACGAGCGGATGGTGAGGTTGCCGGGCTTGTTGACGGTTGTGATGGGCACGTCGATGCTTTCCTCAGTCAGGATGTCGACCAGCAGCGTGAGCCTCACGGTCTCGGGTATCACCTTGACTCCCGGTATCTTCTTGATCCTTACCGTTTGGCGCATGGTGTCATCGAAGTTGGTGATGTTGACATACTCCGTAGGAATCTCCTTGAGGCTATCAAGGATGCTTCTTGACGCGTAGACTGTGACCTTCTCGGGTGACAGCTGCGCGTGAGAGAGATAGTAGTTTCTTGCGGGCACCACATTGCCCACGAGCTTCACGTCGATGGATTTGCGCTCTCCGTAGTTGAAGTTGAAGCTGAGGCCGTCGGCCTTGATGGCCGTGATGACCGATGAGGAGAACAGCTGCTGCCTCACCAACTTCTGTATGTCGGCTGCAGGCACCTGTCCGTGCCCTGTCTGCTTGTTGGCGTAGGTGTTGAAGTTGAGAATGACGGGCTTGGGCTGGTGGCTTGACATGTAGGACACGAGCATGAAGCCCTTGTCGCGCACGGTGACGCGCACGGTGTCAGTGAGGTCGGTGGTCATCACCACGTTGCCCGGGACGCCCGTGAGACGAATGGGTATGGGCAGCTCTTTCTCGTAGGTCTCATTGAGTGTCATCATCAGCCAGAAGATGCCGCTCAGCACGAGAAAGAACAGAAAAATCAGAAACTCCTTGTTCATCCAACTGAACAGGGAGTTCCTGACCACTTGATTTATCTTCTTCAGATTAAGCATTCGGTTGCTGCTGGGCCACGTCGGCAAAGACATAGCCCTTGTCCACGGTGAGGACAACGCCGTGTGCCACTTCCACATCGACGGTGTTCTTCTCCTGGTCGATGCGCTTCACGCTGCCATAGATGCCGCCGCCGAGCACAACCTTTGTGCCCTCCTGCAGTGCGTTTTGGAACTCACGAATCTTCTTTTGGCGCTTCTGCTGCGGGCGAATCATGAAGAACCACATGATGGCAAAGATGGCCACCATCATGATCAGCATGCCTCCCATGCCGCCGCCTTGTTGTGCTGCCTGTGCAGCCAGTACGAGTGTTGTCATTGTTTAATATGCTTCGTTGTTGATGATTATTCGTTGTCTTTCGTGGCGTTGCTGTCCGTGTCGGGCCCCTCCTCGCTGTCGGGGGCAGCCTCCGAAGCGTTGTCCGTCTCTGTCTTGCTGCCTTCGGCCTCGTCAGTCTTGGGCTTGTGGACAAATCTCACGCGGCCCGTGGGCGCATTGCCGTTGGTTGCGTCTTGCTGCTTGGCGCGTGGCTCAGGCAGCTCTTTCAGCATCTTTCCCGTGGAGACGAGGTAGCGCGCGATGGCATCGAGCATGCCGTTGACATAGCTGCTGCTGCGTGGCGTGCTGTAGAGCTTGGCCAGCTCCACAAACTCGTTGATGGTGACCTGGGCGGGGATGCCGGGGAAGGTGAGCAGCTCGGCAATGGCAATCTGCATGATGACCACGTCCATGTAGGCCAGGCGCGAGAAGTCCCAGTTGCGTGATGCCTCGCTCATGTAATGCTGGTAAGTGTCGGCGTTGAGGATGGTGGCGCGGAAGAGCTTGCGGGCAAACTCCTTGTCTTCCTCGTCCTTGTATTCGGGGAGAAGCTCCTGCTTGCTGTTGTTCTTGGGATCGAAGCGCTTGATGGTCTTCAGCACGAAGGTGTCGATGACCTCCTTGTCATCATTCCAGTAGAGGCTCTTCTCCTCCAGCAGGGCGTCGATGTCAGGGTTGTCCTGTATGAGCTGCTTGTACAGCTTGCGCCACACCTCGCGGTCGTCCTCGTAGGAGTCGGCGTTGGTGTCGGCCATGTAGTCCTGATAGGTTTGGCTTTGCTCAATCTGGTTGCAAAGCTTGCGCACAAACTCGATGTCGTTGTCCCATGTCAGCTTCTTCATCTCGATGAAGTCGTTGAGCATCTTGTTCACCTCCAGCTGGGTGGCAAACTTGTTGTCGACGAACTTCTTGGATGGCGGCTCGGTGCCCTCTCGCGTGGCGCGCTGGGTCAGGATGTCATTGCGGTGACGCTCCTCGCGGGTGACAGCCACGATCAGTTCGAGAAGGTAGTTGTAGAGGTCGTAAGCCTTTGACAGGCTGAACAACAGCTCCTTCTCGGCGTTGTCCATGTTTTTGTTACCGTTCTGATAGTATGCGTAGGTTAACTGGACTATCTTAATACGAATGAGTTCACGATTGATCATTACTCTTATCCTTTTCGTTCTACTAAATTAGACTTAGTGATGCAAAATTACTTAAAAAAGTATATATACGCAAAAGAAGGGGTATAAAACTTTGTTTTTTTAAGGAAACTTTGCGCATTCAAATAAAAAGTAGTAACTTTGCACCGCTTTTCAGATTGGCAAAGGGCGGAGATGGCCTTTTATCTTAGGCTGAAGCCGACCTTTACAGTCCAGTGTGATGGCGAATTAATTTACAATTTAATTTAGAGTAACACAATTATGAAAGAGATCAGTATCGCAGGTAAGAAGCGCGAAGCCCTTGGTAAGAAAGCTTCTAAGGCCCTCCGTAAGGAAGGCTATGTCCCTTGTAACCTTTATGGTGAGAAGAAGGTGGACGGCAAGCCCGTGGCCACATCATTTGCCATTGCTTTCTCAGAGCTCCGCAAGCTCATCTACACTCCCCATATCTATGTGGTCTGCCTCGACATTGAGGGCGAGAAGCACACCGCTATCATGAAGGAGATCCAGTTCCATCCCGTGACAGACGCTCCTCTGCATGTCGACTTCTATGAGGTCAACGACCAGAAGCCTATCACCATCGGTATCCCCGTCAAGCTCAATGGCCTGGCACAGGGTGTGCGTGACGGTGGCCGCATGAACCTCTCTATCCGTAAGATCAACGTGACCGCTCCTTACCAGCAGATTCCTGAGCACCTTGACATCGACGTGACCGCTCTCCGCATCGGCAAGAGCATCAAGGTGGGCGAGCTCTCGTTCGAGGGTCTCGAGATGGCCACAAGCAAGGATGTGGTGGTCTGCTCCATCAAGATGACACGTAACGCCATGGCCGCTGCCGCTGCCGCTGCCACAGACAGCGAGGAGGCTCCTGCCGCTGAGTAAGGTCAAGACAGATAACGTATTCATTCGTTAGATGGACAAATACTTGATTTGTGGCCTCGGAAATCCTGGCGACGAATACGCCGGAACCCGCCACAACACAGGATTTATGGTATTGGACGCTTTTGCCAAAGCGTCCAATATTTGTTTTGAGGATAAGCGATACGGCTTTGTGGCGGAGACATCGGTCAAGGGACGCAAGATTATCCTGTTGAAGCCTACCACCTTTATGAACCTAAGCGGAAATGCTGTACGCTATTGGCTCAACAAGGAAAACATTGACCAGCGGCGCCTTTTGGTCGTCAGTGATGACGTGGCTCTGCCGTTGGGCGAGTTTCGCCTCAAGGGCAATGGCAGCAACGGTGGGCATAATGGCTTGGGACATATCATTCAGCTCATCGGGCAAGATTTTGCGCGGCTTCGTGTGGGTATCGGCAATGATTACCCGCGAGGTGGGCAGATTGACTGGGTGCTCGGACACTATTCTGCACAAGACATGGAGGTCTTGCAGCCCACCATCGACATGGCGGTGGACATCATCAAGAGCTTTGTCTTGCAGGGCATCGACAACACCATGAACCAGTTTAACAAGCTGGGGAAGAAAAAATAAGCAAGGCAAGAGATGAAGCAAGAACGACTTCCCAAGGTGAGCGAAAGCGCGCGCATTGACAAGTGGTTGTGGGCTGTGCGCATCTTCAAGACCCGCTCCGTGGCGGCGGACGCCATCAAGAACAGTCGGGTGACCATCGACGGCAGCAACGTGAAGCCCAGCCATGTCATCAAGGCGGGTGACATCATCAGCGTGAAGAAGCCGCCTGTCACCTATTCCTTTAAGGTGCTGGCTTGCATCGAGCAGCGTGTGGGTGCCAAGCTGATTCCGCAGGTCTATGAGAACGTGACTGATCCCAAGCAGTATGAGCTGTTGGAGATGAGCCGCATCAGTGGCTTTGTGGACCGCGCCCGTGGTACGGGACGCCCCACCAAGAAGGATCGCCGAGCCATAGACGCTTTTGTGGAACCAGCCATGTTTGGCTTCGATGACGACGATGACTGGGATGATGACGACGAGTAATCTCCGATTGGCTTTGCGGCCATAATGAATAAGCCCCAACGCGGAATGCGCTGGGGCTTATTCATTATGGCCGCAAAGCCTGTCTTCATGTCTTATCTCGGTCCGCCGAAGCCGCCTCCGGGAGGAGGCCCTGGGCGGAAGCCACCGCGGTCACGCCCGCCTCGTCCAGGTCTGTCGCCCGGTCCGTCCATGCCGCGGCGGTCATTTTTGCCGCCAAAGAGGTTGAGACGGTAGTTGACGTGCAGCATCACGTAGCTGTTGATGGCGTTGTATTCCGTGTCGGTTCTCTGGCTGGCGCTGAGCGAACGGGAGAAGTTGCTCTGGTTGTGCAGGATGTCGTAGAACTGGAGCATCACGGTCAGCGGCTTGCCCTTGAGGAAACTTTGTGACAGTTGGGCGTTCCACACAAACTCGTTGGTGTTGAGCGATGCGTCGTTGTATCCGCGTCGGCTGTTCATGTGGACGTCAGTGGCGAGGGTGGTTCCCCAAGGCGCCCTGACATTGAAGTTGAGACCATAGGAGAACTGCCATGTGTCGAGGTTGGATGTGGTCTGCAGCTCATTACGTGAGTGGCGATAGCCCAGCGATCCGTCAAACTCCACCTCAAGCCAGTCGTTGCGGTAGCTGGCAGACAGCCGCTCGTTGATGTTCATGTCCTTGGTCGTGTTCTTCTGCGAGCTCTGGTCGCGCTTCAAGGTCACGTAGCCTACGTTGTTGTTGAAGTTGAAGTCGGTGAACGTGTTCACGTTCCAGTTGCCGGCTGAGTCGAGGGGTGTGTTGAACATCAGGGCGGAGTTGATGCTCCAGTTGCCGTTGATGTTTTCCGGTCGTGTGATGCGTCCGCCTGTCTGCTCATTGTAGGTCACTGCCTGGCTGATGGAGTTGCTTGTGGTGTTGAATCCCATATTGGCCATGACGGCTTGCTTGGTCTTCTGGAAGTAGCTGTTGTAGAAGACGGAGAAGCGCTGTGTGAACGAAGGCTTCAGTCCCGGGTTACCCGTGGAGATGTTGAGCGGATTGGAGTCGTCGTAGATGTCGAGCAAGTCGGTGATGCTGGGCTGCGATGTGGAAGCCCGGTAGTTGAGCCTGAGGTTGCTCACCTTGTTGAAGCGGTAGCGGAAGTCGAAGGTCGGTGAGATGTTGAAGACGGTGCGGGTAGTGTCGACGCTCACGCCCTGGTAGTCTTGTATGTAATGCGATTTCTGCGGTTGTGCCAGCACACCGGCGTTCATCTGCCACTTGGCTTGTATCATGCGGAACATCAGTTCGATGCTGTGCGTGTAGTTCTTGTACTCCGAGTAGCGGCTCAGGTCGCTGTCCAGATAGTCAGTGTAGGGCTTGTCGAGGCGTCCCAGGTAGTTGTCCCAGAGGCGATAGCCCGACTGCAGGCCGGAGAAGAAGTCTTCGCCGAGGTTGGAGAAGTCGTAAGTGCTGCGGTCACTCTTGTTGTAACTGTAATTGAAACGGTAGCGCAGTTGCAGGAAGGCACCTTTCCAGAGAGGCTCGCTGTACGTGGCCTGCAAGGTGTAGTTCCATCTCTTGCTGGGTGTCAGGGTGTATCGGTTGGTCTGGTAGGTGGAGTCGTTTCCGTAGCTGTCTTTGAGTTGGTAGAGATGCACGTTGTTCATTGACAGGCTGTTGGAGTGCGAGTCGCTGTAGTTGGCGTCGGCTCTCAAGGTCACGTTGCGTCCTTTGGTATTGAGGCGTCGGTTGAACTGTAACATGCCTCCGAAGCTTTTGCTCTCGCTGTAGCTCATGGAAGAGCGCTGGCTGGAGTTGACCACGACGCTATCCTCGCTCAGCTCTTTCAGCGATTCCAGGGCGAGCGGGTCGGTGACATACTTGTATGGATCCTCGTTGAACGATGCCGACTGGCTTGCCGACAAGCCGTCGCTGGTGCTGTAGTTCATTGTCGGGCGGAACATGATATTGGTCATGCTGTCCGGTGTCCATTCCACGCGAAACTGTGCGTTCCAGTTGTTGCTTCTCGAAAAGTTTTGGTTGATGCTGTTGGAGAACGACCCCACGGTGCTCACGAAGTTTTCGGATGAAGTCTTGCTGTATGCGTCTCCGTCGCTGTGGTTCCATCTGACGCTGCCATCTACCTTGAGTGTGTCTTTCTTCTCATAGTTGATGTTGGTGCCCACCATCTTGGAGGCGTTGAGACCGCTTCGTCCACGCCCGAAGCCACCGCCTCGCCCGCCAAACCCCATGTCGTTGACGTTGTTGGCGTTGGCCATGCCGAAGACGCGCCAGTCGCTGTTGAAGTAGCCTCCAAAGAGCCTTGCGGAGTATCGGTCCTTGGTGCCGACGCCCACGTCAGCGTTTGCCATGAGTCCCTTGTTCTTTCCCGTCTTTGTCCCGAAGTCAAGCACGGTCTGCTCGTCTCCGTCGTCAATGCCGGTGACACGTGCCAAGTCGCTCTTCTGGTCGTAGGCTTTCACTTTGTCGATAATGGATGTCGGTATGTTTTTCATGGCCGTCTTGGTGTCTCCAGTCATGAATTCCTTTCCGTCCACGAGTATTTTCTTCACTTCCTTTCCGTTGATGGTGATCTTTCCGTCGTCATCCACCTTGGCGCCTGGGAGCCGCTTGACCAGTTCCTCGATGGTCGATCCTTCCGGTGTGCGGTAGGCGGCGCTATTATATATAAAGGTATCTTCCTTGACGGTCACCTTCAGCGCCTGTGCCTTGACCACCGCTTCCTTGAGCAGGGTGGAGTTGGCCAGTACTTGCAAGAGGCCCATGTTGAGGTCATGGTCATCTTGCATCTGTATGCGTTTGACAGCGGGTAGGTAGCCCACGCTGGTCACCTTGAGCAGATACCTTTCGTTGGCGGGAGCCTTGATGACAAACTTTCCGCTGTCGTTGGACAACGCTCCGCTGATGAACGTGGAGTCCATCTTGAGTAGTTGGACGGTGGCAAGCGACAGAGGTTCTTTCGACTCGCTGTCGACCAAGAACCCCGAAATCTCTCTTTTCTGGGCGAATGCCATTGTTGTCATTAACAATAGAATTGCCAAGAGGAAGCTTTTTCTCATAGATTGTGGCATTTGTGGCGATAGCCTTTCCAGACTATCGTTGTTAGTACTTGTTCTATAAACTAATAGACGTGAGTGTTGGTGATAAGTTTAAAAGGGACACCAAATATTTTTTGAAAATTCTCAAATAGTATGCACATTCGTTGCCATAAGTGAGCAATATGGTGGTTGGCGGGCTTAAAAAGTCTTAATTTGTTAGGTGGAATGTCGTGGTTCCTATCATATTATCATTATATTTGTAACGCAAGAAAGAATATAGTATGCGTATGAATCAGAGAGTCATCATATCCCAAAACTTGGAAACGGAGTTGGCCATAGCCTTGTCCGAGTGTGAACACGACAGCATTTTTGTGCTGACAGATGAGGTGACACACGATCTGTGTCTTCCTCTTGTGAAAGATTTCTTCTGCCTGAAAGGCGCACCGGTCATCACGATCGGTTCCACGGATGTTCACAAGGACCTGCAGTCGCTCACCCACGTGTGGCAAGCTCTCGACGAGGGTGGTGCCGACCGTCACAGTTGCCTTGTCAACTTGGGCGGCGGCATGGTGACTGATTTGGGTGGTTTTGCTGCCTCCACGTTCAAGCGCGGCATCGACTTCATCAACATCCCGACGACCTTGCTGTCGATGGTCGACGCGTCGGTGGGCGGCAAGACCGGCATCAACTTCAATGGCCTCAAGAACGAGGTCGGCGTGTTCAACGACTCGCGGTATGTCATCCTCGACACCCACTTCCTCCGTACGCTGGACGACCAGAACATGCGTTCGGGCTATGCGGAAATGCTGAAGCACGGGTTGATTTCGGACGAGAAGACATGGGCCGAGCTGTTGCGGTTTGACCTGGGACACCCCGACCTGCCGCGCCTGCAGACCCTGGTGGCCAAGTCGGTGCAGGTGAAGGAGCGTGTCGTGAAGCTCGACCCACACGAGAAAGGGCTCCGCAAGGCCCTTAACTATGGCCACACCTTTGGCCATGCCTTCGAGAGTTTCTCACTGAAGCATCACCATGAAGGCGAGGCTCCCATCCTCCATGGCTATGCCGTGGCCTATGGACTGATCTGTGAGTTGTACCTGTCGGTGGTCAAGGCGGGCTTCCCCTCCGACCAGATGCGCCAGACGGTAAGTTTCATCCGCGACAACTACGCCCGCTTCGACATCACGTGCGACGACTATGATGAGCTCATCGCGCTGATGCGCCACGACAAGAAAAACACGTCGGGCATCATCAATTTCACGTTGCTCGATGCCATCGGGGACGTGCTGATCAACCAGACGGCCACCGACGAGGAGATCCGGGAAACCCTCGACTTCTTCCGCGAAGGCTGATCCGAGAGCCCCCTATGTCATAGCCCCTTCCCTTGAAAAGAGGCGGGAATGGACTTCATACAACCGAAAAAGCAGGATTGCATATGCGATGCGATCCTGCTTTTTTCGGTTTCTGATGCGCTGTTCACTCAGGCGTCTTGCATCCTTCGTCAAGTTGTTTTTGCGACACGTGGATGACATAGTTGGTGACGTGGACGGTGGACACCAAATCCCCTTTCCGGTTCTTGATGTCGACCTGCCACTCATGGAGTGTGCGCCCCTTGTACTGCAGTTTGGCGTAAGCCGTCACCACATCACCTTCCCGGACGGCCCTGACATGGCTCCCGCTGACGTTGATGCCGACGCAGATGCGACCAGGGCAGAGGGCCATGGAGCCCACGCCCGCCGTGTTCTCGGCCAAGGCCAGCGACGCGCCGCCCGACAGGAAGCCGAAGGGTTGCCGGTTGAGCTTGTCCACTTTCATGCGAGCCATCAGCGTGTCGGGCTCGGGTGTGGAGACAAACTCCATGCCGAGCGTGTTGGACAGCCCGTCTTGTTTCTTGATGATTTCAATCTGATGTTCGATGTTCATGGCTGTAAATGTTATTTCAAATGACAGAGGCTTGACACGCAGTCAAGCCTCTGTTGTGTTAGGAGTGTCGGGACTCCGGTTATTTCTTCATCACCTTGCGTGTCACGCCATTCTCCTTGACGATGTACACGCCTGCTGGCAGTTCGCTGAGGCTCTTGCCCGCCAGCACGCCGTTGATGGTGTAGATCGCTTTGCCGGTTGTTGCCGGCTTATGGTCGGTGACGCCCTTGATGGCCGTCACAAACTGGCTATCTTCGCTGACGGTGATCCATCCCAGTCGCTCCTCCCAAGGATCGTTGCGTGAGGGCACTGTGAGGGTGCTGGTCTCGTCCACCTGCAGGCGGATGCGCGTTCCCGTGGAGTCGGTAGAGGCGTAGAGGCTGAGCGGACGTGTGCGCAGCACGGCCAAGGCCGGATTGTTGAGCGTTTGCATCTGGACGAGGAAAGCTGCGTCTTTCATCTTCTCGCCAAACGCGATGTCAGTGCTGAGCGTAGCTTTCGATGTGAAGCTGACGGTGGTATCCTTTACGGTGATGAGCTTGCCGGCTCCGTCCGTGGTCTGTCCCTTCTCGATGGCGACATACGAGAACTTCACCGTGCGCTTGAGGGCGTTGCTCTCGCTGAGCGCTTGCTGGCGTTGCAGCACCACCTTGCATCCGCTTGTCGTGACATCGAAGACGCGAGGCGTGACCGGATAGCGCTCTGTGGTGGAGATGGCCATGATGGGTGTTGCCAGCACCACGGGTGCCTCGGCAAACTCCTGCGTGAAGCTGATGCTCACCGTGTCGTCGGACGTGCAGTTACCCGACACGCCTGCCTCGTAGTTGAGGTCACCGATCTTGCCAGTTCCAGCTTTGGCCACCAGGTATGAGGTGTAGTCGGTGTAGTCGTTGTAGAAGTCGGTCTTGGAACTTGAGCTCTTCACTTGGTTGAAGGGGTAGATGCTGTAGCGGAAGTAGGAGTACTTGCGTTGGCCCGAGGCATCCTTCATGGTGTATATGTTGGAGACGCGCTCCTGCGGCATCATGCTGGCCGTGCGGTTGCTGAGACCGCCAAAGACGATGGCCGGCTGCTCGGCGAAGTCGTTGGCAAAGTAGAGGTAAGCCTCGTCCGACGTGCCTGTCGTGACGGTGCCGTACTGCAGTGTTCCCTGCTGCTCGTCCTTGCCCACAGAGGTCGTCCCCGCGATGTTGTTGACCACCTCGTTGGTGTAGAGCAGGCGGTTGTTGAACGTGCGGAGAGCCACACGGTAGGTGTAATAGCCTGAAGAGGCGAGCGTGTCAGCGAAGGTATAGCTGGAAGCGTCGTCTTTGAGGTCCACCTTTTTATAGAATTCGAATTCAGCTTTGGAGTCCGTTCCCACCTTTCGCTCGATCCACATCGAGTCGTTGAGCTCCCCGTTCTTATCGTTCCAGGTGAGCGTGGCGATGCTCTTGTCCGGGCGGAACGAGAGCGTGAGGTTGGTCGGGGCGTAGGTGCGCGGGTTGGTGGGCACGTACGAGTTCACGTTGCTCGTGTAGGCCAGTCCGGGCTGCATGGCTGCGTAGCGCTTGCCTCCTTCGGTCAGGGCTCCGTTCTTGTAGAGTCTTGACGGGTCACGCTCACTGTTCCAGTAGGCGTAGCGCTCCACGTAGTTCCATCCGTTCATGAGGTTGCAGATGTTCATCACGTTGTCAGCGTTCTGTGTCTCGGTGACACCGCTGGCGAAGGCGCCGTTCTTGTTCCAGCTGGCTCCCCAGCACCACTCGGTGACCCAGATGGGGCGGTGTGCCTTGTTGTAGAGTCCGCTGAGGCTGTAGAATGAGCCTGTGGCCCAATAAGCGTGCACGTCGAGGATGTCGCATCGCCATCCGCGCGCATCGATGGAGTCGAGGAACTGCTGGTTGAACGACGGGCTTCCGTCCCATGACGAAGGTGTGCAGAGGCGCTGTCCCGTGCGCATGAGCGACTCCCAGTTGTTGAGTATCTGGTCGAGTGTCTGTGGATGGTCGTCCGACTGGTTGCGTGGCTCGTTGTTGGTCTTCATGTTGGGCGACGACGTGGTGTAGTTCACGCTTCCGCAGGCAGCCGCGTTGGGCCAGTCCTCATAGATGTGGTGGGGCACACACTCACGGTCGATGCCCGTGTCGCCGCCCAGTCCGAAGCTGTAACACCACTGTGTGTTGAGCGCGTCGTTGGCCTCCGCACCCGTGTTGTTGGCCAGTCCGGCCTTCGACACATCGTTCCATTTGAAGAGGCGGTAGGATGAGATGCGGTGCTGCATGAGCGTCGGCAGGTTGATCTCGAGGTCAGCCTTGTCGGCCACGAAGCAGCGGCTGTATCCGCGTCCTCCGTCCTTGAGAGCGAAGGTCACCATGTATCCGCGTTTGAGCCGGAAACTCATGATGCGGTTGTTGAACTGCTTGTCGGTAAGGGTCTGCATGAAGCCTCCCGAGCTGTTGGTGTTGAAGTCGTTGCAACTCTCGCCCTTGAAGTCGCTCTCTGTGTAGACCGTAAGCGGCTTGAAGTCGGCTCCGTAGGGCATGATGATGGCACCGCGGTTGTAAATCTTCACCTGGCAGTTTTTCCCGTTGACCGCAGGCTCGCCGTTGATGCTGATGAAGGCCAGCTGCTTGAGTGCCAGCGAAGGCTTCAGTGCGTCGAGGATGATGACAGCATGGTCGGTGTTGGTGAGGTTGATGCTGCCCGTGGTGGTGAAGGGAGTGGCCGACGTGATGTGGTAGTCCACATCCTTGTCGAGCGTTACGGCATTGGCCACTTGTGTGACCGACTGCGTGGTGTTGTCTGCCAATGAGGGCAGGCAGGCTGCCATCAGTGACAACGCTAATGTAGAAAGTCGTTTCATGTGCAATGTTTGGTTGTTAGCAATATTTTGTCTGCAAAGATAAGGAATTCCTATTGTATTTTAAAGAAAATATAGTTAAATCCCGACAGGCTGAAAGTTAAAAAAGGCTCTCCAGGCCTTTCTGGCGATTGAACGGCCATTTCTCAAGACACATTATTTTTGCATACATTATGTTTGAATATTTACAAATCGCCATTAAAATAATTATTTTCCTGTCATTTTGTAAATTTTATCATTAAAACGCTTGCCAGTTGGCTGTAATTGTATACCTTTGCATGTGGTTATTACGCCACGACATACCTTTTGATCACATAAAATCAACATAGAAGCAATGAGCAAACTGATAAAGCCCCAGGGCTACCGGGCCCTTCTGGACATGTGCCAGACCGAGTTGGGCATCAAGCAGATCAAGGAGTTTTTCCAGCAGAACCTCTCCACGGAGTTGCGCCTGCGTCGTGTGACGGCGCCCCTCTTCGTGCTGCAAGGCCTGGGCATCAACGACGACCTCAACGGCGTGGAGCGTCCCGTGACGTTCCCTATCAAGGACATGGGCGAGGCCAAGGCCGAGGTGGTGCACTCGCTGGCCAAGTGGAAGCGGCTGACACTGGCCGAGTACAAGGTGAAGCCCGGCTACGGCATCTACACCGACATGAACGCCATCCGCGCCGATGAGGAGCTCGACAACCTACACTCGCTCTATGTCGACCAGTGGGACTGGGAGGCCGTCATCACCGAGGGCGACCGCACACTGGCTTTCCTCGAGAATGTGGTGCGCCGCATCTATGCCGCCATCCTGCGCACGGAGTACCTGACGTGTGAGACCTTCCCGCAGATCAAGCCTTTCCTGCCGCGCGACATCCACTTCGTTCATAGCCAGGAACTGCTCGACATGTATCCCGACCTCACACCGAAGGAACGCGAGGATGCCATCTGCAAGAAGTATGGCGCCGTGTTTGTGGAGGGCATCGGCGGCCGTCTCAGCGACGGAAAGAAGCATGACGGGCGCGCCCCCGACTACGACGACTGGTCGACGGTGGCCGAGAATGGCCGTCAGGGTCTCAATGGCGACATCCTCATCTGGTATCCCGTCTTGGGCCGCTCGTTCGAGCTGAGCTCCATGGGCATCCGCGTGGACAAGGCCGCCCTGCTGCGCCAGCTCAAGATTGAGGGCAAGGAAGACCGCGAGAAGCTCTATTTCCACCAGCAGTTGCTCGGCGGCAAGCTGCCGCTGAGCATCGGAGGCGGTATCGGTCAGAGCCGTCTCTGCATGGTGATGCTCCAAAAGGCTCACATCGGCGAGATACAGGCCAGCATTTGGCCCGAGGACATGCGCCGCGAGTGTGCTGCCATGGGCATGCAGCTCATCTGAGCCAGAAGCCACAAAAGGGTCTGGTTTTTCTATAGAAGGTGCAGTCGCCAGGTACTTGTTTTTTAGAATTTTCAAGACAAAGCGTGGGCTGACAAAAACATAGTTAAACCCCTGTTGGTTTTCTGAGTGGCGCTCCAGCGCCACTCAGAAAACCAACAGCCGATAAACCTTATTAAACAGCTTAATAGCCTTATGAAAAGGGTGTCTTTTGGAAAAAGATGACAGCCGATAAAAAGTGACGCCAAATTCAAGAAAATCAACATCGAATAGAAAGGTCTGTCGATGGAAGACTGTAATCGTGCCGTCACCGCTGTCGTTGTCATGATTTTTGGTCGAAAAGTTTGTCATGGAGAGCGGATGAAATAGAGCGTGAAAATGGCGATTTTTGTCGGTCGCGCCGCGATTTGCGTGGGGTAATTTTGCGATAAAGGGTATATTGTGTTGCGATATACCCTTTATCGCGATGCGATAAAGCGTTAATCGCGTCATGATAAAGGGTATATCGCAACACGATAAAG